>Ga0208546_1000669_pt1 | contig 11792 bp, 12 predicted proteins | sample DEB19_08_DNA_4_FD_184528 | JGI IMG/M metagenome (GOLD analysis project Ga0208546, IMG submission 184528) | Aqueous microbial communities from the Delaware River and Bay under freshwater to marine salinity gradient to study organic matter... | ecosystem: Environmental > Aquatic > Marine > Coastal...
AGTTCGCCAACTTCAACAACATGCCGGGCGTCATCGAGATCCCCAAGCGTGCCCAGCCGGACCAGATGACTGCGATGGCGCAGGCGTGGCGTCGGGCCCGCCAGAAACGCAACCGTGGCCTGCCCGGCGTCCTTGAGGACGGCGCCACCTGGAAGCCGACCGGCGTCACCAACGAGCAGGCCCAGTTCCTTCAGCTGCGTCAGTGGACGGCCGCCGAGGTCGCCGGTCAGGTGTTCCTCGTCGATCCTGCCGACCTCGGCATCCCGGTCGCCGGCACGTCGCTCACCTACGCCAACCTCGAACAACGCAACATCCGCCGCGTGCAGGTCACGTTCCTGCCGTGGATGATCCGCATCGAGAAGGCGATCTCGGCGCTGCTGCCGCAGCCGCGCTACATGAAGTTCAACGTCGACGGCCTCCTGCGCGGTGACTCGTCAACCCGCTGGAACATCTACAAGACAGCCTCGGACATCAACGCTGCCGCTGTCGCCTACGGCCAGCCGCCCGTGCTGCTGACCGCCGAGATGCGCGACTTCGAGGACCTGAACCCGGTCGACGCACCCGTGATCGGCCCGGCACCGGTCGACACACCGCCGGCCCAGTTGAACTCGCAGCCACCGGTAAACGTGAACGTCAACATGCCCGAGCAACGGTTTGAGGCGCCGCAGGTGCACGTGAACTCGCCGATCGACGTCCACATCCCCGAGCAGCCGGCACCGAACGTGACGATCCGCCAGGAGGCACCGCAGGTGCACGTGGCACCCGAGGTGTTCATCGAACGGTCTCCCGAACCGGAGATCGTCGAGCAGCCCGGCCCGAAGATCACCAAGCGCAGCGTCGAACGTGACGAGCTGGGCCGGATCGCCACCATCATCGACGAGGTCATCTCGTGATCAAGTACACGACCACCATCCGCAACGAGATGCTCGACAGGATCACGACCAACGCCGGCGGATCGGCGTTGCTGCGGATCTACGACACAACCGCACCGGGTCGCCCGGCGAACGCCAACACCGCCGTCAGCACCCAGGTGAAACTGGCCGAACTGACCTGCAATGCCACGTTCGCACCGTCGGCCACCGGTGGCGTGCTCACGCTGAACTCGATCACCGGCGCCAACGCCATCACCGGCGGCACCGCCAACTGGTTCCGCATCGTCAGCTCAGGTGGCACCACCATCCTCGACGGCGACTGCGGCACCTCCGGCTCCGACCTCAACCTGTCAACCCTGACAATCGTGGCCGGCCAGCCGATCTCCATCACCTCGTTCGCCATCACCGAGGGCAACGGCTGATGGCCGACAGCGACGTCCCGATTACCGCAGGGTCGGGCACCAAGATCGATACCCGCACCGTCGGCGCCGGCGTCGACGAACACCGTCAGGTTGTCGTCATCGGCGATCCAGCCACCGCCTCGGCAGTCGGCACCGTCACCGCAACCGGCGGTCTGCGTGTCGAGCCGTACATGACGAACACGCTCGGCACCGGTGTCGCAGGCTTCCAGCAGGAAGACCAGCCGCACGTCGACGGCCACGCCGGCGTCATGATCCTCGGTGTCCGGAACCACTTCACGGGCTCCACCACCGACGGCGACTACGCCGCCGTCTCCGTGTCCAGCTACGGCGACCTGCACACCGTCAGCCGCCGTGACCTGCAACGCATCTCGGTCGCCTCCGGGTCGCTCACTACGGCCACCACGAACTACTCGGCCGGTGACCAGCTCGGCACCCAGTTCATCGTTGCCAGCGCCGCTCGAGGTTCGCTCACCGGTGGTGTCATCGTTGGCGTCACACTTATCGACGCAGCCGACAAGATTGGTGCCGTCGACGTCGTCTACACCGACTCGCCGATCACCCTGGCTGCCGACAACTCGGCCTACGCGATCAGTGACGCAGACGCCCTCAAGGTGGTCGGCATCGTGCAACTTGCCGGCGCCTACGACATCGGCAACAACCGCGTCGCTCAGGCTCAGAACATCTCGATCCCGTTCCTCACCTCGGGCGGCTCGGCGCTGTATGCCGGCCTGATCACCCGTTCGGCCAACGGCACCTTCACCGCCGCCACCGACCTTCAATTGATCACCTACGTCGAACGGTACTGAAATGCCGCTCACCTTCGGCGCAGCCACCAGCAATGCCGCAAGCATCTTGGGAACGTCGTTCGGCAACACCGGTCAGGCCGGATTCATCGCCGGCTGGTTTTACCCGACAACGCTGACCGCAGGCCGCTACTGGTGTTCAATGGGCGCCAACTCGTCCACTGCCAACTATGGCGTCCGGGTCGGCACCACAACGTCGACGTTGCAGCTGTCGTCGACAACCGGAACCACCGTCGGATCGTGGACCGCCACCGCCGACTCGACCGTGTTTGCGTCCGGTGTCACGGTCAACCAGTGGCACTTCATGGCCGCACTTGTCTCCATCGTGACCGGCCCGACGATCGCCTGGCGTGTCTGGCTCGGCACCGAGTCGATCGCACCGACCCCGATGACGATCGTCCAGAACACCGCACCAGCCGGAGCACTGACCGCATCCGCCAACCAAGTGATCGGCAACCACACCGCAACCGCTGGCACCGCCGCATTCCAAGGCGACATCGGGATGGTCACGTTGATCCAATGCACCTCCGGCGTCAACGCTCCGCTGCCGATCGCATCCGCCGGAACAATCGCCACTGACGAGGCGCTCCTCATTGAGCAGTCGTACGTGCTGCCGCTGTGGCTTGGAAAGCATCCCGGCCACTACCCACGAGACGGCGCCACCGCTGCCGACTGGATCATCTGGGAAAACCGGCAGGCAGCAACCTACATCCGCCAACAGATGCAGGCATCCGGCGCCACCGCAATCAACCGCATTGACGGCACATCCTCCGGCCTGACGGTCTCACAACGTGAACAGCCTCGCCTCTCAGACATCTCCGCCAACGTGAGGCTGCCCTTAGTCAGGAGATAGCCGATGTCGCTGCTACTCCTCTTCGGCGGCGCAGCACCCTCCACCGTCACCGGCACCTCGGCCACCACCAACAACAACGACACCGCCGCCGCAAGCGGCAAAGTCACCATTGTCGGTACGTCGGCCACGACGAACGCCAATGACACCGCTGCTGCTAGCGGCAAGGTCACGATCGTCAGCTCCAGCTCGACGACGAACGCCAACGACACCCTGTCGGCAAGTGGCACGGTCAGCGCCGCAACCGTCACCGGCACCTCGGCTACGACCAACGCCAACGACAGCCTGTCGGCCAATGGCACCGTCACCGTCGTCGGCTCGTCGGCAACAACCAACGCCAACGACACGGCGTCAGCGTCCGGTTCATCCGGAACGCCGGCACCGGCTGACGACGCCACACACACCGGGTTGCGCCGGCCGAAAGCACGCCGCCAGCCCGAACGTCAATTGCCCGTCATCCTGCCCGCCATCACCGGCGTCGGCATGACCCACCACCTCGACGACCGGCTGAGGGCCGACGGTCTCGTGGACCCGCACAACCTCGTCCTCGAGGACGAGGAACTTCTGCTCCTCGTCTGATCGGAGTCTTATGACCCTCGCCGAACGCGCCGCCCGCACCGAGCGGGAGACCAGGTCGTTCACCGCCACCGACATGGTGATGCGTGACATGAACGACGGCTTCACCTTCGAAGGCATCGCCTCCGTCGTCAACACCGGCTACCACGTCCGTGACCAGTGGGGCGACTACACCGAGACCATCCTGCCCGGTGCGTTCAACCGCACCCTCAAGCAGAAAGCCGACGTTCGTCTGCTCGTCAACCACTCGGGCGTGCCGCTGGCCCGCAGCAAGTCGGGCACCCTCAAGTTGACCGCCGACCCGAACCTGCGGGCCACCGCCACCCTTGACCCGTCGAACCCGACCGTGCAGGAAATCCGGTCGGCCATGAACCGTGGCGACCTTGACCAGATGTCGATCGGATTCCGTGTGCGCGACGAGGAATGGTCGTCGGACTACAGCCAGCGCTCCATCAAGGAGATCGAACTGTTCGACGTCAGCGTCGTCACCTACCCGGCATCACCTACGACCAGCGCCCAACTGCGGTCGTTTGACGCGTTCATGTGTGACATCACCGACATCGACATGACCAAGGACCAGATGCGTCGCGCCGTGCGCCACCTTGAGCGCCGCTTCGCCGACGTCTGGAACGAGGAAGTCGAGTCGTGGCTGGAGATCGCTCTCAAGGCCCGCTTCGTGACCAGCCCGCTCGGCATGGTCGACATCGAAGACTTCAACGACAACCAGGTCGTGTTCTGCCTGTACGGCACCGAGGTCGACGGGACCTGGCAGCTCGGCTACAGCCTCAACGCCGACAACACCATCACCCTTGACAACGCCGACCCTGTCGCCGTGAACGAGGTCGTCACCTGGGTGCCGATCCGCTCGGCCAACCAGTTCGAACAACGTGACCGCGCCGAGCGCGAAGCGTTGGACCGCAAGATCGCCGCCCGACCCGCTCTGGTCTGACGGCTCCCACATCGAACCCGGAGCGCGCCACCCGGAACCGCACAGCGGTCACCACGGGCGTCGCCACCACGTCGATGACAGCACCAACAACAACACCTCCCGAAAGGACGTGAACCATGGACATTCGTAGCCATGTGATCGCGCTCAACGAGGACCGTGCCCGTGTCGTCGAACAGCTCCGCAGCGAGCTGGACTACACCGCCGGCCGTGAGCGCACCGCCGAGGAAAGCCAGAAGATCGCTCGCCTCGACGCCCGCATCGACGAGATCGACGCCGAAGTGCGCCAGTTCGTCGCCCGTGAGACCCGCGAGCAGGAAGCCGCCGCCCTCCGCCAGCAGACGCTGTCGGTGTTCGGCGAGGCCCGCACCGCCCACAACGACAAGCTGCAGGGCGATGCGTTCCGCCACTGGCTGACCCACCGCAACGGCGACTTCGAGATCGACATCCAGCGCGCCATGAAGGAGCGCCAGATGCTCCGCGCCGGTGCCTCGCCCGAGGAAATCCGTGCCCTCGCATGGGACGCCACGAGCGGTTCGCTGGTCGTGCCGACCACCATGGCCCGCAGCCTGTTCGACCTCCTCGAGGCCAACATCGCAGCGTTCCGCATCGGCGCCACCGTGATGAACACCTCGACCGGTGAGAACATGCAGCTGCCCCGCCTGCAGACCCACGGCATCGCCACCCAAGTGGCCGGTCAGGGCACCACCCTCGCCGGCACCGACCCGGTGATGAACCGTGTCAACCTCAACACCTACAAGTACGGCCAGCTCGTCCGGGTCAGCAACGAGCTCGTCACCGACGCAGCCTTCAACATCTCGTCGTGGCTCGGTGGCGATCTCGGCTACGCGCTCGGTCGTGTCATCGACGCCGACCTCGTGATCGGTACCGGCACGAACGAGCCCACCGGCATGACCATCCTCGCCGGTGCAGGCACCAACGCCCCGATCAAGACCGGTGGCTCGCTCATCGCTCCGACGGTGGAGAAGTTCATCGACCTGCAGTACTCGGTGGCGGACAGCGTCCGTCAGCGCGGCTCGTGGCTCATGAACGACTCGGTCGCCGGCACGATCCGCAAGCTCCGTGACGGCGCCGGTGGCACCGTCGGCGCCTTCCTGTGGGAGCCGTCACTGACGGCCGGCCTGCAGACGGGTCAGCCCGACCGGTTCCTCGGCAACCCGGTGTACTCCGACACCAACTGCGCCGCAGCCGGTTCCAACGCCATCCTCGCCACGTTCGGTGACTTCAGCGAGTACGTCATCCGCACCGTCGGCAACCCGGTCATCGAGTCGGACACCTCGCGCTACTTCGACACCGACGAGACCGGCTTCCGTGGGAAGTGGCGCGTCGGCGGCAACCACCGCCAGGTCGGCTACCTCAACACGCTCGTCCAGAACGTGTGACCTACCCAGCCCTCGCGGCTGGATGATCCCCAGGCAGGGGGACGCCCTCGAACGTCCACGCGGCGTTCGAGGGCACAAACCTGCCAACCACCTGGTCGTGGCCGGTGGCGTCCTCCAGCGTCACCGGCCACCGGCCGCACCTGCCACCCCTGCCAAAGGAGCACCATGCCCGTGCACACCGTGCCACGCGGCCAGCTCGCCACCGAGCTGCGTCGCATCGCCCGACACGAACACGTCGTCACCGTCACCCAAGACGGCGAACAGTTCGTCATCGTCACCGAACCCGGCGCCTCATACGAGACCCGTCTCGGATCGGTCACCCACGCCGCACGCATCGGCGCCACATGGGACCGCGACCCGCTGCTGCACTCGTTCCTCACCGACCAGATCGTCACCGACGAGGTCGCCCAGTGAAGATCCTGCTGCACTCCAACTCGGCCACCGTCAAGACCGGCTACGGCGTCCAGATCGCGCTGCTTGCCGATCGGCTCACCCGTGACGGCCACCACGTCGCCATCTCGGCAACCTATGGCGCACCCGCCGCCACCGGCCTCACCACCTACACCACACCGGCCGGCCACAAGGTGCAGGTGTACCCGTCATGGTTCCTCGTGTCGGGCGACGACGTCATCTGCGCCCACGCCAAGCAGTTCTTCGGCGCCGACGAAGGCTGGATCATCCCGCTGCTCGACGTCTGGTCGCTGACGACACCGAACCTGAAAGAGTTCAACGTCGCCGCCTGGGCACCCGTCGACCATGACCCGGTGCCAAACATGGTGCTCAAGTTCTTCGAACGCAGCAACGCCCGCTGCATCGCCATGTCCAAGCACGGTCACGGCGAGTTCACCAACGCCGGCCTTGAGCCCGCCTACATCCCGCTCGCCGTCGACACCAAGGTGTACAAGCCGACGTTCACCGCCGTTATCGACGGCCGTGAGGTCGATGGTCGAGAGTTCCTGCAGATTGACCGCAACGCGTTCGTCGTCGGCATGGTCGCGATGAACAAGGACCCGAACGACCGGAAGTCGTTCAGCGAATCGTTCCAGGCGTTCGCCCGGTTCCATCGCAACCATCCGAACAGTGTCCTGCACGTCCACTCGGAGAAGTCGGGCACTGGGGGAGGGCTGAACCTTCCCGAACTCGCCCAGTGCTGCGGCATCCCCGAGACAGCGATCCGGTTCACGAACCAGTACGCCTACATGATCGGCTTTCCCGCCGAGCTGATGGCGTTGATGTACACGGCGTTCGACGTGCTGCTCGCCCCGTCAAGGGGGGAGGGGTTCGGTGTGCCGCTCATCGAGGCACAAGCCTGCGGTGTCCCGGTGATCACCTCGGCGTTCACCGCCCAACAAGAACTCGTCAACAACGGCTGGCTCGTTTCTGGACAGGCCTGCTGGGACGGGCCGTCACGCTCCTGGTATCAGGCACCGAACGTGTTCGAGATCGAACGGGCACTGGAGAAGGCGTACGCTGCCGACCTCGGCGCGATGCAGGACGACTGCATCGAGTTCGCTGCCGGCTACGACGCCGACCATGTCTACGACACCTACTGGCGGCCGTACCTTGCGTCGCTGGACACACGGCCCGCACCGACCAAGCCGGTCATGGACGACATCACCGTCCTCGTCCCGGCCGTCAACCGGCCCGAGAACGTGGCCCGGCTAGTCGACTCGTTCAACGCCACCAACGACGGCACCGCCCGCCTGCTGTACATCGTCGAGTCCGAACACCACGACCAGATCGACGCCCTCGTCGCCGCCGGTGCCGACTACATCTTCGCCAGCCGTGGCACCTCGTACGCATCGAAGATGAACGAAGGGTTCGCCAACACCACCAGCGACTGGGTGTTTCTCGCCGGCGACGACGTCGAGTTCACACCCGGCTGGATCGAAGCGGCCCGCAAACTGTCCGACCGTTACGACGTGATCGGCACCAACGACTCCGAACCCGGACGCGTCCGCAACCCGCTCGTCGCCGCCGGCAAGCACGCCGACCATTTCTTCGTGCGACGCAGCCACGTCCTCGAGGACGGCACCTCGCTCGAAGGGCCCGGCATCCTCTGCCCCGAGGCGTATTACCACTGGTATTGCGACAAGGAAATGATCCAACTCGCCAAGGCCCGAGGCGTGTTCACACCCTGCCTTGACTCGGTGGTCATCCACCACCATCCCGGCTACGACGGTCGCGAAGACCTGCGGGCCAAGGACCCGACCTACATGAAAGCGGTCGAGTTCTCCGAGATGGACGAGACAGCGTTCAAACGTCGTGCCGGCCTGATCGAACAGCACCGCACCGTCAAGAAGGACATCTGGTCATGAGCCGGCGTCCGTTCATCATCGACGTGTTCCCGTTCAACAACGAACTCGACATGCTCCAATGCCGGCTTGAGGAGATGTCGTCGGCGGTCGACTGGTTCATCGCCATCGAAGCCGACGTCGACCACCAGGACCATCCGAAGCCGTTCCACCTGACCGAGAACCTTGACCGGTTTGCCGGCTGGTCGGACCAGCTGATCGTGATCCGGGCGACCGGAATGCCGACCGTCACGGATGACCCGGACCCGTGGGCACGTGAACTCGCCCAACGCGAATACGCGATGGAAGGGCTCCGCCGGATCAACGCCCAGCACACACTGCAGGACGACGACATCGTGCTCCACGGCGACGTCGACGAAATCTGCCGTGCCCTGCATGTCCGCAACGTCCGCCCACGTACCGGGTTCGTCACGTTCGAACAGCGACTCCACTGCTTCGCTGTCGACTGGCTCCACCCCGACCCGTGGGGCGGCACCGTCGCCGCGACGCTGCGCCAGCTGGGCGGCCTCGGCCAATGGCCGTTCCAGAAACTACGGAACACCCGCAACGCCAACCCGGCGCTCGCCGATGCCGGCTGGCACCTGTCCTGGCTCGGCGGCAAGGAAGCGGCGCTCGCCAAGCTCGGATCGTTCTGCCATCCCGAGATCGCCGACCGCACACTCGTCGGACTGTCCACCGACCTGTACCTGCGGGAAGGGTTCCATGTCGACGGCCGACGGATGAAACCGGTCGACGTCGACGAATCGTGGCCGAAGATGATCGCCGAGCGTCGCTGCCCGGAAGTGTGGTTCCGCCCGCGATGAGTTTCTTCACCGAAAACTGGTTCCACAACGAATCCTGCGACCGGCTCGCCCAGCTCGCCCGACAGGTCGACCACATCCCCGGTGTGATCCTCGAGATCGGATCGTGGGAAGGCAAGTCGACCTGTGTCCTGGCGAACGCGCTCCGGCCTCGGATCGTGCACGCCGTCGACACCTGGCAGGGTTCGCCCAACGAGATCTCGGCCGAACTCGCTGCCGCACGCGACGTGCACGCCACATTCGCCAACAACGTCAAGGTGCTCACCGGCGGCAACGTCGTCGAGCACCGCATGGGCTGGCGCGAGTACATGGCCGGTCACGGCGGCCCGATCGCCCTCGTGTTCATCGACGCCGAACACACCTACCGTGAGGTGTACGACACCATCACAGCGGTGCTGCCGTTCATGTCGCCCGGTGGCGTCATCTGTGGCGACGACGCCCACCACCCGCCGGTCGCTCGGGCCGTCATGGAACTGCTGCCGAAGGACGAGTTGCTGCAGGGCGGGAACGTGTGGTCGTGGACGACACCGACGTTGGCAGCCCACTACGACCGGCTCGCACGCACACCGTCGGACATCTACCTGCACCTGCCACGGTTCGTCGGCATGGTGCAGGCCGGCCAGTGCACCAAGGTCCTCGAGCTGGGCACCCGCACCGGTGTCTCCACTGTCGCCTGGCTGCACGCCCTCGCCGAGACCGGCGGCCACCTGTGGTCCGTCGACCTTGACACCCGACCGGCGATCGGCGAACACCGGCACTGGACCTACATTCAGGGCGACGACACCAACGAAGCGGTCATTGCCCAACTGCCCGGCCCGTTCGACATCTGCTTCATCGACACGTCGCACCACTACCAGCACACGCTCTGGGAACTGCAGCGCTACATCGGGCTCGTCCGTTCCGGCGGGCTGATCGTGCTGCACGACACCGAACTGCCGGTCCCCGAGGGGGCGCCGGCCGGTGACCCGACGTATCCGGTCAAGCGGGCGATCGAACAGTTCGTCGCTGCCCGCAATCTCAAGTGGTTCAACATCCCCGACTGTTGGGGTCTAGGCATCATCGAGGTCCCATGACGTTGACGAACTCGTACGCGACGATGGCGATGCTCAAGGCCGAGCTCAACATCGGCCAGTCCGACGCCTCGTATGACACGAAGCTGGAGATGGCGCTCAACGCTGCGTCACGCCAGATCGACCGGCATTGCGGCCGCCGATTCTGGCAGGACCCTGCCGTCGTCCAGCGTGAGTACTACGCCGACAACGCATACGACTGTTATGTCGACGACATCTCCACCACGACCGGGCTGGTCGTCAAGGTCGACGACGGCGACGACGGCACGTATGCGACGACGCTGACGATCAACACCAACTTCATCCTGCTGCCACGCAACGCCGACCACGAAGTGCCCGACATGCCGTTCACCCAGATCAGGCTCGTCGATGCCGGCATCACGGCGTTCCCGATCTGGTCGTCGGGCCGGCCGGGTGTTCGGGTCACCGCCAAGTTCGGTTTCCCTGCCATCCCTGACGACGTGGAGAAGGCCTGCCTCATCCAAGCGACGCAACTGTTCAAGGCATCCGACGCCGTGTTCGGTGGCCTCAACTTCGACGGCTCCATCCTTCGGGTCCGTGAAACCTTGAACCCGATGGCCGCTGCGCTGGTCGAGTACTACGTCAAGCCGAGGGTCGCATGACCACCATCGCCGAGGTACGCGCCGACCTCGTGAACGTCCTTGAGACGATCCCCGGCTGGTCAACATCGAACGGCTACGTCGGCGACCAGCTCAACACGTACAGCTTCAAGGTCGGCCGGCCCTCGTTCGATCCCCGCATGGTGTTCTCACAAGCCAAGGCGGTGCACCAGTTCACCGTCAGCGCCTACGCACCTCGAGCCACACCCGAGATCTCCGAGGCGGCGCTCGATGCGTTGTGCGAACTCTCCGGCACCGGGTCGTTGATCGCCGCAGTCCAGAACGGGGCGAACTGGTCGGTCAGCGTCGACTACGCCGTCGTCACCAACTGCGGCGAAGTACAGGTCATCCAGTGGATTGACGGCGTCGACTACCTCGCCGTCCAGTTTCAGATCGAGGTCTGCTTCTAATGGCATTCGTAGCGTCCTACAACTCGCGACTGTTCGTCGGTGCCGCCGCCTGGGCGACCTACACCCGAGGCTTCACCTACAACGACGACACCGCCATGCTCGACGTGACGACCCTTGCCGACACGTCCAAGCAGTACACGCCCGGTCAGCGCACCGGCACCGTGTCGCTCGACCTGCTGCTCGACACCGTCGCTGCCGCAGGTGGCGAGTTCGCCACGCTGAACACGTGGAAGGGCACGCCACAGGTGCTGACCTTGGCGCCCTCCGGTACGGCACGTTCGGCCGAGACGTGGCTGCTGCAGGCCAACCAGTCGAACGCCACCGTCACCAGCCCGGTCGCCGATGTCGTGACCGCAGCCGTGTCGATCCAGTGCGATGGCGGTGTCGACGCCGGCGTCGTGCTCGACCCGTCGACAGCGATCACCACCACCACCTCGTCGACATCGGTCGACAACGGGGCATCCTCGAGCAACGGCGGCGTCGCACACCTCCACGTCACTGCCTACAGCGGCCTGACGTCGGACACCATCACCGTCGAACACTCGACGAACAACTCGACCTGGGCGACGCTCGGCACCTTCACCGCCGTCACCGGCACCACCAGCGAACGCCTCGTCATCGCTGCCGGCACCACCGTCAACCGCTACCTCCGTGTCACGGACACCGTCGTCGGCGTCGGTAGCGCCACCCGTCTCGTCAGCTTCG
>Ga0208546_1000670_pt1 | contig 11787 bp, 8 predicted proteins | sample DEB19_08_DNA_4_FD_184528 | JGI IMG/M metagenome (GOLD analysis project Ga0208546, IMG submission 184528) | Aqueous microbial communities from the Delaware River and Bay under freshwater to marine salinity gradient to study organic matter... | ecosystem: Environmental > Aquatic > Marine > Coastal ...
TGGCGCTCACCGAACTTGACCGCGCCGTCGCACAGCGCGAACAGCGTGTCGTCCTTGCCGATGCCGACGTTCTTGCCGGGGTGGGTCTTCGTGCCGCGCTGACGGATGATGATGGTGCCGGCGGTGATTGCGGTCCCGTCGAACACCTTCACACCGAGGCGCTGTGCGTTTGAGTCGCGGCCGTTACGAGTTGAGCCGCCGCCCTTTGTCTTTGACATGGTGAATCAGCCTTTCGCGATGGAGGTGATCTCGACGATGGAGTACTGCTGGCGGTGACCGTACTTGCGGCGCTGGTTGGTGCGGCGCTTGTAGGTGAAGCCGTTGATCTTCGGGCCCTTGGCGGTCCCGATGACACGACCCTTGACGGAGGCGCCCTTCAACTGGTCGGGCGTGGAGAGGACGGTGGCACCGTCAACGACGAGAACCGGCGTGAGGGAAACCTCGGCACCGTCCTCGACATGGAGAAGCTCGACCTGGATCTGCTGACCCTGCTCGCACTTCTCCTGCTTGCCACCTGATGCGATCACTGCGTACATAGCGGTTTCCTACCCTATCTGCGGAAATCGGGACGGACAATCGGCCGACCCGTCGAATTTGGGGGCAAATCTCAGTCCAGGAGACCGAAATCCACCTGGACTCCCCGGCCGCTGCACTCGGGGCACTGGCCGGCGAACGCGGTCAGGAGACCCTCGCCGATTCGCTTGCGGGTCATCTCGACGAGGCCCAGTTCCGAGATGTCGAACACCTGCGTCCGGGTCTTGTCGCGGGACAGGGCCTGGCGGAAGGACTCGACGACCTTCTTGCGGTTGTCCTTGATCTCCATGTCGATGAAGTCGATGACGATGATGCCGCCGATGTCGCGGAGGCGCAGCTGGTGCGCCACTTCCTGTGCAGCCTCGAGGTTGTTCTGGAAGACGGTCTGCTCCAGGTTGTTGGTGCCGACGTTCTTGCCGGTGTTCACGTCGATGACGGTGAGGGCCTCGGTGTGTTCGATGATGAGCGAACCACCCGAGGGCAGCCACACCTTGCGGTCGAGCGCCTTGTGCAGTTGCTCGTGGACGTGCTGGCTCTCGAACAACGAGAGCGGCTCGGCCTCGCGGTCGTAAAACGTGATGCGGTCGGCAAGTTCGGGGTTGAAAGCCGAGACGTAGCTCTTCACTTCCTCGAAGAGCTCCTTGTCGTCGATCATGACGCCGCGGTAGTCCGCGTTGAACTCCTCGCGGATGACGCGCACCGCCAGGTCGGGTTCGCGGTACAGCAACGCCGGACCGTTCGCCTTCTTCGATGCCTCCTCGACCTTCGCCCACTCGTCCAGCAGGCGCAGCATGTCGGCGCGGAGTTCCTGCTCGGTGGCGTGCTCGGCAGCGGTGCGCACGATGACGCCGTGCTCGGCCGGCTTCACCCGGTCGAGCACGTTGCGCAGGCGACGGCGCTCGGAGTCGTCGAGTCGCTTGGAGATGCCGTACGTCTTCGAGTTGGGGATGAGCACCACGAAGCGGCCGGGCAGCGACACCTCCTGGGTGAGACGCGCACCCTTCGCGCCGATCGGGTTCTTCGTGACCTGGCAGAGGATCATCTGCCGGGAGCGGAGGATCTGCTCGATGCGGGCATCCCCCGCCGGCGTGTCCACGTCTTCCTTGTCGTACTGCACGTCACCGCGGTAGAGAACGGCATTCTTCGGGGTCGCAATGTCGACGAAGGCGGCCTCCATGCCGGGCAGGACATTCTGCACGCGACCGAGGTAGATGTTGCCGTGGATCTGGCTGATGTCGTCGGCCGGGCGGCTGACGTAATGCTCGATGAGCGAACGGCCCTCGAGCACGGCCACCTGGGTGACGCCCTCCCGGACCTGCACGCACATCATGTAACGACCGACCGGTCGACCGTCGCGCTCGCGCCCGCGGCGCTTCTCGATGATCTCGGCCTCGATCATCTCCTGCGTGCGTTGCGGGCCACCGTTGCGCTGGCCACCCTCACCGCCTGACCCGCCCGAGCGGGAACGGCTGCGGCCGCCGCGACGGCGCTTCTTCTTGTCCCCCGATGACTCCTGCTTCGGCTCGGGGGCCTTGGCCACCGGGGCCGGACGGGTGTCGCCGATCTGCGGCTTGCGCACGAGTGCCCGCTCGGCGGCATCGACGTCCGTGACGCGTCCCTCGTGCGGAGGGTCAGGGAGTTCCTGTGGGTTGCGTCCGGATTCAGGGGCCTCGTCGTCCCGCGAGGTCTGGGGGCGCTGCTGGCGGGGCTGGTTGTTGCCGCCCTGACGCTGGCCACCCTGGCGGTTCCCGGACTGCCCGTTCGGGCGGGGTGCTGACGTGGAGTTGCCGGACTCGCCTTCCGGATGGCCGCCCTCACCGGTCGGCTTCTTGCGGTTCTTCCCGCCACGGCTGCCGCGTCGTCGCTTCTTCGCGGCGGTGCCGGTGCCGTTCTCGGCGGACGACCCGTGCGATCGGGTCTCAGGGGTCTGGGAGGGGGTGTCGGCGCCCGAATCAGGGGCAGAGCCAGTGTTTTCCATCAGTTTTTCCTTGTCAGTCGCGCCTTCTGGCGCGCCATGAACGACCCGATTGGCTGCCCGGGAGGCGCCACCAGGCCGAATCGGCCTTTCCGAAACCCTACCCCTCGCGTCAGCGGAAACGGCGCATGTGCACGCTCTGGACAAGGCCGATCATCATCGCGAAGGCCACCGTGTGGGACCCCCCGTAAGAGACGAAGGGCAGGGGCACACCGGACACGGGGGTGATGCCCATGGTCATGCCGATGTTCTGGAAGGCCTGCCACAGGATCATGGTGAAGACGCCCGCACAGACGAGCACCCCCAGTTTCTCGTTCGCGATGCGGGCGATGCGGTAGATCCTCCACAGGACCACCCCAAACAGCCCGAGAACGGTGGCGCACCCGATCATTCCGAACTGCTCCCCAAGCGCCGAGAACACGAAGTCCGTGGACTGCACGGGGATGAACCGTCCGTTCGTGAGGGGCCCCTGCAGGTATCCCTTCCCGAAGAAACCACCCGTGGCCACGGCCCGTTTGGCGAATTTCACCTGGGTGATGAGGTTCTGGAGGTCGGCACTGTCGGAGTTCTGCTGCAGGAACGCAGTGATGCGCTTCAGCTGGTACGACCGCACGACTCCCGAAGCGACGCCGGCGATGCCCGAGAGGATCCCCATGCCCGTGATGAACGCGATGTACTTCACCTGTGCGCCCGCGACGAGAAGCACCCCCATCGCGCACGCAATCAGAACGGAGGCCGAGCCGAGGTCGGGCTCGGCGAGAACCAGCAATGCGGGTGCCCCGACGATGAACAACGACTGGATCAGTCGTTCGTAGGGAACCTTGTCCCCGTCATCATCGGCGAGGAAGCCCGCGAGCATGAGCAACGTGACCACCTTTGCCAGTTCGGAGGGCTGGAGCGCGATCGGACCGATGTCGAACGACAGCTTCGCCCCGCCCTTCACGCCACCGATGACGAGCACCATCACCAACAGGAACATCGTTCCTGCGTAGAGCGCCTGCGCACTGCCGCGCAACTGCACGTAGTCCATCCACATGACCACCGCCATCACCACGATTGCGATGATGAGAAAGATCATCTGCCTCTGCACGAACTGGTACGGGTCGAGCCCGTTCGAGATCAACCGCGGACGGGTGGCCGAGAATATGAGGAACAACCCGATGACGGAGAGCGCACCGACGGCAGCCATGAGGATCCAGTCGATGTTGCGGCCCGGGTCGGCGAAACCGCGCTTGATGTTGCCGAGACCCGAGTTCGGCCGACGCGAGCGGAACACAGCGCTCATCAGTCACGCACCGTGGAACCGGAACCTACGAGACAGAACGGGCTGTTCAGGCGCTGCTCCGGGGCCGGCGCGACCGCGTTGACGTCGAGAGGGTCCGCAGGTTGCGCATCGATCACCCGCGTCTTGCCAGCGAGAGCGGTGAACACGCATTTCACGACGGGTGCCGCGGCCCGCGACCCGAAGCCGCTCTTCTCGAGGTACGCAACCGCCGTGTACGGGATGTTCGGGTTCTTGCTGAACGCGGCGAACGCAGAAGAGTCGTTCCACGGCAGGTTCCCCGCACCCTGGGCCGTCCCGGTCTTGCCGGCAATCGGGAGTGCGCGCTTCGGGTACGAGCGGAACAACTTCTCGCCCGTGGTGGAGTGATAGATGTCCGAGCGCACACCAGGTCCGGTGATCACCCTGGTGAGTCCCTCCACGATGGCCTCGCGGGCGGTCTGGTCCATCCCGATGTCACGCTTGATCTCGGGTGCCGAGTAATCACGCAGAACGACTCCCTTGTCGAGGTCGACCCGGCCGGGCTTGCCGTTCGGTGTGCCCGGGCCCCACACGGCGCGCACCACGTGGGGCAGAACGACCTTCCCGCCGTTCGCGATGGTGCCGTACGCAACCGCCAGCTGCAACGGGGTGGCGGACAGAAGACCCTGGCCGATCGCGAACTGCACGTTGTCACCCACGTAATAGCCCTTGCCCTCCTCCTTCGCGATCGCCCCGCTCGCCGCGAGCCGTTGCTTCAGCGCCTTGTTCGGAACGGTGCCGATGAACTCGTATGGGAGGTCGATCCCCGTCGGGGACCCGAACCCGAACTGGCGCACCTGCTCCTCGAGGATCGGTCGGTAGCCGCGCTGGCTGAAGATCTCCTCGCCGATCTTGTAGAAGAACACGTCGGACGAGATGGCGAGCGCCGACACGACATTGACGCGGCCGTACTTGCACGGTGCGCCGTTTCCGCAGTTCGCGTTCTTGAAGATGCACTTCACGTTCAACTGGCAGCGTTCCTCGGGGATGCTCGTCAGCTTGTACGTGCCCGTGTCCTTCAACGTGTAGTCGACGCCGCCGGGCAGCTGGCCGGTGTTCAGTGCGGCGTACGCCACGAACGGCTTGAACGTCGAGCCCAGGTTGTATCGGCCACTGATCGCGCGGTTGACGAGGATCGACTGGTCGGGATCCTTCGTGTTCGGGAACAACTGATTGAACTTCTCCGAGCTGATGCCGGCGTTGAACCAACGGTTGTCGAAATTCGGGTAGCTCGCCATCGCGAGGATCTCGCCCGTGTCGTGGTTCATCACCACGCTCGATCCCGCCGGCGCCTTGTACAGGTTGACCAGCGGGTAGTCGGGGTCGGGCTCCCCGAACTTCAGGATGGTGGGCGCCTCGGTGTGGCGCCGCGCGTCGAGTTCGGTGAAGAGGGCCTGCTCGGTGAACTGCTGCATGTCGATGTCGATGGACAACTGGATGTCGTTCCCGGGGACCGCCTCCTGCCGGGAGATCTGACGGAGGATGCGGCCGCGCGAGTCCACCTCGTACTTCACGAAGCCCGGCTTGCCGCGCAGGTCGTTCTCGTACATCTGTTCCACGCCGAACCGGCCGATGCGGGAATCGGGGTCATAACCGAGCGTCTTGTAGTACGTCGCGGCCGTCTTGCTGTCGGGGATCGCCCCCAGGAACCCGATGACGTGACTCGCGATCGGTGCGTAGGGGTACTCGCGTCTCCAGTCCTCCCGCACGTCCACACCCGGGTAGTCCTCGCTCCGCTCTCGCAGGAACGTCGCGAGCTGCTCGGAGACGTCCTCCTTCAGGGGCAGGGGCTGCAACTGGTCGTAGCGCTTCGACAGCCACCGGTCCTCGAGTGCAGTGACGGACATCCCGAGGGCCCCGCCCAAGCGGTCCCACATCTGCTGACGGTCGAGTGACTTTGCGATGATGGCGCGGTCGATGGTGATGGTGAGGATTCGCTCGTTGTCGGCGACTATGCGTCCCTTCACGTCGAAGATGCGACCGCGCTCGGGGGTCAACCTGACGGTCCTCGTGCGCACCTCCGAGACCCTGTCCTGGAGTCCCTTCGAGTCGATGGCCTGCAGGAACCACAACCTCACCGTGAGGAGCGACGCGAGTGCGATGGACACCGAGACGAGCACAGAGAGACGCGAGATGTTGCGGTCGCGCGGCATCAGCGGACGACCCTCGGTTCGCTCAGTGCCCATCGGCAGATGCGCTCGAACGGCAGGCTGAATGCGGCATTGAAGAGGGCCACCACGAAGGCAATGCCGATGACGCGGAACGTCAGGACTCCCTCCACACCAACCACTGTCAACGCGATCGGCATCAGGATCGTGCCCACGGCACTTGCACCGGCCGCAAGGACCATCTGCGACCACCAGTTGGGTTCGTGCACGAAACGGTGCGCGTAGCCGGCCAGGTACCCGACTGCGGCGAACACTGCCGCACCGACCCCCATCGGGGTGGTGAGCACCATGTCGTACATCAGCCCGATCATGAAGCCCGCTGCCGCACCGGTCTCGGACCCGCGGGCGAGCCCACTGCTGGCCGCCAGCAACAGCATGATCTGCAGGCAGACTCCGAACGGCCGCATGTCGTTCAGGATCGTGGTCTGGAAACTCAGCACCACGAGACCGACGAGGAACAGCCGGAAGTAACGGTTCTCCGCAAGGTCAACCAGGCGGTCGATCACGGGGCGTTCACCTTCTCGGTGGAGGGCTGGTAGAGGAGGACGCGGATGAAGTTCAGCGCGTCGAGATTGGCCGAGATCTTGACCTCCAGCAGAGGACCGAGGGTTCCCGACCGTTTGATGACCCGCGAGACCGTCCCGATCACGATGTCAGGCGGTGCGAGTGACGACGCGCCACCGGCCGAGATGACGGGCGACCCCACATTGACCTCGCCGAACCGCGGCTGGTTCTCCACGAACCTGATGATCGGCGCCTTCGAGATGCCGCGGCCCTCGAGTGCGCCCGTCTCGCGCAACGGCAGGTTCGCCCCCGCCGGCACGGTGATCTCCGACTGGTTCGCCGACCCCGGCTTGTTGATGTCCCCCGTCCCCGTGGGGGCGACGACAGTGGCATTCGGGGATGTCGACTGCGACGGGTTCGTCACGGTCGGCGCGAGCGTGGACCCGGGCGTGAAACCTGGGATGCCCGCGGTTGTCGTGGTCTTCGGGATCGTGGTCGTGGTGGTGGTCGACGTGGTGGTGCTCTGGTCGACGGTGATGACCGGCGCGCCCGGCACGGTCGTCGTAGTGGGTGGCGTGTTGACCACCTTCACGGCGAGCGAGTAGCCGGGGTCCGTCAGCAGCATGACCACGGCACGACCATCGAAGACGTCGGTGACCTTGCCGATCAGCCCGGCGGCGTTCAGCACCGGCATGCCGACCCGAATGCCGCACTCACTGCCCCGGTTGATCTCGACGGTCTGGGCGAAATTCGACGGTGACTGGCCCACCACCTGGGCCGAGCACGAGTTGATGCCGGCAAGCGACGGAAGACCGTTCAGCGCCAGGAGCTCCTGGGCCTCGCGGACACTGGCCACGGCACCGATCTTCGCACCCTCGCCGTAGGCGACCAGGTCCTTCAGTCGGCGGTTCTCCTCCACGACGTCGTTGTAGTTGGTGATGCCGTGCCACGCGTTCTCGACAGGGCGGACGACGACGCGCGTGACGCTCTCCACCGGGCGGAACACGGTCCCGAAGACCGACCTCAACCCGTTCACGGAACCGCTGCCACGGAGATCGAGCGTGACGAGCATGATCGAGGAGAGAACAAGCAGCAGGATGATCCTGCGTCGGGTGAAGGTGTTGCCCGCCATGGGGAACCGCTTACTGAACGTCGAGTCCCGGTGAGGACATCATCCCGCGCATCGCCTCGATGTTCTCGAGGGCGCGGCCCGACCCGATCGCCACCGCGTACAGCGGGTCCGGCGCCACGTAGCAGGGCATGCCGGTCTCGTGGGAGATGCGCTGCGTCAGACCGGTGAGGAGCGCCCCGCCACCGGACAGGCAGATTCCCCGGTCCATGATGTCGGCGGCGAGTTCGGGAGGGGTGCGGTCGAGGGTGGACTTCACCGAATCAATGATGGCAGTAACCGGCTCGGCGATGGCTTCACGCACGTTCTCGCTGGTGAGTTCGATCGTCCTGGGGAGACCGGTGACAGTGTCGCGGCCGCCGACGTCCGCCGTGAGTTCATGGGCCAGTGGCCACGCCGACGCCATCTGGATCTTGATGTCCTCGGCGGTGTTGATGCCGATGTCGAGTGCGAACTGCGTGCGCACGTACGCGACGATCGCCTCGTCCAGTTCGTCGCCGGCGACGCGCACTGACTGAGCCACCACGATGCCTCCGAGCGAGATGACGGCCACCTCCGTGGTGCCGCCGCCGATGTCGACGATCATGTTGCCGCTCGGTTCGTGCACCGGCAGGTCGGCACCGATTGCCGCCGCCATGGGTTCCTCGATGATGTGCACGGGGCGCCTCGCGCCGGCGTACTCGGCGGCGTCCTGCACGGCCCGCTGCTCCACGCCGGTGATGCCCGACGGGACGCAGATGACCATCCGCGGCTTACTCCACCGGCTGGTGGAGATGCGCTGGATGAAATAGCGCAGCATCTTCTCGCACACGTCGAAGTCGGCAATGACCCCGTCCTTCAGCGGCCTGATGGCCTGGATGTGCTTCGGTGTGCGCCCGAGCATGCGCTTTGCGTCCAGCCCGACGGCCACGGGACGGCCGTCCCGAGTGTCGATGGCAACGACTGACGGCTCGTTCAGCACCACGCCCTGGCCCTTCACGTACACGAGCGTGTTCGCGGTACCGAGGTCGATCGCAATGTCGCGACCAATGGCAAGCGGGTTGTTGCGGCTCATGAGGGAAAGTCCACCGCACGCGCGTCTTGCGTGTGCGTCGGTACTGGAATGGTAATGACCCGAGACCTACAGGGAGGGGAAGAAGATCTTCAGCTCACGGGCCGCAGATTCGGCCGAATCGCTGCCGTGGACGAGGTTCTCGGTGAACATCGTGCCGAAATCCCCGCGGATCGTGCCGGGAGCGGCCTTTGCCGGGTTCGTGGTGCCCATCATGGAGCGCACGATCTCCCACGTGTCCTCCGGACCCTCGACGGCCAGTGCCACCACAGGGCCGCGGCCCATGAATGCCACCAGTTCGCCGTAGAAACCCTTGCCCACGTGCTCTTCGTAGTGGCGGGCAAGGATGTCGGCATCGAGGGTGCGCAGTTCCATGCCGACGAGCCTCAGGCCCTTCTGCTCGAAGCGGCTCAGGATGGCGCCGACGAGTCCGCGCTCGACGGCATCTGGCTTCAGGAGAACGAGGGTGCGTATTGACATGGGCTTCAGGCTACGGGTGAACCCTCAGGAGTCCCCATTTTCGTGGGTTTCGGCCCCGTTTTCGGCACGGAATCAGGGCAGAACGCGACGGAGATGGGTGCGGGCGGCCCCCACGACATAAAGGGAACCGGCAATCAGCACCGCGTCCTCCGATGTGGCATCCGCGAGGGCGCGGTCGCACGCCTGTTCCACTGTGGGCACCGTGGACACATCATCACACCCGAGCGCCCGCGCGGCGGCGGCGATCGTGTCACCGGGAACCGCCCGTGGGGACGGTGCCGTCGTGCAGATCACGATGTCGAAGTCATCGGCCCGCAGTGCGGCGAGCGTCTCGTTCACGTCACGTCCAGAGAGCGCCCCGACGATGAGGATTCTCCGCCCCACCGGGTCGAAGTCCTCGAAGAACACCTGTGCGCACACGTCCGCCCCCGCGGCGTTGTGGGCGCCGTCGAGGATGACCAACGGCTGGTGGCCCACCACCTCGAAACGACCCGGCATCGTGACATTCGCGAGCGCCTCGGCGACCACTTCGTGGTCGAGGACCGACCCGAAGAACTCCTCGACCGCGACGAGCGCGACGGACGCGTTCAGACCCTGGTGCGCGCCGTGCAGGGCCAGGAAGAGGTCCTGGTAGTCGGCACGCGGTGTGCGGATGTGCAGTTGCCGCCCGCCGAGAGCGAGATGGTTGTCGAGCACGTCGAAGTCCTCGCCGCGGTGGAGCACACCTGAGTTCGGCTCTGCATCGAAGATCGGCCACAGGTCACGCCGTGACTCGCCAACCACGGCCACCGAATCGGCCTTGATGATTCCCGCCTTCTCGCGCGCGATGTGCTCGACGGTGGGCCCGGCGAACTCGGTGTGGTCGAGCGCGATGTTCGTGATGACGGAGACCTCCGGGCGCACCACGTTCGTCGCGTCCCATCGGCCGAGCATGCCGACCTCGATGACGGCGACGTCAACTGCACAGTCGGAGAAATGCCTGAACGCGGCGGCCGTGATGATTTCGAACGAGCTGGGTCGGACGCCGGACATAATCTCCGCATTCGCCACAGCCGCGACTGCATCGGCAAACTCCTGCTCCCCCACGTTCTCGCAGTCCACCTGAATTCGTTCACAGATGTGCTCGAGCTGGGGGCTGCAATACGTGCCCACCTTCAGGCCGTGCGACATCAGCAATCTAGTGATGATCTGCGCCGTCGAACCTTTGCCGTTCGTCCCGGTGACATGAATGACGCGGTAGTCATACTGGGGCTCCCCCATCACTGCCACAATCTGTTCGATTTTTTCGGTCGACGGTGAGTCAACCTTCCCGGTCTTCTCGTACGACGCATGCTCGTCGAGGTAGGTCAGTGCGTCGTTGAACTTCACGTGTGCGTCAGCTGGCGGCGCGGCGCTTGGGTGCCGTGCGTGACGTGCGCGGCACGAGCTCGGCGGGCGTGCGGTTGTTCACACAATCCGCGTCGACGACGATGCGGCCGATGTCGGTGCGGCCGGGCACCTCGTACATCACGTCGAGGAGTGTCTCCTCGAGGATCGCGCGCAGACCGCGCGCGCCGGTGCCGCGCTTCAGTGCGAGATCAGCGATTGCGCCGAGCGCGTCGGGGGTGATGTCGAGTTCCACGTCGTCGAACTCGAAGATCTTCATGTACTGCTTGACGAGCGCGTTCTTCGGTTCGGTGAGAATCGACATGAGAGCCGGGCGGTCGAGCGCGTGCACGGCACCGACCATCGGCAGGCGACCGATGAACTCCGGGATCATGCCGAACTTCAGCAGGTCCTCGGGAAGCACCTGTGCGAACAGCTCGCCCGGGTCCTTCTCGTCCTTCGACATGACCGTGGCGTGGAACCCCACGCCCTTGCGGCCGATGCGGTTCTCGATGATCTGCTCGAGGCCGGCGAACGCGCCGCCGCAGATGAACAGCACGTTGGTGGTGTCGATCTGGATGAACTCCTGGTGCGGGTGCTTGCGTCCACCCTGCGGCGGCACCGAGGCCACGGTCCCCTCGAGGATCTTCAGGAGTGCCTGCTGCACACCCTCGCCCGACACGTCGCGCGTGATGCTGGGATTCTCGGCCTTGCGCGCCACCTTGTCGATCTCGTCGATGTAGACGATGCCCTGTTCCGCCTTCTTCACGTCGAAGTCGGCAGCCTGCAGGAGCTTGAGGAGGATGTTCTCGACGTCCTCGCCCACGTACCCGGCCTCGGTGAGCGCCGTGGCGTCCGCTACCGCGAACGGCACGTTCAGCATGCGCGCGAGGGTCTGCGCCAGGTGGGTCTTGCCGCAGCCGGTGGGCCCGAGCAGGAGGATGTTCGACTTCTGGAGTTCCACTTCGTCACGGCGCAGTCCGGTGGACTGCTGCATGTGCTGGAGGCGGCGGTAGTGGTGGAACACGGCCACCGACAGGACCTTCTTCGCCTGCTCCTGTCCGACGACGTACTCGTCGAGGAACGCGCGCGTCTCGGTGGGGGTGGGCAGCGAGTCGAGCCGGACGTCGGAGCGGTCGCCGACCTCCTCCTCGATGATCTCGTTGCAGAGCTCGATGCACTCGTCGCAGATATATACGCCAGGACCGGCAATGAGTTTCTTGACCTGCTTCTGAGTCTTTCCGCAGAAAGAACATTTGAGGAGATCGTTAGCTTCGC
>Ga0208546_1000673_pt1 | contig 11769 bp, 10 predicted proteins | sample DEB19_08_DNA_4_FD_184528 | JGI IMG/M metagenome (GOLD analysis project Ga0208546, IMG submission 184528) | Aqueous microbial communities from the Delaware River and Bay under freshwater to marine salinity gradient to study organic matter... | ecosystem: Environmental > Aquatic > Marine > Coastal...
CGCGTCGAATCCGTCCCGCACCGCCGCGCTGACGTCGGCCACCTCCGCGCGCGTGGGGCGGGTGGACGTGGTCATCGACTCCACCATCTCCGTGGCACAGATGCTGATGACGCCCATCTTCAGGGCTGTGAGTGCGATCCGGCGCTGCAACGAGGGAAGCTCCTCGTACGGCAGCTCCACGCCGAGATCACCGCGCGCGGCCATGACTCCGTCGCTGACCCTGCAGATCTCCTCCAGGCGTTCGATGGCCTGGGGTCGCTCGATCTTGGAGAAGATCAAGGGTTCCGGCCCGGCGAGCTCGCGCACCCGCACGACATCCTCCGGGTGCTGCACGAACGAGACCGCGATGATCTCCGCCCCGAGTTCGCGCGCCACTGCGATGTCATCGATGTCCTTCGTTGAGAGCACACCTCCGAGGACCTCTGTGTCGGGCAGGTTCACACCCTTCTTCGTGCGCAGCAACCCGCCACGAAGCACAGAAAGCGAGACATCAGTGCCTTGAAGCGCCGTGATTCGGCACTCCAGCCGGCCGTCGTCGAGCAGGACACGGTGCCCGACCTTCAGCCCGAGCGCGTCGGACGACCGAACGCCGGTATCGAACCCGAGAATGTCGGTGCCGAGAACGAGCAGTTCACCCTCATTGATGGTCCTCTCCGGCCCTGTGTAGCGCATCTTCGGACCCTGAATGTCCACGAGGATTCCTGTGTCGGGTGATGCGGCCCGTACGTCCAGGAACTGCCGGCGCAACTGCTCCGTCGTGAGGTGCGAACAATTGATGCGGATGACGTTCGCGCCCGCCGCGACCAGTGCACGGATTCCTTCGGCCGATCCGCTTGCCGGGCCGATTGTCGCAACAATCTTCGTACGTCTCATGACCCGTAGAACTCTATGTCCCGTGTGTGGGAGAACTCGGGAGCATCCTCACACTGGAATGTTCCACATTGGTGTCGAAGGGGGGACTTGAACCCTTCCGCGCCCGCACGAGACGTGAACGGTGCGCTGGCGCCGGTGGGCGTGGGCACAACCACATTGGTGTCGAAGGGGGGACTTGAACCCCCACGCCCTAACGGGCGCCAGCCCCTCAAGCTGGTGCGTCTGCCTATTCCGCCACTTCGACGAGGAATCCTCAGGCTACCGAGAGGTGCTCAGTTAGCCAAGAGGAATGCGAGCGCAATCACCGAGAAGATCCAGATGGTTGCCAGTACAGCCGTGATGCGATTGAGGTTCTTCTCCGCCGCGGCCGACCCGAGGGCAGCCCCGGAGGCACCACCGAACATGTCGGACAGACCGCCGCCCTGGCCGCTGTGCAGGAGCACGCCGACGATCATGGACAGCATGGACACCACGTTGATGACAACGGTCAGGTACATCACGAAAGTACGCACGGTGAAACAGCCTAACGGCGCACATTGCCCGTTCCCCTGAGGGAAACAGGCGTGGAATCCGGGAAATGGCAGGCAACCTGGTGCCCCGGCGCGATCTCCGAGAGCATCGGTTCCTGTTCGGCGCAGAGGGCCTCAGCGCGCGGGCAACGCGTGCGAAAGCGGCAACCGGACGGTGGGTTGATCGGGCTCGGCACGTCTCCCTGGAGAACGATGCGGTGCCGCTGCCGCTCGACCACGGGGTCCGGACTGGGGACCGCCGACAGCAGGGCTTCGGTGTACGGGTGCGCGGGAACCTCGTGCAGATGCTCGGAGTCTGCGACCTCCACGATCTTGCCGAGGTACATGACCGCGATCCTGTCGGAGATGTGACGAACCACCGAAAGGTCATGCGCGATGAAGAGATACGAAAGCCCCATCTCCTTCTGCAGGTCCTGCAGGAGGTTGATGACGCCGGCCTGGATCGACACATCGAGAGCCGACACAGGTTCGTCGAGAACGAGGAAGTTCGGCTGAAGGGCGAGAGCGCGGGCAATGCCGATGCGCTGGCGCTGCCCGCCCGAGAACTCGTGCGGGAAGCGAGATGCATGGTCCGCCGAGAGGCCGACGAGGGTCAGAAGCTCCGCGACGCGCTCGGCATGATCGGACTTCACCTTGTGGATTTCGAGAGGCTCGGCGATGGCCGATCCCACCGTCAGGCGAGGGTCGAGGGAGGCGTACGGGTCCTGGAACACGATCTGCATCTTCCGGCGCAGTTGGCGCAGGTCCTCGCGGCCCATCGTGGTGAGTTCCGCATTGTCGTAGATGACCGATCCCGAGGTCGGCTCGATCAGACGGAGCACGCATCGCCCGATGGTGGACTTCCCGGAACCGGACTCACCGACCAACCCGAGTGTCTGTCCCCTTCCGACCTCGAACGACACATCGGACACGGCATGCACGACCTGGTCAACAGCACGTATGCCGGTCACCGCCTTCACCTTGAATTCCTTCACGAGGTGTTCCACCCGGAGCAGTGCATCGCTCACTTCGCACCCCCGGCCAGTTCAACAGCCCGTATGCACGCCGTCTGCGTCGACCCCACCTGGACCAGATCGCTCGGTGCGGATGCACACGCGTCGGTGGCGTGGGCGCAGCGGGGTCTGAATGCACACCCACTCGGCGGGGAGATCATGTTCGGCGGCGAACCCAGAATGGGCTTCAATCGCTCCTTGTTGTGGGACGGCAGCGACGCGAGAAGTCCCTGCGTGTAGGGGTGGTGGGGCGTGGCGAACATGTCGTTCACCAGACCGCGCTCCACCGTGTTCCCCGCGTACATCACTTCCACCCGGTCGGCGACTCGCGCGACAACGCCCAGGTCGTGCGTGATGAACACGACCGCGGTGTTGAGCCGCTGCCTCACGTTCTCGATGACCTCGAGTATCTGAGCCTGGACGGTGACGTCGAGGGCCGTGGTCGGTTCGTCGGCGATGAGAACGTCGGGGTCGTTGGCAATCGCCATGGCGATCATCACGCGCTGGCGCATCCCGCCCGAGAACTCGTGCGGGTACTGGTTCGCACGCACGTCCGGCTGCGGCAGCCCCACGATGTCGAGGAGCTCGACGGCACGGGCGTGGGCGTCGGCCTTGGACATGTCCTGGTGGGCCTGGATCATCTCCACGATCTGGGCACCGATCCGGTGAACGGGGTTCAGTGCGGAGAGCGGGTCCTGGAAGATCATCGCGATCTTCTTCCCGCGCTGGCTGCGCACCTGCTGTGCGGACACGCCCACCATCTGCGTGCCGACAACGGTCGCGGAACCTGTGACGGTCGCGGACGGCGGGAGCAGGCCCATGATCGACAGGAAGGAGACTGACTTGCCCGAACCCGACTCGCCCACCACGCCGACGACCTCACCGGGCGCAACGTCGAGATTGACCCCACGCACCGCCTGGACGATTCCGGCCGGGGTCTTGAACGACACGCGCAGGTCACGGATCGACAGAACGGGCTCCATCAGCGTCCCCCTCCGTGCTTCGGGTCGAATGCGTCACGGAGTCCGTCACCGATGAAGGACACACACAAGGTGATCAGGAGAAGTGCCGCGAACGGGTAGAGCGCGAGCCACCAATAGCCCGCACGGACCGCCGACTTCGAGCCCGCAACGAGCAAACCGAGGGACGTGGCTCCCGAGCCCGGGTCGGGCCCGTAGCCGAACAACGACAGGGTCGCCTCACTCACGATCGCACCGACGACACCGAGACTGAGGGACACCAGCATCGGGCCGATCGAATTCGGGAGAAGATGGCGCAGGATGATGCGCGTGTCGGATGCACCGAGTGCACGCGCCGCCTCGATGAACTCGCGTTCCTTCAGGGAGAGAACCTGGGCCCGAAGGACCCTGGCCACACCCATCCAGCCGAAGATCGCGAAAAGGAACACCATGAAACGGACGGAGCTCACCTCGCCCGTGAAGAAGGTGATCCACGAGATCGACCCGAACATGTTGCGGATCACGAGCAGGGCAACGAGGAACGGGAACGCGAGGAAGATGTCCGTGACCCGCATGATGATGTCGTCGAATTTCCCGCCCTTCAGACCGGCGATTGCCCCGACGGCGGCACCGATCGCAAGGGAGAAAACCGCCGAGAAGACGCCGATGATGAGCGACACGCGCACGCCGTATAGGACGCGGCTGTAGACGTCACGACCGATGATGTCGGTGCCGAACCATGCGATGCGGGACGGAGGGAGGTTCTGGTTCGGCCCCTTGGAGATGTCGAACACCTGCTCGTTCACCCCGTAGCGGGCCGTCACGGGCGACAGCACGACCCACAGGATGAGGAGTGCGAGGACGAACACAGACAACACCGCTGCCCTGTGGGTGAGGAAACGTCGGTACGCCAGACGGCCGGGCGAGAGGCTCTCACTGCTCAGGCCGACCGATGCGTCAGTCAGGGACGGGTCCACGTCAGGCAAGACGGATCCTGGGGTCGAGACGCGCGTAGGCGATGTCAGCGAGAAGGTTGAACACGACCACGGAACCGATGATGATGACCATCCACGGCATCAATTCCGGGAAGTCGCCGTTGCCGTAGGCGACAAGGAAGAACCGTCCCATTCCCGGGTACTCGAAGAGTCCCTCCGTGATGATGAGGCCGCCCACGACGGAGCCGACGTCGAGGAACGCGAGCGTCGTCACCGGGATGAGGGCGTTGCGCAGTGCATGGTGCACGAGCACCCGTCGCTCGGAAATCCCCTTGGAGCGTGCCGTGCGCATGTACTCGGAGTTGAGGACATCGAGCAGAGAGGCCCGCATGTAGCGCGAGTACACGGCGATGCTCTGGATGGAGACCACCACCACGGGCAGCGCCATGTGCTTCAGCATCAGGAAGAGATTGAAACCCTGGTGACCGGCGGGGTACACACCGGACACGGGGAACAGTGCGTAGCCGAACCACTTCTGCCAGTAGACGGCGAAGAGCAACTGGAGCAACAATGCGGACACGAAGGGAGGAACCGCGAGACCGACGAGTGCCCCCGAGTTGACAACGGTGTCGCGAAGTCGACCGGGCCGCAGGGCGGCTGCAATGCCGAGCAGGTTTCCGATGATGATTCCCGTGACGGTGGCGATCAGGCCGAGCCGCAGCGAATTGGCAAGTGCATCCTTCAGGTGCGGCCACACGTCGCGACTGCCCTTGATGGACCGAGGCCAATCGAGTGTGATGAATCCCCACAACCAGGCGAAGTAACCCCTGATGTAGCCGAATGCCCCCGTGTACAGGCCGTTGGTGGCGATGTACTGGTCAAGCTTCTTCTTGCTGACACGGATGTTGGTGCGGCGGTAACTCGCGACCGGATCGGTCCCGAGACGGAGCGCCACGTAGACGAGGAACGTGACGATGAGGAGCGTGGGAACCAGCCACACCGCGCGGCGCAATGCGTATCTCAGCACCCTGCCCCTCCGTTCACTCGATGTTCTGGACTTGCCCCTGGGCCACGGGGGCGAATCTGGCCCAAACGGGGCGTGGGTGCGGAGTCCGAAAACCCCGCACCCACGTTGAATCCCGTTGGCTGACGCCAGTTACTTGGTTTCCACCTTGGGCTCGGACTTGAGCAGCTCGGTGATCTCGTACTTGCCGTCGTTGGTGGTGCGGTACGCGCCCGGCATGAGCACGTTCGCGACCGTCCACACGTACCAGGAGGAGTTGGCGCATTCGGTGACGGGGTTCAAGCAACCCGGCCACTGCTCGGCACCAATGACAATCTGGCCGTCTTTGTCCAGATCCTTCCACTGGTAGGTGTCGTTGAAGGCTGCGTAGTTGTTCAACTGGCCCTCGACGTTTTCCACGCGGTCGGTGCGGTATGCACCGGACTTCGGGAACTGGAAGAGCGGGATGAGGATGTAGTCCTTGTCCATCTCCACGATTGCGGTCTTGATCAACTCGGTGCGCTTGGCCTCGTCGATTTCCTTGTCGGAGTCGTGGAGGGCCTTGGTCGCAGTCTCGTTGTTCCAACCCTGGAAGTTCTGACCAACGTTGTTGTTCGCCTCGGTGGGGATGTTGTCCCCGGTGAAGCTGGACACGAGGTACGCCGGGTCCGGCGGTGCCGTGCTGATGTACATCGCGAGGTCGTAGTCGGCTGCGGGCAGACGCTTCTGGAAGTAGCACTCCGCGTCACAGTTGTACGCCTCGACGTTGAAACCGGCCTTCTTCAGGAGCGGGATCAGGTATGCCTGCGTGCTCTCGCGACGGGTGTTGCCCGTGTTGATGACCCACTGGATCACCGGGGCCGTGCCGTCCTTCGCCCACAGACCGGCCGAGTCCTTCTCGTAACCGGCGTCGGTCATGATCTTGTCCGCGGCCTTCTGGTCGTACTTGTTGCCGAAGATGCCCTCGGGGCAGTAGTCGCCGGGCACAATCGGGCCGCAGGTCAACAGGGTGCCCTTCGGGTCGATCGGGATGTAGATCTGCTTGAACAGGGCCTCGAGGTCGATCGACTTGTAGAAGGCCTCGCGCATCGCCGGGTCGGCGAACGCGCGGGTCTTCTCGGTGCCCGCAATGTTGTTCTTGCCGTCAACGCCGAGGTTCATGTACAGAGCCTCGTAGTCGCCGCCGTAGTTGAGGACCGTCTTCACGTTCGGGTCCTCAAGTTCGTCGGTGATGCCTGCGTAGAACTGCGGGTAGATGAAGTCGACAGAACCGGCCTTCAGGTCGGTGATTTCGGTCTCGGGCTTCGGGACCATGACGAGCTTCTTCAGGCCTGCATCGATCTTGCGCGGGCCCCAGTACTTGTCGTTCGGTACGTAGACGACCTGGTCTGCGCTCCACGAATCGAGCTTCCACTCGGTGCCGGAGTAGCCGAAGGAGGTCCCGAAGTCACCGGAGATGTCCTTGCAGTCCGCGACGGCGGCTTTCTTGATCAGGCCGCTGAACAGGCCCTTGTACGGCGCGTACAGTTCCTTGAAGTCGACGACGACCTGCTTGTCGGAGTCGCCTGCTGCGACCGACGTGATTTTGTCGTAACCCGACTGGCTGATCGAGCCGGGGGTGTTCATGACGGCGTCGAGGGTGCACTGGAAGTCAGCAACCGTGATCGGCGTGCCGTCTTCCCACACGGCCTCGTCGGCGATGTCGTAGGTGATGGTCATGGCTGTCGCGCCAGAACCACTGTCGCCACCCGCGGTGGTGGTGTCCGATGCACTGTCGCTTCCGCCGCCGCACGCGGCAAGAAGAAGAACGGAGCCGAGCAGACCACCGGCGAGCTTTGAGCTCTTCCGGATATTCCTCACTAGTGACCTCCTGGTCAGGTTGTGGGGAGGAGACAGGCTGAGCCTGGCCGACGGTCCTCCCCGATCCGTTCGGCACTGAAAAACTACCACCCGGCCCGGCGGGACCCGAAAGACGGACCGCCCGGTTGCGTCCGGGTTCAAGCCGTGGGGGCGTCCTCGTGCAGGCGGTACTGCACAATCCGTGCGAATTCCTCGGGGTCGAGGCTGGCCCCACCCACAAGGGCGCCGTCAATGTCCTTCTGGGACATCAGGTCCTTGATGGTGCCGGCCTTCACGGACCCCCCGTACTGGATACGGATCGCCGCCGCAGAATCGGTGTCCGAGACCTCGGCCACCGTCCGGCGGATCGCGGCGCAGACCTCCTGCGCATCCGCCGAGGTGGCCGTCTTGCCGGTGCCGATTGCCCAGATGGGTTCGTAGGCGATCACAAGGGTGGCCACCTGGGCCGGGGAGCACCCCTGGAGAGCGGCCCGGACCTGACCCGTGACCTTCTCCATCGTGGTGCCCGCCTCGCGCTCCTCGAGGGTCTCGCCCACACAGATGATGGGCGTCATTTTCTGCTTCAGCACCGCACCGACCTTCGCCCGCACCATCTCGTCGGTCTCGTGGAACAGCTCGCGACGTTCGCTGTGGCCGACGATGACGTACTGCACGTTCAGCTTCGCGAGGAACAACGGCGACACCTCGCCGGTGAACGCACCCTTTTCCTCTTGATGACAGTTCTGCGCACCGAGGATGAACCTGAGATCGTCGGCATCAATCAGTGTCTGCACGCTGCGCAGATCAGTGAAGGGCGGGTGCACCGTCACATCGACGGCCTCGAAGTCGTCCTTCCCCACCAGATAACTCAGTTTCTGCATCAGTTGGATCGCCTCGAAGTGGTTCTGGTTCATCTTCCAGTTGCCGCTGATGATGGGGCGTCGCTTGCTAACGGACATTCGGTGCACCTCTCAGGGCTGCGAGACCCGGCAGGTCGCCGAGTTCGAGGAGTTCGAGCGAGGCACCACCGCCGGTGGACACGTGGTCGACCTCGTCGTCGAGTTTGAACTGAGCAAGGGCTGCGGCGCTGTCCCCACCGCCCACAACTGTGAAGGCCTTGGTGGCCGCCACGGCCTCAGCCACGGTGCGCGTGCCTGCGGCGAAGCGGTCATCCTCGAACATCCCCATCGGTCCGTTCCAGAAGACGGTGCGCGCGTCCATGATCACGTCGCTGAACGCCGCAGCGGAGCCGGGGCCGATGTCAAGACCCTTTGCACCCTCCGGGAGCCTCTGGCCGAACGTGGCGAAATTGCCCGCCGCGTCGAGACCGACGATGTCATCCGGCAGGTGGATGGGCTTGCCGGCATCGAGAAGACGACGGCACGTGGCGATTTGGTCGAGCTCGCAGATGGAATCCCCGACGGGAAAGCCCTGGGCAGCGAGGAACGTGAAGCACATGCCCCCGCCGATGACAAGTGCATCCACGACCTGCAGCAAGGACTCGATGACCCCGAGCTTGTCGCTGACCTTCGCACCGCCGAGCACGGCGACGAACGGACGCTTCGGCTTGTCGCGCAGACCGCCCAGCACCTCGACCTCGCGGGCGAGCAGGCGCCCGGCCGCGGAAGGCAACGTCCTCGGCGGGCCGACGATCGAGGCGTGCGCACGGTGGGCAGCCCCGAAGGCATCATCCACGTACATGTCGATGCCCTTCACCAGGGTCGCGACGAAGTCAGGGTCGTTCTTCTCCTCGCCGGCGTTGAACCTGAGGTTCTCCAGCAGCTCGACACCCGGTGCCAGTTCCGCCAGTCTGGCCCTTACCGGATCCATGGAGTACTTGGTCTCCGGAGCACCCTTCGGCCGACCCAGGTGGCTGGCACAGACCACGGTTGCGCCGCGTTCGGTCAACCAGTTGATAGTGGGGAGGGCCGCACGGATGCGGAAATCATCGACGATCACGCGTGCGTCGTCGGGCCCCTCCATCGGGACGTTGAAATCGGTGCGAACGAGTACTCTCTTGCCGCTGACGTCTCCGAGGTCCTCGAGGACGGGAATCCGGGCCATCGGTCTACTTGCCGACGTGCAGGACGAGGTCGACCAGACGGTTCGAGTAGCCCCACTCGTTGTCGTACCAGCCGAGAACCTTCACCAGGCTGCCCATGCTCATCGTCAGTTCGCTGTCGAAGACGCAACTGTGCGGGTTCGTGACGATGTCGCTCGACACGATGGGTGCGTCGGTGTATTCCAGCACTCCCTTCAGCGGTCCGTTCGCCGCTGCCTTGAAGGCAGCATTGATCTCGTCCACCGTGGCCGGCTTCTTAAGGTTCGCAACGAAGTCGGTGATCGATCCCGTCGGGACGGGGACGCGCAGCGAGGTGCCGTCGAGCTTCCCCTTCATCGATTCGAGAACCAGGCTCGTGGCGCGGGCGGCACCGGTGCTGGTGGGCGTGATGTTGATGGCCGCACCACGGGCGCGACGGAGGTCGCTGTGGGGACCGTCCACGAGTTGCTGGTCCCCGGTGTAGGCGTGGATCGTGGTCATCAGGCCGTTCTCGATCCCGAAGGCGTCATCGAGCACCTTCACCATCGGCACGAAGCAGTTCGTCGTGCAGCTGGCGTTCGAGACGACCTTGTGCTTGGACTTGTCGAAATCCGTGTGGTTGATGCCGTAGACGAAAGTGGCATCGGCACCGTTTGACGGCGCCGACACGATGACCATGGGGGCGCCGGCCTCGAGATGTGCCGCTGCCTTGTCCCGGTCGGTGAAGAAACCGGTGCTCTCGATGACGAGGTCGACCTTCAGGTCTCCCCACGGCAGGGCCTTCGGGTCGCGCTCCGACAGCACCTTCAGCACCTTTCCGTCGATGCTGATCCCGTTGTCCACCGCCTTGATGTCGTTCGGCAGCACGCCGAGGACCGAGTCGTACTTCAGCAGGTGGGCCATGGTCTTCAGCGACCCGAGGTCGTTGACCGCGACGATCTCGACGTCGGCATTGCGTGCGGCCGCTGCCCGGAAGAAGTTGCGGCCGATGCGGCCAAAACCATTGATGCCTACGCGAACGGTCACGTCGGGGTCCTTTCACTCACTGAATCGGCTCATCGCCGCTTCCACCCTAGTTCGCCACCCGATGGCGGGGGCCCCTGACACGGGCTCAGAGTGACAAATCGCGGTGTGACACGCGTGGGTGCCATCCCTGGGTACGCAGGTGACGGGCCACCGACTCGACCACCGCAACGGAACGGTGACGTCCGCCCGTGCAACCGACCCCGAGGGTCAGGTAACTGCGTCCCTCTGCGACGTACGCGGGGAGCACCAGGTCGAGAAGGGATGTCACCCTGTTCACGAACTCCCCTGCGATGTCGTGGCCGAGCACGTACTCGGACACCGCGGGATCGAGACCGGTGAGCGGCCGCAGGTTCTCGTCCCAGTGGGGGTTCGGCAGGAACCTCACGTCGAACACCGTGTCCACGTCGATCGGCACACCGTGCTTGAACCCGAAGGACATCACCGTGATCTGCAGCGAGTCTGCCGGTGACTCCGGGCCGAAAAGTTCCACCAGTTGGGCCTTCAGCTGGTGCACCGTCAACCCGGTGGTGTCAATGATGAGATCGGCCGACGCCTTCACGTCGGCGACGGCAGTGCGTTCCAACTCGATGACGTCCTCGAGGCCCCTCACACCGTCACCCATCGGGTGCTTCCGTCGCGTCGCCTCGTAGCGCCGCACGAGTTCACGCGTCGAGGCATCGAGGAACATGATCCTCACGCGGTGCCCCTGTGCGCGCAGTGCGACGATGGCATTCAGCACACCGGCCTGCTGGCGGGCATTTCCGACGACCAGACACAGCTTCTCGATCTCCCCGCCCGACTCCCCCGACAATTCCACGACCTTGTCGACGAGGACCACGGGGAGATTGTCGACGACGAACCAGCCGAGGTCCTCCAGGTCGTCGGCCGCCTGGGAACGTCCCGCACCCGACAGCCCGGTCACCACGAGAATGTCAGTCATCGCATCGGACGCTATCTGCTCAGTGCTCTTGCTTCGTCGACCGCATGTACAGGAGACGCGGGACGGTCTGCGCGAGCGGGTACTCGGGCGCGCGCGCGAGGAACCCAGGTGGTGGTGCCGGCTCCACCATGCGTCCGATCATCAACCCGTGGGCGACGAGGGAGTTGACGTAACGGGACAGCGGCCGGTGGAGGAACCTGATGTGCACACCGAGCTCGACCTCCTCGATGCTCTCCGTCTCCACCAGGTACGGGCCGATGCGCCAGTACTGCTCCGGCGGGTCGAGGATGTAGTCGTCGATCCACCCGCTCCCCGGGGTCTGGAGCAACGGATGGTTGAGGAAGAACGAGAAACGGCCACCCGGGCGCAGGACGCGGGCCACCTCGGCGATGGCACCGTCGACATCGTCGATGTGCTCGAAGACGAGGCACGCAACGACCGCGTCGAAGGACCCGTTATCGAACGGCAGGTCTGTCGCCCCTGCCTTGAGGTACGTGGGTCCACCGGCTCGTTCGCGGGCCACCTCGAGATTGCGTTCCGTCGGGTCGATTCCCGTGACGGTGCAACCGGACCGCGCCAGCGCCCGTGAGATCTGCCCGTCACCACAGCCGACATCGAGAACGGAGCCGAA
>Ga0208546_1000679_pt1 | contig 11707 bp, 21 predicted proteins | sample DEB19_08_DNA_4_FD_184528 | JGI IMG/M metagenome (GOLD analysis project Ga0208546, IMG submission 184528) | Aqueous microbial communities from the Delaware River and Bay under freshwater to marine salinity gradient to study organic matter... | ecosystem: Environmental > Aquatic > Marine > Coastal...
CCCACGAATACCGCGGTCGCCGTCTTATCCGCGACTTCGGCACCTTTACGCATTCGACCGCCCATTGCTCCCCACCCGACGTTCCCGCTACGCTCGATGCCGTGTACAGCCGGGATGGTGTGCTGGTCGCCGTCGTCGAGGCCAAGACGCGCATTAGCTACGACCTGCCGAAGATCGCCAGTTATGGCTCGTACTTGGTCACGGAGGACAAGCTTACCACCCTGCTTGCCACGAGTAAGGCGTTGGGCGTCCCGTCTTTCCTGTTGACAGAGTTATCCGACGGGGCACGGCTCTACTGGCCAATCGGTGACAAAGCTGGTCTGCCGGTGATTGGCTGGACGGTCGCCAGTAGCCGAACGCTTGCCACTTCGGTCGGCCCGGAGACCGTTATCCGGCGCAACGCCTACCTGCCAATGGCCGAGGCCCACCGCTGGGAAATAGGGCGGGGCTATTGACAGGCGGCAAGTAAGGCGGTACTCTTGTCATCGCTGGTTCACTCTCCCATCGGAGGTAGCTATGCAGGACGGACGTGAGAAGTTGGTGCAGGTCTTGTATGACCCGCGGTTCGGGATGCTGGCCTTCCACGCGGACGGCTCGGTCGCCCAGATGGTGACGCTTCCGAACGGGAAGCGGTCGTGGCGGTTTGCAGAGGTCATCTGGGACGAATGCGTGATGAGCGATCACGAGGCCGATCTCGCTGCGGGGGCCACGTGACCGAGGATTACTCCGATTGGACCTTCGAGGAATACACCCGGAAGCAGATGGGTGACCTTGACCTCGCGCTCAAGTATCTGGCGAACGTGTCCGAAATCCTTCGGCGCATCGGGGATGAGATGCACGAGGGCCATCCGGCCCCGCTCACCTTGATGGAGTCCATCCAGCACAATCAGGCGGCGTTCCCGTTGACGAACGCCGAGATGTCTCTCCTCGACGCGGTCGAGGCGATCACGGGGTCTCGGGCGAGATTCGCTCGGCTCCTCCCGCACGGCGGCGGGATCACTTCACCGGGGACGCGTCCCCAAGGAACGACCAATGGCTAACAAGCTGACGCTGGACAACGCAGGTGACGAGGCGACCTTCACGGTCTCGTCGTGCAAGACCATCAATACCAAGTTTGGGGATCGGATGGTGTTCAGCGGGACGATGGATGACGGGGTGGAAGTCGAGACGCCGCTGATGCCGGAGGCGACGGCACAGAAGCAGTTGTCTCGGCTCGGACTGGACGCCGAGACCTGCGTCGGGGAGACGCTGCGCTTCTCGCGGGCCGCGAACCCGAGCGGTAAGCCGTATTGGAACATCGACCCCGCTGGTCCCAAGGCCGCACCGACCAAGCGACTGGCCCCGCCCACGGCCACCACGCCTTCGGTCCCGGCCCAGCCCGTCAACCCGGATGTCGCGGCTCGGCGCGAGGCGATGCTCGGGCAGTACGCCCTGCTGTGGGGCGCGGTCGCGGGACACCTTGCCAAGACCTGCAAGGCGCACGGCATCGCACTTGACGCCTCGGCGGTACAGGCGGCAACGGCTTCGGTGTGGATTGCGTGGAAGGACAAGGGCATCCAGCCCGACACGCCCACGACGGCAAACGCGACGGCGAATGCCACGCCGTCCACTCCGGCGACCAAGCGCATCCAGCCGCCGACTGCCGCGCCGAGCTATGACAAGTTCCCGCCGCCGTCGGATGCGGACGCCACGGATGACCTCCCGTTCTGATGTCTGACATCGAGACCCGCGTCGGGATTGCCCCGCTTGACCTTCTGCTCGCTGAACGCGAGCAGTTGGTCGCGCAGGCCGCATCCCTTTACGCCCTGTACGGGCCGTTTGGTACCTCGGAACACCGCCGGAAGGTCGCGCTCGCGATGGCCGAGCTACAGGTCCGGCGCGATTTGACGGACTCCGGCGAGAAGGCGACCGAGGGCAAGATCGAGGCGATGAGCCGGACTCATCTGACATATATGACATTCCTCAACGCCATCGAGTCGGGCCGGGCCGAGTGGTTGATGACCGAGAACGCCATCCAGTCCATCACCGACCGCATCAATCGTGGGAACCATCTGACTCGCTACGCCGCCTCGGAGCCACGATGAAACACTTCCCGGATGAAACCGAACTCTACCTGCAACGGAAGCGCACGGCGGTGGACTTCGGCCTGTTTGCCGTCCAGCAACAGAAGGCCCGCCTGACCGATCCCGAGACCAGCCATCGGGCGGCGAAGCAGGTCGCGCCCAAGTCGGGGACGGCAAAGGCCAAGCTCCTCGCGGCCCACCGCGCCAACCCGGAGGGTTTGACCGACCGGGAGGCTGCGGAACTGGCGGGGCTGGATCTGCGCTCCGAATACGCCACGCGATGCTCGGAACTGATGCGGATGGGCTGGCTCACGGATACGGCGATCAGCCGCCCGGACCCTGACACGCGCACCGACCGAATGGTTCGGCGCATTACTGACCTTGGAATGGAGGTGGCTTGTGGCCGGTGACTTTGACCTGTCGGACGGTGATTGGGAGAACAGCGGCATTGATGACTTCGACCGCCGCCACGCCGAGGTCTGCCGTTACTGCGGAGACGACGTGGACCAGACCTGCGCGGCTTGCCGCGCCCAACCCGTGAGGCTCAACGATGCCGATTGACGAGATTGAGGCGCGGCTGGCGGCGATGACGTGGCAGGACCGCGTACAGGCCAAGCCGGAGCCGACGGCTTTGACGCTGCCGACGCAGTACCGGGGCAACCGCGTGGTCTCGCGGTTCTACCCGGAGCATTGGGCGCGGGTGCAAGTGGCGCGATGGACCGCCTCTCGGTACGGGGCGTCCGATGTGGCCTGATGATCCCGTGAACCACCCCGCGCATTACACGGCGGGGTCGGTCGAGTGCATCGCGGCCATCCGAGCCGCGTTGGGGGACAAGGGATTTGTGGCCTACTGCCGGGGCAATGCCATCAAGTACCTGTGGCGCGTGGATCGGAAATGGGACGGCGAACAAGACCTTCGCAAGGCGGCGTGGTACGCGGAACGGGCTGCGGAAGTCCTCAAGGAACTGCGAACCCCGGCCAAGCTGGGGGAGGGCCGGTGAAGCGCACCCCGATGAAGCGCAAGACCAAGTTGGTCAGCAAGGCCAAGCCAAAGGCCAAGAAGCGCACCACCGCAGACTTTGCTCGCGTGTACGGGTCCAAGGCGCGGGTGGAGTGGATGCGGGCACAGCCGTGCGTAGCCTGCGGGCAGGGGCCGTGCGAGACCGCGCATACCAAGTCCGGCGGGGTGGGCCGAAAGGCCGACTATCACGACACGGTGCCGCTCTGCTCATCCTGCCACCGGCTCCAACACGCGAAAGGTTGGGAATCGCTCGGCCTTCCGGTGTCCAAGCTCCCGTACCTCGCCTACGTCACGCAGTTCCGCTGGGCGCAGACCCAACCAGCCAAAGCCGATGAAGGTCAGTCTTGAGCTACCCGAGCCGCCGTCCACGAACCGCTACTGGCGGGTCGGTCGTGGTCGGACCTACCTGTCCCCGGAGGCACAGGGGTACAAGGCGGCGGTCCTGCTGCGGGCGACCGCGGCGGGGTATCGGTTAGGGGGTCTCTTTCCCTTTCCGGCTGGAAAGCCTATAATCGTCACCCTCGAGTGGTTCCGATCCCGCCGGTCGGGGGACTTGGACAACCGCGCCAAGGTCGCGCTGGACGCCCTCAACCGCGTCCTGTGGGCCGATGACGACCAGATTGTGGAGTTGCACCTGTACCGGCACGACCGCCCCAAGAACGGGGCATTACTCATCACCGTAGAGGATTGGAAGCAATGACGCAGACCCCGTGGATGTCCGTCTCTGACGCCGCTCGCGCCATCGGCATCTCCCGCCAAGCCGTCCACCAGCGTATCAAGGCCGGGACCATTGAGGCCCGACAGGAGCCGACCACCCGCACCGCTCGAGGGTATTTCTGGGCGGTCAGCCCCGAGGCCGTGGCCGACCTTCGGGCCGCTCGGGTTGCATATGCAGGGGATATGCAGTCCCCGGCCCCGGAGCCGGTGCCCGCCTGACCCTGTGGGATGGGGGGGTTGACAGCCGACAAGCCCCCCCCTATCCTTCACGGGTCGGCAATGACGCCGACCTCCCATCGGAGACCGCAATGCAGACCCAGAGACTCTTCCACGGCGAGACCATCTTCGAGCGCACGGAGGGCAAGAACTTCCGCTCGATGGTCGCCTGCCGCATCTGCGGAAAGCATCTGTGCAACACCACGTTCGCGAAGGCATCGCACGGCAAGGTCCACGTCAAGGATGGGAGCGCGGCAAGCGTTAGCGAATGGCTCCGCGGGAAGCATCGCACGATCTATGTGCAACTGGTCAACATTGACGGAATCGGCCAGACTCGCGAGTTGGCGAAGTAACCCAGAGTACGTCACGGGCCGCGTGGTGCGGCCCCTCCCCTATCAGGAGACCAAGGCAATGCAACGTCAAGAACGGATCGCCCGTCAGATGGTCCTCAAGTACGGAATGACCACGGCCCGTATCAAAGCCGGAAGCCGTGCGGCTCGTGCGCTTTACATCTCCCCCGCCATCGAACGGCGCACCATCACCGAGTCCGACGTGTTCAAGTGGACATTCTGGCATTGCGTCTCGGCCTCGCTCAACAAGCTCGAACGGACGGCTCACTAATGCGCGACCCGCTCTCTGCCGGTGAGTTCCGGCTGGTCGGGCTGACCGTGTTCGTCGTCGGTCTCGCTGCGATGTGGCTCCTTTCGAGGGTCGCCCGATGAACTGGCACCTGCTGTCCCACGACGGGACGATCCAGCGCACGGTGACCGCGCCTGACAAGGTGACCGCCCAGCGGCTTCTCGGCCCCGGCCCCGTCGTGTCTGCCGCGTCCTATCGCGTGGACAAGCGATACACGCCACCCGCACCGCCAACCAAGCCACAGCCGGAACGCGAGAAGGAGATCCCGCGCACCTCGCTCCGGCCCGAGGGCTACCTGACAACCAAGGAAATTGCCACGCGGCTCAACACCAAGGAGTCGCAAGTCCGGCGGTACGGCGAGCAACTGCTCACCACTCCGTTGATGCTCAACGAGGACAACACCCGCCGCGCCTACTGGTCGCCGCATCAGGTTCGGCGCATCTCCCGCTTGCACTATACCAAGCCCATCATCGGCCAGTCGCCGGTCACCATCGCCAAGCGTCGGCTCACGTATCTTGAGCAGGTCATTCGGCCCCGCTATCTCAAACGCGCCGCCGAGCGTCGTGCCCAGAAGTCCACCCGCTCCACCCACCCCGCTACCCCGGAGTCGCAATGATTGGCCTGCTCTCGACCATCCTGACCTCTTACGGCCTCGGTGTCATTTCCGGCATCCTCTGGGCGCACCAATCAAGCTCCATCGACCCACGGGACGACAAGGGTAGCTATGACGACGGCTTCAACGCGGCGATGGCCGTCATCCGCAAGCGCAACTCCGAGCGCGGGAAGAAAGCCGCCGCTCGCCGCCGCTCGGCCCAACCGTGATCCTCCATTGCCCCGTCTGCCACGACGGACGCTCCGACGTGGACGCCGTCAAGATCCACAACCTCGAATGCGCCCTGACCGGGGAACGCGCCTACCCGCCACCACAGGACCACCGCAATGCCCCGTCTCGCCCGATTGCACCGCGCCGCTGATACCACGCTCACCGTGGCGATGCTCGCCCTGACGTTGCCGTTTCTGATTGTCTTGTCGTCCATCCTCACCATCCGCACGGCCTACCGCACCGCCTTCAAGCAAGGAGACCGGCAATGAGCAACGGCAAAGGCGACACCCCGCGCCCACTCTCCGTCCCCGCCGACCACTTCAAGGCCAATTGGGACGAGACATTCCACGGCTACGTTGACACGCCCGGATATGCGCCAACCGAGGACCAGCTTCCCAAGCGCAAACCGACCGAAACCCTCGGCAATCCCGAGGAGTAGCACTTGACAAGCGGACGCGTGGTGGGGCGAAACCGTCCCGACTGCATTCGGTCGCCACTTCGCTCGTAAGGCCGGTGAGGGCACGTCTCCTCCGAGCATACCCGCCCGTTGACCCGACCTCGCATCACGCGTCACGCTTGCCAAGTGTCCAATCCGTCATAGATTGACTGCATATGGCGCGACCCAAAGGACTACCCAAGACCGGGGGCCGGAAGAAAGGCACCCCGAACAAGGCCACCAAGACTGTGCGCGAGGCGTGGATCGAAGCCTTCGCGCTGGTCAACGAGCAGATTCCGCTCCACGAATGGGGCGCAGCCAATCCAGAGAAGTTCTACCCGCTCGCCACCAAGCTCATCCCGATTGATGTGACCAGCGGCAACCAACCGATTGCCCCGTCCGCGATCCGCGTCGAACTCATCGCCCCCTCCATCGAGGACTAATGACAACGTGGGAAGTACGCCACGGGGACTGCCGCGACGTGATGCGGTCACTCCCCGCCGACAGCGTGGACGCCATCGTTAGTGATCCACCGTACGGCCTCGCCTTTATGGGGAAGGAATGGGATCACGGCGTCCCCGGCGTCGAGTTCTGGACGGAAGCCCTGCGGGTCGCCAAGCCGGGAGCGCACCTCGTCGCGTTCGGCGGGACGCGGACGTTCCACCGTCTCGCGGTCGCCATCGAGGACGCGGGGTGGGAAGTGCGGGACTGCCTGTCGTGGCTCTACGGGTCCGGGTTCCCGAAGTCGCTGGATGTGAGCAAGGCGATAGATAAGCGTGGTGGCGCGGTTGCTGATTTTACAGAGTTTCGAGATGCCGTAAAGAAAGCAATGCAGGACGCTGGCATCAGTAGAACGCAATTACAAGAATGCCTTGGCAACTTTATGTTGTCGCACTATTTGACTGCTGGCTCTCAACCAGCGGTTCCGAACTTTCGCGACTACTGCATTATTCGAGATACGGTAAATCTTGGTTCACGTTTTGATGGGTTGTTTGCCGCAGAAGCCGAGCGTGAGGTGATTGGGCGGCGCGAGGTGCCAAAGGGTCACGCCTTTGCGAGCGAGACATACGGCAACGATGCGAGCAACGTTGAGTATGCAGACACCGCCCCCGCCACCGATCTCGCCAAGCGGTGGGCCGGATGGGGCACCGCGCTCAAGCCCGCGTGGGAGCCTATCATCCTCGCCCGCAAGCCGTTGACGGGGACGGTTGCGGCGAACGTCACGCAGTACGGGACAGGCGGGATCAACGTGGACGGGTGCCGGATTGGATTCGCCAACGAAGCGGACGAGCGGGAAAGCAAGAACAAGAACCGCCACGGAGACTTCGACAGCAAGCCGAGCAACCACGGCATCTACTCGCCAGATAATCGCACAGGTGCAGAGAAGGGGAACTACAACCCACCCGGTCGCTGGCCCGCCAACGTGGTACTGGACGAGGACGCGGCGGCGATGTTCCCAGAGAGCCGATATTTCTATACCGCGAAGGCGTCCCGCCGCGAACGGGAGGCGGGATGTGAGTCGAATGGGCATCCGACCGTCAAGCCCATCGCCCTGATGCGCTGGCTTTGCCGACTCGTCACGCCACCGGGGGGACTCGTCCTCGACCCCTTCAACGGCTCTGGCTCGACCGGATGCGCGGCGGTCCTCGAAGGGTTCCGCTACCTCGGGGCCGAGCTTGAGGCCGAGTACGTCGAGATCGCCCGCAAGCGCATCGCGCATTGGGCGACGCAGACGCCGGACCCGGACCTCTTCGGGTGACCGCGCTCTCGGTCCCCACGCCCAAGGCGTTCGGGTTTCTCTACACGCCGACGCTCGGCCAGTTGCGCTACCGCGTGTCCTACGGGGGCCGTGGCTCGGCGAAGTCGTGGCAGTACGCCCGCGCCCTGCTCATCCACGGGCTCTCCACTCCGCTGCGGATTCTCTGCGCCCGCGAGTATCAGGCGAGCATCCGCGACTCGGTGCATCGCGTCCTCGCCGACCAGATTGACCTGCTCGGACTCTCCGGCTTCTACACGATCCAAGAGTCGGCCATCTTGGGGGCCAACGGGACCGAGTTCCTGTTCAAGGGGTTGCGCCGGGACATCGCCCAAATCAAGTCCACGGAAGGCATCGACATCTGCTGGGTCGAGGAGGCCGAGGCCGTCTCCGATCATAGCTGGCGCACCCTCGTTCCCACCATCCGCAAGCCGGGGTCCGAGATCTGGGTGACGTTTAACCCCGCTTTGGAATCCGACCCGACATACCAGCGGTTCGTCAAGACACCACCCGAGCGGTCGGTCGTCCGGCTCGTCAGCTACCTTGACAACCCGTGGTTCCCATCGGTCCTGAAGGAGGAGGCCGACGCCCTGCTCAAGGCTGATCCCGAGGCTCACGCGCACGTCTGGGGCGGCAAGCCGTGGGCGCGGTCGGACGCGCAGGTCTTGGCTGGCAAGTGGCGCGTAGCCGAGTTCACTCCCGGTGACGGCTGGCAAGGCCCGTACTTCGGCGCGGACTGGGGTTTCGCGCACGACCCAACCACCCTTGTCAAGCTCTGGCTTTACGACGGGCGGCTTTACGTCGAGTACGAGGCTGGCGGCGTTCAGCTTGACAGCGATGCGACAGCCAAGGCGTTTGACACCATCCCGGACGCACGGGCCTACGTCATCCGAGCGGACGCGGCGCGGCCCGAAACGATTGCCGAAATGAAGAAGCGCGGGTTCCGCACCGAGGCTGCGCCCAAGTGGTCCGGTTCCGTGCAAGACGGCATTCAGCACCTTCGAACCTATACCGACATCGTGATTCATCCCCGGTGCCGACGGGCGATCGAGGAGGCCCGTCTCTGGCGGTACAAGACCGACCCGCGTACCGAGGAAGTCCTGCCCCACTTGGTCTCCGGCAACGACCACATCTGGGACGCCGTGCGCTACGCCTTGTCACCGCTCATCAAGAAGGGGCCGAGCGTGTTTGTCATCTGACACGCGTACCCTTGCGCGGTTGCTTCCTTTCGCGTAGGCTTGTGGGTGGCGGGTTCCACCCATTATAGCGGGGCGCACGTTTGACACCTTCCAAGCGCAAGCCGTTTCTGGTTCGCGTGAGCGATGCGCTCCGCGTCCTCTCTGATACGACCGAGCGCGGTGAGGAGTCCCGCGCCATTATTCAGACCACGTATCCGACGCAGCCAGCTGGGCAGTCGCAGATGGCGTTGGTCCGTACCGCGAATCCGGGCGAGTATCGCTACGACGGCGCGACAATCCGCAATCAGGGGTTTAGCCGTCATCCCGTGGTTCACGCGTGTATCCGAGCGGTGGCCGACATCGTGGCGTCGGTGCCGCTCGTGGTGTTGCAGGAGCGTGGCAACTACGAGTCCCGCGTTGGCGATGACCACCCGTTGCAGAAGCTCCTTGACTATCCCGCTCCGCGCCTCACGGCTCGCCAGTTCCGGGCGCGGTTTGCCGTGGATTATCTCGGCTACGGGAACTCGTTCTTCCAGATGGACCGCACCGCGCCGAATCGTGCGCCATTTGGTCTGCGGCCCATCAACGCGGAATCGATGCAGCAGGTCTGGATTGACCCCGAGGGCGATCCGCGTCGCTACGACTACTCGAATTGGGCGGGCATCGTCGTGCAGGTGCCGGTCGAGGATATGCTGCATTTCCGCGACCTCGATATGCCGCGTCCCTTCCAAGCCGACGTGTTCGGCTATCCCCGCGGCGCGACGGCCATTGCGTCGATGCTCGCGGACAACGAGGCGACGCAGTACGTCCGGCAGGTCGTGACCAATGACGGCACCCCGACGTTCGCCGTCATTATGTCGGACGAGGCGACGAGCGAGGATGCCAGCGCGATGCAGGACCGCTATCGCGCCCGCGTGGTCGATCGCGGAAAGCGGGGTACTCCGGCCTTCTTCGGTGCGGTCAAGGATATCAAACCGCTCGGCTTCACGCTTTCGGACCTTGAATTCCCCGACCTCCGGCGCGTGTCCCGTGAGGACATCTGCGCAGCGTTCGGCGTAGACCCACGGATGGTCGGTATCGCGTCCGCGTCGAGCGACGGCGGGCTATCTGGCGTCCAGTACGCCGAGGCCCGCGCACGGCTTGTCCAGCACACGATCGAGCCGATGTTCTCCGCGTTGGAGGACGAGCTGAACCATTGGCTCGCGCCCGAGTTCGGCGACGTGTGGATTACCTACGACCACGACAAGCTGCGCGACCTCGTCGAGAACGATACCGAGACCTCGACCCGCATCCGGGCCGAGTACGATATGGGCCTCCGCACGTGGGAGGAAAGCCGTGCGGCGATCAAGCTCTCGCCGCTTCCCGAGCCGACCGACAGCATCCTCAAGACCGCTGGCAAGGACTTGATTCCCGCCGCGGTCGCGGTCATCGACCCGTCCATCATCCTCGACCAGCCCCCGGCAACGGACAACGAGACGCCGATGGTCGGTGGGGATACGAATGCGCCCAAGCAGATCGCCGCCGAGTCGGTGGACGACGTGCCCGGAGAGGGCGCGACGCCGGACGTGGTGGAACCGCCGACCCGCCGCATCAACCGAGTGCAGGTCCGGGCATACGTCGAGGACGCGCTTGACGGCGACCAGATTGAGCAGTTGGTCGAACTCTTGGAAGCCCTCGTTGAGAAGGAACTCCCCGCGCAGACCGTCAAGGCCGCGCTCTTGGCCGCGTTCCCAAACGTGAACGCCGCGCTCATCGACGAGATGATCGCTGGGCTGGAAGGGTTTGAGGCCCCGGAGGAGGAGCCGGAAGCCCCCGAAGCCCCCGAAGCCCCCGAGATGCCTGCAATGCCGGACGAGGCGATGGCGCGGAAGCGTGGCGTCTGGGAGCGGGCGATGCAGGAACTCGACCGCACGGAGCAGACCTATCAAGCGACCGCTGCCGCGCTCTTTCGCGCCGAGCGGCCCAAGATGACCAAGTCCATCGCCTCCGCGGGCGACTTCGCGACCGCTCGCGCTCGGGTGCTTGACGCCTACCGCACGGGTGGTGAGGTCGATACCGCGTGGCAGGAGTCCTTTACCCCGCTCGTCGCCAAGAGCTACGCGTTCGGGGCGACGGAGGTGGCCGGGACCGGGGCCGATCTCAAGGCCGACGTGCAGGAGTCCGGGCTGGCGGGCCGTTCCGTGGCGACCGTGCGCGAGGCAATCCGCAAGCGGACGGCCCGTCTCGCTAACCTGATTGGCGATACCACGGCCCGTGAGGTCTTGGCGGTCATCGAGGCGTCCGAGCGGGCGGGGCTGACCGTCACGGAGACCGCCCGACTGGTGGGCCGTGCCGTCTATGGCGAGGAGCGGGTCGATGCACGGTCCACGATGATTGCCCGCACCGAGTCGGCTGGGGCGTTGTCACAGGGATCGTGGGACCAAGCGCAGGAGATGGGCGACCTCTACCGCACCAAGGAGTGGCTCGCTTTCTCGGACGCCGAGACCCGGGAGACCCATACGGCGTGTATGGCGCAGGGCCGTATCGGCATCAACGATGTATTCAGCAACGGGCTGATGTATCCGCTCGATCCGACTGGACCGGCTGCGGAAGTCATCAACTGCCGCTGCGTCTTGGCGTACAGCGACGAACCGCTCTAACTTTCACCACCACGGACACGGGATACTCATATGGCGATGGCACAGGCAATTCCGCTTTTTACCGCTCGGGCGACCACGGGCACCGGCACGACCCGCGAGGCTCCCGGCCCCGGCGCGACCGTACAGGCCACGGTGAGCGGCACGGGCGCGGTCTCGGCTACCGTGCTGATTCAGGTCAGCAATGACGGCACGTCGTGGCTCACGCTTGGCACCTTGACG
>Ga0208546_1000683_pt1 | contig 11703 bp, 6 predicted proteins | sample DEB19_08_DNA_4_FD_184528 | JGI IMG/M metagenome (GOLD analysis project Ga0208546, IMG submission 184528) | Aqueous microbial communities from the Delaware River and Bay under freshwater to marine salinity gradient to study organic matter... | ecosystem: Environmental > Aquatic > Marine > Coastal ...
TGTACCTATCTCCAGTTCAGTCACTACAGTAGAACTGAGCGACAGCAAACAGGATGGGGTCTAAATGACCCCAGACTGTTTAAAACTGTAGGGCAGTTGTATGGGTAACTACCAAAAAGATTTTCCCGTACAAACCCTATGCCCCAGTTTACTGTCCTATTTTGTCCTATTATATATGTGAGTTACATTACATTTTTGTTATAAACCGTTCGGAATGGCTGTTTGAACGGATTAATAGATAGTAGGGACTATTTATAGTCCCGTATAGTAGCAAGCCTTTAGGGCTTGCGTTACAGACTGTATCTACTATCTGTTTCTAACTGTCTGTCTGTAACTGTACTAACTATTGTAGATGGGACAGTTCTGTGACTTTTCAGAAGGGTAATAATCCTAGGACAAAGGCTATGGCGGAAGCCAAGGCCAAAGTCTTGGCCCTTGTATCTGAGGGTATGTCTGTCCATAAGGCTATGGAGTCTTTGGGCAAAAAGCCCGACACCGTTCGCATCTGGATGATGCGTGATAAACAATTTGCTACCGACCTGACAGAGGCAAAGGAAAATGCTAAAGAGCATTCCCTGAAAGCCCTAGGGGTAGCCCGTGAAGATATTACCTTCCCCCAGTTTTCAGAAATGTTTTTAGACCAACGCGTCTTCCCACATCACCAAGACTGGATTGACCTCTTAGAGGGTAGGGAGCCAAGTTGGCTTCACGAAAGTATGATTTATGAGAATGGCGACCCAAACCGCCTACTTATAAACGTGCCACCTGAGCACGCAAAGTCCACCGTAATTACGGTAAATTATTCTACCTACCGCATCGCACTAAATCCCAACGTGAGAATCATCGTTGTTTCTAAGACGCTTGTCAAAGCACGGGAGTTCGTGTACGCAATCAAACAAAGGTTAAGCCACCCGCGCTGGTTAAAGTTGCAAACAACTTTTGGGCCAGAAGGGGGATGGAAAGATGACTCTGATACCTGGCGTGTTGATACCGTCTACTTGGGAAGTGATGCCCGTAACTCTTCGGAGAAGGACCCGACTATTCAGGCACTCGGTATGGGGGGTCAGATTTACGGTGCCCGTGCCGACCTTATAATTTTAGATGACTGTATTACAACCGCTAACGCTCACGAGTATGAAAAACAAATTAACTGGCTACAAAAAGAAGTTATTACCCGTTTAGGTAAGAACGGTAAATTGTTAGTAGTGGGGACACGAATTGCGCCGACGGACTTCTACAAAGAACTTAGAGACCCTAAGCATTGGTCAAGTGGTAAAAGTCCATTTACGTATATGGGTATGCCTGCTGTATTACAGTATGCCGAGAAACCAAAAGACTGGGTCACCCTTTGGGCGAAGTCGGACTCTCCGTGGGATGGCGATGATGAGACACCTGACGAGCAAGGGCTATACCCGAAATGGGATGGACCAACAATTGCTAGACGTAGAGGAGAGGTAACTCCATCTACGTGGGCTTTGGTTTATCAGCAAGAAGATGTTACTGAAGATTCTATCTTTCCATCTGAACTTGTTCAAGGTTCTATCAATGGAATGAGAAAACGTGGTGTATTAAAACCAGGTGCTGCTGGGCACCCATCACGAGTTGAGGGTTACACCGTTGTTGGTTTTGACCCTGCTATGGCTGGTAATGCTGCGTTTGTTGCTATGACGTATAATAAAGCAGATGGCAAAATTTATATTTTAGATTGTCTAAATATGGCAGAACCTACGCCACAAAAAATTAGGGAAGCAATTGAAGTATATACGCAAGTTTATAAACCACAAGAGTTCCGAGTTGAAATCAACGCCCATCAAAAAGCCTACTCACTTGACGAAGACTTACGAAACTGGCTTGCTTCTTACGGCGTACGACTTAATTCTCACTTTACAGGCAAAAACAAATGGGACACAAACTTCGGAGTTGCAAGTATGTCAACTCTCTTTGGAACATCCAGAGAAGGAAAATTCCAAAAGAACAATATATTGGAACTTCCAAGCACTGAGGGTTCTGAAGGACTTAAGGCTTTAGTTCAACAACTTCTTACGTGGAAACCTGATACAAGGGGTAAGACAGACTGCGTAATGGCGTTATGGTTTGGTGTCATTAGATGTAGAGAGTTTATGCAACAAAACTCTAATATACAAAAGTGGGCACATAATCGCTGGGCAACAAGAGCACAAAAAGAAAAACGCTATACAGTTAATATTGACGATGTCGTTGCCGAGCAATGGCAAGAGATGTACGGATAGGAATAATGGCTAAACCACCAAAGAAAGTTACTCCACGTTTAAGTAAAGACGTGCGTGATGTTTTACGAGAGATGTCTCAACATCCAACTGGTATGCCACGTAAAGTTGCAAAATCTCCTCAACTTACTGCTGCCGAAGCAGAAGCAGCAAAACAAGCAGCAAAAAAAGTTCAACCGCTTACTATTAAACAATGGGGTAAGAAACTTACTCCTGCAGAGATTGAAAAAGCAGCAAAGATTATATCTAAAGAACGTGGTATCTCTGTTGCAAAAGCAAAAGAACAATTGTGGAAAGAAGTAAAAAATCCACCACTAACTAAACCTACTGTTAGCGCACCTACTTTTATCTCTAAGAAAATTCCTACACGTCAAGAATTTGAAAGTATGGGCTACAGAGCCGTTAAGTATAAAGGTCAAACAATTTGGTTATCCCCAGGGCAACTTAAGAATATTGACAAGGGAACTAGTGGTCCTATTCCACGAACTCAGTATGAGCAAATAACAAATATCACTCCTGAGCGACGAGCGATGTTTGACCGACAGGCTGCCAAAGAAGCACTGCAATTACGTTTAGAGGCAATAGAAGATTGGCAAAATCAACAAAAAGCATCTAAAATTAATAAAGAAGTACGACCTCCTGCTGAAGCAGCAAAAGGTGCAAGTCCAGTTTCTAGTAAAGCAGAAAATTATGCTGAACGTTTATATCAAAAATCTTTTAAAACTTTAACACCGAATGAACGTAAGAAAATACAAATGATTATTGAAGAAGAAGCACGTAGAGCACAAAGAGCAACTTCTTCAGTAGTTGGCAAAAACGTTAAACGCAATTCATTTACTCCAACTGGTGGATTACCAGGCGGTGTTATTGGATTTGGCGGTGGCGGAATAATTGACCAAATTAAGTAAGGATAAAGATGCTATCAATTAAACAAATTGCAGCACGTGTAGATAACTTACGTTATCGTGCTTCCGACCGTGATGCACGGCAACAAGACGTTCTTGCTGTTCGTAAAGGTGATATTGCTTCTGTATATCCAGATTTTTTTCCTGAAGGTGTTGACGCTAACGTTGTAGCAAATTTTATTGACATTGTTGCCCGTGACTTATCTGAGGTAATGGCACCACTACCAGCAGTTAATTGTTCAGCAGCAAATCAAAGTTCTGACCGCGCTCGTGCTTTTGCTGATAAGCGTACACGAATTGCTGCTAATTATTTTTCTCATTCTGATTTGCAAGTACAGATGTACTCAGGTGCAGATATGTACATCACATTCGGTTTCGTTCCTTTCTTAGTAGAATTGGACGAAGAAGCGGGGCTGCCACGTATCCGCATAGAAAACCCAGTGGGCGCTTACCCAGAGTTTGACCGTTATGGGCGATGCGTAGCCTTTGCAAAACGCTACTATATGTCAATTGGAGAATTAGTAGCGAGTTTTCCTGAGTATGAAATTGAATTACTTGGTAAAGATGGTTATGAACAAGACCTCACTGCACAACTAGAAGTAATCCGTTATTATGATTCGGACCAATCAGTTGTGTTTGTTCCAACAAGAAATAATCTTTTACTATCTCAGGCCATAAATCCACTAGGCAAAATGATGGTTGTTGTTGCTAGACGACCAACTATTGATGGTGAGATGCGTGGACAATTTGATGACGTACTTGGTATTCAGTTGCTTCGCAACAGGTTCGCATTACTTGCGATGGAAGCCGCGGAAAAATCAGTACAGGCACCAATTGTTGTTCCACAAGATGTTAATGAACTTCAGATGGGACCAGATGCGATTATTCGCACTGCTACACCAGGCGCAGTTCGCCGTGTAGATTTAAATATTCCATCTGGCGCATTTACAGAACAGCAACTACTACAACAAGAACTACGTACTGGAACACGTTATCCAGAGGGACGTACTGGAAATATTGATGCAAGTATCATTACTGGCCAAGGTGTTCAAGCACTTATGGGTGGATTTGATACACAAGTTAAATCTGCTCAAGCAATCTTTGCTGCATCATTACGAGATGTTATTAGCCTATGTTTTGAGGTTGATGAAAGATATTTTGATATCAACAAAACTATTCGTGGCGTAGATGCTGGTTCTCCTTATAGTATTGACTATACCCCAAGTAAAGATATTAAAAGTGATTACTCTGCCGATGTTCGTTACGGTATGCTTGCTGGTCTTAATCCTGCTCAGGGTCTTATCTTTATGCTCCAGGCTCTTGGTGGAAAACTTATCTCTAAAGATTTAGCACAACGTGAGTTGCCATTTGGTGTTAACGTAACTCAAGAACAAGAAAAAATTGAAGTAGAAGATTTACGTCAAGCGTTAATTACTTCATTACAACAATACACACAGACAATTCCACAGATGGTTGCAACTGGTGCAGACCCATCTGATGTTATTCGTAAGGTTGCTGGTGTTATTAAAGCACGCCAAAAAGGGACGGCACTTGAAGATGCAGTTGAAGATATTTTTGCCCCACAAGAATTACCTCCTGCTAGTGCCCCTATGGTTGAGCAACCGTCCCCTGCTCCCGCTGCGCTAGCAGGAGGCGCTACTGGTGCGCCACCATCACTACAGACACTACTATCTAACTTATCGTTAAGTGGTAATGCCAATGCTAGTGCTAGAACTACAACACGGAGGTAAATATGCCACCCCGTAAAAAGAAACCACAACCCAAGCAACGCAAACGACGTACTGTTGCTAATGAAGAATATACACAATTAGAAATGTACTGTATATGGCTTAATGAATATTACAGAACATTAATTAAGGCTGGCTTTACTAGCGACCTAGCACTTGGTTTTGTAATGGATAAAAGTTCCTATCCAAACTGGGTTGAATATAAGTCACCAACTGAAGAAGAATTAAAACGTTATCTGGATGAAGAGGACGACGATTAATGTCAATGATGCAACCTACTAACAGAGGTGGATATCGTAAGCCAGAAAATCCAGCACCAGTATCAGGTCCTGGAGCGCTATCTGCACGAACCGATGGTGGACCAACGCAAGCACCTATGTACTACCCAGATACAACTTATGGTCAGGGTGGATATATGAATCAACAGGGTGGAGCACCTATGGTTGCTGGAGCAGAAATGCCACAAGCACCAACTGTTGTTGGAATTAATGAACCTACACAATTTCCTGATGAACCAATTTCTTATGGTTCTAGTTGGGGTCCTGGTCCTGGTCTTTCAGCGGTTGTTCCGCAAGGACCAAATTTATTAACAACACTTGAAAAAGCATTACAATATGACGATACTGGTATAGCAGAATTTCTTTATAACAGATTGAATAAATAGTTAATGCCAGAAAATACTCCATCGGGTTTTGTTCCAGTACGAGTTGACTTGGATACACTTAACAACTCACCAGAATTATTACAAGTAAGAACTGCTGGTAATTTTACTTCTGAAGAATTAGCATACTGGGATGCTATGGGTAATCTAACAAATCTTAATACGTTTTTAACTAGAGACCCAGATGCAAAGCGTGCTAAAACTTCATTTATGCAGTTAAGGCCAGAGATACAAGATGCTTTGGTACGCCTTAACCCAGAGGCAAAATATGCAATACCAGATAAAAGTCTTTTTCAGAAATTTTTTGAGTTCAATAATCCATTATTAAATGCTGCAAGAAATCCATTAAGAAGTCTTGAAAAAGCAGGTATGGCTTGGACTGGGATAGTAGAAAACCTTGCACTTAATGCGTTTCATATTACTAATACAATTGTAGAGACAGCAAAGGCTGGCCTTGGTAATGACCAGGCTTTTGAAAATATCACCAACAAAAAATGGTGGACAGACGGTTTTAACGTTTACAATAAATGGAATAAATCTGGCACAGATATGCTGGATGAACAATATAATAAAGCAACTGGAACACTTGCTCGCGGTATAATAGATGGCAAAAATATTCTTGAGATATTCAGTGAATATGGTCAAATTGATAATGATATGGCCGATGCCTTTACAAAAATAAATACACCTGAATTTCAGGAAATTATTGAACGTTATGGCCGTCATAAAATCAATCTTGGTACAAGAATAACTGATTTTGCAGGTAGATTTGCTCCAGTTAAAGAAAAACCAACGGCTCTTGATACATTAAAAGAAACACTTGCTGCTTCAATAGTTTCACTTGGTGGACTACGCAATGTTAAACGCAACAAATTTGGGGAATTTGTCACAGAAAAGCCATTTGCTACTAACCCAGATGGTACTCCTAAGTATGGCGACCCATCATTTGGTCTTGATGTTGCTGCAACTTTATTTGCTGACCCATTAACCTATATGACATTTGGTGGTTCTTCTGGTCTTAAGGCACTTAGTGCTGCTAAAACTGCAGAAGAAATACAAAAAGCAACCAGTGGTGCATTACGTATTGAAAAAGTAAATGATTTATTTACTAATCCTGGGTTTATTGCTAAGCACGAAAGTTTTATTTCCGATATTAATAAATACAGAGATGCTTTTGAGCGTAAAGATTTAGCAACTGCTTCTGCTGTACGAACTAAAATTGCTTTAGAGCATCCAGAATATGATGACGATGTAGTAATTGGATTGCTTAAAGACTCTACAGTTAAGAAAAATGGCGAAGAAGTACTTGTTACCGATTTAGATAGTCTTAAGAGTTGGTTTGAAACTGGCGAATTTATGAACTATCTGGTTAACGGTAAGATAAATAACATTCTTTATTTCAGAGAGTCATCTGTTGCTATTCAAACACGTCAACGTAAATTTATTAATGGTCTACGTAGCCAATTGTCACAGGCATTTCACGGTTTAGATAAAGATTTTCGTATAGGTAATAAACCAGAAAATAAAGATATTATTACAAAGTGGGATGAATTAGAAAAAGCCGTACTTTCTCCATCCTTTAGAGGTAAATCAACTCCAGAAGATATGCTTCAGGAGATTACTAAAAACGAACAAATGCTTAACTCTATTGTTCGTGAAAAAAACTATACTAAAAAAGATATTCGCAGAGCATTTGGTGAACTTCTTGCCCGTATGCCAGAGCAGGGTGGCCAAATATTCTGGGCTGATGCTTTAGTAGATAAGAGTCTTAACACATTTAGAAACTATGCACGCCTACTTACTGGGGATAGAATGCGTGCAGAGTTCTTATCGCAGTTATATAAGAAGAGTTCTGTTAATGACAGAATTAATATTCTTTATAATCTAGATAGAGCCTGGTTAGATTCTATTGGTGCTACCGCAACCTATAAAGGTCAAGAATTGCGTGATGCAATTTTGGCATCTAGATATATTCATAATGACTACGGTAGTATTACCAACTTCCTTGATGAAACATCTGAAGTTTTTGATGACTTTAAGGATGTTCAGGATTTACCATTTGGTCCTACACAGTTTTTCCACACAACAGAGGGAATGACTGTATTACCATTTGATTCATTGATTAAAAAAGTCTTTGATAAATTAGGTTCTACTTCATTAGAACGTATCTCTGCTGCTACAAAAGTAAAATATCCTGATGGCAAGTATAAAGACTTTGTAAAAAAACTTGGTTATATGTACTACACAGGTAGCACAAATGCTGCCATATCACGGGCAATTAACCAAGGGTTTTCTTTCCTTTTACTAGTCCCTAAATTAGGTATAAAAGCAGCAATAGATGAAGCAACTGTTTTGGCAAATGTTTCTACACCATCTATGTTGTTTGATTTCTTACGTGGTAAGGGTAGACAGTTAACTAATATTAATACTGCTATTACTGCAGATAATAAATCCCAAGGTATTGTAAAAGAATTACTACTTAATATAGTTGGTAAAAATCCTGCCAAGTTTAAGAGCGCCTTTGAGCGTAAGCAAATGCAGAATATGCAGGAAATTGAAGTTACTTTTAGGGACCCAGACACTGGTAAAATAATTACCCAGAAAGAAAAAGTAACTGCGGAAGAATTCTTTGGACAAAGTCCAGAAGAAATGCTTGTTCGTGCTGCTATTAGCAAATACGGAAATAAACTATCTGCCGAAGAGGTGGAAGATTTAATTCAACTATATCTTCACGATAATACTGCTGCTGAGGCTATGGTGGCATCTAGTATTGGTGCAACCTTTGGCAACTCAATGGCTCTTGATATCAATCTTCTTAAAGAACTTTATGGCAAAAGCCCACTTACTGAGGCTTTAGAAGCAGCAAATAAGCAGATACTGCCTAAACCATATAAAGATGCTTATGACAAACTTTCTGCTGCTGACCGTTCTTTGGCTCACTATAAATACTTCTATCTTCTGTTCTCTAAGAATGAAAAGTATGGAATTAATCTTAGTGAGATATTCTTTAGAAATCGTGCTCTTCTTAATAAAGAAGATACACAGAATTTCATTAACCAAGCAATGCGTCAATGGGGCTGGAAAGAACCATATCCAAATGAGAAACTTGCAAAAACACTTAATGACAGATTTGGTCAAACAATACAATTAAGAAATGCTGGTTTATCTGAAAAAGAAATTAGCCGTTCAATTATTCTAACAATGGCTAAAGAAATGCGTTATGTATTTCACGGTGGTACGGGTTATAACAAAAAGTTATACGATTTAATTTATGAAAAGCATTTTGAAGATGTTATGTCTGCTGACCGCGCTAAAGAAATTTCTGAAAGAAAAATGCTTAAGCGTGAAAAGGCTGGTATCAAAGAACCATTAAGTGAAGCAGAACAAGCACGTCGTACTAATGCTGGTAAAAGAAAAAGCAAATGGTCTACAACTGTTGGCAATATTACATTAGATGAATTTGAACAAGCAACAGAAGGACTTGTCCTTAAAGGACCAATAAGAACAGATATATCATTTGATGAGGTTGTTAATCTTGCTAAACAAGATGAAACAATTATTGATGACAGCATTCTTAAGGCATATGTCCGTGATACTGATGGAAAACTACGACCAATTGCTGCGTTAAATAATTTAGCAGAACGTAGTATTCGGGCTGGCTATGAATTTATGGACCGTCAGGTAAACGATATGGTTCGTTCGGATGTATACTTTTTAAAGTATCTTGAAGAACGTAGTAAACTACGAGCCAATGAGCAGATTATGGTTGATTATCTTGTAGAGAATGGTTCTGATTTAGAAACTGCAATTATTCAGGCTAATGGCGCTATGGTTAATCAAGCACGTCATAACGCAGCAGATGGTATGTTGAAGTATATTGATAATCCAGCACTTCGTACACAACTTGCTTTTAATATGCGTGTTGTTGGTCGCTTTATTAGAGCGTCTGAAGACTTTAGCAAGCGTGTAATGCGTTGGATAATCCGCCATCCAGAATCTATTCCTTATCGTATTGGACATACCGCCCACGCATCCAGTGGTTCTGGTGTTGTATATGATGACCAAGATGGTAATAAGTATGTTGTTGTTCCAAATGATGGCGTATTTTGGCAAGATATTGCACCAGCAATAGTTATGTTGGCTAATCCGCTATATGCAGCCACTATTGGGAGCAAAGCAGTTGGAAGCAGTATTCTTAATGGCGAGTCAATATTAGATAGTCCTTATTGGGGCTTCTTTAAACAAGCCGAATGGAATCAATACACACTTAAAGTATCTTTATTGAACCCTTCATATCAGGAAAATGCTGGTGTGTATTCTTTTACTGGTCCAAATATATCCTTACCAGTTATTGGTATCAGAAACTTTTTAATGGGCAAAGCAGTTAGTTCTGAAAGTTCTGGTGTTTATAATATTGCACTAGGTATTGATGACGTGTTATTAGGTTCTGTTGGTGATGATATCTCACCATTAAGGGCTACTATTCCACCATCTATTATAAATTATTTTAAAGCATTTGATGGCGAGTATAAAGATACTCAAGGAACAATCGCAGCCTATCAAGCAATTTCAATTATTCAATCTAATGATAAGTTATCTAAGTCTCCACAAGATTTTTTAAATGCTGCTGGAGAGTATGACCCATCTAAAGCGCAAGCCTATCTTAATGAATGGCGTATTCAAACAGCAAATGTACTAGCCCAGAAGGCTGCATTTAATACAATTTTTGGTGCACCACTAGCACTTGGTGTAACTGATTTGCCAAACTATCTAAGAAAGAATGGCGTTGTTACACTGACAAAAGAGTATGGTGATATTTTAAGAGCGGTTCTTCAGTTCAATCAGGAGAATGGTTTCCCAATATATGACCCATATACAGTTGCTGTATCTATGCACGCTGAACAACGTCCAGGAAAACTTATATTCCAGGTTCCTAAAAACCTTAATGAATCAAAAGTTGCTATTAACTACACAAGAGAAACACTTACTTGGGCTGTTGATAATAGAAAGTTCTTAGAAAAGTTTTCAACTGCTGGTTGGATATTTGCTCCTAACATTGGCGAGTATGACCCAAAGGTTATGAGTTATATGGAAGCAGCAGATTTAATACCGCCAAATGCTAACCCATTTGATTGGAATAATAAGAAACTTAGAGAATATATTGAGAATGTTTCAGTAGCAAAACAAATATCTGAGTACTATCAGTATGAAAGAGATGCTCAAAAACTACTCAATGACCCAAATAATACTAGCCGTAACTTTGCTGGATATCGCAAAGAAGTTATGGATAACGTTAAAGCACAACAACAGGCTATGTTAGATGGTAATCCTTTATTGAAGGCTGTATTTGGAAGAAGAGCCTTTGATACCGTAGAGGATTTACGTAGTAAGTTTAATGAATTAAGTACTATTACTACAGAGAAACTTTATCCAAAAACAGTTACTAAAGAAACTCAAAAACTTTTAGAAACTATGGTTCGGTCATCCAGAGAGTTAATACTTGTAGCAGAAGACTCAACTGTTCCATCTCAATATCTTGGTAATACAGAACTTGAAAAACAACTTGAAACAATGTATTCCAAATACAATGAGATTGCTTCACAAAATTCTGTTCTTGGTGAAGCCTGGAGTGCAATCATCAAGCCATTACTAGATAAAGTTTATAGTACGCCATTTAGAGTAGTTAAGAAGACTGGAGATTAATGCCACCGAAGATAACTAAAGGCGGTCCACGCCCAGTAAGAAACGACTATCCTAATGATGCTGAATTTGCAAAAGCAGTCGCTGAGTGGAATAAACTAAATCAACCACCATCTGGAACTCAAACAATGCCAGATGTTCAGACTATTCAAACAGATAATATTCAATCTAGTGTTGTGTCTCAATCCAGAGAAAGCACCAACTGGAATGCTTTTACAGATGGTAGTTTTACGGTTCAAGAAGGAAATGCTGCAGTTGGTGAAACACCATTCATTACCTATACTGACCCAACAAAAAGAAATGCTGCTCCTAGTACTGTAATTATTCTTCCAGTTGCTGGTAATCCTGGTGCATATCAGATTGTTAGTAGAGAAGTATTCTTAGATACTATTATTAAAAGTATTCAGCGTAGTCCAGAAAATGCTAAATACTGGAAATCTCAA
>Ga0208546_1000687_pt1 | contig 11650 bp, 12 predicted proteins | sample DEB19_08_DNA_4_FD_184528 | JGI IMG/M metagenome (GOLD analysis project Ga0208546, IMG submission 184528) | Aqueous microbial communities from the Delaware River and Bay under freshwater to marine salinity gradient to study organic matter... | ecosystem: Environmental > Aquatic > Marine > Coastal...
ACAGTCTCTGCCCCACCGCTTCGATGAAAGGCCGGCACTTCAGACTGGGGCACATGAGTGCCGAGCTGATTGGCAATTTTCTCGATGTACTTCAGGGAAGTGCTGTCAATCAGTCCGATTCGAAAGGATATGTCAGACTGTAACTCAGGAGTAAACAACTTGAACGCCTCGCGGGCCTTCACTTTGTCGATGTAAGAGAGAACAAATGCGATCGTCTGCGGCTGCTCCCGCTTGAGTAAAAGGAACACATCGCGTCCCTCCATCTCGGAGATTCTCTCCAGCAGGCGCGCAGAAGAAAGGGTGACGCTGGCGCCGATTCGACTCAGCATCGCTCCCGTTTTGAATTCCCCTCGGGAAATATCTAGAGCTTTTTTGGCGAACTCGTACCCTCCCTCGATCGACTTGAGGCCACCGATGATTAGGGGTTCAAACTCCTCGATCAGAAGATCCCTGAATTCTTGGGAAATCACCTCAAACCCACCCATCAGCTGACAGATTTCCTCGACCTCAGCGTCGGGGAAAGGCCGCAGAACCTCCGCGGCAGCCTCGGGACCGGCCACAATTAAAAGAGCCGCTATCTTTTGCGGGCGTGTCAGCTTACTATATTCGGCGGCAGTCACGGGACATCAGATTCAGGACTTCGACTCGGCGCTCCATTTGCGCAAAGCCACGCCGATGTTGCCTGGCTTGCGCCGGAGCATCTCGTTTAACGAGGCCGCCGTGACAACCGCCGGAACCTCCGACGCCTCCTCCTCGATCGGAGGCTTGATAACCTCAAGAGGGACAGCCTCCGGGCGCTGCGTCTTCAGTAGCCGCAGGAAAAAACCGAAGGCAAGAAGGGCGATCAGAGCTGGTGCGTAGCGGGCGCCCATCTCGGCCCAAGCCTGCACGCGGGTCGGCGGCGCAGCTGCCTCGGCACCCGCCGTAAGAGAGGACTGAAAGGGGGCCTCCTGGATGGTCACCAGATCATCAACGTTTGCGGCACTAGGAACCAAGGCCTTCAGCCCAATTGCGTTGATCACGAGTTTACGAATTCCCTGGAGCTCCTCTGCGCTACGGGGCTGCGGCTTCGCGTCAGCCCCAATTCCCGTAATTCGTTGGGAGAGGAAAACGGATGCGGACAACCCGCGAATCGTTCCAGGCTGCCGGGAGCTGTTCGTTAGAACCCGATTGATCTCGTAGCTGGTGGTTCGATTCTTGGTATTCTGATCGGTAGACACGATCGGAGAGTCGTCCTTTGGCGCCGGATCGGGCGTGTTTGACGAAACTCCGGCGACTCCGGATTTCCTTTTCTCCACGGAATTGGAGCTTTCCTCAATGTTAGTCTGGGAGCGAACGACCTGTCCCTCGGGGTCGTAGCGTTCCTCCGTCCGGCTCGCCGTCTCTACGTCGATGTCAGCGGAAACTCGTACGACGGCGTTACCGGGCCCAATCACCGGCGCCAGGAGAGACTCAACCTTACGGGCGTAGTAGTCCTCAACCTGCTGGCGATACCTCATCTGACTGGTTGCGGTGCCAAGGGACGGGTCATCCTTCAAGTCGGCGGAAAGAACATGCCCCTTGTGGTCAATCACAGCGACGTCATCCGCCACCAATCCTTGCACTGAGTTAGCCACAAGGTGGCGTATCGCGTTGACCGCCTCGACTGCCAGCTTGGCGCCACGAAGTTCCACGAAGACGGAGGCCGTGGACTTCATGCTCTGGCCGACCAAGAGCAAACGGTTCTCCGGCTGGACTATCATCACTCGTGCGGAGGCCACCCCCTCTAACTGCGCAATGGTGCGCGCCAGCTCACCCTGCAAGGCCCGGGAGTAATTCGTGCGTTGCGCGAAGTCGCTCAGCCCAAACTGGCCCTTGTCGAATATCTCGAATCCCACACCCTCCCCACTGGGGAGCCCTTTGCCTGCCAATTCCATCCGGAGCCGGTGAATTCTCTCGGCGGGGACATAGACCGAGGCACCGTCCGAGCTGGTGCGGTACTTTATGTTCTGCGACTGCAGGGACGAGACGATGATCGCGGCGTCCTTCTGCGACAAGCGGCCGTATAGCAGTTGGTAGTCAGGCTGCCCCGACCAGACGGCCACTGCCGCAAGTCCCGAAAAAACCAGCAACGCCGCGAGCACGATGGACATTTTTTGCCCGAGCGTAAACTCACGCCAAACACGCAGGAACGAATCGAAAAACGGTTTCATTTATCGATAAAATAAAAATGGTCAGACCGGCATTCGCATTAGCTCCTGAAACCCCTCCACGACCTTGTTTCTGACCTCAACCATCAGGCTGAAAGCTACCGAAGCCTCCTGCATGGCGATCATCCCCTGATGGAGTGGCGCCCCCTGCCCTAATAGAACCGACCGCGTTACGGCGGCCGACTCGGCCTGTTTTTCGAGCAAGGGGGACACCGCCTGCGACAAAATGCCGGCGAAGTCGACCGGACCGGTCACCGATTTCGGATCGACGTTCGGGGACGCAGGCTGAGGCCCCTTTAGATCAAACGCATGAAGGCGCAACGCATCCGAACGCGCCGCAGCCTGGGAAGAGATTGCTCCAATGTCGGGCATGGCCTTGATCACCGTCCCATCTCAATGGTTCGCTGTGCCATTTGCCGTGCCACCTTCACCACGGACAGGTTGGCCTCGTAAGTCCGGGAGGCCGTGATGAGGTCGACCATTTCTCGCGAGACATTGACGTTGGGCATCGTGACCATGCCCTGCGTATCGGCGTCAGGGTGCCGCGGATCGTAGATCTTTTGACCAGGCGCGGGATCCGCGCTGATAGCCGCAACCTTGACGCCCCCGGAGCCTCCGGGACGACCCGCCATTCGCTGGGCTAGCTCAGCCTGAAAAGTCACCACCTGCCTCTTGTACGGGCCACCTTCCGCGGTCTTGGTCGTCTGAGCGTTAGCGATGTTTTGGGCAACGATATCCAGCCGAGTTTTTTGGGCGTTGAGAGCAGAGCCAGTGGCCCCGATTCCAGTGATTAATTCCATAAGTAGGGAATCAAGCCATGTTGCGACCGGTGATCGCGGTCTTCAGCATTTTGTAGTGGGAACCTACAAGATGAGTGAGGTATTCGTGATCCACCTGGTTCTTGTTCAATTGCAGCAGCTCGTTTTCCAGATCCACCGTGTTTCCATCCGCACGTTGCACGCGCGCCTTGGTGTCCTCCACCAGCGTGGCATTAGGGAGCTTTCCTTTGGCGCCGCCGCGCAGAACCGCAACCTTCAGACGGTCTGCAAAATCATGAGCTACATCCACTCGCTTGTAGCCCGGAGTCTCCGCATTAGCTATGTTCTTGGACAGCGCCTGCTGCCTCAGTACGCATGCGTCCAGCGACTTCTGGGCTATCTGCAGCGTCAGAGATGAATCGATCCTTTGGACCATAACTCACCTTAGCAGAATCGGTTCCAGCTTAGGCTAGTTGCCTCGCAACCAATTGCTTTTGTGAGAGTTAAAACTTTTAAAACTTAGTTAATGTTCCCTGTTCAGCACCCACGGGGGCAATTCTTGCCGAAAACCGTACGCGCAGATTCGGCTTAAGTACGTGGGGCACGGATCCGTAAACCTCCTACCATTGGCAACCAGGTTGTCGTCTTCCTCTCATTTCGATTCCGAGACCGAGGCCCGGATCTCTCCGCTAGCGCGTCCTCCAACCCATGCAGGCAGGAGCGACGGGGCGACTGTCTTCGTAATTGAGCCCGAAGCGTCGGTACGAGAATCGCTGCAGCTTACGCTGGAAGCGGAGGGAATCTTAGCGCTCTCGGGATCGGCGTTTAGCGATTTACTCGCGCTTAAGGAAAGTCGCTCAATAACCGTGGTGATCGCAGACTTTGCCGCGCTGCAGGACATTTCAGGTCAAGGTCAGGAGATCGTCCGGAGCCATTGTCCGTTCGCCTCGATTGTGGGGCTCGCCAGCATTTTCTCGGTCACTTCCGCCACAGTATGCGTCGGGAACGGAGCAATCTTCGGCTTTGTAACCAAGCCGTGGCTGCGGGAGGAGCTGGTGTCGACGGTGATTGCAGCGGCAGAAACGGCAAAAATGCGGGAAACCCTCAGCTCACTCCGCAGGGACCTATCCGCGCTCGATTTGAAGCAAGGTCAGTTAGTTTTGCAGATCAGCATATTGGAAAACGAACTTGCCCAGAAGACCCTCGATCTCCGATCCGGGACCGCACTGCTTCAGCGCCAGGCCGATTCCTTGCCCAACTTTACCCACCAACTTCTCGCTTCTCGCAGCCGCACCGTGGCGACACGAAGCAAGCAGTTGGTCGCAATTGCCCGGAGGTTTTCCGAAGTAGGATCTTTTAACCCTGAAGATGGCAGGAAAATCATACTCGCAGCAGCCCTCAGTGATTTGGGCCTGCTTGGGCTAGACCAAAACCTCCTGAACAAGCTTCACCGCCCCGGCGCCAGTCTCTCAGACGAGGAGTCGCGGGCTTACGAGTCCCATTCCGTACTCAGCGCCCAGCTTGCCGCCCACTTGGACGCAGACGATGCCCTGCGGGCAATCATCCGAAGTCATCACGAACGCTTTGACGGAACCGGCTTCCCCGACGGACTTTCGGGGGCAAACATCCCTTGGTTGGCTCGCTGCCTGGGCGTCGCGGTTTTTCTAACCGAAACTGAGCAGACTCAGTCGGAGGCGCTGGCGGCGGTACTGTCCGAATCCGGTCGCCAATTGGACCCCGAAGCAGTGAAGCTTTTCTGCAGCTTACCGAAACTTCTCGAGGACTCTTCGCTATTTGTCCGTCCTAAGGGGCCTGGAAAACCAGCAGAGGAAGAATCCGTCCGAATCGGCGCGCAACGAGACTCCGACCTTTTCGAAGAATTTATACGTGCCGAGGGCTACGAAGACCTTTTAAAAAGAATGCCCCCGCTCAAGGACCCGCGCTCAAACGTCGGGAAAAGCCTAGATGTTCTTGGCTGATAATCCGTCCAGAACCGGTCTGACGGGCTACCGGGATGCGTACAGTTGCGCCGCCGCGGCAAGCGATTGAGCCACCACTGGGCGAGGGGCGCCAAGACTATGCCTAAGGAGGAGTTGCTCGTTCTCTCGATCCAACCGCAGGATCTGCATCGACCGTTCGCGGGCTAGGGCAAGCCCAGGGCCGCCTTTCGTACCCTTCTCCGAAGCTTTGAGTGCCTCAACACTCGCGGTCAACCGCAGTAACAACTCCTCCTTGCGGGTAAGTATTTTTGCACCCGGCATTTTTTTCTCCTCCCGCAAGATCCGGTTCTCCTCCAGGGCAAGCGCAAGAAGTTCCTCGCAAATCTCAAGGTGCTTATCGACCGCTTCGGAACGCTTCATGAGGACTACCACGAAGCCTGCTCACTAACCCGATTTCAAGCTCTTGAGTTCCGATTCCGTCGTCTTCACCCAGTCAAGATGCTCAATGCGCCACCGCGCCAATCGAGGCAGTTCGGCGATTTCAGTCGGTAATTTCTCCGCCTTGGCGGAGGCCAGCTCGACATAAACCTCCCGGGCCCGCGCGAAGTTTTTCATCTGCTCCGCTACCAGTCCGATCTGGTAAAGCAGCGGCCAACGCCAGCCGGGATCAGCAGATAGCGGCAGAAGTTTTGCATACAACTCTGCTGACTCGGGAAGATTACCGGCATCGTAAAACATGTTCGCCAATTTGTTGCCCGCGCGCCTTTGCCAGTGCCGCCAAGACTCTTCTTCCGCGCCAGACCGCTTATCGCTTTCGAACAGGGCCAGAACTTCCACCAGGGCTTGGTCTCGACGCCCCAATTCAGCTAGCAAAACGACAAACTCAAATCTGGCCTCAGACGCAACTTCACTCGCCGGGAAAGTCTGCAGAAGCGCCCGGTAATCATCCACCGCACCCGACTTATCCCCCGCCAGATTAAGCGCCCGAGCGCTAAAAAGATAAACGCGGGCCCGATCCTCGTCGGCAAGCGGCAGTTGACGCATGCCGCGGAACAGCCGGGCGGCCTGAGCATGACGCCCCAAGGCCATTTGCGTCTGCGCAATTTCGTATTGTGCGGAGTAAGCTACCTCACGCGCCTCCAAAAAAGTCGCGCCACTTTGGTTCACCGCCGAATCGAGAACCAGGTAGAATCGCGAAAGAGCGGCCTCGAGGGCGCCAGTCTGGGCGTAAGTTCTACCCAATTCCAGCAGCACCAGCGCTCGATCCGGCGCATTCGGATTCTCGCTCAGGTAACTTTCATACGGTGGAATCGCCTTACCCCAATCACGGTCGCGTCGAAACATTCTGGCTAGGGCCAGACTTCCGGAAGATGCGATAGCCTTGTTTAGCTCCGAATCTTTGCGCGGATCCGAGAGATTCCCGCCGTCAGACTTAGGCCGCGCGCTTATTTCCGTCGGAGCAGCGTCGGCAGAGCCCAATTCCTCAGCCTTAGGTTTGGGGGAAAGATCAGTCTGTGGAGTAGAGACTTGGCCGTCCGCTCCAATTTTTTCGGCGTTCTCAGGCGAATGCTTTATTTCGGCGGACTTTGCCTCGACCGATCCGGCATCAGCTGCAAGCGAGCCGGTTGCCAACGCGGCAAAAAGCATTCCGAGCAAGCACCCCATTCTATCTCTGCTCATAGGTGGCCGAGCTAGTGGCCGGTGCCGCCGGCGGGGAACTCTTGATAGTGGGAGGATCAAAAAACGAACTCACCACGCGAAATTGCTCCCGTCGCTTCGTATCGTCGGGGATTATCCTAACCTCGTCCGCTCGCCGTGCCGAATCTCCCGCCGGTACGCCGGACACAGTCCCTGCTCCTGCTCGTGCAGCCGAATCAAGCTTGGCGACCGTTTCCTCTACCCCGGAGAGAACCGGTCCCGCACCCAGAATGCTCGCTCCCGCCCCGCTGTGGGCAAGGGGAACTGGGTTAAGCTCTGGGCCGAGTTTTTCAATCCCTTGGTCTACGTCCAAACGCATCTGCCTAGCCAAGGCCGGAGCAACGACTTTGCGGCGCTCAAACATCAACGCAGGTACGGCACCAACCGCCAAGGCAGGCTCAGAGCCAGAAACCTGGGCGATCACGACAGTCGTGACGCGCGCTTGGTTGGATGACCGTCCCTGCCGAAGTCGGTTTGAAGCAGGGGGAGCTGAGGTAAAAGAGCGCGGTCCGGGTGCGTTTGAAGCCTGATTTGCCATCACGGATGTCTCTGGGGAGCGAGGGCCTGGTACCGCGGAAACAGTTCCACTGCTCCCCGTAGTATTCTTAACAAATCTGGGAAACCAATACCCGTCGCTTCGGTTGGTAACCCACAGCCTAATTGTGACGCGATCCGCTGTACTACTACCCGCTGGTAGTATTCCCTCGGGAACAGCAAAACCGTCTGCTTGATTGCTCACAGGATCGCTGGAGGGCGGGAAAGAGGCCGCCTCGCCCACGGGTCCAATGCTCACGTTTCGAACGAACTCCGGAACCCAGTAACCATCATCACGCTTCGGAACCGAAAAAGTTGCCCAGTATCCGTCGCGGGCCGCCTCTTCCTGGGCGAGGACAGCTGCTTCTCCTGCGCAGAAACCCCGTGCGCTTTCCAATGGTTCGCCATCCTCTCGCGACAACCCAGCCGCGTGGATGCAAGCTACCAGGAGCAGCGTTCCTGAAGCCCGCAAAGGACGCGAAATGAAGTGGGACATCTTTTGAAACCGAGTCGTACAAGGAGACGAGTCAAGGTCCCACGTTTTCCCGCCAGCCGCCCGGCATGAAAAGACCGAAAGGCAAACTGACCCCGCGCCCCCTTCGAAGAGGCGCGGGGCAGTTCGCGTTGGCAACAGACCGAAGGCCTGTTGAAATGGAACTTCCTCGAACACGATGGTTCGGCAAAGGGAACGGACCGACCGCGGTAAACTTAAGGGGAATCTCGATGCTTCAGAGCATTCCCCATGAACCGAGGGCACTAGCGTTCTGAATAGTCTCCAGAGTTACGGTATTCCTGCAGTTTGTTACGCAAAGTCCTGATCGAGATCCCGAGTAGCTCCACCACCTCGGCCCGGTTGCCGTTTTTGGCCTTCATGGCGGACAAAATCGCCCGTTTTTCCAATTCGGCGAGCGACTGCAGCGGAATGGACGTCTCACCATTCGAGAAGTTCGAGGCGACCGCAGTCGACCTCAATGGCTCGCGCGCTGGAGCGGCGGTGGTCATCGAAGGGTCTATCTGGTCCCAAAGCGCCTCGGCTTCGGTTTCCACCGCTCCGAATCCAGGCAGGTCTATCCCCAGGGAACCGGCGGCGATCGGCCGATCATTCTCCGTCAAGATCACCGCGCGCTCCACCGTATTGTGCAACTCGCGAACATTACCTGGCCAGCCATAGGCACAGAGGAGTCTTTTCGCCTGCGGCGAAAATCCTAACACTCTTACTCCACTCCGACGGGCACTCTCCCACAGAAAAGCATCTGCGAGAACCGGTATCTCGTCCGGACGTTCGCGCAAGGGTGGGACGTGAATGGGGAAGACATTCAGCCGATAATACAAGTCGGCCCGGAAATCCCCCTTTTCGACGTAGCGCAGCAAATCGCGGTTCGAAGTGGCGATGATCCGGACGTTCACCTTGATGGATTTGCTTCCGCCCACCCGTTCAAACTCGCGCTCCTGCAATACTCGCAGCAGCTTCGCCTGGAGATTGGCGGGGATTTCGCTGACCTCGTCGAGGAGCAGCGTCCCGCGGTTGGCGAGTTCGAAACGCCCCTCTCGCTTCTCGGTCGCTCCGGTAAAAGCACCTCGCTCATGACCGAAAAGCTCGCTCTCGATCAAAGTTTCCGAAAGCGCCGCACAGTTTACCTTGATGAAAGGCTCACGGCGGCGCGAAGACATCCGGAAAATCTCCCGAGCCACCATCTCCTTGCCCGCCCCGTGCTCTCCCGTGATGAGCACCGTTGCATCGGTTGGAGCGACCCGCTCGACCAGAGACTTGAGTCGCCTCATGGAGAGACTCCTGCCCACCACGAAATCATCGCGTCTCACATCCGCGGCTGGAGGATGACGGTTCGCCCTCAAGAGTTGCCAGAAGGCATCCACCTTTCGCAGCAGGACCTCGATTCGCGAGGCGCTGAAGGGCTTGGTCACGTAATCGAAAGCGCCGGACCGAATGCAGGAAACCGCGCTTTCGATGGTACCGCTTTCTGTTACCACAACCACCACGGGGCGATCCGGCAAACCGAGCAGCCGCTCCAAAAAATGCGGCCCGTCCCCGTCGGGCATCGCTACCTCCATCAGCACGAGGTCGAAGGGCTCGTGAAGCAAAAAGGAATTGGCCTCAGAAAGGCTTCCCGCCACCTCGACCTTGGTAGCCGGCCCCTGCTGCAGTTGACAGATCTCCCGCAACGCCTGCGCAGCGTCGCGGTTACCGTCGAGTACAAGGATGCGGTTCAGAGCCACAAAGTCTGACTATTCGCCCGTGTTCCCTTGGAGTCGACCAGCATGTGACGGAGCGTGCAGCGATTGAATTATGGCTAAAGCCAAACAGAGGTCGGCTGGATGTTGCTGGAAGGTGGGACCTGCGGGAGGCGGGGCAGGAAGGCCGACAACCGCCGCCATGGCAAGCGAGATGGACACCATCCATGAGCCCCCCCGGCACCTCTATGACGGCTACTCACACCTCAATCCTAGGGCAGGCATTTTAGTTACAGCGTGGATCACATCGAGCGACTCCAGTGACGACGCGGAACGCTAGCTAACCTGCCGGTAGCTTTAAGACTTCGCGCGGTACAACCTAGACTCGAGTCCTACGGCACCAGCTCTCAAGAAGCAGATTTCACCCGCCGTCCTTTGAAATTCATATCCCGAACCTCCTAGGAATCGACGATCGCGGTACTTGTGTCGAACACCTGCCCCTTGATCGCATCCAACCGCCCAACACCTTTTCCGGACAACCAACCGGCTGGTGCTATGGCGACTAGGCGCCTCCCTAATTCTCTCCCTTGGAGTAGAGCTGAAGTGCCGCAACAGCGAAATCACGCTTTTGGCCCAATGAGGCCAATTCCTGACGGTTTTGCCGCTTATGCAGTTCAATGCGGGCAAGACGGTCACCGTAAGAGGCCAAGAGTGCATCTAGGCGTTCGCTAACCTCGGAAGGCAATTGCTTGCGTCCGCCGCCCGATGATGACGGCGCCGCGGCCAAAAGACGGGCCACAGCCGCTTCTTCTTCCTGCAGCCTATCTAGCGAGGAGGACCAATCCTCGCGGGCCTCAGAGTCTTGCTGGAAACGGGTCAAACCCTCCAGTTCCTCTAGGGCCCGCTGAAATGTCGTTTCCTTCATGCGGTGGTTCCGCCCCGTCCTTGCGCTTCGGTCAGCAGCATCTGGGACCATCCCTCCCGGAGCGTCCCCACCAGCTTTTCCACTTCGGCTAAAGGGGCATCGTCGAAGGTGATCTGCGCCTTGAGCAAGCGTCGCGCATAGTAGTCGTAAAGCCGATCGAGATTAACCGCGTACTCGCCCCCCTTCTCCTTGTCCAAAGTGGCTCGCAGCTCATCGATAATCGCCAACGAGCGGCCCACCCCTTCCTGGACCAGCTTCATCCGCTCCGGATCTGACTCTGGCAGAGCGCACCCAGCGCGCGCCTTGGCCACGAAGCGCAAAAGGCCGTCATACATCATGACCACGAGCTGCCCCGGGCTGGCAGTATTAATCGCCGCGCTTTGGTAGGGGTTCCTTCCTCCGTGAAAAGCAACCATGAAGGTAAGAGCGTCCGCACTTACTCGAGCGCGTGGTTGCTCTCCGCCACGAGTTTCGCCACCGCCTCGACGATCGCGCGCGGCGGGTAATTGGGGGACGCAACCAAAGCCTTCGCCCGCTCAACTTCCTCGGCGCGTATGCTAGGCTGGGCAACGACCCTGCCGGCCAAAGCAACTTGGCTACTGAGGGCAGCGGATTCAGTTACTGATGGCAGGGAGTCCTGGGGAGAAGCGGGTTTCTGAGCAGCCTTCGCACCTGCTTCGCCGCCTGAAAGAGGTGCGGCGTTAGAACCTGAGATAAGAGTGATCATGGTGATTCTTTCGGTTGAAAGGACCATTTTAACAACCAGATAACGACGCAGCCTAGATTCAACTTAAGGAAAAGTTTAAATTTTTCTCGGCGGCAACGTCTGGGCGATGGCAGCCGCGACATAACCGATTGCTCTCGAAGGCGTTAAACGCACCCCATTGAGCTCAGAGGCCGTCGAGGAACGTGATTCCCGACGCGACAGAACATCCTTTGCGACCTGAGAAACCGAGGTGTCGTCCATCTGGATCACGTCCTCAATCGCCCAGAGGGTGCTCTTAAACGTCACTTCCGTGATTCGAGCACGGAAACCGATCGAAATCGAACCGTAAGGACTGAAGGATGTCACTTCAAGGAATGCCACCGCATCCGCTCCCGTAAATGCCGATACTCGTTCCAGAAAATCCGGAGGCAGAGCATCAAGCGTCGAAACGGAGGACTTGCCGATCCAACGCAACAAATCAGCACGACTCACGGACACAAACTCCGCACGATGGGAGCCCTGCAAGGCGGCTCGCCAAATCGGATCATGCGCCGAAAAATAATCGGCCGGCACCTCTGCAAGACCACAGGCTAGAGGCAAAACCGCCACGCGCTTCACGGCCTGCGGCCATATCTGCACCGAAAGGACGTTGTCCGGACGGTAAGCAGTGCGTGAACTCCAAGGGGACCAATCGTAGCCCATCGGCGATG
>Ga0208546_1000689_pt1 | contig 11607 bp, 9 predicted proteins | sample DEB19_08_DNA_4_FD_184528 | JGI IMG/M metagenome (GOLD analysis project Ga0208546, IMG submission 184528) | Aqueous microbial communities from the Delaware River and Bay under freshwater to marine salinity gradient to study organic matter... | ecosystem: Environmental > Aquatic > Marine > Coastal ...
CGTCGTTCAGAGCTGATGCCGCATCTGGCGCGCCATGCAGATATTGATGGCGTAGACCTATGGGGCTGCCCTGATGATCTGCTCGCCGACGCTGAGCGCGGCGCGGCGGAGCATGTGGCGCGCGTCGCCCGTCGCCCGCACGGGGAGAAGGATCGCGCCAGCGCCTTCCAGGGTGAGCGCGGCGAACGTATCGACGGGATGACCGCCTTCTTGGAGATGAAGACCGTCTGGCATCCGATCGGTTCGTAGCGCGCGCTAGTCGAGGGTGAAGTCGTCGGGATCGGCGTATGCGCCGGTCGCCTCTTTCTCCAACTGCATCAGTAGGTCGTTGACGAGGCTCGATGCGCCGAAACGGAATCGGTCGGGGGTGAGCCAGTCGGGACCGAGCGTCTCATGGACGACCACGAGGTATTGGATCGCCTCTTTCGCACTCTTGATCCCGCCGGCCGGCTTCATCCCAACGACGCGTCCGGTGCGGTTCCAGTGCTCGCGAATCGCTTCGAGCATCACCAGGGTGACGGGGAGTGTGGCGGCCGGCGTCACCTTCCCGGTAGACGTCTTGATGAAGTCAGCACCGGCTGTGATTGCAAGGACCGATGCGCGACGCACATCGTCGTAACTCCCAAGCTCGCCCGTCTCAAGGATGACCTTTAGATGTGCCGGACCGCAGGCGTCCTTCACCGCCACGATCTCGTCCCAGACCTTTGCGAAGTCTCCGGAGAGGAAGGCGCCACGGTCGATCACCATGTCGATCTCGTCTGCCCCCGCAGCAACGGCGTGCTTCGTCTCAGCGATCTTGAGATCGAGCCAGGAGCGTCCGCTTGGGAATGCGGTGGCAACGGAGGCAACCTTCACCGAACTCCCAGCGAGTGCCTCCTTCGCGATCGCGACCATGTCGGGGTAGCAGCAGAGCGCCGCGACAGATGGCACTTCGATGTTGCCTGGCTGTGGGCGCATCGCCTTGGCGGCGAGCTGCCTGATCTTTCCCGGAGTGTCCTTCCCCTCCAGCGTGGTGAGGTCGCACATGCTGATTGCCAGGCGGAGCGCCCAGACCTTGGTCGACTTCTTGATCGAGCGAGTCTTCAGCGCCGCCACGCGCTCCTCAATCCCAACGCGATCAACCGGGGTGACGTCACGGAGCCATCCGGCCAGCGCGCGCGAATCTGTTGCGGTGGGGAGTGAGAGGCTCATGGGGAGAGTATCCTCTGCGCACGAAGTTGAGGCAAGGGGAGGGGTGCTGCAATGAGATCAGGTGAACCGAGGGGTCGCGAGCCACACTTCGCGCGCGCCGACGACGACCTTCGTTTCTTGACGGAGATGCCGAAGGCGGAGCTGCACCTTCATCTTGATGGCTCACTTGATCCGAGCCTTGCACTCGAGCTTGCGAAGACGCGCGGCGTTGAAGCACCGCGCGACTGGGCAGGGATGCGCGCCGCACTCGTCGCCCCTGAGCGTTGCGCCGACCAGGCCGATCTGCTGCGCGCCTTTGATCTACCGATCGCGCTGCTGCAAGACGCTGAAGCATTGGAACGCGCTGCCGATCAGCTGGTGCGCGCGAAGGCGGCAGAGAGCGTCGTCTATATGGAGTTGCGTTGGGGTCCTCATCTGCACACGGCGAAAGGGCTCACACAGTCGCAGGTGATCGCCGCAGTTGCGAAGGGGGCGAACGCCGCCGCCGCCGCATGTGACGTTGAGGTGCGCCTGATCATCACGGCACTCCGCTCGCATAGCGTGGAGGAGAACCGCGCACTCGCCGCCGCCGCTGTTGCGGCACAAGATCTCGGCGTGGTCGGCTTCGATCTCGCTGGGCGTGAGGCGGCATTCCCGGATCCTCTCACCTTCAAATCAGCATTTGATGTTGCGCGCGACGGCGGCCTTGCAATCACCCTGCATGCTGGCGAGTGGGGTGGCGCGGCGCAGGTGCGCCGCGCGCTCGACGTCAAGCCTGCGCGCATCGCGCATGGGGCCGTTGCAGTAGAGGACCCAGCACTCTGCGATGAGCTGATCGCCCGTGGCGTGGTGCTTGACCTCTGCCCTTCAAGCAATGTGCAGGCGGCGATCGTTTCCGGCTACGGCGACTTCCCGATCCTCACGCTTCATCGCCGCGGCCTCCGCGTCACCCTCAACACGGACGATCTGATTGTCAGCGACCTGACGCTGAGCGAGGAGTACGGCCGCGTCCGACGCCGGCTCGGCGCCTCTGTTACAGAACTGCTGGAGATCGCGCATGCGGGATACGAGGCGGCCTTTGCGCCTGAGCCGCTGCGGGAGGCGCTCCTGCAACGCTTCGATACCTGGCGCCTCGCCCGCCTCTCCTCGCACGAATAACCTCGCCCACCCGCCCCCCTTCGTGGGTGGATGGAACCTGAGCGCAAGTCAGGGGGGAATAGGGCAGAATGCCGCCAGTGGCCAGCACAGTGCTGGCCCGCCTGTGGCGCGTTGCGCCTAGGCAAGCAGTAATAGCGGAGGGCTACATAAAGATGAAGACGCGAATGTTCGCGCTCCTCACCATGCTGGTGCTCGTCGTTGCCGCCTGCGGCGGTTCGACCGAGTCCCCATCCGCCTCAGTAGACGCCGGTAAGGGCGACTACAAGGCATGCCTCTCGTTGGACACCGGTGGTCCAGCGGACAAGAACTTCAACCAGTCAGCCTACGAAGGCTTGCAGCAGCTTGAGGCCGATGGCTTCCAGATCGCCTACACAACCGCTGTCGATGATTCGTCGTACGCGCCGAACATTCAGCAGTTGATCGACCAGGGCTGCAATACCGTCATCGCAGTCGGCTACAACCAGGGCACCGCCCTGCAGGCCGCTGTTGTTGACGCAGCGAACGCTGACATTGCGTTCGGCTGGGTAGACGCAACCTGGGCACTTGAGGATGGCACGATTCCGGCGAACTTCACCGGCATCGACTTCCAGATCGACGAGGCTTCGATGCTCGCCGCCTACTTGGCAGCAGGCATCTCCAAGACCAAGTCAATCGCAACCTACGGTGGCGCACCGTACCCAGGCGTAACCAAGTTCATGGATGGTTGGGTCGCAGGAGCCAACTATTACGCCGAGAAGAAGGGCGAAGCGATCAAGGTCTTGGGCTGGGATCCAGTTGCGAAGACCGGTACGTTCAACCCAAGCACCGCGCCGTTTAACGACGTGGACTTCGGTAAGACGACCGCAGAAGGCTTTGTTGGCCAGGGCGCCGATGTTGTGCATGCAGTTGCAGGCACCACCGGCAACGGCTCCTACCAGTACATGCTCGACAAGGGCCTGTACTCGGTCGGTGTTGACCTTGACCAGTGCATCAGCCTTCCTGAGTATTGTGGAACGCTCCTGACCTCAGCACAGAAGAACATCGGTGCTGCAGTGATCACGGCAGTGAACGACAACTACGCTGGTAAGAAGGGCGGCACCAATTACATTGGTACGCTCAAGAACGGCGGCGTGCAGATCGCAACGCTTGATCGAACTGAGTCGGCATGGACTGCCACCTTCGGTTCGCTCGTCACGGCTGAGCTCAAGGCGGAGGTCGAGGCCCTTAAGGCAGCGATCATCGACGGTTCAGTTGTGGTTGCCGACTACGCAACGAAGTAGTTAACCGGCTCGTCGCGTAAGCGATGATTCGCGGACCCCACCCGAGTGCTTCGGCACTCGGGTGGGGTTACTAAATCAATCAGGCAGGGAGGGTGCGCGTTGTATGAGGCTTGAACTGCAGCAGATTACAAAGCAGTTCCCAGGCGTGCTCGCCAACGACCGTATCTCCATCTCCGTTGATAAGGGACAAGTGCTCGGACTACTCGGCGAGAATGGGGCGGGGAAGACCACCCTGATGAATATTCTCTCGGGCCTCTACCGTCCAGACTCAGGGAAGATCCTGATTGACGGTAAAGAGCGCATCTTCCGCGATCCAGCCCAGGCCATTGATGCCGGCATCGGCATGGTTCACCAACACTTCATGCTCGTCCCCGTCTTTGATGTCACTGAATCTGTTGTCCTTGGCAATGAGCCAACCAAGGGCCCACTCGGTAGCTTTGATCGAGCCACTGCGCGCGCGCAGGTCGCTGAGCTCTCAAAGAAGCATGGCCTTCATGTGGACCCTGACGCCAAGATTGAGTCACTCCCTGTTGGCGTGCGACAACGCGTAGAGATCCTCAAGGCGCTCTACAGGAAGAGCGACATCCTCGTGCTTGATGAGCCTTCAGCGGTGCTCACGCCGCAAGAAACTGAAGAGCTCTTCGACATCATTCGTGGCCTTGCCAAGGGTGGGACGTCTGTGATCTTCATCACGCACAAGCTGAACGAAGTGATCGCCGTTGCGGACAAGATCACCGTGCTGCGCCGTGGCGCAGTGGCTGGTGAGACAACTCCAGCGAAGGCGACCGCATCGATCCTTGCCGAAATGATGGTTGGTCGCGAGGTGCAACTCACCGTCAGTCGATCCAAGTCTCACGTTGCCGAGGCGGTCCTCGAGGTGAAGGGGCTCAACGTTCTCAATGACGCGGGTGCTCTCGCCGTAAACGACGCCTCGTTTGAAGTTCGGAGCGGTGAGATCCTTGCAGTCGCCGGGGTGCAGGGGAATGGCCAGACCGAACTTGTTGAGGCGTTGACCGGACTTCGTCTGATCGATTCCGGGAGCGTCATCCTGGAGAAGAAGCCTCTGCCAGCGGGTTCGCCGCGAGAGATTGCGACCGCCGGCGTTGCGCACATCCCTGAAGACCGCAACCGTGATGGCATGGTGAAGGGGATGACGGTTGCTGAGAACTACATCCTGAACACGTACCACCTCCCTCCATATAGCAAGCGAGGCGTGCTTGACCGTAAGGCGATCGCTGCCGCCACTGAGAAGGCGGTCAAAGATTTTGATGTTCGCACCCCTTCAATCCATACCGATATTGCTTCGCTTTCTGGAGGCAACCAGCAGAAGGTGATCGTTGCGCGCGAGTTCAGTCGCAACGTCCGTCTTGTGATTGCTGCGCAGCCAACGCGAGGACTCGATGTTGGATCTATTGAATACATCCATAAGCGCATCGTTGAGCAGCGTGACGCTGGCGCCGCGGTCCTCATCGTGAGCACCGAGCTGGACGAGGTGTTGGCGCTCGGCGATCGGGTTGCGGTGATGTACGAAGGGCGAATCGTTGGGATCCTGGACGCCAAAGATGCAACGCGCGAGCGCGTTGGCCTGTTGATGGGAGGGATCACCAAGTGAGCACGCTGAAGCAGTTCTGGCTGAAGGTGCGTGTCCCAGCGCTCTCCATCTCTGTGGCGTTGCTGATTGGCGCCCTCTTCCTCGTCTTCACCGACATTGAAGTCCTTGGCATGCTCCTCTCTGACCCTCTCGGAGCGCTCGCCCTCGGCTTCGGTCGCGCTGCGAGCTCGTATAGCGCGCTCTTCCGTGGCGCATTCGGCGATCCAGCAAACTTTGGTAAGGCACTCGCTTCAGGCGATGTGCAGCTTTGGGCGCGCGCGCTCCGTCCGATCGTTGAGAGCGTTGTCGCCTCAGTGCCCCTTATCTTCGTAGGGCTGGGCGTCTCGATTGCGTTTAGGACCGGCATCTTCAACATCGGTGGCGCTGGTCAGTTCACCATGGGGGCGGTGGGGGGTGCGATCGCCGCGCTCGTCTTCGGCGCCGGTGTTGTCCCTGCTCCAATTGCCATCCTGCTCGTCATGATCTTTGGGCTGCTCGGAGGAGCGCTCTGGGCCTTCCTCCCTGGCCTCCTTAAGGCTCGCGTTGGGGCGAGCGAGGTGATCACCACGATCATGTTGAACTTCATCGCCTCGCAGCTCGTCTTCTTCCTCGTCTCAAACGTTGAGTTCATCCAGAAGCCACCACGCATCCAGCCTGTCTCCAAGGAGCTCAGCCAGTTCGTTGACCTCCCTGGGATCCTGCCGATCGCCAGCCTGCGACTCGATATCGGCATCATCGTGGCGCTCCTCACAGCGGTTGCCGTGAGCTGGTTCCTCTTCAGGTCAACGCGCGGCTTTGAGCTTCGCGCTGCAGGGCTCAACATCGCCGCCGCAAAGTACGCGGGGATGGGCGCATCAACCTCAATCATTACCGCCATGCTCATCTCAGGCGCGATCTCAGGGCTCGGCGGCGCACTTGTTGCCGTTGGGACCGTGAAGCAGCTCTCGCCGGGGATTGCGGGGAGCGTGGGTTTCACGGCGATCGCCATCGCGCTCGTGGGTGGAACACGGCCGAGTGGCGTTGTTGCCACCGCGCTGGTCTTCGGACTGCTGCAGCACGGCGGCAGCCTGATGCAGGTTGAAACCTCAATTCCAATTGAGATGTTGCTCTTTATCCAGGCACTCGTTATCGCCTTTATTGCCGCGCCTGAGCTGACGCTCGGGATTTTGAAGAACCCGTTCCGCCGTCGCCAGGCCAAGGTGACCAAGTGAGCAGCAAGGGGGGGAAGGTGATGCAGAAGAAGGGGGCCGATCTGTCGGCCAGCGTCGCGTCGGTTGCGATTGTCGACGGGGCCGATGCGCACCAGCAACTCTTCGCATCGCGCATCCGCGCCGGCCTCTTCGCGCTCTTCACGCTGCTCTCTGTCTGGATCACCACCTCGTCAGCGGGTGTTCAAGGCAACTTCTCGTTCTGGGCAGACAAGATCGGCGGAACGAATGTCGAGTTCAGCGTCCCAGTAAACCTTCTCTGGGGGGCTGTCGCGCTCCTCTTCGGCCTGATGGCCCTCTTGCAGTTCGTCAGAGGCGCCGCATTCAAGTGGCGACTCGCCATCGGCCTCATCTCGCCGCTCCTCGTCTTCGCCCTGCTCGCGCGGCTGCTTGATGGCACCACGGCAAACCTCACCGTCTTCTTTACGAGCACGTTGAGCTTTGCGATCCCCGTTGGTGTTGGCGCACTCGCGGGCATCATTGCAGAGCGCAGCGGCTTCCTGAACATCGCGGTTGAAGGGAAGCTCCTCTTTGGCGCGATGGTCGGTTCAATTGCATCCAGCATCACGGGCGTTGCGATTGCCGGTCCAATCGCCGGCGCGCTGATCGGCGCTGTCGTCAGCCTCTTCCTCGGCTGGCTCGGCATTCGCTACAAGGTGGACCAGATCATTGCCGGCACGGTCATCAACATTGGGGCTGTAGGGATCACGAGCTTCGCCTATCTTCGTATCCTTCAGCCGAATAGCCAGTTCAATCGGCCGATCGGGATTGACACGATTCAGATCCCGCTTCTCTCGGAGATTCCAGTCCTTGGACCGATTCTCTTCTCGCTGAGCCCGTACTTCTACGGTTCGGTGGGGCTTGTCCTCTTCTTTACGTACATGATTTACCGCACGCGCTGGGGCTTGCGACTACGCGCAGCGGGTGAACAGCCGAACGCAGCTGGAACCGTGGGTATTGACGTGGTGAAGCTTCGGTATCGCGCGATGCTTATCGCCGGTCTCCTCGCAGGGTTCGCAGGGAGCTACATCTCGTTGAGCGGGACTGGTGGATTCGGCATGAATACCAGCGCCGGAAAGGGCTTCATCGCCCTTGCCGCCGTGATCTTCGGTGCATGGAATCCGATCTTCGCCTTCGGCGCATCCCTTGTCTTCGGCATGGCTTCGGCGGCAACAACGCTCCTCTCCGGCCTCGGTGTTGGCCTTCCGCCACAGATTCTTCTTTCGATTCCATACATTGTGACGCTCATCGTTGTTGCAGGTTTGATCGGACGCGTCCGTGCGCCGGCATCGGCGGGGCGACCGTACGATCAAGGGTAGAGGCGTTCGTTGAGCGTATCTCCGCAGGTTGGCTGGCCAACCTTTCATCACGCGGAGATCACGCCGCGCACAGCCCCCGTTGGCACTGCGGCGCATCCGCTCCCAGTCATCATCGATAGCGACCCTGGACTTGATGACGCACTTGCGATCGCGTGTGCTGTTGTAGCACCAGAGTTGAAGCTGCTCGCCGTGACGAGCGTTGGCGGGAATGCTGACGTACATCACTGCACCGAGAATGCGCTCCGCCTTCTCGAGCTCTATGGAGCACCGGATGTGCCAGTGGCTGAAGGTGCGGTCGGACCGCTCGCCGGACCACTTGAGCGCGCAACTGAGGTGCATGGCGAGGGGGGACTCGGCAACACCGCCCTTCCGAAAGCCGCGCGCAAGGCAGAGCCTGAGGGGGCCGTTGCCCTCATGGCGCGCCTCCTTACTGAATCAAGCGAACCGGTCGCACTCATTCCGATCGGACCGCTCACTAACATTGCGCTTCTGATTCGTTCGTTCCCGCATCTGGCACCGAAGATCTCCCACATCTGTCTCATGGGTGGCTCTGTAGGGGAGGGGAACTCTTCAGCCTCCGCCGAATTCAACATTTACGCCGATCCGACCGCCGCCGAGATCGTCTTCAACAGCGGCCTGCCGATCACGATGATCGGCCTCGATGTCACCCATCACGCGGTGCTTGATCGAACCATTCTTGATCGCCTGCTCCAGCTGCCAGGTAAGTCGGCGAAGGTGGCCGCTGAGCTCCTGAAGTTCTCCTTCGATCGATCCGCGGCGTGGGGTCAGGGCGAGCGAATGGCGATCCATGACGCGGTGGCCGTCTTGCACCTTGCGTCGCCAGATCTTGTTGGTGTTGCTCGTTATCGTGTAGTCGTCGACGCAACAGCTGGACCAGCGCGCGGTCGAACCATCGGCGATGCGTCGCCGTATCGCTTGAAGCGCGACAAGTTGGAAACGAACTGCGATGTTGGCTTGACGATCGACAGCACGCGCTTCGCCAACGCGATCGTGGACGTGTTTGCGAAGCTGCCATGAGCGAGTTGAAACCGAACCCGATGCCGCTCTCCACGCCCTTCCCCCCGTCGCCGCGCCGTGCGCCGCTGGGGAGTGTGGCAAAGCCGCTCCCGATCATCATTGACTGCGACCCAGGTCATGATGATGCGATGGCGCTTGCGGTTGCACTCGCTCGACCAGAGCTGAAGGTGCTCGGCGTTACCGCCGTTGCGGGCAATGCCTCACTTCCAAAAACCTATGAGAATCTCCGCCGCACCCTTGCGTTGCTCGGCGCGCACAAGATGCGCGTGGCTGCTGGCGCCGATGTGCCGCTCGTTCGCCCACTCTGGGTTGCCCCATACGTCCACGGTGATTCAGGCCTTGATGGCGCCGATCTTCCGGCTCCTGTGGGCATTGAGCATGCGGCGGGCGCCGTTGACCTGATCGCAACGTTGCTGCGTGAGTCGGCAGAGCCGGTGACACTCGTCCCACTCGGACCACTCACCAATATTGCGATCCTGCTACGCGATCACCCCGAACTAAAGCCGAAGATTGCGCATATCTGCTGGATGGGCGGCGCAATCGGAGAGGGGAACGTCACCGCCTCTGCAGAGTTCAATTCGTATGTGGATCCAGATGCGGCGGCCATCGTCTTTGCCGCAGGGATCCCGATCACGATGGTCTGCCTGGACGCGACGCACCGTGCGCTCACTGGCGAGGCGGCGCTGAAGCGCCTTGAGTCTGCGGGGACGCTCCCCGCAACGATCTTTGCCGACCTGCTCCGCTTCTACGCGATCTTCCATAAGGATCGGTACGACTGGCCAGCCTCCGCCGTACACGACGCTGTTGCCGTTGCGCATCTCGCCGTGCCGAATCTCCTTGCACTCGTGCATGCGGCAGTAGATGTTGAGCTCGGCGACCTCGCTCGTGGGCGGACGATCACTGATTGGTATGGCGACCGCTTGGTGCAGCGGGGCCGCACTGCGGATGTTGACGTAGCTGTTGGAGTGGATGCGGATCGCTTCGACACGGTACTTGTGGAGGCGATCCTCTCGTTCAAGTAGGCGTTAGTGCGCTTAGATGCGTAAGCGTAGCTCCGCGATGATTCCTGGAATCGCAGCAGTAATCTCTGCCGCAGCGCGTTCATACGCTTCCATCGGATAGCTCCACGGATCGTCCAGATCTTCCCCGGCCGCTTGCGGATCAAAGTCGCGCAGGAGGCGCACCGTTGGCTTCTGCTCAGTTGCGGCGGCGACCGCGCGGCCGTCACGCAGGTTGAACCGATCGGCGACCAGGATCAGATCTTGTCGCGCCGCCAGCGCAGGGGTGAGCCTGCGCGCTCGATGCTCCGTCCGCATCCCACGTTGAGTGAGGAGGGCTGCGGAGTTGGCGTGCATCCCCTCGCCCTCATGTTCGTCGGAGGTGCCGGCACTCGACACGCTCACGCGTCCAGCAAGTTCGTGGTCGGCGGCGACTGCCGCCTCAAGGAGCACCTCGGCGAGCGGCGAGCGGCAGATATTGCCGTGGCAGAGGATCAGCACGTGGAGCATGCACGGAGCCTACCTGAGTCGAGGAGGCGTGCTGGATGGGGAAGTGCGCCGCGGGCGTGGGTTCGGTATCCTGTAGAGGCGTGCATGGCGGGGTAGCTCACCGGTAGAGCAGGGGATTCATAAGCCCTTGGTAGCAGGTTCGATTCCTGCCCTCGCTACCAACGCCACTCGCAGTCGGAGAGCAGAGGAGGTTCTAGTGATCCCGAAGTCCTTCCGTAATGGTGCCGTGATGCTGATGCTCCTCCTAGGGACGGTGCTGCTCCTTGGCAGCGTCCTCCTCTCGCCAACCCCCGCGCCCAGCAAGGGCTACTCCGCCTTCCTCAGCGATGTGAAGTCTGGGCGGGTTGACTCAGTGGTGCAGCAGGATCAGACCTTAACGATCACGCTCACCGGCACGCCGCCCGAGAACTACCAGGTGCAGGTGCCTACGCAGCTCACCGACGTCTACGGCGACCTTCTCGCCGCAGCAACTGCAGGCGGGCAGAGCCCCGAGAGCATCACCTTCGGCGCGAAGGCGCCAGATGATTCGGGTCAGCTGATCAGCCTCCTTCTGAGCGCCTTCCTTCCAGTCCTCCTTATCGGTGGCCTCTTCATCTTCATGATGCGCAGCGCGCAGGGGCAGAACAACCAGGCGATGAGTTTCGGTAAGAGCAAGGCGAAGATGTTTGTGGCGAATAAGACGCCCGTCACCTTTGCCGAAGTCGCTGGCGTGGAAGAGGCGAAGGCTGAACTTGCTGAAGTGGTTGAATTCCTGAAGTTCCCAGAGCGCTTTGAGGCGCTCGGCGCAAAGATTCCGAAGGGCGTCCTTCTCATTGGTTCGCCAGGTACCGGGAAGACACTCCTTGCACGCGCCGTTGCCGGTGAGGCCGGAGTGCCCTTCTTCAGCATCTCAGGGTCTGAGTTCGTTGAGATGTTCGTTGGAGTTGGCGCATCACGTGTGCGCGACCTCTTTGAACAGGCGAAGCGCAACTCGCCATGCATCGTCTTCATCGACGAAATTGATGCGGTTGGTCGACAGCGTGGTGCCGGTCTCGGTGGCTCACATGATGAGCGCGAGCAGACACTGAACCAGATCCTTGTGGAGATGGACGGCTTTGAGACGGGGACCAACGTGATCATCATCGCCGCAACGAACCGACCAGATGTGCTCGATCCGGCGCTGTTGCGACCGGGTCGATTCGACCGCCAAGTGATCCTTGATCGACCAGACCTTAAGGGGCGACTCGCCATCTTGAAGGTGCATGTGAAGGGGAAGCCGCTCGACAAGACGGTGAACCTTGAAGAGATCGCACGCCGATCGCCAGGATTCTCTGGCGCCGACCTTGCAAATCTCATGAATGAAGCGGCGATCTTGGC
>Ga0208546_1000691_pt1 | contig 11595 bp, 24 predicted proteins | sample DEB19_08_DNA_4_FD_184528 | JGI IMG/M metagenome (GOLD analysis project Ga0208546, IMG submission 184528) | Aqueous microbial communities from the Delaware River and Bay under freshwater to marine salinity gradient to study organic matter... | ecosystem: Environmental > Aquatic > Marine > Coastal...
TCCTCCCTGGAGGTGCTACGAGCAGCCGTTGAGTGCCCATGAGGCTGCCGCGACGAGCGCAGCGCACCCGAACACCACCCCCGACCTCCCAGGCCGTCAGACGCCATTACAGAGCCTCTCAGAGCCATCCTGAGCCTCGCTCGCAAGTGCGCCCTTCGGGGCGAGCGAGGCTGATCTGTGGTAGTCGCCGGCTCGAAACTTGAGCCTAACTATGGGAAAAGACTTGCGGCAGTCGCACCCATCCTGTAAGATCACTTCTGTCGCCGGAAGTACCGACGACAGGAGGCAAGACCCAATGGACCACACCGCCGACATTCTCGCCGCCGCCTACAACCGCGGCCAGATCACCCGCATTACCTACATGGTCGGAATGCTCCGCTACGTCAACGGAGCCAGCCTGATCGACACCGCCCGCATCGTCGGCATCGACCGGGAACAGGTCCGCACCGAAGAATCCCGGCTCGCCCACCGCACCTTCCCCGAGATCGGACGGCTCCTCACCGCCCGCTACGCAGCCAAGCCCCGAGCCTACGCACTACAGGAGGTGTAGCGTCACCCGATGACGACGAGGCCCAGGCGAAAGCCTGGGCCTCGCTCGCTCAAGAGCGCTTCCCTGCGAGCGAGGCTAATCCTAGGCGAAGCTTTGTCCACTACTTTAGTGTACATTCTCGAAGTCAAACTCGACCTCGACCTATGGGCTAATACTTGTATTCGTCCCATGGGTATGCCATAATGGGGAGGTCGCCGGCACCGGGTCGGCGCAACCGAAAGGCATTCCCATGATCACCACTCCGCTCGGAGTCCGGGTCACCGTCGGCATCTACAACTTCGAGTTGGACTTCGATCTTCCCGAAGGGTACGACACCCACGATGCCGAAGCCGACACCGTGGAAGCGTTGGACTCGCTGATCGGGGAGGGGAACCCGATGGGCGGCATCGCCATCGCCTACCGGATGGGCACGATCGAAGACAGCGCCGTGTGGTTCACGCTGACCGGCGAGATCACCTACGTTTCGACGTTCGACCGCCTCCCCCGGCCCGCAGAGGTCGCAGAGGTCATCGCTGACGCCATTCCGTTCGCCACCCAATGCGAGGTCACGATCCCGTAGCGGGCCGTCAGACCCCCCACAGCGAGGCCCAGGCGCAAGCCTGGGCCTCGCTCGCATAGAGCGCCCTTCGGGGCGAGCGAGGCCAACGGTTGGCGAAGCTTTGTCCACAAGTTTAGTCCACATTCTCGAAGCCGGCGAGGACTAGTCCGAACTGACTAACCCTCCGAGAAACTTTAGGCATAACTTGCAATCGTCACACCCAGGGTGTAATGTCACCCTGTGGCCGGAACTACCGGCCCAAACCGAAAGGGAACCCGATGGGATACCACCGCTTCACCGAGATCACCGAAGCCATGCGGATGTTCACCTACATGGTGGGCATCTCCCACCCGTGCGACCACACCGACCCGCGCGAGGATGTCACCGAGCCGGGAAGCGACACGTTGGAAGGGTCGCGGGTTCTCGCCCACTACGTCACCCCGATCACCACCACCCCCGAGGGGATCGCATGGGAAGGTGTGATCGTGTTCTCCGACCGCTACGCCACCGGATACGGTGCCCGTGAGGTCGCCGCCCACATTGCCCGCAACCTCTCCCGCGGCTACGTCTGCGGGGAATTCGGCACCGGCGAGATCACCGAGACTCCCTACGGCCCCGAGGAAACCGTAGCCGCCTACGTCACCCCCGAGATGATCTCGGTGACCGCAGAGGACGCTGGGCAGGCCTACATCGACAGCCTGGGCCTGCTCAGGGTGAAGGTGGAATCGTAGCCCACAGGCTCACAGCGAGGCCCAGGGGATCACCCTGGGCCTCGCTCGCCGTGCGCCCTTCGGGGCGAGCGAGGCTGATCCTCGGCAGAGCTTTGCGAGCAAGTTTAGCATACAATCTAGGGGCAAATCTACTCGAAGTTCTCGAAGTTAGGCTTGCGATCTGATCTGACCTATGCGATACTTATCGCATGATCTACTTCCTCAACCTTCCCGCCAACCTGACCGAATCTCCCATCGGAACTATGTTCACTTTCAACGCCTACACGAACATCAACTACGTTCCGAAGTTCACAAACCCCGAAACGATAGAGGCCACACTCTGCCGGTGGCTTTCGGACGCACTCGCTGACATCTTCCCCGGCATCTTCGAGTTCGTGTGCGTCACCGTTGACGACATTACCGAAGGGTACGCAAGCCCTGACGACGACCGGCAGGCTCTCGTCACCTTTGAGATCCGATTCTCAGGGGGCAACCTTCCCACCTGGCAACAGGTGATCGGATCGGTTCGACAGGCTTACGCTCTCAACTTTGAGCGGGCACTATGGGCCACTACCACCCCTCAGGGTCAGTGGCTATGGCTAGCCTGAGCCGGCGACAGCGAGGCCCAGGGAGCCGCCCTGGGCCTCGCTCGCCGTGCGCCCTTCGGGGCGAGCGAGGCTAGTCCCTGGGGTAGTCTGTCACAGAGCTTTAGCGCAATAATCTGAGCCGAATGTTGACAGGCTCTCGCCCATCGTGTACGCTATCGGGAGTGCCGGCAACCGACCGGCCCCAATGGGAGGTTCCCATAATGCTCGCACCGTACCGTTCGACCGGCACCTACGCCTACCCTACCGGCGACACTTTCCTATACGTCGCCAACGTCACCGTCGGATACGATGTCGAAAACGACGACGACTACGGGATCATCGACCTCGCCCGCCAGGATGCGAAGGGTGTCATGCGGGAAGCCTACGGCAGCGCATTCTGCGGACTCGCCGTCACCGGCTACCGTCAGGGTGACGAGTGCGACGGGTTCGCATGGGTTGACCTCACCCTGAGCATCCTGCTCTCGTCAGAGTTCGACCACCTCCCCACATGGGCCAGCGTGACCGACGCCGTATACGATGCCGTCCAACTCGCATTCTCAGGACGGCACGGCATGGTCAACATCAACCAGCCGCCCGAATCGTTCTGACCGCCACAGGCTCACAGCGAGGCCCAGGGGACCGCCCTGGGCCTCGCTCGCCGTGCGCCCTTCGGGGCGAGCGAGGCCGATCCTCGGTGGGAATGCTGGCAGAGCTTGAGCGAACATTTCCGATCAATGCTTGACAGCCTCTAACCCATCGTATAATCTGACCTTGCCGGCGAGAACCGCTCGCCTAACCGAAAGGCAACCCTATGCTTCCCCCGATCATGATGTACAACACCAAGTCTGAAACGATCATGTACTGGAGCGAGAACGACCGGGTGTGCGAACTGTGCGGAGGCGAGTTCCTGACCGATTCCGAACGTGACGAGATGTACGACCCGAACGTAGATGACCAGTCGTACATCGTTCACAACTGGTGCGGGCAGGCCCGAAACTGGGAACAGGCCTAACCGCCCTCAAGAAAGGAACCTACAATGATCGCAACAGTCTCCGTGCCCCTCTGGAAGATCGGGGTCGCATACGGAACGTTCGGGGCATTCTGTACCGCCCTCCTCATCTTCCAAGCCCGCCTACTTAGAAAGTGAGGTGCCCATCCCCCACCAACGCCCCCGGCATGGCCGGGGGCGTTGGCCTATCACAATGAGCCACGCTCACGTTCGCTAAGGCGAACGTGAGCGTGGCTGATCGTCGGGGAGGCCGGCCAGTCAGCTTGAGTTCACTTTTAGGAAAGGCTTGCGTTCCCCATCCTCATCGTGTAGGATCACTTCTAGCACCGGAGATACCGGAGGCGGAAAGGCAACCGTGACCGACACCCAACTCAAGATCGCCAAGTTTCTGGAAGCGTTGCTCAAGCAGCGGTCGCTCCTCGTTTCGCACTACCGGGTCTGCCTGGAACGGTTCTGCGAGGACCGGACTGTCGCAGAGGTGGCAGACCGTAACGGACTTACCCGCTACGATGTTCGCCTGATCGAATCCGGCCTCATGCGGAACTACCCTGAGATCCGCCGGATGGTCGCACGGGACTCGGCCATGCGACGCCACCCCAGTTACCAGGGATAGCCTCCCAACATCCCCCCGCCAACGCCCCCGGCCCTGCCGGGGGCGTTGTGCTGTCAGGATGAGCCACGCTCAGGTTCGCCTTAGCGAACCTGAGCGTGGCTGTTCGTCGGGGCCGGGAGGGCTTCGACTTGAGTTCACAGTTAGGATTAGGGGTTGACATACGGTTGCCGGCTCGGTATTCTGCCTGGGTCAGCGGTTCCCGCCCCGCCTGGGGCACCGGCTGGCTTGGAGGTTATGATGCCCGAACCGACTTCGACCTACTCTCCGAATCACGCGTGGCCGCGGATCGCTGACGCTTTCCTCGCCTGGGATCGTGCCTGCGCTTCCGTGAACTGGGAGGCTCTGGAGCCGCTGCTGGACACCACCTATTCTTCCGGCTACGCCCTCCTGAAGATGGCGGTGGATGATCTGGAGCGAGCCTATCGGGAGATCCGTGCCGCAAGCGTGGCCGTGGTCGATCTGCTGGCGATGGCCCGTCCCGAATGGGCAGACGAGGATTGGGATGATCCCGCCTGGAGTCTCGTGGACCTTCCCCGAATCGACGCCCACGGGAAGCGTGCCGCCGACTCCGAGAACTGGCCGATCGGTGGCGACCCTGAGGAAGACTGGCACGACGAGGCCGACCGGATCGTCGGCTGGGAGGACGAGAACCGACCCGTCCGAGTGAATGCCTTCGGACAGCGGCTCCGTGACGATGCGGAACCGCTTCCCGGCGACCACTACGCCTGACCCTCACAGGCCCCGCCCCAACTGGGGCGGGGCCTCACGGGGAACAGCCCTGCTCGCCTGCGCTTGCGCTTAGGCGAGCAGGGCTGATGTTCGGTGATGCCGGCGAGTTAGCTTGAGTTCAGTTCTCATAATGGCTTGACAGGCTATGGCTCATGGTCTAGGATTCACCCTGTCGCCGGGACTGGCTCGGCATACCATAGGAGACTCCCATGATCGACTTTTCCGACTTCACGATCTGCACCTACAACTACAACGATGTGTCCCGCCTCGGCCCGGTGAGCGTACAGGTTCGACGGTACGAGGACGACTGCGGAGAAACGTGGCTCGGGAAGATGGTCGCCCACCCGAACCCGGTCATCTTCGACGTTCTCGGCGGGATCGTGTTCGTCTGGCGGGGTGGCGCATACATCGACTACGCCCCCTGCGACGAAGATGTCGCCACGGTCGTGCCTCACACGCTCCGCTACATCGACACCATCAATGTGTGGAACTACGAAGCGGGCAAGGCTAACCTCCCCTACGGTCCCGGCCCGTTCGCTCGGAAGATCGCGGACATCGACGGCGATGGTGTCTACTCTGTATGGGGTGCCCGCACCCATCACTACGGGGAGTTCATCATCATGTGATCGCCACTTGCCCAACATCTGCCCTATCTCAGCCCCGCCTAACGGCGGGGCTGACCCATACTCAACATCAGCCCTGCTCGCCTGCGCTTGCGCTTATGCGAGCAGGGCTGATCTTCGGGGGCAGTTCGTCTGCCTGTGGAGTGACCATTCCCAAGAGCTTCGGTGGGGAATACGGAGCCGGCGATATCCTGACCGAAAGTTAGGGTTGGGGGTTGACAGTCGGTTACGGCTCGGATTAGGATACGGGTGTTCCCGGCGACGGGCCGGGACGATCAGAGGAGGTTCCCATGTCCGACCGTTACGAGGAGATGCTTTCGGTGTTCGATCCTGAGTTCCACCGGGCGGTTGCGGCCCTCGGCTTCGATGTCTGGATCGCCGCCGACTGCCCGATGTGTGCTACTGTCACCGCAGTTCCGGCAACCCGCGAACAGGTCGCCGCATACGAGGCTGGGGCACTCGTACAGGATGCGTTCCCGCACCTGACCGCCGACGCTCGGGAGACGATCATCTCGGGCCTCTGCCCCACCTGCTTCGACACCATGACCATCAGTCTCAACTGACCACACAATCTAGCCGCACCTCTCTCTCTTTCTCTCGGTGCGGCTGAGGCAAGCCCCCGGTGCGCCCCCCGCACCGGGGGCTTCGCCATGAGCCACGTTCTCGCCAGCCAAGGCTGGCGAGAACGTGGCTCATCTTCGGGGAGCGTCTTGCCTGACGGTTGAGCGAAGCTTTGAGCCTAAACGCAAGGAAAGGGGGCCGTAGCCCCCTTTCCAATGCCGGCAGACCAGAATGGTCGCTATTGTGACGGTATGTTTCGGAGAATGGATTCTCCGATGTCGCCAGACGAAGGATGACGCAAAGCAGCGATGATCTTCTGCTCCCTAACCTTGTAATCCTTAGCCTGCTCCGACCAATACTCGGCCACCCACCACAACAACTCCATGTCCTCAGCGGACTGCTTCCGCAACACCAACAGCACAGCAATCCACAACGTGAAGAACACGTTCACGATCGCCAACGTCCACATCCAATAGTCGAACATTGCTACCTCCATCGGTTGACTGACCAGATCATACACCCCCGCCAGCCAGGACGCAAGCCCCAACTTACAAGAGTCCCGCTCGCCTTCGCTAAGGCGAAGGCGAGCGGGACATCTTCTCGGTGCCGATCCTGAGATCGTTGGAGTGGAGGCCCCCGGGCCGGGATGGGCGGAATCCCGGCCCGGGGGAACTCGGTCAGCCTCGCGTGTTGTGCGAGACTTGGCAAACCCCCTCGGGAGAGAAGTTCACCGACGGCTTGGTGTCGTGAACCATCTTCCAATGGGTGCGGACGGTCTGCGAAACTCGGCTCCGGTCGGCCTTGTCAACCGTCCCGAAGATGTCCCGCAGGTCTGCGGCGAATCCCGGCTTGACCTTCTTGATCAAGGCAACGAGGTCGCTGTTGATGTTGGCCTTCCGACCCCTCGGGGCCTTGCTAATCTCGGAAACCGGAACGATCCGGCTGTCCTCGGTGGGCACGATGGTTTACCTCCTGGTTTAGGGTGCCGGCAGCGGTTGCTGCTGACAAAGGGAATAATAATGGGGTAGCCACCGAAGCTCAATAGGCCATTCGGCCCATTCTCAGTCAGAGCCTCGCTCAACCGATCGGAGATCGGTTGAGCGAGGCGTTCTCCTGGGGACGCTGTGGCGGCTGGTTGAGCGTGCGGTGCGGAGTGGGGGAGCGGGCCGGGGGTACCCGGCCCGCTCCCGGTCGGTCACTTACCGTGCGACACCTGCGGCACCCCGTCGGTGCTGTAGTTGACGGACGGCTTCGTGTCGTGGACCATCTTCCAATGGGTCCGCACCCGCTGGCTGACCTGGCTGCGGTTCGGCTTGTCCACCTTGCCGAAGATCGACTCCAGGTTGGCGGCGAAACCGGGCTTGACCTGCTTCAGAAGGTCAAGCAACTCCTGATCCACGTTCGCCTTGCGGCCACGGGGAGCCTTACTGACCTGATCGACCGGAATGATCCGGCTGTCCTGCGTGGGCATCGTAACCTCCAGTTACTGCGTTACCCTGCCGGTGGGACGTTCCCTCCGACAAGAGACACAGTACACCCTGCCCCTAACCCATACCATAGGCCATTCGGCCCATTCTGAGCTTTACTGGCCGCCCATCCTGGAGCCGGCGACTTGACAACAGCCCCGCTCATGCCCATGCCCTTCGGGCATGAGCGGGGCGTAGTGTCCGTGCTATCAGTCTGTTCAGATTTATTAGATTTTTTATTACAAATTCATGTTCTATATGTTTATTCAGATTTTTAGTTATAACGTAGGGGGGATATTATAGGGAGCTTCTAATCTGGGCCAGGGTTTCGGTCTATTCCAGCAAACAATCTCATGCTTGACAGGCCACCGAGCTGCGACTAGAATCGACACATCAAAGCCGCCACGAATGGAGAGCTTTATGGAATGTAAATATTGTGGTGAGAAAGTTATACAAGAACGGATAGATTTGGGTTATAGTTGGTGTCAGTCTGCTAGATGTTCTTCTTTAGGTATTACTGAAACTAACGAGATTGTTCTTGTTTGTGGACATAAGTCAGGTTATCAGCCGATGTTTAGAAAGGATGTGAGTAAGTATGCGACAAGTCCGAAGCGATGAAGGTTTTGTTTGTCCGTGTATTGTGTGTGGGGTTTCTTTGGAAAGAATCTTTCCTGAGCACCCTATTCAGGTTATCAATGAGCCTAACAATGCTGTGACTTTTCTGAGTCGCGGTCAGTATGGTTCTACTATCTTCGATAGTTTCGATGGTAATACTCTCGAAATCAATGTGTGTGATGAATGTGTGAAGAAGGCTGCTGAGAAGGGATGGGTTATTTATAACAATAATAACCCGCACAAAGATCTCCCTATCGGTAAAGGTTCGTTTATCTGGAACGGAATGGATTTCTCATAATGGCTGACAGAGAAATATTTGAGAATGAAGATGAAGAAAAGGCCACTATGGATTATCTGAGAGCATTAGCTCCTTATGCGAAAGCAATTGGGGTTCAGAAGTTCCTGTTGGAGAAGTGTCAAGAATGTTCTGCTACCCTCGTCTTTGAGGTTACTAATCAGCAAGTCTCTGACTATCAGAATGGTATGTCAGCAGAGAAAGCTTTCTGGCATTATGGTGGAGGTTCTGATATCAAGATTCTAGAAACTGGTTTGTGCGGTTCTTGTTATAACAAGAGTGGAATCACAATGTTGGAACAAATGTTAAGAGGAGATCTTTAGAATGGAACTCGCAAAGTTGATCGTTGATAATGTTACCATTGTCATCAATGCTGGCATTGATGGTTATGAGATCATCATTACTAATGAAAGTAATACTCCTATTGCCCACGTTACCCGTGACGGTGTGAGAATGGATGAGGTAGGATAATGGAACGAGCAAAGAAAGTCTTCGAAGTTCAGTTTGTTATCGAAGGAGATTCTAACAATCTTCCTACCGAAGAAGAAATGTTGGAAGTTCTGGATCTACGAATGTTCGGAAAGATCCAGGTGGATTCTGGAATGGTAGTTGACTGTTCAGAAATCAATGTTACTAGTTCTTACCGCATCGAAACGGAGCAATAATGACACATGAAATGTTGCTCAATCAGATCATTGCTGATGCTTGTCCTTCTCAGGTTCTGAGAAAGAACAGCGACAACGGTTTGGTTCTCGCTATCAACATCGAACTTCACTGTGTGGAATACATGATTCTGGCGGTTTCTCTGAATGAGAACTGTGAACCTGGAAGTGAACTTCGATACGAGATTCTTGATTCGAGTTACGTCGGACACAAGAGCATTCCGCAGATCATTGATTCTTGGATGGAACTTCACGATCTGAGAAACGACTCTTAGATCAACATAAGTTATCAAAAAGGCCGGCAGGAAACTGCCGGCCTTTTTTATTGCCACAATCAGCCAAACCTATAGATAAGCCCTGCTCAATGCGAACTTGTTCGCATTGAGCAGGGCTATTTGTTGGGGCGTGCCTGGGGCTAAGTTTATTGCTATTTTTATATCTATATTTCTGAATATAGATAATGGATAGTTTTTGAATTTATTTTTTTTGTTTTTGTGGATTGTTTTTGGCGGGGTTAAGGAGGTGGAGATCTATTCTTCTTATAGGGAGAATAGATGCTCTCCTTTTAGCCGCCTAATTATGTGTCTAAAACTGCCGGCTTTTCTGCTACCAATATTTTGCGGGAATAATCGTGTGGACTTTACTGAACTTAATTTGGTGGCAATCTGTGTGGACTTATTCTATAAGAAATATACAAACTTATAAGATATCTGTTTTTTATATGAATATTCAGATTTATAGTTATATAGCAGTGGGGATATTATAGGAGGCTTTCAATAATGACCAGCTTTTCGAAAAAAAATATTCTTTTTTTATTCTTTTTGAAAGAAAACAGATACTTTAATATAAAAAATATTCTTTTTTTTATTGTTTTATATCAATAAAATAGACATATAAGAATAAAAATAAAATAAAAATATATTAATGTTCCACGTGAAACATCCCCCCAAACAAATAGTCAAACAAATAGCCAAACAAAAAAAAATTCCTATAGTTAAATGTGAGCTAAGACCCGTAGGGGTTTTCGGGATAGACCCGTAGGGGTTTTCGGGCATAGACCCGTAGGGGTTTTTGGGGTAGACCCGTAGGGGTTTTTGGGATAAGGCAGAGGGGGTTTTTGGGATAGACCTTTAGGATATTCTGAAGATATCTGTATATGTTCTTCTTGGGAAGTTATCTTAGATATATTGTTATACTAATTCTTAACCCGCCGAATTATCTCAACAGCAAATGCTTTCCCATTATTGTCCCGCATTACTTTCACTTTCATCCAAGAAAAGATGAAATTTTCGCTTTCTTCATCCCATTCAGGATGATTCACAGATTCCATAAACTTGTCAGAGTCGAAGGCGATACAGTAACGGTTAGCATCATCATTAATTAACATTTTGATATCTCCACAATTTGGAAAAAAATAAAGTTACTAGGGATAATTTTATTCTTCTTCTCCGTCAAGTTCTGCTTGAATTCGACGGATAAAACCAATCGCATAAATGAACATATCTGACTTTTCTTGATCGCTTAAACGAGCAAAATATGTGTCAGCATGATTCAAATATTCTGACAGTTGATCAATATCATCACATTCGTAAAGGTCATCTAGTAAAGTTTCTAACCATACTAGATGCTGAACATTGGCAACCTGATTATCTATATTGTTATCTTCATCATCATCCATATTTTATACCTTTCTAAATATAGTAGAATAATTCTACCATCCCGCCATTTCAATGCGTTAGACGTACACACAGAACGTCTGACACACTCTACAGATCATCATCCAGACCACCGAATCTCTCATCCCAACACCTATCGCAAGTTCTAGAAATCAACAACTCACGATCAGCAATCGAAAGAGAAGGCATAGCGTTCTGAATCAACTCACCAGCAGTCCACTTCAAATAACCATCCAAAGGAACCCGCAAAACAATTTCCTTATGACAAAGACGACACTCAACGGTGCGCTGAACTGTTTCTGACATTAACGAAACTCCACCTCATCAAAAGCGTCCCATTCATAATCCACCGGCTCCGAATCGACACGATTAGTCTCCTCATTCCACGGATAAATCTTCAGATTAGCCATAGGCTGAATCAAAGCCAAAGCCCCAACCGCAACCTCCTGACCATTCTTCTTCAAAGCAACAACAAAACCATTCAACAAACCCAACACATACTGAAAAGCATCACAAGCATCCTCATCAAAAGTAATCTTCATCATCCACCAATCTCAATAATCTTTAATCAAAAAGATCATAATCCCAATCGTTAAACCCAAATTTACACACACGATCATCGACCAAAAAAATGACATAACTACCTACCAGCATTCACAAACGCACGAGCAACCCGAAAAGACTTCCCGCTCACAACACCCTCAGCATAACGAGAAGCGATAAACATCCGATATGCCGAACTGAAACCCTCACGAAACTGAGAATCGTTCTCAGAATTTTGAAACAACTCGGGAACATCAATCTGCTTCTCAGAAGGCTCAAGGGAACCAATCTTGTCACTCAACTCAGCCTTCAGACCAGCACTCATACCATGCCAAAAACCATACTGATACGCATCATGACGATACAAATGATACAAAGCCATTATTTCTTCTTACCCTTCTTAGGAGCAGCCTCACCA
>Ga0208546_1000693_pt1 | contig 11579 bp, 16 predicted proteins | sample DEB19_08_DNA_4_FD_184528 | JGI IMG/M metagenome (GOLD analysis project Ga0208546, IMG submission 184528) | Aqueous microbial communities from the Delaware River and Bay under freshwater to marine salinity gradient to study organic matter... | ecosystem: Environmental > Aquatic > Marine > Coastal...
GCTCTGCCAGCACAGTTCCCGAGCCGTCGTCCAGATATCGCCGGATGTTGGCCAAGCCGGTGCAGCAGAATGGGACGAACACATCACCCTCCACGCCCGGCAAGCACGATTGCCAGCCGGGCAGCGTCCAAACTAGGGGGCCTGATTCTCTTCGAGTTCGATGAACGCGAACGGGCCTTGAGCCCCGGTCGAACTGCTCACCGCCATCGCAATCGACAGCACATCGTCCGCCGCGAATGTCGTGGTCGAGAGCGTGCCCGCTTGGACTGCACGATCTGCCGTTGCGTTGGTGATTGTCACCACACCAGAGAGCACAGTCGAACCGTTCTTTTTCAGGTCGAACGTGATGCTCGTACTGGTGCCCGTGTCATAGAGCAGTGCACCGAATCCCCGGATCGTACCCGCCTGCGATGCGACGAAGACGATCTCTTCGCGCGTAGTCGGGGTGCCGCCGATCACAAAGCCGAAATTCGTCCCCGGCTTGTACACATGCTGCATCTTGTCGGCATCGATGGCTGCACTCGATGCGATGCTCTCATTGACGACCACACCCGCTTCGAGGGTGAACGTCCCACCTGTCCAACGTGCTCCGGGCATTGCCCTGTCCTTTCGCTAGAGATCAACACTCAGCCGCAGAGATCTCGAATCCCCAAGGCATCGTCCAAACAAAGACCCACCGTCCGGCCTGAATCGTGCCGAATCGGTTCCACGCCTCAATCTCCTCACCCGTCGCGGTCAACGTGCTCCACGAATCGCCCGAGTAAATGGCGATCTGCGTGGCCGCTCCCTTCGCCGAGGTCGCGATTGTCTTGCCGCACTGGATGTAGTCCCACTGGGGAGTCTGTGCCGTGTTGCGATGCGTGCGAGTGCTGGGCTGCTGCCCTTCAATCTGCCGCACCACACGGGAGATTCTACTGGCCGAATCGCGGGTGAACTTCACGCCCATTACGACAGCCCCGGCAGAACAGAGAATGACCGAGCGTAGTACACCGTGAAGTCGCGGAAGACTGCGTTGTTGGGGCCGGGATTCATCAGCACATCGCCCGCACCATTGAGCAGCACTGGAGACGACACGGGCCGAGGCGTCTTGCTCAGATCAGTGATGTGCTCAAGATGCGTCTTACTCTCGTTGTTCACGGTCTTCGTGACCTTCCGTCGCATCCCCTGATCGAGCACCTTGAACGGCTGCCACTTCTCGGGCCGGAATTCGAGCGTATAGCTGAACTCATAATAGAGGTAGTCCTTCTCAATCTTTAACTCAGAGACGGAGATGTCCTGCACCTTGGCGGTGTATTGCTCAACAGGAATTCCGCCGACAGAGAAGCTGTTGTTGTTCACTGCATCGGCGTAGTCCAGCAGATACGTCGGCACAGTGGCCACGTTCTTTGAGACGCTGGCGGTCCAGCGACTGCGGTCTACCTCGATGGGCGGATCGAAGTAGTCGCCAGCACTGTTGAGGATGGCCTTGCCAGTAACGTCGCGGTCGATGGCCTGCTTGTACTGGTTCGTCCGCCACTGCACTTTTGCAGGCCGATTCAGCGGGTTCTCTTCGGCTTCGCCGTCCTCGATTGGTGCCGAGGAATACGACGCCTCGATAGTCCACGAACGCGGTGCCCCCGTGTCCTGACGGACGCGTACCGACCGACAGAGATGGCCAGTGAGGAATGGGTGAGGCGAGATGTAAGGCAATGGCAACAGCCCGATATCCAGCCCGTATTGGTAGACCGTCTGCGATGTGTCCAGGTTGTTGTTAGTCACCGCCAACCAGGTCAGCGAAGACGTGGAGTCACGAGGACGCTGGTACTCCAGTTCCTGTCCGGGCCGGAGCCCCATCTTGATGACGGCCACTAGGGAATCTCCACGACTTCATCGGAGTCTGCCAATTGGCGGATCGCGTCCACCTGCTCACGCTGCAACTCAACTTGTTCTTCGGTCAGCCGGAGCATCTGCTTTTGGTCGCTCTCCCGCCGCATTGCTCCGAGGATCGCCGACAATGCCTCACCTGATCCGGCCTGCAATGCCGCAACTCCGCCTGTCTCGCGTGTTGTGGCAACAACATCTGCGGTGTCGTCCACGACCTTCTTCGCCGTGGCTTGCATGTTCTTGATTGCGGGTGTGGCAGCCGCTTGAATGGCCGGGCCGATTGCTCCACCGAACTGCTCCATCAATCCGTCTCGCAGTTCAGTTGCCCGTGCCTGAATCTCCTTTTCGACTGCTGACGGCACGCGGGCCGCGATCTCTGGCAATGCCCCGATGGTGTTCTCTGCACCATCCAACAGTGGGGTCCACGCCATCTCCAGTGAGTCAGTACCGCCGCTGGCGATGTAGTCCCAGATCTCGGTCATCGAATCGGCGATGTTGCTGCCCATGTTGGCAAAGGCAGTGCCGACGAAGTTGACCGCCGTTGTCCAGACGTTCTGCCAGTTGTCGAGGAACCAGTTGAAGTACGCGGGAACCTCAACCATGAAGAACTGTTGAGTCGCTCCGGCCATCTGCCGCAGTGCCAGTTCGATCTCAAGCATCGCCAATTCGCCGATGGTCCCGATGTTGGCAATCGCCGTCGCTACAACCATGAACGCATCGCGAACGAACATGATCGCCGGGCCGACGTTATCGGTGAGAACAGAGGTCAGCGTGGCGAATGCTCCTTGGATCGCCTCGGTGTTTCTCTGGAACATGCCCAACACCTCGACCGCGATTGTCTGAAGAGTCGGCATCAACGCACCGCCGAGCATCTCCATGATGTCGCCGATCACGTTGCCAAGGATGGTGAACGGGTCAGCGACCGCACGAGCCGCCCCGCCGAATTCCTTTTGCAACTCCGCGAGGATGATTGCCTGAGCCCCGGCGAGATCACCGCTGGCTTGCAGTTGCTTGATCTGCTTCTGCTGCTCCTCCGAGAACGATACGCCGACTTTCCGCAGTGCGGCCACACCACGCACGGGATCATTGAGAGCCTTGCCAACCTGGACGATGGACGCGTTGAGGTCTTGGCCCATCACCGCCGACAGGTCTTGTGCCGCGACAATCGCCGACTGAAACGTGTCGCCCTTGATCTGGGTGAACGTCGCGAGTAGTGCCGCCGCGTTGATCGTCGCGTCGTCCTCGAAGTTCGTGACCAACTGCAAGTCACCCGCCATCTTGCGGATCTCTTCGCCGCTCACGCCTGCTGCGCCACCAGTCGCCGCAAGAACAGCGTCGAGTTTCTTCCCCGACTTCTCGCTCTCGCGGAACGCAGACAGCGAACCGCTCACGGCATTGGTCACAGTCCGAACGCCTGCCGCCAGGACGTGGAATTGGACCATGCCACCGAAGACGCCAGCCTTGACGTTCTTCGCCTGCATCTTGTTGATCTGGGCAGCGGTCTTTTCTTGCACTGCGCGAATCTTGGCCGAGGCAACGCGAGTGTCGTTGTACGACTTGGCGAACGCGCTCCCGAGGGTGCCTGTTGCCCGAGCGACTCCCGCAGTCAGTGAGCCCATCGACCGAATGATAGACGCCGAGGCACTGCCCGCGTTCGACGCCATCGAGCCCATCGCGTTCCCGATCCCCGACGCAGCCGAGCCGACAGCCTTGCCCGTGGACTCGACGACCGATCCCACCGCAGACATCGCGGTGAAAAATCCAGTCGCGTTCGCCGAGATGTTGGCGACAAGATTCCCGATCACCGCCATCAGTCAGTCCTCAATCGAGACATGCCGCGAGCCACCTCATCGGGAGTCATTGCCTTCGCCTTGGGTGCATTCGCCGGACTCATCGCCGCCAAGAGTTTGCCAGTATCCACCTTCGCCCCCATGCTCGACGCGATGACAGACGCAGACACAGCCGCCCGCCGATCCTCGCGGGACTCCCCGAATCCTTCGAGTTGGTGGAACGCCTGCAAGACAGTGACCTGCCGGGGGGTCAACTCGTCGAGCAACTCTTCCCACTTGGCCAACCGACGATCCGCCGCCGCGAGTCGCATCACCCACAGCACCAGATCGTCGGCAGCTAGTTTTTTGCGACCTTCTCCACACTGCCGGGGGCCGAGACCTTGAGCACCGCGTCGGCGATCTCCTTCACCACATCCACGGGGATGTCTCCGATGGCGTCTTCATCTGGAGCGAACACCTGCGCGCCCGACTCATCCACAACGCAGGTCGAGACGAGGTAACGAAGACTCGATTGCTCGTTGGCCTTCGCCGCCTCATCGAACGCGAGAGCCTCGCGGATCGTCAGCGACCGCACATAGACCGCTTCGCCGTTGATCTCGACTCGCTTGGGCACTCGCTTCAGGAGAGCTTTTCTACTCATCGTCGTCACCGTCTTTGGGCATCTGGTCCCAATTGGGACCGGGCTTGTAGGTTCCATCGGGCAGGTAGCCGAGGATGATCCCCGCATCGAACAACGGGAAGTCGTCGGGATGGATGCCTGCATTGAGTCGAGCGTAGGCGTGCTGGGCCTTGGCGAACTCAGCAGCAGACATCGACGCCCGCTGCTTGCATTCGTCATCCACCGCCTCGGCAATCCCCATGCGAACCAGCATGAACGAATCAGGCCGGTCGAGGACTGCCCCTTGTTTCCAGAATGTTACGGGTCGCTTCTGCCCATTCCGCAGAATCACCCGCTCGACCGTCTGGGCCTGCTCCTCTTCGGACAGGACCGCAGACGGTGAGACCTCGATATCGTCACGCAGGAGTCGTGCTTGCATTAGGTGGACCAACCCGGGTCGCCAGTGACGGTGTAAGTCACACTGCCCTTGAGTCCATCGCCCATGTCAACGGTCGCGCCGAACTGCACGCCAGCCGACGTGAACGACTGGTTCGTCGCCGCAGTGTCGGCATAGATGATCTTCATGGCGTTTGTGGCGGGAGTCGCGATCAGGTCAGTGATTGCCTGATGACCGGCTAACGCGGGATCGTAAAACAACTCAGCCGACACCTCGCCTGGGTTGCTGTAGCCCGTGGGAGCGAACGTCTTGTAGGTCGAGCCGTCGAGCGTCGTAGACTCGAAGGTCTCGGAGCCAGACCCGCTGTGCTCGATACTCAGCAGTTGCGCGATGTCCACGAGCGAAGCACTGACGGTGTGCTGCAACTTGGTTCCCTTGCACTTGACGATGGCCACAAGCCACCTCCTTTCAGGTGTGCTGGATTCGGAAAGACAACGAACGAACGTAATGCCGCTGGTCGCGGCCATCCCCGAGGGTCACGATGTCATCGAGCGTGCTGTCGTGGAGCACTGCGTTGATGGTGTCGCTCGCCCCGGCTGCCCCAACGTAATCACGGAGGAACACCTCCACCGCGTTGCTCAGTGCGATTGCCCCGGGCCGACTGGTCGCGTAACTGTCGATGTCGATCTCTGACAGACGCAGCGTCCCGCCCGTCCCGTCGAGTCTCTTGTATGGATCGTGGCCCGTCTGCTGAATGACAATGAATGGAGGCTTGACGCCCTCCGCCGGATTGTCCAAGAAGACCGCAGGGAACGACACTCCGCCGACAGTCTGTGCCGGTGCCAACGTCGTGATAGACGACTGAGCCAGGAGCAGTGTGCGAAGTCCAGTTTCAATCGCCACTCTTCTTCGCCTCCTGTGCCACGGCTTTGTCGATGCCGTCTTGAATCGCAGCCCTGAATACGTCCAGCATCTCTGATTGCGATCCCTTCCAGCCGCTGATAACCGCGTCAGGAATCATCTTCGGCATTGATCCGAGGAACCGGCCCTTTGTATCGGTGCGGTCTGCTGTGCCCAAGACAGGCCAGTGGATATTGGCAGCCGCGATGCCGACGCCCTTGTTCTTCGTCTGCCCGTCCTTCGTGGTGTATGTGTTCTTACCTGTCCGCTGCGCCTTCCTCGTCTTCTCGGTGCGCTTGCCAACGCTGAGGCCGGCCTTAGCCTGCCACACCTTTTGCTTCGACTTGGTGGCACCGACGAAGATCCCAACGAGAGGCTTCGCCCACTTCTGCATCACGGGAATCTGGCCCTTGATCCCCCGACGCGAAACACGCAACGCCTTGCGGAGCGCCTTCTCGATGACCCGCTGCCGCACCTTGTCATTGATGCGACCGATGGCTTTTCGCAGTGCCTGCGTACCGCCGAGTTCCCGAGCGACAGCCAAGCCGATAGTCTGCTTGAACTTTGCGCCAGAGACCCGCTTAGCCTTGCCCCGCGCTGCGATCTGGGCTTTCGTCGGCTTCTCACCATCGCCCCACCAGTTAGCCATCGGTCGGAACCTCGATAGCTTGGAAGCGCACCATCTCGCCGCCCTCATCCACATCCAGCGGGGGAGACGCAATCGACAGAACGCGAGAGCCGAGACGTAGCCGTTGCTTCGGTGTGAACGCCCTGCTCTCTGGGTCCGCCCGCATCGTCACCTGGTGCGTGATGTCTGCCGCTACCTCGACGCCGCGAAAGAACTCGCGACTTCCTCGGGTGATGAGTTCGCACCACCGAGAACAGAACGTCTGCCAGTTGGAATCCGTCGTCTCGTCGAGTTGTCCCGCCGCGTTGACCGCGCCCACCAATCGTTGCACCTCAACGCGGTTGTGCAGTTTCCCAGCCCTCATGCGTAGTCTCCCCACTTCAGGCGACCAGCGAGAGCAGCGTAGGACAAGTCAATCTCTTTGCTGATGGTCCCGACGATGACGGTCTCGGCGTTCTCGTACCAGTGCGCGGCCAACATTCGGATGGCCTGCTTCGCGTCCTCGGGCACAGTCGACGCAGCACCGTAGCCCACGACTGCGGTCAACTCGACAGCGTTGAACCGCTTGTAGGTCGTCGGCCAGGTCTTGCCGAACGCGGGCCGGATCAACGCAGGCTCCGCGTAGATGTCGCTCTCGTACTCGGTCTGTGCGAGAGTCTGTTGTACGTTGAGTGAGTCGTAATAGGTGATCGACGTGATTGACTGAACGGGGGCAACTGGCAGCACGATATAGGGAGGCAGATAGTCCATCGACACGACGACGGTCTGTGAACAGAACGCCCGCCGCGTGTCCTTCTCCAGCATGACCCGCGCCGCAGTCAGATACGACTGAAGCTTGGAGTCCTCGAAGCCCGAGTCAATGCGGGCATGCAACTTCAGATCCTCTACCGAAACCGGCTCGACCACTGGGCCAACAGACACACGCCAAGCGTGCCTGACAGCATCCATTGAGACCAGTGGCTGAGCACGATTCCAGGGCATATCACTTCCCTCGACTACGACGCCGCTCCATGACGGGGCGAGCGTCTGCGGTTTCGATGATGTCTTCGACGGGTCGGGCCATCTTCCGGCGGATCAGCACATTGGCCACGCCGTCGGCCATGTGCAGAACTCGCCCGGCCTTATAGCCCATCCATCCCTTGAGCAGTTCCACCTTCATTAGGCAGGGACTCGCAGGATGTTACCGAAGCCACGCTCCGACGCCGTGACCGGGTAATCCTTGGCCTTGGACAGCAGGGCGAACGCACATGCGTAGGTCCCGGCGGTACCGTCGCCAGCGGTGGCAACGAGATCGAAGTACCGTTTGCGTCCACGAAGATCGACCTCGAAGACGAAGCACTTGTTGTCGTCCGTGGCACTGGGCAGCGTCGAGGCAGTGCCAGCGATGCCGTTCGACGTGCCATAGACCAAGCCGGTCACGTCAGCATAGCTGCCGTCCGTGTCCGACTCCTGCAGCTTCAGGGCGGTCATGGCGATGTCGGTAGCACCCAAGTACACGAAGACACGCAGGTACTCGAAGCCTGCGGTGTCGATGCTCGCCGTCGTGTAGCTGGCGTTATCGACGATCAGACCCGGGGGAGTGATCGAAACGAACTTGTCATTCTGCGCCGTAATCATGCTGCAATGCTCCTTACGATCCGGGGGTAGACAGCATGATCACCGGGCCAGCCACCGAGGCGGTCCCGCGTTCATGCACGTTGAGATCGAAACGCTGAGTGCCACGGATGGCCAACTGGTCGAACTCGAAGTACCGCGATGGATCGACATCAATCGAGATGCCGCGCCGCGTGCCCATCGTGGCCGCGAGTCGCAGGTCGCCGAGGTACGCCAGCCCATCCGTCGAGGTCTGCGCCGTGGTGGTGCTGTTCATCACCTGGGCGATGACGACGGGGAAGCCCAAGAACTGGAGGGGAGCACCGCCAGCCACTTGGGCGACAGTGTTTCCGCCAGCCGCTTCCGCCAACCGGAGCATCGAGTTCGCCCAGCCCACGCGGGAGACGTACCACGCGGCATTGGCCACCGCGTACTGCGGCAGCTTGCCGACCATCGCCTCGAAGTCTTCGAGGTCGAGCGTGCTGAACGCCGTGTTGCCGGTCGCCGCAGTCACCTTGCCGCCAGCAGCGACGGCCGCCTTGAGCCCGACCACGCCGCCATAGGTGGAGGTTCCGTCCCCGTTGAAGAGGCACTCGTCTTCCTTGTCGGCGAACGCGTAGGCGATCTCGCTGGCAAGGTCATCGGCAATCGAGATGATCGCGTCCTCGGCCACCTCGCTCGACATCTTGCACAGCACCGCCAGCTTGCGGGCCGACAGAGACACAGCGTCCCAGCCCTTGTCGCTTGCGGTGATCTCGGCGTTCTCGGCCACGAAGTAGGCAGTGACTCCGCTGGCCCGCCGGGGGATAACCACCGAGTCGCTCGCCATCGGCATCACCCGCACCGAGCGACGGGCCACGCCCCGCTCTTCGCGGAGGTCGATGATCGTGCTTTCCAGCACCTCGGGAACCAGGTAGCCGCCGAGGCTGTTCGTGGTCGTCGTCAGCGGGGAGGTACCGCGAACCTCGATCCCGTGATCGTGGCACCACTGAGCCGCACGGGTGTTGCCACCGATGGTCGCCAAGAGCCACTGGCCGGTAGCGTGCGCCCGTTCCTCAGCGGAGACGCCACCATCAGCACGGAAGTTCCGCACCTTCGCAGACCGCAGCAGCCGGGGAGCCGCGATGGTCTTCTCCACGGGCACCAGCACAGCCGGAGCAGCAGGGGAGGTCTTGCGTCCCTCGGGCACGGTCAGGCTGGCCTTGTCGGCGATCAGCTTGACCAGGCGTTGCTCCTCGACGTGGGCCGCATCGGCAGCCGCCATCGCCGCGAGGTAAGCCTTGTTCTCTTCCTCGGTGACGGAGCGAGCCTCAGCCCCGGCCTTGGTAACGATGGTCTCGGCCTCGGCCAGAGACGCAGCCCGCTTCTCGCGGGTCTTGTTCAGCAACTCTTCGAGCATGTCGCTCTCCTTTGGAAAGAGTCAGCGACTGTCCGAACGTGCGGGCATCGGTCGCCGACAGGGTGCAAAACACACACCTGCTGGCAATCGTGATGCCCGACTTAGGCCGGGATATCTCGACTGCTCACGCTCATCGAGGCGGTCGTGTGACCGGTGCTCAACTCGCGGAAGGTATCAACGCAACGATCCTACCACCGAGGTAGCGACCGTCAACGCCAAATCTAACTTGACTTCAGGGCTTCGGCCTTGGCCTTGCTCCAGTCGCTCGCAGCGTCACCGCCCCACAGTTGCCAGGCGACAAATCCGGGGGTCTCCTCGCCTGCCTTGTCCCATCCGGCCTGCCGGTCGGTAGCGTGCCGCGCGAACCACGCCGACATCTCGATCACATGGTCGGGAGTCAGTGCCTCACGTCGGGAGATGATGCCTGCCCGCCGCACTGTCTCGGGCTTGAGTCCGTCGCCCGACCGCCCGGCTTCATGCAGCCTGAGCCCCTCGCGAGCCGCTGCCGCCATGCCCGCAGTGGGGCGAGTAGACACAGCCGCCCGACTCTCCGAGACCGTCAGCCGGTCATACAGAGCGTCCAGAGATGGAGCCTGCTGAGCAGCCTGAGCACGGGCCAAGGATCGCAAGGCAACCTCAGTCGCCCGATAGGCCGGGTAGGTCACAGCCGACACGTCGAGCAGATCGACCGCAAGCAGGTCTCGCACCTGACCGCCGCTCTCCTGTCGCCAGTTGTCGCGACGCGTGATGAAGCCGAACGACATCTGGGAGAGGTCGCCCCGCCGAATCTTGGGCACGATCCGTTGTACGTCCGGGTCGCTCGGATCAAGGGTCGCGTCGATCACGAGTCCCCGGCTGTCCTCCTTGAGGCGCAGCGTCCCCGAGGTAGTGCGGGCCAGCGGGAGCCCTTCGTGGTTGAGGAGGAATCGCACGTCGGCACCCTGGGCCAGAGAGTCGCGGAATGCACCCGGGCGGATGACCTCGCGGAAGGTGCCATTGTTCCCCGGCAGTTGCTCGCTCAACGAGTTGAACACCGCCGCGTAACCCCGCAGCGTCAGCGTGCCAGTCTCGCCCTCGGCCCGCAGTTCAAGACCCTCAGCGACCAGTGCCCGTTCCTCACGTTCCATTGCAGACCTCCCGAGAGAATGACCTGATTGACTCAAGGTTCCACGCGCTTACCGTGTTCTCGACCATCGCGGGCAGCAGGTCCGCCGTGGCCTTGCCCGCCACCTCCAGCAGAGATTCCCGCCGCTGTCGGATGTGCTGCTCGACGATGCCCGCCGTATCGAGTTGCCGCCCGGTCGCCAGTGTGTACGCTCGCACGATGGGGCCGAGGGTCTCGACCAGTGCCGACCGATGATCGGTGTAGAACTCGTCGAGCCACGCCAGGAACTTCGCTGGCTTCTTTGCCGCACTCATGGCCTGAAGGGCTTCCTTGTTCGACAGCTTGCCCATGGCACCCGCGAGCACCTCGACGAAGGCCGCCCGGATCTGCTCATCTTGGGGAGGATCGGTCGGGGTGTCCTGTGCCGATGCGGTCTGACTGGCAACGGGAGTCGGAGTTGGCGTCGCCGCCATCGCCATCGAGATCGGGACCATGTTGCCATTCACCAGGTACGCATCACCTTCATCACCGGGGATCGGGTCCATGCCTTCCTCGTCTCGGATCTCGTTCGCGGACATCCACCCATTCTGCCGTGCGACCGCGTACGCTGCGAATCGGCTCTGACGGTCTGCCAGTGACAGGTCGTCGATGTCCAACTCGGTGTAGTGGGTCGTCTTCTCGGTGCCAGTCAGCAATCGACGCTGGGCTTCCTGCTCCATCGCCACCGTGATCGGGCGAATGGTGTAGGTCAAGTACTCTAGGCTCTGGTGCTCGATGTTCCCGAACGTCGCCCGGCTCAAGTCTCGCAACAAGTGCGGTGGCAGATTAAACCAGCGGGCCACCTCAGTTAGCTGGAACTGCCGCTGCTCGATCAACTGCGTGTCGGTCGCGGACATCTGGATAGCCTGGAACTCCATCCCCTCCTGGAGTACCGCAATCCGCCCGGCGTTGTTGGCCCCTCGATGCAGTGCCTCCCACTCGCCGCGGATGTTGGCCCTTGCATCTGCGGTCAGCTTGTTGGGGTGCCTGAGGATCCCGCCAGGTTGTGCCCCGTTGGCGAATGAACTCGCCGAATACTTCTCAATGCCCAACGTCAAGCCGATGGAGTCTTTCGCTCGATGCACCAAGCCACGCCCCACCACGCCATCCCCAGCCATCAGCGGGACATGGTAGATGTTGGCCGCGGGCAACTCGGCCTCGATCTGGCCAGTCTCATTCCGCACGCGGTACATCAGCCCGCCGCCGTTGCGGTGGATCTCGACCCGCCCGGGATGGATCGGCCACAGCGACACGGGCCGACCTGCTC
>Ga0208546_1000699_pt1 | contig 11524 bp, 15 predicted proteins | sample DEB19_08_DNA_4_FD_184528 | JGI IMG/M metagenome (GOLD analysis project Ga0208546, IMG submission 184528) | Aqueous microbial communities from the Delaware River and Bay under freshwater to marine salinity gradient to study organic matter... | ecosystem: Environmental > Aquatic > Marine > Coastal...
CGAGGGTCTCGTCTGCTCCAACTGCCTCTTCTACGAGGGTGCTCGAGCGTGCGAGATCGTTCAGGGTGACATCGCCCCGGAGGCGATCTGCAAGTTCTGGCAGATCCCCGAAGCCCTCGTCGTCGAAGGTGACCAGCCGGCCCCGGCCCCCGAGATGCAGACCGAAAGTCTGTCGCGTGACAACCTGTCAAGGATTGTCGAGTTCCGGGCCATGCCCTCCGACGACGGTCTCACCCTCCAGGGCTACGCGGCCGTGTTCAACGAGTGGACGACCATCGACTCCTGGGAGGGCACGTTCCGCGAGCGCATCGCCCCCGGTGCGTTCAAGCGGACCCTCGGCCAGCGGATGCCGGTCCTCCAGTTCGATCACGGTTCCCACCCGCTGATCGGATCCATCCCCCTCGGCCGGATCACAAGCATCGTCGAGGACGAGCGCGGTCTCAAGGTCAAGGCCCGTCTCTCCGACAACTGGCTCGTCGAGCCGGTTCGCGATGCGATCCGAGACGGTGCGATCAACGGCATGTCGTTCCGATTCTCGGTGCCGGCCAACGGTGACAAGGTCACGCGTGGAGCCGACGGCATGCTCGAGCGCACCATCAACGAGATCGCACTCTACGAGGTCGGTCCGGTCGTGTTCCCCGCCTACGAGCAGACGACCGTCGGTGTACGCTCCCGACAGGCGCTCGACGCGCTCCAAGACCCTGAGGTCCGCAGCGAACTCGCCCGGATCCTCGCAACTGGCACCGACGTCAAGTCGCTCGCCACAAATCCCGACCCGGTCGCAGACCACTCGGGATCAACCGACTCCGACTCGCAGACCACGCACTCGGAGCGTCAACCCCGATCCCGAGCCCAGCGAGAAGCCCTCGCCGCTCTCCATCTTCACTAGGAGATCCCATGAACCTGCACGAACTCCGTGCCCAGGTCGCGGAGATCCGGTCCACCGTGGTCCGCCTCTCCGAGATCGACGACATCACCCCCGAGGACGACGAGGAGCTCACCGCGGCCCTCGAGGCGTTCGAGGCCCGCAAGGCCGAGCTCGACGAGCTCGAGGCCCGCGCCGCCCGCATCGAGGCCGCCAAGGCTGCTGCGACCGAGCGTCACGCCGGCATCGACAGCCCGACGATCCTCAAGCGAGTCGAGCCCTCCGCGCTCGACCTGCGTTCCGCCTCCCGCGGTGAGCTGCGCGACGCGGCCCTGAAGGTCCTCGAGACCGAGGGTCGTGGCCTCGCCGCCCACCAGGAGGACCACGTCGACCAGCTCCTCCGCACCAAGACCGCGTACACCGACGGTGGCGTGATCGCGAAGCGGATGCTCGTCACCGAGTCCGACGCGTACCGTTCGGCGTTCGCCAAGGCGATCAGCCAGCCGGTGCCCGCGTTCGACGCGGACGAGGTCCGTGCGATCAACGAGTTCCGTGCGATGAGCGAGGGTGTGGACACCGCCGGTGGCTTCGGCATCCCGGTCCTCATCGACCCCTCCATCATCCTGACGAGCGGTGCCGCTGCGGCCCCGGTCCTCAACCTCGCCCGGGTCATCACGATCACCACGGACGAGTGGAAGGGCGTCTCGTCGGCGGGCACCTCGTGGTCCTACGACGGTGAGGCCGTGGCCGTGTCGGACGACGCTCCGACCCTCGCCCAGCCGAACATCCCCGTCTACACGGCCCGCGGGTTCATCCCGTTCTCGGCGGAGATCGGTGCCGACTACGTCGGTTTCGCCGCCGAGATGCGTGCGCTCCTCGACCAGGGGTACATCGACCTCGTGGCGTCGCAGACGATCACCGGTTCCGGCTCCTCGCAGCCGTTCGGTATCTTCTCGGCCCTCCAGTCGAACACCAACGTCGTGGTCGTCGTGACCACCGACGGGTCGTTCGGTGCGGTCGACGTGCTCAAGACGTGGAAGTCGCTCCCCGAGCGGTACCGCGCCAACGCGTCGTGGATCATGCACACCGACGTCGAGAACGAGGTCCGTGGTTTCGCGACCTCGGGTCCGGGTTCGTACTACACCGTCGACCTCTCGGCTGCCGGCATCGGCACGCTGTTCGGTCGTCCGGTCTACACGACGGACTACGCGCCGGAGTTCACCGGTGTCACCACCCAGGCGAACATCCTCGTCGTCGGTGACTTCTCGAACTTCGTCGTCGCCCAGCGGGCCGGCATGAGCGTCGAGCTCATCCCGCACCTGTTCGACGTCACGAACAACCGTCCCACCAACCAGCGTGGCTTCTTCGCCACGGCCCGTCACGGCTTCGACAGCGTGAACGACAACGGCTTCCGGATCCTCCAGAACACCTGATCCGGTACCACCCTCTGATGGTGAAGGGGATCGGACCTACGGGTCCGGTCCCCTGACCCATCGCAGCCGCAGCCCACTTCTCCCCTGGTCAGGTCGATGGCTGCCGACCCGGCCAGGGGAACCTTCCCGGAGGCACCATGTCCGAACCGATCGTGTTCGCACTATCCACCTGTTCCACCACGGACCCGCAGACCGGACTCATCATCCGAGTCGTCGAAGGGGAACCGTGGGCCGCGAACGACCCGTTCGTGAAGGCCAGGCCCGACCTGTTCGGAGCCCAGCCCGAACGGATCCGCCGAACCATTCCGGCCGCCCCTGTCATCGAGCAGGCATCGAAGGCCCCCGGCGAGAAGCGCACCACGAAGCGTGGCTAAGCCCAAGGGGCGCGCGGTACCCGCAGCCAAGCAGACGAAGGTCGCTGTCGCCTATGTGCACGGCGCAGAAGTCGCCCACTCGTGGCACCAGTCCATGCAGTCCCTCATCGCATGGGACCTGAACCACCACCAGCACGTCATGGGTGGCGGCTGGTTCGCCACCCGATACGGGACCGGCGGAATCGTCCAGGCCCGCAACGACACCGTCAACGCGTTCCTCACCCAGTGCGAAGCCGACTGGCTGTTCTGGGTCGACACCGACATGGGCTTCGCAGCCGACAGTGTCGACCGGCTCCTCGAAACCGCCGACCCGGACGAACGCCCCATCATGGGCGGTCTCTGTTTCGCGATGCGCGAGGTCGCGCTCGATGGTCTCGGCGGGTACACGGTCCAACCGACGAGCACGATCTTCGACTGGGTGCAACTCCCGAACGGGCAGCAGGGTTTCTGGACCCGACAGGAATGGGAAGCCGACACCGTCACCCAGTGTGCTGGTACCGGTTCCGCATTCCTCATCATTCACCGGTCCGTGTTCGAGAAGATCGAAGCCGAATACGGGCGCACCTGGTACTCGCCCGTGTTCAACACTTCCCTCGGTGCGTCAATCGGTGAGGACCTGTCATTCTGCTCGAGGGCCGGCGCACTCGGCATCCCGATCCACGTCCACACCGGCGTTCGCACCAACCACCTGAAGCAGGTCTGGTTGGATGACAAGTTCTACGAGCGCCTCGAGATGATCGGCCAGAACCCTGAACCGGCGTCTGGGACCTGACGCCCAGCGGTATCTGGCCGCAGGAGACGGACACAAGGTCACCCGGCCCTTCCACCTCAGGTGGGCGCTCCCGGCGTTCTGTGGGACGAATCTGAGGCTCTGGTGGACGGTCTGGAGTGTGTCCTGGTTCGTCCTTGGGGTGACGACGATCGGATGGGCGTTCGCTCGAGGACTCACCCCCATGCAAGCGGCTCTCACCGGAGTGTTGCTGCTTGCCCTGCCGGGCATCCTCGGACCCGGCGTGAGCATTCCCGTTCAGGTCGATCTGCCGGCCACGGCCCTCACGATGATGGGCGTCGCGTTCATGGTCACCGGCCGACCCGTCTGGATGATCGTCGGCCTCTGTGTGATCGCGCTCGCTGCGTCGGTGCGGGAGACCGCGCCGATCTGTGCGGCACTCTGGCTCTGGTCCCCCTGGCCCCTCATCGCCCTCATCGTCCCAGCCGTCATCGCGCTAGTACGTCGACCGGCCGAATCCTCCGGGATTGCCGAATGGGATCGCATCACCGCGCATCCGATCCGCACCAGCCTCGAGTATCACGCCGGCCAGTGGCGCAACGCGAAGGTCATGGTCCTACCGTGGGGTGTGTGTCTGGTCGGGCTGTACGCTCTGGACTGGAAACTCGCGATCGTTCTGACGGTCGCCTACGCTCAACTCCTGGTCGCGACCGACAGTGTGCGCCTCTACCAGCATGTCGCCGGTCCCGTCCTCGCACTCGCAGCCGCATCACTCATCCCCGACCCATGGGTCCCCCTCGCCATGGTCGGGCAGTTCTTCTGGCTGACGATCCCGGAGCGAATCTGAATGGCAATCACGAATGGGCTGTGCAGCCTCTCCGACGTGAAGACCGCCATGAGCGTCTACGACAACACCGACGACGGGCGCATCGAACTCGCCATCAACACCGCCAGCCGCATGATCGAAGCCGCCTGCAACCGGCGGTTCTATGCGGACACCAACGCCACCGCCCGCACCTACGTCGCCACCACCTACGGGCTGGTCCTCACCGACGACATCAGCACCACCAGCGGGCTGATCGTCAAGACCGACACTGGAGCGACCGGCACGTTCGACCAGACGTGGGCCTCGACCGACTACCAGCTCGAGCCCCTGAACGGGATCGTCGACGGTCAGTCGTGGCCGTACACGCAGATCCGAGCGATCCAGTCCCTCACGTTCCCGTTCGACTATGGGCAGGCCCTCGTGCAGGTGACCGCCAAGTGGGGCTGGTCGGCCGTACCGGATCCGATCAAGCAGGCCGGCATCATTCAGACCATCGCGATCTTCAAGGCCGCCGAGGCCCCGTTCGGTGCGCTCGGTCTCGCAGAGACTGGGATCCTCAGGATCCGCACCGGACTCCATCCGACCGTCGCCGGTCTCATCGCCCCCTACCGGCGGGACCCGGTCCTCGTCGCATGAGCACCGTCTCCGAGATCAGCGAAGCCCTCAAGAACGCACTCACCACCGTTCCCGGGTTGCGCGTCTACGACTACCTGCCCGACCAGGTCAACCCGCCCCTCGGATACGTCGGCATCCAGTCCGTGAACTATCACGGCGCATTCGCCGGCGGTAACCCGGTCCACACATACACGATCACGATCGTCATCGGCAGAGTCAACGAACGCACCTCACAACGCGCCCTCGACGATTTCCTGTCCTACGATGGAGACCGAAGCATCCGAGCAGCCCTCGAAGCCGACCCGACCCTCGACGGTTACGTCCAAACACTCATCGTCACCGACGGCGGAAACCTCGCCCCGCTGACGATGGGAGACGTCACCTACGTCAGCATCGACTTCTCAGTCACGGTCTACCCATGACGTCATACAAGATCACCGGCGGATTCAACGTCGCCGGCAAGGCCCCCGGCGAGATCGTCACCGACGAGGACCTCGAGGGCAACAACATCCCGGTTCTCATCGAGGCCGGGTGCATCACCCCCATCAAGGCCCCGAAGGCCGCAACCCAGGAGAACTGACAGATGGCGAAGATCGTCCTCGTCAACCCGGTCATCACCGTCAACGCGGTCGACCTGTCCGACCACATCGCGTCGGTGACCATCACGAAGAGCATCAACGAGGTCACGACGACCGCGTTCTCGAGCAGCTCCAGCGCGGGCGTGACCCGAGTGGGCGGGCTCGAGGACTCCTCGATCGCCCTGAGCTTCCACCAGGACTTCGCGACCGGCAGCAACGTCGAAGCGATCGTCTACCCCCTCATCGGCAGCACGACCGCCATCACCATCAAGCCGGTCAACTCGACGACGACGACCACGAACCCGATCTACTCGGCCACCGTGCTCGTGACCGAGTGGACCCCGGTCAACGGTGCCGTCGGTGATCTCGCCACCGCAGATGTGACCTGGCCCGTCTCGGGTGTCGTGACGAAGAGCACCAGCTGATGCAGGGGTGGGCGGTCAAGGTCATCAAGAACGATGGCTCGGAGGCCACGTTTCCGGTCACCCCCAAGGTCATCGTCGCATTCGAGCGGTTCCACAAGACCGGCATCGGCAAGGCATTCCAAGAGAACCAGAAGATGGAGCACGTCTACTGGCTCGGCTGGGAAGCCGAACGCACTGCCGGCAATACGGTCCCGGTGTTCGACACCTGGCTCGATGGCGTCGATGCAGTTGAAGTGCTCGACGGTAGCGACCCTTTAGACGAGAGTCCTACAGCTACCTGATCGCGTCCATCGCAGCCGAGACGGGCATCAGCCCACAGGATCTGCTCGACGCACCACCCGGGTTCGTGAACATGATTCACGACTATCTGGTGCAACGCGCCAAGCAAATCAACAAGGGATAACCGTGGCGCAGAAACCGAAGACACCTCGAATCGTCAATAAGGGCGTCGCCATCGACGACCTAGATGACTTTCGCAAGGATCTTCAACGTCTCGTACGCGAGGGTGGACCCGATGGTCTATCGCTTCTCCAGGGAGCAAACTCTCGAGTGGCCCAATACGTCATCGCCAGAGCAAAAACTCGTGGTGCTGGCATCAGTCCGATGCACGCAAGAGCTGCATCGACAATGGTTGCGAGTCAAGCAGCAAGCAAAGCAACCATCACGGGCGGGAATGCTCAGTATCCATTCTTCGGAGCAGCCGAGTTCGGTGTGCAAGTCAGCGAAACGTATCGCAAGACAGGGAAACGCAAAGAACTCGGTGGTCGAAACGGTCCGAACTATGCGACCGGTCGTCGTTACATGAAGCAGGGCCGGCTCGTTAAGTCCCTCGGGTGGATGCAGTTCGCCAAGTACCCCTGGAAAGAACCTGGTCATGGCAAGACTGGCTACTTCCTCTTCCCGACATTGCGAGACCAATCTGCGAACATCAAGGAGATGTACGTTCGTGAACTCGACGACATCTGCAAGTTCGCATTCCCGAACGGACGGCTCTGATGGCTAAGACTCGCAAACTCATCGTCGATGTCATCGCAGATGCCAGCCGCTTCACCAACGAGCTCGAGAAGGCCGACGGCTACACGAAGCGCCTCAAGGGCTCGATGCAGAAACTCGGCAAGTCGATGGCGATCGGCATCGGTGCAGCCGGAGCAGCAGCCGTGGCCTTCGGAGCCAGTTCCCTCAAAGCCGCCGAAGAAGCCGAACAGGTGCAAGCACGCGTCGCCGCAATCATCAAGGCGACCGGCGGTGCAGCGAACGTCACCGCCAAGCAGATCGACAAGTTCGCCAGCGCACAACAGATGCTCGTCGGCGTCGACGACGAGGTCCTCAAGAAGTCCTACGGGATCCTCCTCACGTTCAAGAACGTCCGCAACGAGGCCGGCAAGGGCAACGACATCTTCAACCGGACCGCCAAATCCCTCGCAGACCTCTCAGCCGCAGGATTCGGGAACACGGACTCCGCTGCGAAGGCGATGGGTAAGGCCCTTCAGGATCCGATCAAGGGCATCACCGCTCTGTCGCGTGCTGGCATCACGTTCTCCGCAGACCAGAAGCAGATGATCGAATCGCTGGTCAAGACCGGCGATCTATTGGGCGCTCAGAAGATCATTCTTGGTGAGGTCGAAGGCCAGGTCGGTGGTACCGCTGCTGCCGGTGTGACTGCTTCCGAGAAGATGAAGATCGCGTTCGGAGAGGTACAGGAACAACTCGGAACCGCGCTTCTCCCGGTCTTTCAGAAGGTATCGCAGTGGTTCCTCGATAAGGGGATCCCCGCCCTTCAGCAGTTCCTGAAGTGGTCGAAGGAAAACCAACCGGCAGTTCTCGCATTCGCTGCGGCACTCGGAACACTCGTGCTAGCGGTCGGTGCAGTGAACGCAGCCATGTGGGCACTGAGCATCAACCCGATCGTTCTCATCATCGCAGCGATCATCGCTGGTCTCGCCCTCCTGACCATCGGCTTCGTCTATGCCTACAACAAGTCGGAACTCTTCAAGACGACCGTCGATGGGCTCAAGGACAAGCTGATGAGCATCCCTCCGATCCTCAACGCTGTCTGGGGTGGCATCAAGGGTGCGTTCAACCTGTGGGCGGCAGGTTGGGAAATCATGGTCAACTCGTTCATCATCGGGCTCAACGCGATCATTCGTGGTGTCAACTTCATCAAGCCCGGCGACGACTTCCCGACAATCAGCCATGTCAAACTGCCCCGCCTCGCTGAAGGTGGCATCGTCACGCAACCCACCATCGCGATGATCGGAGAAGCCGGCCCCGAGGCGATCGTTCCTCTCCACGGAAACTCGGGAATGGGCGGCAACATCACGATCAACGTCCAGGCATCGCCCCTCTCCAGTCCCTCCGACGTGGGTGCTGCCGTCGTCGATGCCCTCAAGGCATACGAGCGCCGCAACGGCAGCCTCAAACTCAAGATCGCATGACCACCCGGCCCACGATCCTCGTCGAGATCGCATTCGACAACGGTGCCCTCGACTACAACCCCACCGTCTGGACGGACATCACCGCCTACGTCCGCAACATGACGATCCGGCGTGGCCGTACCGACGAGATCGAGGACTTCACCGCGGGCTCCTGTTCCCTCACTCTCGACAATCGCGACCGGCGCTTCGACCCACTGAATACGGCCAGCCCCTACAACGGGAAACTTCTCACCCGCCGGCAGATCCGCATCAAGGCCACCTGGTCGAGCACGACCTACACGATCTTCCGAGGAAACATCGCCGGCTGGGGAGTCTCCCCCGACATCAGTGGCGACAGCACCTGGCAGATCGAGGCCTACGACCTCCTCGCCTACCTTGCCGGCGTCAACCTCCCCCAGACGCTCCTCGCCTTCGCGATCGGCGCGATGGGCGGCTACGACATCACGACCTACCTGCCCCTCGGAACCACCGATCAGGTCTGCGTCGATCAGGTCAGTAGCAATGACTACACGCACACGACCTCGAGCCCGAAGACCGGGGAAGATGTCAGCCCCTATCTCGGTGGTGGTAGCCAGCAATACGACGGCACCTACGGGACCATCGGACCCGTCATCGACTCCGCCGGGGCCTGGACCGTCGCCTTCTGGTTCAAGACCGAAACCGCCGGACCCGCCGGAGGACTCAACCCCATCCTCGCCGGTGCCGGTCCCGATCCCGTAACGATCGGCATCGACGAATACGGTCGACTCGCCTACCGACGCGGCTCCGGAAACACCGCCCACTCCGGATTCTCAGCGATCAGCCCGAGCGTCTGGCATCACGGCTGCGTCGGATACAACGGATCCGGTGTCCCCCAGGTCTGGGTCGATGGTGTGCTCCTCTCGAGCGGCAACGCAACCGGAACCGGTACCGACGGCACCGGATTCCAGCTGATCGGCATGAGCACCAGCCCTACCGATTCGACGTTCTTCACAGGGAACCTCGCTCACGTCGTCTTCTATCCGGACGCGTCCTACTCGGACCAGATGGCACAGTTCGCGAAGCGGGACTATGCGGCTGGAGCCGAAGGCCGATTCATCTTCGATTCCACCAACGACTACGCCGGCCTCACCACCTGCGAACTCGCTGACTACATCGCGATTACCAACAACATCGACCCGACGTGGACGACCGCCGATACCGGGCAGATCATCCCGACCGGGATCACTCTCGGTGGAACAGCACTCCAGACGATTCAGAAGCTCGCGCTGACGGAACGTGGACGCACATTCGTCGATGGGTCCGGGCAACTCGTCATCCAGAACTCGGCCAACGACTACACGGCCACCCGGTCCACGACCGTCCAGAGCATCTTCACGGATGCGAGCCTCGTTGGAACGACCAACAGCCTTCCATTCAGTTCGGTCAGCGCGATTCAATACAACGATGCGCACCTCGTGAACGAAGCGAACGTCACGATTGGGAACAAGGCCGAATACACTGGCCTCGACACGGCCAGCCAGACGATCTATGGGAAGCGCCGGCAGACCTACGAGACCTGGCTGGCATCACAGGATCAGGCCCGCACCTATGCGGAAGTGATCCTGTCGCAGTATGCGGAACCACAACTCCGCATCGAGTCATGGACGACGAACGGTTACACCGATGCCAGCAAGTCGTTCCCACAGATCCTGAACCACGAGATCGGTGACAGGATCCGACTGGATCTCTTCACCGACGAGACCTACCCGATCAGTCAAGAGATGCTGATCGAGCAGATCGAACACAGCATCACGCCCGACACATGGACGACGACCTATTCCGGGTCGCCGGCCGTTCACGCCTGGCTCCTCGAGGACGCAACGTATGGTCTCCTCGAGGACACCACGATCCTCGGATGATTCATGGCTGCATTCACTAGTCCCAGCACTCGAGCCTCCGGTTACAAGATCACCGCGGCGAACTGGAACGAGATCGTCGACGATCTCATCTATCTCGGATCGGGTACCGCATCCGCGGGACGACCGGCAGTGATGGCGACGAGTACGGCCACGACCAGCCTCACCCAGGACACTTGGGTCGGACCGATCGCGTTCGCTGCGACCGATGAGTATTCGACGGATACGTCGATGCACAGCACCAGCACGAACAACAGTCGACTCATCGCACCGGTCACCGGGCTCTACCAGTTGACCGCCGAGATCTATGCGGACGCTCACAATCAGTTCGAGCCGCTCCACATGATGATCCGCAAGAATGCTGCCGGCTCGAGCACCGGCGGGTCCCTCGTCCTCCAGAACACAGCCTGCTTCTCCACGAATGACGTCGTCCTTACCGCCTGTAACGTGGCGACCTACATCCGACTGTCCGCTACGGACTATGTCGAACTGTTCCTCATGTCCGAAGCGTCAGGTCCCGAAGCTCTTGTCGGTACGACCCAGGCGCATCGCTTCGGGATGATCTGGCAGAGCGCGTGACCCATGGTCCTCGCTGCTGAAACCACGCTCGCCGGGATCGGGGTCGTACTCGCCGGCCTTGGCGGTCTCGCTGCCCTGATCGAGTCGGTCCGCAAGTGGGCGATGCGATCCAGCAGCGCCCAGATGATGACCTACGAGGCGGTTCGAGACATCACCTCGAACCTGAATCATCTCGACGAACCGTTGGGTCAACATCCGACTGTCGGCCAGATGATCGGACGCATCGACCTACGCGTCGATCGGGTCGAGTCGAAGATCGACGGACTCCACGAGGACGTCCGTACCCTGTCGAACGCCATGTTGGCGCACATCACCGACGAGGCACACCGGACCGCCCGCCTCGAGGAAACGGTCCAGCAGCTCGACCGACGGAAATGGGAGGCAAACCATGGGCAAGGCGTCACTGACTGAGTTCGCAGCAGCGAATCCGAACGCCACTCCGGGTGTTGCCGCCTGGATCGAGTCGATCCCCGAGTTCGCTGAGGTCCTCGCCGGCTGGCAGGCCGGAATCACGCAATCGCAGATTCGTCGCTGGCTGATCGAGGAACGCGGCTACGACGGCACGGTCGCTACCCGTAATCGGATCGCGCACCTGTCGAAGCAGTATCCCAGGTCGACTCGTGGGTAAAGACCTTCAGGGGTGGGTGGACGATCAGCCGGCACAAGACCCGGAACTGACGCGCCTGGCTCGTGAACTCGAACGAGTGCGGGCGGAACGGAACGTGGCTCGGGCTGCCCATCGGGAAGCCGAACACGAACTCGAGATCCTCACCGAACACAACGACCG
>Ga0208546_1000700_pt1 | contig 11508 bp, 10 predicted proteins | sample DEB19_08_DNA_4_FD_184528 | JGI IMG/M metagenome (GOLD analysis project Ga0208546, IMG submission 184528) | Aqueous microbial communities from the Delaware River and Bay under freshwater to marine salinity gradient to study organic matter... | ecosystem: Environmental > Aquatic > Marine > Coastal...
AACAATCAGGCGACCGGACTCGTGCAGTGCACCGGAAGTGCACCCACATCACCGTTGCGGGACAGTGCCGGGATCTCACCGGACTTCGCTGAAGGCTGTGCTGCACGCCGTCTCCGACGTGCGTGTTTGACCGTAGCAGGTCTGCGACGGGCGAGGGTTATGCGGTCGGGATGCCGTCGTTCGGCGTCACGCGAACAGGTCGATGATGCGCTGCACGCCCTCGGCCAGGTCATCGTCGCCGAGGGCGAACGAGAACCGCGCGAAACCGGGGGTGCCGAAGGCCTCGCCCGGCACGATCGCAACCTGTGCCTCGGAGAGGATGAGGTCCGCGAGCTCGAGCGTGGTGGAGGCTTTCTTGCCGTTCACGGTGCGGCCGAGCAGGTTCGAGAAGTTCGGGTAGCAGTAGAACGCACCCTGCGGTTCCATGCAGGTGACACCGGGGATGGTGTTCAGCATCTTCCACATCGTCTGGCCGCGGCGCTCGAACGCCTCGCGCATCTTCGACACCGCCGAGAGGTCACCGCTGACAGCGGCGAGTGCGGCAATCTGTGACACGTTCGCCACGTTCGAGGTTGTGTGCGACTGGAAGTTGATGGCGGCCTTCATGATGTCCTTCGGGCCGATCATCCAGCCGACGCGCCAGCCGGTCATGGCGTAGGTCTTGGCGACGCCGTTGAGGACGAGCGTCTGACCCGCGAGCTCCGGCACGAGCGCGGGCATCGACGAGAACGTGTGCTTCCCGAACGTGAGGTGCTCGTAGATCTCGTCGGTGATGACCCACACCTTGTTGCGCAGCGCCCACTCACCGATGGCCTTGGTCTCCTCCGGCGTGTACACCGAACCCGTCGGGTTGCTGGGCGACACGAACACGAGAGCCTTCGTCTTCGGCGTGAGGACGCGGTCGAGTTGCTCGATGGTGACCTTGAAATCGGTGGATTCGTCGGTGTCGACGACCACGGGAACACCGCCCGCCAGCGTGACGGCCTCCGGGTACGTGGTCCAGTACGGAGCGGGCAGGATGACCTCGTCACCCTCGTCGCACAGCGCACAGAACGCCACGTAGACGGCGTGCTTGCCGCCGTTGGTGACGAGCACCTGGTCGGCGGTCACGGCGTACTTGCTGTCGCGCAGCGTCTTGGTGGCAATCGCTTCGCGCAGTTCCGGCAGACCGGCAGCTGGCGTGTAACGGTGGTTCTTCGGGTCCTGTGCAGCCTTCACTGCTGCCTCGACGATGTTCGCCGGAGTCGGGAAGTCAGGCTCACCCGCACCGAAGCCGATGACGTTCTGACCCTGTGCCTTCAGTGCCTTCGCCTTCGCATCAACTGCGAGTGTGGCGGACTCTGCAATGGCACCCAGACGGGCGGAAACACGACGCAATTCGGCGGGACCTGGCATGACAAATAGGATGACAGGGTGAGCAACAAGAACCAACTTGGTTTCCAGATTCCCCCCGATCTGCTCCCTCGCGACGGACGATTCGGCTGCGGCCCGTCGAAGGTGCGTCCCGAACAGATCGAAGCGATTGTCGCCCGTGCATCATCGGTGATGGGTACGTCCCACCGTCAGGCACCGGTGAAGGACATCGTCGGTTCGGTGCGTGACGGTTTGGTGTCGCTCTTCGGTCTCCCCGACGGCTGGGAGATCGTCCTCGGGAACGGTGGCTCCACGGTGTTCTGGGACGCCGCCACTTTCGGCCTGATCCGCACGCGCAGTCAGCACCTGGTGTTCGGCGAGTTCGGCGGCAAGTTCGCGGAGGCCTCGAATGCAGCGCCGCACCTGGAAGATGCGGTCGTCGTTTCCAGCGAGCCGGGCACGCACCCGGAGCTCGTGGCCGACCCGTCCTGCGATGTCTATGCCTTCCCCCACAACGAGACGTCGACCGGCGTCATGATGACCCCGAAGCGCCCCGCAGGCGACGGTCTCGTCGTTGTCGACGCCACGTCGGCCGCCGGCGGCCTCGCGTGGAGACCCAGCGAGGTGGACGTCTATTACTTCGCCCCACAGAAGTGCTTCGCCAGCGACGGCGGCCTGTGGTTCGCGGCATGCTCACCGAAGGCCATCGAGCGCATCAAGGAGATCAAGGCATCGAAGCGCTGGATGCCCGCCTCCCTCGACCTCTCCATCGCGCTCGACAACAGCGTGGCCAACCAGACCTACAACACACCGGCCCTCGCCACGCTCATCATGTTCGACGACCAGTTGAAGTGGATGAACTCGAACGGTGGTCTCCCCTTTGCGGCCGGACGTTCCGCCGAGTCGGCGCGCACGCTCTACTCGTGGGCCGACTCGCGGGACTACGCGACGCCATTCGTGAAGGACCTCGCGCAGCGCTCGAACGTGGTCGGCACCATCGACATCGACGGTGTCGATGCAAATGACATCTGCAAGGTCCTGCGCGCGAACGGAATCGTCGACACAGACAGCTACCGCAAGCTCGGCCGCAACCAGTTGCGCATCGGCATGTTCCCCGCCATCGACCCGGCCGATGTCGCGCAGTTGACGCGCTGCATCGACTCCGTCGTCGAGCATCTGAAGGCCTGACCACCCGCACGGGTGGGGCGTTTTCGCCCGTAGATTGGCTCACGTGCCGATCGACGTCGACGAGGTCCTGGAGCGTTACTGGGAAGAGGTCGCCCCTCTCCGCAACCCCGTGCTCCTCATCGCGTTGCAGGGCCTCTTCGACATCGGCGGCGTCGCCACCTCCGCGCTCGACTGGATGCTGAAAGAACGCGACTACACGGTCGTTGCCGACATCGACCCCGACCCGTTCTTCGACTTCACCCAGGCCCGTCCCGAGGTCTACAACGACGAGGACGGCGACCGTCAATTGCGCTGGCCCGAGAACGAGTTCTCCGTCATCCGCTATCCCGAAGGCTCACGCGACCTCGTCGTCCTGAACGGCATCGAGCCGCACCTGGCGTGGCCCACGTTCGTGAACTGCATAGTCGACGTCGTGCGCGGGCTCGGCATTGAATTGGTCGTGTCACTTGGTGCGGCAGCAGAGCAGGTCCCGCACACGCGCGTGCCGTTCGTGGTGGGTTCGACCACGAACACCGACCTCGCCGCCCGTCTCGGCCTGACGATGCCCCGCTACCAGGGCCCCACCGGCGTTGCCGGCGTGATGCTGGAGGCGTTCGACCGCGCGAACATCCCGAACGTCAGCCTGCGCGTGGGTGTCCCCCACTACCTCATGAACGCCCAGCACCCGAAGAGCGCCGCTGCGCTTCTGCAGCACCTGCAGCACGTACTCGGCGTGCCAACCGACCACGCGAACCTGGTGGACGAAATTGCGCGCTGGCAGGAACTGCACGACTCAGCAGTCGAGGACGACGCACAGGCACTCGGCTACATCAACATGCTCGAGCGCCGTCACGACCAGATGACAGAACGCATGATGCCGACCGGCGACGACCTTGCCGCCGAACTGGAAGCGTTCCTGCGCGACAACGACGACGACTGATTGTCGCGCAAGGGCCGGATCAGCAACTGTTGCTGGACTTGTAGTAGTCGCCCGGATACTTGTCCCAGTAGCTGAACGGGTCGTACGGAATCACGTAATCAGCAGTCATGTCCGAGAACGAGAAGACATTTCGGCATCCGTCCGCGTATCCGGAGGTGTAACCCTCCTGCTTTCCCGAGGCTCGACCTGACGTCTCGCCCGCCGAGTAACCGTCGTCGTACCCGACTTCCCTGCCTTCGTCGTAGCCGATTTTTCGGATCTTCTCCGTGTCGACGGAATTGCGCCCCACAAGAAGACCTCCTGCGCCGACTCCGACAACCAGCAGGACTGAAGCAGCCACCTTGAACCATCGCGCCTGCCAGAACTTCCTGCAAGTGGCGGCGATTTCCGCGGGGCTTTCTTGATTGTCAAGAGGCGTTGTCTCGGGAAACCCGGCACCGGATTTTTCCGGACTCGAGATGGTCTGGTCGACTTCGGCAGGCATCGAATCCTTGCTCGAAGAACTGGCCTCCCCGCCCCAACCACATGAAGTGCAGAACTGCACATTCACTGATTTCGGCTGTCCGCATTTGGTGCAAAACTGGCTCACGTGTCCCCCCTGAAAGACAATCCACGACCGTCAATCGGTCAACGATGGGCAATTTACCCCAATGAAGTGAAGCCCACCGTAGACGTGAGCAGGCACTGATTGCTCGAAGAACCGTTCGTGCGGCCCTTGGCAGATCTCGTCAAGCGGACCCCGGCCGACCGTCACGCCGGCCTTCAGCGCTGACGGACCAGTTCACTTGATGGCGTCGAAGCCGAGCTGCAGGTCGGCGAGGATGTCCTCGATCGACTCGAGCCCGACCGACACTCGCACCAGGCCCGGCTCCACACCGGCCGAGCGCTGCTCGTCCTCGGTGAGCTGGCTGTGCGTGGTGGATGCAGGGTGGATCACCAGCGAACGCACGTCGCCGATGTTCGCCACGTGGCTGTGCAGCTTCAGGGCCTCGGCAAACTTCTGGCCGTTCTCGCGGCCGCCCTTCACCACGAATGCGATGACCGAGCCGTAGCCCTTGCCGCCGAAGTACTTCTTCGCGCGCTCGTGCCACGGGCTGCTCGGCAGACCGGCGTAGTTGATCGACTCGACGGCACCCTGCTTCTGCAGGAACGCGACGACCTTGTCGGTGTTCGACCAGTGACGGTCCATGCGCAGCGACAGCGTCTCCACGCCCTGGAGGATGCTCCATGCGTTGAACGGGCTGGCCGACATGCCGAGGTCGCGCAGCAACTGCACGCGCGCCTTGATGATGAACGCGCCGTGGCCGAGAGCCGGCCAGTACGCGAGACCGTGGTAGCTGGGGTCCGGCTCGGTGTAATTCGGGAAGCGACCCGACGCACCGAAGTCGAACTTGCCGCCGTCGACGATGCCGCCGGCGATCGACGTGCCGTGGCCGCCGAGGAACTTCGTCGCGGAGTGCACGACAAAGTCGGCGCCCCACTCGATCGGGCGGATGCCGTACGGGGTGGGAACGGTGTTGTCGAGCATCAGCGGGATGCCGTGGTCGTGTGCGACCTTCGAGACTCCTTCGATGTCGAACACGTCGTTCTTCGGGTTGGCGAGCACCTCACCGAAGAACAGCTTCGTGTTGTCCTTGATGGCGCTCTTCCATTGCGCGAGGTCATGCGGGTCGTCGACGAAAGTGACCTCGATGCCGAGCTTCGGCATCGTGTAGTGCAGCAGGTTGTACGTGCCGCCGTACAGAGACGGCGACGCCACGATGTGGCCACCTGCCTCGACGAGGTTCAGGATCGCGAGGGTCTCCGCGCTCTGGCCGGACGCGACGATGAGCGCGCCGGGCAGACCAACAGCAGTCGCGGTGCCACCCTCGAGATCCGAGAGACGTGCCTCGAGAACACCGGTCGTCGGGTTCATCAGGCGCGTGTAGATGTTGCCGATCTCGGCGAGTGCGAACAGGTTCGCGGCGTGCGCCGAGTCGCGGAACTGGTACGACGTGGTCTGGTAGATCGGCACCGCGCGGGAACCCGTGGTGGGGTCGGGCTGCTGGCCGGCGTGGATCTGGCGGGTCTCGAAACCCCAACTTGCATTTGTCATAGGGCGACACCCTACGGGCTAATTCCTGACCAAACAAGTCGGAATTACAGAACCTCGGGAACCCTGCCCGGACAACGAAAAAGGGGCGCCGTCCGAAGACGACGCCCCTCTCGCGACGGTTCCGAGCCGGCGTCTGCCGGCGCGGGATGCGGATCAGCCGCCGGACACCTCGGTGACCGACTTCTTGCCCGCCGACAGCCACGGCATCATGCCGCGGAGACGCTTGCCGACTTCCTCGATCGGGTGCTTGGCACCCGCATCGCGCAGTGCGTTGAAGTTGGCGCGGCCGGTCTCTGACTCCTTGATCCACTCGCGGGCGAACTTGCCGGACTGGATCTCCTTCAGGATCTTCTGCATCGACTTCTTCGTGGCCGGCGTGATGACGCGCGGGCCTCGGGTGACGTCGCCGTACTCGGCCGTGTCGGAAATCGAGTAGCGCATGCCGGTGATGCCCTCTTCGTACATGAGGTCGACGATGAGCTTCACCTCGTGGAGGCACTCGAAGTACGCCATCTCAGGCTGGTAGCCGGCCTCGGTCAGCGTCTCGAAGCCCGCCTGCACAAGCGCGGCAACGCCGCCGCACAGGACGGCCTGCTCGCCGAACAGGTCGGTCTCGGTCTCTTCGGTGAAGGTGGTCTCGATGACACCCGAACGTGCGCCGCCGATTGCCTCTGCGTACGAGAGTGCGAGGTCCTTCGCCTGGCCGGTTGCGTCCTGCTCCACCGCGATGAGGCACGGCACGCCGCCGCCCTCGGTGTAGGTGCGGCGCACCAGGTGACCCGGGCCCTTCGGCGCGATCATGATGATGTCGACGCCCTTCGGCGGACGGATGCGCTTGAAGCGGATGTTGAACCCGTGCGCGAAGGCGAGTGCCTTGCCGGGCTTCATGTAGCGCTTGATCGACTCTGAGTACGTCTGCTTCTGCTCGGTGTCGGGCATCGTCAGCATGACGACGTCGGCCCACTTCGCTGCGTCAGCGATGGACTTCACGGTGAGGCCGGCTGCCTCTGCCTTTGCCCTGGACGACGAACCCTCGCGGAGGCCGACGACGACCTGCACACCGGAGTCCTTCAGGTTCAGCGCGTGGGCATGACCCTGCGAGCCGTACCCGATGATCGCGACCTTCTTCGAACGGATGAGTGCGGGGTCCGCATCCTTCTCGTAGTACATCCTTGCTGCCATCAGCTTGCCTTTCCCTTGTGGGCACGCGGGCGTGCCTCACGATCGAGTTTGGGCAGCGCCACCCGCCCCGTACGTTGGCTCTCCACGATGCCAAACCCCTTCAGCAATTCCTCAAAATCATCAAGTTTTTCAGGAGTTCCATCAAGGGAGATGGTGACCGCGTCTGCTCCGACAGCAAGAACCTTGGCTTCGAAGATGTTGGCGAGTTCGGCCACACGGCCGCGGGAATCGCCATCCGCTCGCACCGTGGCAACGATCAGTTCCCGCTCCACCGACTTGCGGGGGTCGAGTTCCGTGATGCGCACGACATCGATCAGTTTGAACAGCTGCTTCACGATCTGCTCGAGCGGTGTCGCCGAGATGTCGACGACGATCGTGATGCGGCTGTAATCCTCGTCCTCCGTTGGCGCGACGGCCAACGAGAAGATGTTGTACCCGCGACGGGCGAACAGGCCCGAGACGCGCGCGAGCACGCCGGGCCGGTTCTGCACGAGCACCGAGAGAATGTGGTGGTTGCGCGAGTCGCCGTACGGGTTGTTCGTGTTGATGCTCACTTCAGGAACTCCCTGCGGCTCTCCTGCGACGGGTGCAGGAGCACGTCGTCGTTGCTGGCGCCGGCGGGCACCATCGGGAACACCTTCTCGAACTCCTCCACGCGGAACTCGACGACGACGCTTCGGTCGTTGATGCTGTTCGCGCGCTCGATGGCAGCGTCGATCTCCTCGGCGGACTCGACGCGGATGCCGACGCAACCCATTGCCTCGGCCCACTTCACGAAGTCCGGGCAACCGGAGAGGTCCACTTCCGAGTAACGCTCGCCGTAGAACATCTCCTGCCACTGGCGAACCATGCCGAGGTAGGTGTTGTTTAGGATCGCGATCTTCACGTGGATGCCCTCGGTGGTGGCCGTGACCAGTTCCTGTGCGGTCATCTGGAAGCAACCGTCGCCGTCGATTGCCCACACCGTCGCCTCGGGGCGAGCGGTCTTCGCGCCGATGGCTGCGGGGACGGAAAAGCCCATGGTGCCGAGACCGCCGGAGTTGACCCAGCTGTACGGCTTGTTGAACTTCCAGAAGAGGCTGCTCCACATCTGGTGCTGGCCGACGCCCGCCACGAGGATCGTGTCCTCGGGTGCCGCGTCGCGCAGCTTCTCCAGGCAGAACTGCGGCTTCAGGCGTGCGCCCGGCTCCGACGGTTCGTAGGTCAGCGGGAACTGTTCCTTCCAGCCGTTCACGCGGCTGCGCCACGGGGTGATGTCGGCCTGGGTCGTTCCCTCGGCCTGCAGTTCCTTGATTGCCTTCACGATCTCCTCGACGACGAGACGGCAGTCGCCGACGATCGGGACATCCGGCTTGCGCACCTTGCCCTGCTCCGCCGGGTCGATGTCGACGTGGATGATCTTCGCGTCGGGGGCGAACGTGGAGACCTTGCCGGTGACGCGGTCATCGAATCGCGAGCCGAGTGCGCACAGCAGGTCCGCCTTCTGAAGCGCGGTGATTGCCGTTGCGTTGCCGTGCATGCCCGGCATGCCGTAACACAGCTCGTGGTCGTCGGGGAACGCACCGCGCGCCATCAGCGTGGTGACGACCGGCGTCTTCAGCAGTTCCGCGAGTTCCTTCACTGCCTCGGCAGCGTGCGCCTTCAGAACGCCGCCGCCGAGATAGAGAACAGGGCGTTCGGAGGCGAGCAACATCTTCGCCGCTTCCTTGATCATGCGCGGGTGGCCCTTGGTGGTGGGGCGGTAACCGGGCAGTGAATCGAGCACGTCCTCGTCCGACGGCCAGTGCCATTCCATCGTGTTCTGCAGGACGTCCTTCGGCAGGTCGAGCAGAACCGGGCCGGGACGGCCCGTGGTGGCGATGTGGAACGCCTGGCGCACGGCGAGCGGGATGTCCTGGGCGCGCATGACGAGCTCGTTGTGCTTCGTGACGCTGCGGGTGATGCCGACGGTGTCGCACTCCTGGAACGCATCGGTGCCGATGGCAGTGGTGGACACCTGCCCGGTGATGCACACCATGGGGATGGAGTCCATGAACGCGTCACAGAGCGGGGTCACCATGTTGGTCGCGGCCGGACCGCTCGTGACCATGGCGACGCCGGGACGACCGGTGACGTGGGCGTACCCCTGGGCCATGTGGCCGGCACCCTGCTCGTGACGCACGAGGATGTGGCGGATGCTCGACTTCAGGAGCGGGTCGTAGGCAGGCAGGATGCAGCCCCCGGGGAGGCCGAACATGACGTCGACTTTCTCCATCTCGAGAGCGCGGATCAGGGCTTCTGCTCCGGTCAGTGTCTCTTTCGCTGACATCTGGTCTCCTGTTTTCTGTGGCGGGTGTCTATTGAATTGGCATTCCGGGCCAAAAATGCCCCGAAAAACGAAAAAACCACCCCTATTTGGGTGGTCCGACGCGTGCATATGTGAACGGGCACGCGTCTAGATGACTACTACCTCAACGATTCGGGCGCGGAGTGCGGTGTTCATCGGGGGAAAGTCTGCCACGGGCCTCTCCCGGACCGCAACCCCCAAATTCCGCCCCGAGATTCCTGGACCAACCAGCATCAGCCGCCTTCTGTGGAGGCGGCGATCAGTGCGAGTTGGTCAGAACCAGTCCTTGTCCCCGTAGACGTACTCCATCTGGAATTGCTGGTCATCCTTGGTCAGATAGAGAATCCCCTCGATCAGGGGAATGATCGTCAACACCCCGCACGAGACCAACGACAGGACAAGCTGGATGACCCCCGCGGTGCGCTGCTTGGACCCGCCCAGGTAAAACTTGTGGATTCCCAGTCCCCCGATGAAGATTGCCAGCAATCCTGCAGTCATCTTGTCCTTGGAAGGGGGCTGCTGCCACTGACCCTGCGGTGAATACTGACCCGGAGGCGGCTGCGGCTGCCACGACTGTTGCCCTGGCGGTGGTGGGGCCTGCCACTGACCTTGATTCGACGGTTGTGGGGGCACGACGGTCGGCTGCGTGGGGGGAAACGCCTGCGAGGCTTGGGAATTGCCGGCCATCTGGCCGCACTTGCCGCAGAACCTGCCTTCACCCATCTCGTGACCGCAATTGGGACAATTCATCAATCGCACCTTAGGGCACCGGCACTCCAAATGCAGCGTGCTCGCCCACTCACGCCGCCGAGTCCCTATGGTTCCCGTCATGGAGATTGTCCGCACCCCTGATGACCGTTTCGAGAACCTGCCGGGCTGGCCGTACGCGCCGCAGTACACCGAGATCGATGCCGCCGACGGCAGCGGCGCGAGGATCCGCATCCACCACATCGACGAGGGCCCGAAGGACGCTGCCGAGACAATCCTGCTGGTGCACGGGGAACCGAGCTGGGGCTACCTGTACCGCCACATGGTGCCGGACTTCGTGGCCGCCGGTCACCGCGTGGTCGTTCCCGACCTGCCCGGATTCGGACGCAGCGACAAGCCCACCCAGATGTCCGACTACACCTACGAGCGCTTCGTCGTGTGGATGAACGACTGGCTGGCCCAGCACGACTTCGGACCGATGACGTTCTTCGGCCAGGACTGGGGCGGACTTGTCGGCCTTCGCATGGTGACGGCGAACCCCGACCGGTTCTCCCGCATCGTTGTCGGGAACACGGGTCTCCCCACCGGCGACCGCCCGCCGACCGAGGCGTTCATGAACTGGCAGAAGTTCAGCCAGACGTCCAAGGAATGGCACATCGGCCGCATGGTGGAGGCAGCATGCGCAACGAAGCCGCTCGACCCCGCGGTGGTCGCGGCGTACGACGCACCGTTCCCCGAGGAGATCCACAAGGCCGGCTCGCGCATCTTCCCGTCGCTCGTGCCCACCGGCCCCGACGACCCGACGGCCGAAGCAAACCGTGCGGCATGGAAGGTGCTCGAGTCATGGACGAAACCGTTGTTGACCACGTTCAGCGACGGCGACCCGATCACGGCGGGCGGATACCGCATCTTCCAGGGCAAGGTCCCCGGTGCGCAGGGCCAGCCACACGTGACGATCGAGGGCGGCGGCCACTTCCTGCAGGAGGACAAAGGCGCCGAAATCGCGACAATCATGAACAGCTTCATCGCCGCAACCGCCTGACCATGGTGTGAAACCAGCCGCCAAACGGGGGCAGGGGTCCCCAATCGCATAGCCTCGGAACCATGTCTGAACCCCGTACCATCGCCCCCGCCGAAGGAAAGCTCGGCGTCCTCACCGTCGGTCTCGGTGCCGTGGCGACCACCCTCATCGCCGGCGTCGAACTGACGAAGCGCGGCATCGGCAAGCCGTTCGGCTCCATGACCCAGATGGGCACCATCCGGATCGGCAAGCGCACCGACGACGACACCCGCCTGATCAAGGATTTCGTGCCGCTCGCCAAGCTGGACGACATCGTCTGGGGCGCCTGGGACGTGTTCCCGGACGACGCCTACGTGGCCGCCTCGCGCGCCGGCGTCCTGGAGCAGGGCAAGCACATCGAGTCGATTGCCGACACCCTGCGCGACATCCGCCCGATGAAGGCCGCCTTCGAGCGCAAGTACGCCCGCAACCTCGACGGTGAGCACGTGAAGCCCACCACCAGCAAGCGAGCCATGTTGAACGCCATTCGCGAGGACATCAACCGCTTCAAGGAAGAGAAGAAGTGTGACCGCCTGGTCATGATCTGGTGCGCGAGCACCGAGATCTTCATCGAGCCCGGTCGCGCCCACATGGATCTGGAGTCCTTCGAGAAGGCCATCGACGCCAACGATGAAACCATCTCCCCCGCTCAGCTTTACGCCTACGCCGCGTTGCTG
>Ga0208546_1000701_pt1 | contig 11495 bp, 15 predicted proteins | sample DEB19_08_DNA_4_FD_184528 | JGI IMG/M metagenome (GOLD analysis project Ga0208546, IMG submission 184528) | Aqueous microbial communities from the Delaware River and Bay under freshwater to marine salinity gradient to study organic matter... | ecosystem: Environmental > Aquatic > Marine > Coastal...
ACTACGCCACCTCGGGGGGTACCCCGCCCCCCGGGGGGGAGGGGTCATCATGCCCGGCCCCTGCCGGTAGGGGTGTCTACGCGGGTAGACGCCACCCCGGCCCGGCCGGTGGACCTCGGTGGACCTACCACCCCTGTCCGGTGGACCTCTGAACTCTTTCAGAACATGGACAGGGCCCGCATTCATAGAACCTCGGTGGACCTCGGTGGACCTTCTAAGAGGTAGATGGAATGGACTTGTCCAGATCACACACACACATATAAAGATAGGGCGAGGTCCACCGAGGTCCTTGAGGTCCACTTTATCGGCTTGCAAGGGCGTCAATGTGCCCGGTGGACCTCTAAAACGAGGTCCACCGAGGTCCACCGAGGTCCACCGACGAGCGCGGACGTCAGACATGCAGGGACACCACCTGCCCCGCGCGGGCCGAGTCGAGGGCCCGCAGCCGGTACCTCGACCTGCCCTCCCACATGTGCGGCCCGCTGAGGGTCACCCGGCCCACTCCGGGCAGCGTCCAGACTCGGTCGCGCATCTTCCGGAGCGCGATGCCGAGTCGCGTCCCGCGGGCCTTGTCGCTGCCATCCCCGGTCGCCCAGGTGAGCAGCCCCGCGTCGTCTGCCATCGCGAGCAGCTCGGCCGCGCCGACGTGCTGCTCCTGAGTCCGGGCCCACCAGCCACCGACGAACTCAGCCCACTCGCTGCCCTCCCGATCGGACTCGCGAAAGAGCGCGTCCCGGTCGCCGAGGAAGCCCGGCACCTGAGCCACCTGTAGGCACCCACCCACGACCTCGGAGAACCGCTCGAAGGACCCCAGCCGGGCCCCGTCGTAGGGCCTCCCTGCGGCCATCCAGGCGCGGATGATGGAGAGGGCGGCCGAGACCAGCAGCCCCCGGTGCTCGCGCGTCCAGGCGCGAATATCGGGCATCCTGAACCCGCTGCGCTCCCCGGGCCGGTCGGTCGCTGGGTTGAGCCGGATGCGGCAGACCCGCCGGGCCATGTCCGTGCTCAGGGTCGCGTTGTTTGACGTGAGGGCGAAGACTGACAGGGCCGGCACGGTCAGCTCGGCGATGCGCCCGAGGTCCCGGTCGGTCCACGCGGGGTAGGCCGTGAGGATGCCTTCGAGCGTGGAGTCGGCGACGGCGCCCGACACGTTGTCGAGCAGGATCATCGGCCGGCCCGACGACAAGGCCGACAGCAGGGCCTTCCGCCGCTCCTCCTCCTGCCGGGCGAACGGCGTCGGGGGCGGCGCTGCGCCGAGGGCCACGGTCCCAGCCAGCTCGGCCAGGAGGGACTTGCCCGAGCCCGGCGTCGGCGCCTCGATGAGAAAGCCGGGGCAGGGCCCAGCGATGAGCCGGCGCAAGAACGGGGTCAGAACCAGGGCCAGGGCATGAGCCCGGTCCGAGTCGCTGGCCCACGGGAAGTCGCCGAGCCAGTGATCGAGCAGGAGCCGGGCCGCCTCAGGCGCGGGCCCCTCGACGAGCTGCAGCGGCTGCCCGACGTACAGCACGCGGGCCGAGTCGGAGTAGCCGGGCCGATCGACGATCCGGCCCTGCGCGTCGACGACTGGGCCCGCGACGAGGCCCTCAAGTACGGGCAGGCGCTCGTCGGGCTGGCTGAGCAGCACGTCGACCACGGCCTGCGGCGGACGGTCGGCGTCAACCTCAACGAAGGGGCTCGCCGTGGCCTCCCCCGCGTGCGCCCGCCGGGTCTTGATCCAGTCGGCGGCCCCCGCAAGGTGCCCGAGCAGAGCGTTCGCCGTGACCGAGACGATCCGCGGCCCCTGCTCGGTCTGGTGGACCTCGACGAGGGCACCGCCGCGCCGGTAGAGCCGCGGGGTCGGCCGGTTGGCCCTGTCCAGGGCTCGCCACGCGTCCGCGACGACCTCGCGGAGCTGGCGACCGGTCACGAGGATCCGAGGGCGCCGCGGGGCCTCCTGCTCAAAGGGCGGGGGTTCCTCGGGCAGCGGAGCGTCGTCGTCGTCGCGAGAGGGCGGCGCCTTCCAGTCGATGCTCTTTGGATGTCCCTGCCCGACCGCGACCATCTGCCGCACCGCGCGCTCGGCGTCGGCCCGATCCTTGCCAGCCGCGCAGGCAGCGTCGATCAGCGCGAGCACGACAGCATCCTGCTCGAATGTCGGCCAGTGATGCAGGTACATCCCGACCTTGTGGGCGGCCGCTACGATGGCAGGGTGCCGGCCGCCGACCGGCGCCGACAGGATGCGCTCGGCCTGGTCCTGCAGCACCCGGGCGAGGTACTTCGCTTGACGGTCGTCCGACGGGGCCGAGGGCAGAAGGGGCAGCGAGGGCGGCGAGACCGGCGCGGGCGCGAGCAGGAGATCGAGCAGCCAGCCTGGCGCGGGCTCGGGCGCCTGGCGCTGGATCCACTCGTAGCGGCCCCCGGAGACGTGGCCCGAAGGCGCTGCGACGACGTACCCGCCGGTCGCCCGCACATCGAGGCCGGTCTTCGCCCCGCCGATCTTGAGCCGCGCCCGGTTCCGCAGCTCGGTGGCGCGATCGTCCATCGCGAAGAACAAGTGCTGCCCGCCCGACCCGGTCCGAGCCCGCAGCGCGGACAGGGCCCCGTGCTCAGCCTCCAGACGCGCCAGGTCGGCGGCCCCGTCGACGTCGTCGCCCGTGTCCACATCGAGGACCCAGACGCCCGAAGGCGCGCCAGTGGCCACGCCGAGGTGCGCGTCGGGCCATCGCTCCCACCACCCGTCGATCACGACCGGGTCACGGCTGGCGCCCTTGACGCCGTCTTCGAGGCGGGGGTGCTTGCCCGGGCTCGCGCAGTCGGCGCCGCGAGAGCAGGTGCAGGACCCGTCAAGCGAGAGTGAGTGCAGAGGCAGGACGGACCAGCCGCGATCGGCATACTGCCGGGCGGCCCGATGGAGAGGGTTCGGCATCATTCGGCTGCTCTACGGGCGGACAGGTCTCGGATGGCCGCTGCGACGGTCCGCCGGGCCGCCACCGCGTCGAGGAGGGCGCTCGCCTCCCCTTTGGAAATCGTGTCGAGGTCGCGGCGGATGCGCCACGCGCGGAGGGCGGCGATCTGACGCTCGGTAGCGGCCTGCGACTTCCATTCGGCGTCGACCCGCCCGAAGCGAAGGCCCCGGGCGCGCAGGGCGGTCTCGGTCGTGAGGCAGGCGGCCTCGCGGGTCGGTGCGCGTCCAAGCTGCTCGGCGTCGCCGCGGCGGACGAGCCACGCGGACCAATCGGGCCCGGTCTGGCGGACGAGGCCCGTCGCCTGCGCCCCGTCCTCGCCGCGAGCGCCGACGGTCCAGACGTCCGAGTAGTGGTACCAGCCGGCCGCGTCCCGCACCTTGGAGCCGGGCAGCAGGAGGACCTCGTAATCGGCAACGCGGGCGATCCGCAGGCCGTCCCGGTCGACGTCGTCCTCGGGTCTGGCGGCGCGCGGCCGCATGAGGTCGCCGGGGCCGTGCAGGGCCCGGTCCCCGGACTCGTACCACATCACCCAGTAAAGCGGGCCCTCGACGACGGCCTCGACGATGCCCTGCCCGAGCGGCTGGGTCCGGTGCTCGACGAGGTCGCCCTCGACGAACGTCCGGGCGGCCTTGTCGGCAGCGGCCGCAGTCGGCGAGAGGTCGGCGATCGAGGACAGGTCCAGATCGCAGCCGTTGTCCACGAAGTCGAGCAGGAGGGCCTCACTTTTCCCAAGGAACAACCTGAGCCCCCGCCCGACCATCTGCACAAAGACGACGCGGGACTTTGTCGGGCGCGCCTTGAGCAAGATCGAGGCCCGCGGCGCGTCGAAGCCCTCGAACAGCAGGTCGCGGCTGACGAGGCCCAGCGTGCGCCCCGCGAGGTAGTCGCCGACGATGCGCTTCCGGTCGGCCCGCGGCATGTCGCCCCAGACCGCCTGGAAGTCATGCCCGCGCCGCTGGAAGGTCTCGGCCAGGTGCTGCGCGTGCTCCACCGAGGCGGCGAAAACCAGGGCCGGACGGGCGCCCCCCTCGCGCTCGTAGTAGTCGACGATCAGCGAGTTCCTGGCCTCGACGTCGACCAGCCGCGCCAGGTCGTCCTCGACGTAGTCCCCGGACTTGCCGACCCGACACTCGGAGATGTCGAGCTGGGTCTCGACGCGGATGCCGCGCACCGGGACGAGGTCGCCCGCCGCGATCGCGTCTCCGATCCCGTGCTCGTAGACCACGGCCTGAAAGACATCGCCCAGGCCCGTCGTCGAGCCGCCCTCGGCCGACCTGAAGGGCGTCGCGGTCATGCCGAGGTGTTTCCACTTCGGGACCAGCTCAGCCACGCGCTCGTAGATCGCCCGGTAGGTCGGCGCGGGCGCGTGATGGCATTCGTCGGTGATGACGAGGTGCGGCCCCCGGAGCTGCGCGAGCCGGCCGCGAAGGGACTGGACGGACGCGACGACGATGTCGGCGAGGATCTCGTTCCTGGCGGCCCAGACGACGCCCACGGAGTGCCCGCCGGGGATCGCCTTGATGCGCTCGTAGAGGTCGATCACCAGCTCCTCGCGATGGACGAGGACGAGGACAGGGCCTCGGGCGGCAGCCAAGCGCGCCCACGCCGCGAGCAGCGTGCCCTTGCCCGTGCCCGTCGCGGCGCTGACGATCACGGCCTGGAGGCCCTGCCGGAACGCGGCGCGGGCCGCGTCGGTCGCGGCAAGCTGCCAAGCTCGAGGACGCTGGCCAGGCGAGAGCGGGAGGGTCACGGGGCCTCCAGGGCGTTGCAGAGGTCGAGGTAGCCGCGGAACTCGCGGCCGAGAGTGCGGGCGTCGGCGAGCGACAGGGTCCCCGAGGTCTTGCCGCTGGCCCAGTCCCGGTAGCGGGGCCCGAGCAGCCGCCAGTCGAGCGCCAGCATGACGGGCGGACCCGCGGTGCCCTGGTGGAGCCGTAGGAGGACAAGGCCGCGGCCCCCGGCTTTGACCATCGCCTCGAAGGCGTTTGCCTGATGCGCTGGGATCGCACTCAGAGACCAAGGAGGCGCCGCGCAGTCCTTCCAGTCGGCGAGGATGGCCTGCCCGAACGTGCCCTTGATCACGATCAGGAGGTCGGGCGGGGCCTTGGCAGCGTAGACGGCGACAAAGCGGCCGCCGGGCCCGCGCTTGCCGAGCTGCTTGACCGGCACGGAGAAGCGGTGCCAGGCCAGGAGCCCGAGCTGCTCGCATCGATCGAGAAGGTCGCCGCAGACATCTTCCCAGCCGAGACCCTTCACCGGTCCCCCAGACGAGGCCCCGCATCGGCGGACGGAGCAGCCGATGTCCCCGCCGATGCGGGCCCCGCAGAGGATGTCCAGTGCGCCTCAAGCTCGGCCGCCAGCTCGGGCGGCACGTCGAGCGCGGCGCGGAGCGCGGCCCAGAGCCGCAGCGACGGGCGCGTGCGGCCCAGCTCGATGTTGGCAAGCGTCACGCGCGAGATGCCGATCATGTCGGCGATCTCGCGTTGCGAGCGGTTGCCCCGCAGGTCGACCAGAGCGCGAGAGAGGTGCGTTTGCATGGCAAACACTTACCCCGGGGTCTTGTCATGCGGTTGTAAAGTGTTTGCGCGCTGGACCTATGACAATGGTTTAGAGGATAAACGTATGTCGACCCAAGGAGGCACCGTGCCCTATCACCCGCACATGCCGTTTCACGAGTACGCCGCGATCAAGGCGCTGAACTGGTCCACGATCAAGCATCCGACTGCACTCGCGCAGCGGGCGGCCCTGTCTGGGGGCTCCGACTCCGATCCGCTTTACTCGGCGCTCCACTGCGCCCTGTTGGAGCCCGGCGAGTTCGAGGCCCGCTACACCGTCTCAGAGGGTCGGCGGACGGCCGCCGCAAAGGCTGCCGCGGGCGATCGCATCCTCCTGACCGAGCGCGACGACCTCGCGATACGGTCTGTCGTCGAGGCCGTTCGGTCGCATCCGGCCGCGGGCCCGCTGCTCGCCGACTGCCAGGGCCGCGCCGAGGTTACGCTGGAGTGGACCGAGCGCGTCGCCGGGCAGACGTGGCCGATGAAGGGGCGCCTCGATGCGCTGGTCGTCGACGGCGACACCGCGACGGTCGTCGACCTCAAGGCCGTGCCCCGCGTCAGCCCGCGGCACGTCGCCGTCGAGATCGCCCGCCGCGGGTACCACGGCCAGCTCGCCCACTACGCCGCGGGCGTCCGGGCGGTCTGGCCTGACATCCGCACGGTCCGGGCGATGATCATCGCCTACGAAGCGCGAGCGCCCTACGACGTCGGAGTGTTCGAGCTGCCGGCCGACGAGGCCCTCTACACTGGCGAAGTCTACCGGGCCGAGCGTCTCTGCTGCTACGCATCGGCGGCCCTGTCCGGCCGCTGGGACGGCGCGTGCCCTGAGCCGGTGCAGGTTGTTCTGCCGCGCTGGGCGCCGGGGCTCGCCACGGACGACGCGGGCGCCGACTACGACGAGGAGGGGTGACATGCGGATCGAAGACGTGGACTGGGACAGCACGATCGGGGCCTACATGAAGGCGGTCGACATCCCCGACGGAGGTGTCACCCTGACGATCGCGGGCGTCGAGCCTGTCGAGGTGAGGGACAACAAGGCGCGGCGGGATGACGCGCTCAAGCAGGCCTGGGCCGTTCACTGGCGCGAGGGCGGCTGGAAGCCCTGGTTGCTGAACACGACGTCAAAGAAGACGCTGCGGGCCCTCTGCGGCGAGCGCATCGGGGACGCGATCGGCCGGGCGATCACGCTCTACCACGACCCGACCGTGTCCCTCGGCTCGGCGAAGGTCGGCGGGATCCGCATTGCGGGCGCGCCGTGGCTGGAGCGGGACCTCACGATCACGATCCAGCCGAACCCGCGGAAGCGGCCCGAGACGGTCGTTCTGCGGCGGACGGGCGGCCGACCGGCGCCTGAGCCTGAGCGGACGCCGGATGTCTCGATTGAGGACTGGGCCCAGGCGAAGGGCTACCCGCTCGCGGCAGTCGAGGCCGCGCTCGCGGCGGGTGGCAAGCCGTCGGTCGGGAAGGTGCCGGCCCGCGCTCGGGCCAAGGCGATCGAGTGGCTGGAGGGCGACGGCAAGGGCCTCGTCGCCGATGCGATCAACGTTCTGAACAGCAACCTCGGAGAGTGACATGGACTATCGTGTGTTTCAGGACATCCTCACCCGCGTCAAGGCAGAGGCCTTCGATCATCTGGCGATGGCAATCGAACAGGAGTGCCACTATCAGTTTCACCTCGCAGCCGGCATCCCGCAGGACATTCCCGAGCCCAAGGCCCCCACCCCTGCGGCGGCCGCCACCGAGCCCGAGGAGGTCGTCGTGGTGCCGGCGCCGACTCCGATCGCTGCCCCCTCGCGCCGCCGCAAGTACCCGGGGGCGGTCACGACGACGCCCGAGGCGATCCTGCCCCAGCCCGAGCCGATCTCGCTCGTTGCCGACGACGAGGCGCCGTTCTGATGGCCTACGACCCGTGGACCGCCATCGAGCTGCGCCGCGCCTGCGAGATCGCCGCAGATGCGTCTCTGACGTGGACTGAGGTCGCCGACGCACTCGTCGACGAGCACTACCCCGCACGCGCGCCCAAAGCCCTCGGAGCGCGGTTGCTGGCTGCCGGTGCCCCCCGGCGCACGCGCGACGACGGGCAGCTCTGCCGGCCGGACCTCGTCGAGCGCAAGAACCCGCCCTCGGCGCCTACCACCACTACCACCAAGGCCCCGTCACTGCGCTGCATCGCCTTCGATGTCGCGAGCCCGTGCCGCGTCGTCGTCCACGTTGGACCCGACGGCGTGCGGGTCGACTTCCAGCACTTCGAGGATTGACCATGCCCGTTTCCCTCTTTGTCTCTGGTCTCGGCGCGTACTCGGGCGCCGTCGACCTCCGCATCCCCGACTGCGCGCTCGTCGCCGGCCCGTCCGAGTCGGGCAAGACCTCGCTGGTCTCGGCCCTGTCTCTGGCCCTCACTGGCTCGACGCCCCACGGCGCGGAGGAGGACGAGGCCATCCACGGCGAGCGCGCGACGGTTGAGGCCGGCGTGGCAGGTGTGGCCCTGTCTTGGTCTCGCCGCGTCGGAGGCCGCGCCATCGCACGCGTCAACGACACCAACTGCCCGTCGCTGGCAGCGCACCGGGCCGCCGTCGGTCTCGACGCCGGCATCGTGCAGGCGATCCTCTGGCCTCTGCGCTGGGTCGACCTGGCCCGCAGCCCGAGGGCTCGGGCGCTGCGCGACCTGCTCGCGTCGGTGCTGCCGGCTGGCGACCTCGCGGCGATCATCGCCGAGAGCGCGGACCTGCGCCCCGGCGACCCTACCGACGTCAAGGGCGCCGAGGCTCGGCAGACCGCGGCCAATCGCGCCCGCGACGAGGCCCGCGGCGCGCTGGCCCAGGCTGAGCGGATGCCTGTCCCCGACGAGACCCCGCCACCGAACCCGGCGCACGTCGAGGCTGCCCGTGCGCTCCTCGCCGACATCGACGCGTGGCGCCGCTACGACGACGCGATCGAGCGCCACACGCTGCTCGCGGCGCGCCACTCGGAGCGCGCAGAGCGGATCCGTCAGTGGCACTCGCGCGCCGCCGTGGCCCCGCCCGGCCGAACCGCCCGGAACGCCCTGGCCGATGCCCGCCGCGAGGTCGAGGTCCTGCTGTCTGAGCTGGCCCTGTCTCCTCAGCCGGCGCGGCCGCCCGCCCACGTCGAGGACCACTGCCCGACCTGCGGCCAGTCGCTGCCCGACGCCGCGGCCGCGGCAGAGCGTCACGTCGCGCAGGTGGCCGAGTACGAGGCCGCCGTCGCCCGCCGCGCCGCGACCCAGGCCCGCATCAACGAAGCGACCGATCGCGCGGCCCAGCTCCAAGGCCCCGCCGACGACGAGGCCGCGGCCGAGATCGCCGCCCAGTCGAACGGCCCTTGCCCGTCTTCACTGCCCGATCCGGGGCCGGTGCCCGAGGCCCCCGCCGGGGCTCGACCCGACTTCGCGCGCGAGGCCGGCGCCCGCGCCTACCTCGACCGCGCCCAGCAGGCCGAGGGCGCTGCAGGCCGCCGCGCCGCAGCGATCCGGGCGATGGAGTCCGCTGTCATGGCCGCCCGCGCGCATCTGCAGGCTGCCGAGTCCGAGGCCGCCCGCGTGGCGCAGCTCGTCGTCGCGGTGCGCGGCGCGCCCGCCGAGCTGGTCCGGCGCGGCCGGGTGGCGCTCGACGAGGCCCTGTCCGGCTCGGGGGTCGGCGTGATCCTCGCGGAGCCCGGCGAGTCCGGCGACGAGGTCCGCGTCACGATTGACGGCCGGCCCTGGTGGATCGCCTCGACGGGGCGCCAGGTCGCGGCCGACGCTGCGCTTCGAGCTGCGATCCGGTCGCTCGCGGCGGCCCGCTACCCCGGCGGTCCGATCGGCTACGACGAGGTGCCCGTCGTCATTGACCGGGCCCAGGACTGGTCTGGCGAGTGGCCCTCGATCGCGGCGCCCTGGTGGCGACTGGAGACGCGTGCCGGGGCCCTGGTTGTCAAGAAGGTGTGATGCACTAACTTTCATGCGTTTACGCCTTGCACGGATGAAAGGCGCAGCATAGACTCTGAGTGTCCGGGGGCGATGGAGTCCTCGGCGCTCTGGAGCCGCTACCATGACCCGCCTCTCCGACACCGACCTCCGCGCCCTCGCCACCGAAGCCAGCGCCGCCCGCGATTACGCCACCCTCGCCCTCTGCCTTCTGGCCCTTGGGGTCCACCGTGGCGACATGCGCCCCCACATCGCCGCCGCCTGCCCCCCGGACGTCTGCGCCGTCGTCGCCCTTCGCATGCTGCGCGCCGCTCAAGACCAGCTCCCTCGTTGACCGCCCCGCGCCCTCTCGGCGGGGCGCCCCGAGCTGCACCCGGTTTACCGGCCGGCTGTACCTCGGGGCGCCACGCCCACTGCCCCTTACCCCTGGAGTACCCGCTATGACCAACACCGACCTCCGCATCCTCGCCTCCGAAGCCGGCGCCGCCGGCGACTACGCCACCGTGGCCCTCTGCCTGCTGGCCCTCGGCCGCCGCCGCGCCGACATGCCGGCCCACGTCGCCGCCGCTTGCCCCGCTCGCATCCGCGCTGCTGGCGCCCGCCGCGCTCTGGCCTCCGTCTGAGCACCACCCCCACCACCTCGCAGGAACGACCATGACCTCGACCGACATCCTTCTCGCCTTCCCCCGCGCCACCGAGAACACCGACGGCAGCATCAGCCTCGACGGCTTCACCGTCTGGCACGACGACGCCGACGCCAGCAATCCTGGCTGGGTCGTCACGCTGGCCAACGGCGCGCACGAACCGGTCGACACGATCGGCGACATCGCGCACGTCATCGGCGCCTGACATGCCCGCCCGTCACCGCTGGACCCGGGAGCAGATCGAGCTGCTCCGGGCCCTGTCCATGCCCCGCACGCTCCCTTGGACCGAGGTCGCCGCCCGCGTCTCGGCCATCGGTGCCCCCCGCAGCGCGATGAGTTGCATCCTCCTCTGCCGTCGTCTGGAGTCCAAGTGATCGCCCGATACCTGCTCTGCGCCGCCTTCATGGCCCTGTCTGTCGCCTTCTCGGTCTCCGGCCTTCCCGGCTGGCACGCGCTCTGGGCCCCGCTCGCGATCGCGGCCGTCGCCTCGATCGCGCCCATCCTCGCGGGTGACGCGTGACAGGGCCCGGCGAAGTCCCCGCCCCCTGGCGCTGGACCAAACACGGGCCGTTCGACCTGCTCTACGAGGGCTCGGTGCCCCGTCTCGCGCTGCAGTGGCGCCTCGGCTCCTGGGAGGTGTCCCACGCCGACGGCACCGTGATCCGCGACGGCGTACTCACTGAGCGTCTGCCGGCCGTCCTCGCCACCGTGCTGCCCCGACTTCGACTTGAGGTGACCGAATGACGCTGCCATTGTTGCTCGGTCGGCTTCCGCCCCGCTGGCGCTGGACCATCCACAATGTCATCGCGCATCCACTCAGCGAGGCCCTGTATCAGCTCGGCCTAGATGCTTTTTCTCGCCGCGTGCATGATTTGACGATCCCCGAGGTGACCGAATGACTCCCGACCAGTACCAGCTCGCCGCCTGGCGCTTCGCCCGTTCGTCCGTCCGCGAGGGCGACAAGGCCCAGGACCATGCCCGCTACGGTCTGCTCTCCGAGATCGGCGAGCTTGCCGCGATCTACCAGAAGTCGGTGCGCGACGGCGTGCCCGTGGACCGGGACCGCGTCCGGGCCGAGCTGGGCGATGTGCTCTGGTACGTCGCTGCGTGCGCGACGCTGTCCGATCTGAAGATGTCCGACCTCGGCCTGCACGCGCCGCAGCCCGGGCTGTCGATGCTGCAGCTCGTGCAGGCCGCGACCTGGCACTCCCTGACGACGCTCCCCGGCCTCGTCGCCGAGATCGCAGGGCGACACGGCATCACGCTCGCGGAGGTCATGGAGGCGAACGTGGACAAGCTCGCGCGCCGCGCCGCGACGGGCACGATCGGGGGGTCGGGGGAGGACCGGGCCGCGGCGGCGGCGGCGGAGTGCGCGGCTGTCGTGCGCTACCTTCAGCACCTGCCCGAGGTCTGCGCCGCCTGCTGCGACGCT
>Ga0208546_1000704_pt1 | contig 11447 bp, 20 predicted proteins | sample DEB19_08_DNA_4_FD_184528 | JGI IMG/M metagenome (GOLD analysis project Ga0208546, IMG submission 184528) | Aqueous microbial communities from the Delaware River and Bay under freshwater to marine salinity gradient to study organic matter... | ecosystem: Environmental > Aquatic > Marine > Coastal...
ACCATTTTATTGGTGAAGATATTATTTTCTTCCGCCGTATGAAGAAGGCTGGCATTCCGCTTCACGCACACACTGGTGCCCTAGTCAAACACATCAAGAGATTCTCACTTGACTATGACTACTACGCATTGTACTGGGCTAACCAACATTTAAAAGATAAACTTAAAGAAGAACAACAAGGCTAGGAGAATAAGTGGCTGGTCGTGATATTACCGAAGGTCGTTCTAGTAGAGCGATTGCGGTTGACGTAGGTGTTGTTTCAGATACATCTATCTGGCAGAACACTGATATTGCTTATGACGTAGCGATTGGTGGTATGCCATTCATCTATGCTATTTCTGATGCACGCCCTTATATCCGCCAAACAGCGCCGTATCGTAAGGAACAGTTTGATAATCAGACTGAACCTGGTGAACAATCACTAACTGGGTGGTGGTTGAGAAGCCAGTCTTCGTTTCACGACGGGACTGGCATTACTTTTTATGACCCTGCTTTAATCCCAGGAGAGGGTACATTCCAATACGCAGACAGCAAGGGTGTAGATGTCTGGACTAAAGGTGAGGTAACACTACTTAACTCTAGTACAGAAGGACACAATATCACTGGACCTATAGCATCTAACGCTCGTTCTAATCAATTTATTCGTTCTATTAAGTGGGGCAGCACGGAAGGTATTTTGCTGCACGATGAGTTTGACGTAGATAAGATTGATACTGCTGGAACTGTTACACATTTTATTGACTACAATACTGGTACTGACGATAAAGTTTATGCTATCTGTGATGATGGTACTACTGCATACTGGGTAACTAATGATACTGGTCCATCAGGTAAGTTAGAAGTAAACAAGAAAGCACTGACTGGCACATCTACTACATCTCCGACAGTTATGTTTACGGCTAATGGTATTACTGTAACCAATGCAGTGATGGAGTTTATTAAAGAACGTATCATTATGTGTGCCAACAATGGTGTCTATGAATTTACATCAGCAGCATCATCACTACCTACAGCAGTCTATACACATCCTTCTACTAGCCACGTATATACCAGCATCACAGCCTCAGGTCCTGCAATCTATATAGCAGGCTATAATGGTATTCAGTCAACCATTCAGAAGTTTACACTCACTACAGCGGGGGCTATGCCCACGCTATCTTCAGCAGTAGTAGCAGCAGAACTACCAGTTGGTGAAATTGTCCACGACATTTACTACTACCTAGGCTATATGGCTATTGGCACTAGCAAAGGTATTCGTATTGCCACAGTCAATGACCAAGACGGTTCATTAACATATGGTCCACTAATGGTAGAAACTACTCAACCTTGCTATGACTTTGCTGCTCGTGAGAATTTTATCTGGTGTGCTACTGGCGTTGATGGTAACCCTGGAGTAATCCGTATTGACCTATCTAATGAACTATCACCGCTACGTTTTGCCTATGCTAACGACCTATATTACACAGGAGTAACTGGTCATCAGACTACCTCTTGTGGTTTTTTGGGTACAACTGACCGACTTGCATACTGCACTACCTATGCATCCTCTGTTGATGGCTATGTCTATTCACAATCTTCTGGTGCTTTAATGACTAGCGGCTATGTAACTACAGGTTATATCCGCTATAACACACTAGAGCCTAAAAACTTTAAGCGCTTGCTTGGACGTGGTGACTTTACCTATGGCTCTATGACGTTAGAAACCGTAGATGAAGACGGTATTGAGTACGATGTTGTTAGTTATGATGTATCAGTACCACCAGTAGAAGTAACTACTAGCCAGCCATCAGGCTCCAGAGAATATCTAGCCTACAAATTCATTCTATACAGAGACGGCACAGATAACACTAAAGGTCCTATCTTCAAGGGCTACCAATCAAAGGCAACAATTGCTACACCGCGTCAGCGGGTAATTAAGTTTCCTGTCTTTTGCTACGACGTTGAGACAGATAAGTACAATGTAATGCTGGGCTATGAAGGACGTGCTATTAGCCGTATTCAAACCTTAGAAAACATTGAACAAAATGGTGACGTCGTAACCTGGCAGGATTTGCAGACAGGCGAAAGCCGTCAGATTGTTATAGAACAAATCACATTCACACGCCAGACTCCACCAGACAGAGGCTTCTCTGGTTATGGTGGAATCATTGACATACTTATAAGGACCGTATAATGACACCTGCTGATTGGGCTGGACTAGCCGTATCCGTAACTACTCTTGCTGGAGCACTGGCAATGGGAGTTAAGCATCTAACTAAACATTACTTGTCGGAACTCAAGCCCAACGGCGGCTCATCACTGAAAGATAAAGTTAATTCTTTAGAAGACAAAGTAGATTTACTTACTGATTTAGTCAAGGAAGCACTGAGGAAATGAATGAAACCTGTAACCAAGAAAGCCACGCCTGCTGCTATTGCTGTTCTCCGTCAGGCGACGGCATTATTTCCGAAGCGCAAGAAACTGTCCGACGGGTTATTGCCGTCGTTAGCGCATCAACGCTTGAGCCCGAATTCGGACCACAATACTGGGCTAGCAGTAGACCTGACCCACGACCCTAAGGGCGGGGTGGACTGTGCAATTATTTTTGAGAAACTTAAAGAAGATATTAGGGTTAACTATCTTATTTTTAATGGCAAGATTTGGTCCCGTATCAGACGCAAAGAGGGTAACCGAAAGTACTCTGGTAGTAATCCTCACAATAAACATCTTCATATCTCTATTGATAGGGCTTACGCTAATGACACTAGCCCTTGGTTCTGGTGGTTAAACCAACCTAAGATTGTGAATCAGGTAAAGGCTAAGTTAAAGCCGCTACCTAAAAAGAAGGTCGCAGAAGGTGCTACAGTGGTACCTACGTGCACCTGCTGTAAGGTTCACAATAACAAACGAAAGGCAATCTAAATGGAAACACTAAAGCAAGTATCCCTCACTTGGTTCCGTGCCGCAGCAGCCGCTGCTATCGCACTTTACCTTGCTGGTGAGACTGACCTGAAGGTGTTAGGCACTGCAGCATTGGCTGGCTTCCTTGGACCAGTCCTAAAGTGGCTTGACCCATCTGCGCCAGAGTTTGGGCGTAAGAAAAAGTAGCCCTTTAAACGCCGTATAAGGCGATTACAGACACGAATAGACCCCTCTACCTAGTCCGATATAGGTAGGGGGGTCTTTCTTGTTTTCTGCCAGTCTTCCCCTAACTGGTAGAAATCTACTCGTTGATAACTAGGTTATGCCAATACTGTGGGTAGTCAGATGCATTGACAAAGACTACTAGGTCCCGCTCTTTGGTATCCCAACGGGTGTGGAAGGTAGGTTCTATATGCCCTAACTCTCTGGCTGGGATGACGCAAATACCGTCTGAGTATCTAAAGCAGATACGGTGGTAGGAGTAATCTGAATCTGTATATGGTGGTGCTATGAGTATCTGTTGTAGTTTGTTGAATGGGAAGATGGCTGCCCGACTGCTATCGGTCTTAAGCCATTTGATTTCTAAATCTCCTATGTAGTTCTCTCTGCCATTGCCGTGTAGCAAAGTAATGTGAAAGTCTGTAAAGAAAAAGCGGGGAGTTGGATACAACTTCCAGCCCTGAAAGTATTCTGTTAGGGCTTTGGCTGCTATCTGTTCCCGTTTGCCATCACCTGCTACTTGTCGTATGGGTTCAAGCGCCACGTTTATGTAACTCCCATTCTGGTAGTAAAGGTTTGGCTATGATGCGTAGTTGTCTGCGTAGTTCTTTACGTCTACGGTCTGTAGTACCTGCCCAATATCCGATGACATTATATTCAAGTGCATAGTCTAGGCATTCACTTCTGGCTGGACAGCCACGGCAAATCCTAAAAAGAGTTGGCTCATCTTTGTACTCGCCTGAGTCTGCAGTAAACCATAGTTCAGTATCTGTACCTTCGCAGGCTGGTCTATTCTTAAATCTAGGTAACACATTAGCCTCCTGTTTTGTAGAACCCTGTGCCCTTGAAGTGCACGGGTGTTGCTGAAAACTTCTTATCCATCTGGATATTACAGTCACCACAATTGATTATATGGTCTGAGTCTATTGTAAAGTATTGCTCTACTACAACATTACATATTGGACAACTAAACTCATACGTCGGCACAACCATCTTCCTCTCCATCTGGTGTAGGTAGTGTGACCATACTGCCACAACTAGCACACTCTGCATCTGTAAAATAAAAAGCAATCTCTCCATCAACAAATCCACCAAGCATTACAAACAAATCACAACCACAAGCACATACCTCTGTAGGTTCACCGCGTAAATCCATTGACTTGCTATAATCTGCTAGATGTAGCAAGTCCCTGATGTCCTTACTCGGTTCCATCATCTTCTTCTATGGGTGCAGTTGGTGTATCTTCATCTGTGAAGGGGCGCCATCCGCCTAGGTTTCTAATGAGTGAGTTGATAGCCCGTTGTACTTTCATTCTAGCACCATCTGGTGATGTCTTTAAGTCCTTTGCTATCAGACTCCACTCGTTATTGTCTGTGCTAAATCTAATCCTGAGTACATTCTGCTTAGCCTCTGTTAATTTATAGAAGGCTGTTGCTATATCTGAACGTAGTACTAGCCAGTTATTACCGTCATTGCTGCCCTCTGACTTGGCTACCTTGAAGTTGAGGTCTTTAATTTTGGCTGGCATTTCATATGATTCAGATATGATGCTAGGCAGGAAGGCTTCTATAACTGAGTTGTCGTAGTAGTACAAGTCAAGCAACTCGTAACCTACCGTCTTTGCTTTTTCCCGCTCGCAATATTTTATGGCTGCATTACGTAGGGATTTGGCTATAAGTTTTTCTCTGTCTTTAATATCTAGTGCTTCCCACTCGGACATCTTGTTGGGGTGGGTAATAAACCAAAGCCATAGAACTTGCTGTATATCAGCCACTTCAACCATAGGATATTTCCTATGATATTCGGTGGCTAACGACTCTACGAGATAGTCGTATTCAGTTATGAATTCCCCGCCGTGACTCATCAACGCCTTCCCATTGACCTCTTTGTACCAATAGTCCTATTATGGCATAGTTTGCTAGGTCTAGCAGAGTGTCCTCAATAGATTCATAATTGGGCGTGTCGTTCTTTTTATAATATAAATTCTGTAGCCGTGTCATTTTGTCGTGCATCCTGACTATTAGCCCATTCATAGCACCGCCTGGTGCCTTGGCTATATTGTATGGTCCGTAGTCAGCGTGCTTCTTGACCATAATTATCTTAAGTTCTGACAGGATTTCATCAAAGTTATTAACGTCCTTCATCAAGTACCTTCTTTACTTCTCTGTCAAACTCTAACATTGATTCTATAACTGTGACTTCTTCTATTACCTCATCGCCGTCACCTTGTGCTGCTGCCACTAACACGTTGGCTAGGACCGTAAGTAGAAACATACCTGCATCTGCATTTTGTTTAGTTGTCTCATAAACATCTCTGAGTGCAGCCAGTAAATCAAGACCTTTCTTCTCTGATAAAGGTAGCCCTAAGATTCTAGGGTTCTCTTTAATGTAATCCCACACTGCTTGGTCAGCGTTCATTGATGCATTTTCTGATTCGTTCATCTAACCACCCCGCTCCTTCTTGTAAGACAATGCTATTAACATCGTGCCCTTCGGGCATCTGGACTATGTTTACATTTCCTAACTCACGACTAATCTTCTTACCGAACTCTAGCCCTGGGCTATCACCATCTGCTAGTACTATCACTGTATCAAAGTCGTCAAGTATTTTGCTGTAGTACGGCTTCCAATTGTTAGCGCCTGGAACACCCACTGCTGGATGACTGGTCTTGACTACTGTAGTAATACAGTCAATCTCACCTTCGGTCACACATATGTAGCCGTCTGCTGTTAGTACTGACTGAGCATTGAACATAGTTGTCTTTGCCCCTGGCAAGCCAATGTACTTAGGGTCTTCGCCGTGGATACTACGAAAGCGTATGTCTACTACACCTGATGGTGTGATATAGGGAATTGCTAACTTACCCTTGTAGCCTTCGTGACCTGGCAATGGATTGTCCACTACCCCTAAATGAAACATCTTTGCTTCTTCTACCGACAGACCCCGTGTTCTTAGATAGTCTGCTGCTTGATGTATGTGCTGGGCGTATTCTGTCGCTGCCTGTAGGAGAAATTGTCTCTGCGTATTTGACAGCCTCACGATAGTTGCCTCCTTCTCTGTGCATAATTAAATCATAGACATCTCCACCGACACCACATCCGTGGCACTTGAATCTGCCTTCATCAAAGTTAATACCTGCTGATGCGTGTTTATCTGTATGGAATGGACAGCGCATCTTTCGCCAACCACTGCCCACCTGTGGCAGGTTGGCGCCTATATGTTCTAGATAGGCTGCAATGCTATGTTTGTCCATCAACTTTCTTTAGGAGAGCAAGCCAGACTTTGGCTGGCATAGTTGCATACCACTCTCCGACGTCTCCTTTACCTTTACGTTTGTGTAATACGGTACCTGTCCAAGCACCGTCGTTCTTCATCTCTATTTCTAATTCTGCTGTCCAACCCGCAAGGTCTAACTTAGCGTGGTTCTTAATCTCAATGGTAACTCCTGGCAAACCGCTGATGTCGCCTTTGTCTAAGGTTGCTCCTGCTAATCTGCGGTCTGCATACGGATAACCATTTGCTTTTAACCACTCTACTACAGCACGTTCTGCTGCACTACCTTTGCGTTTGGCTGCGCTGCTCACTCTAAAATATTTTCAACAATCTTTATGATAAGTTTATTTGTTTCTTCATACAGAGTATCGTTGTTGTATAACTCATCAACAATAATATTCCATTCACCTTCTGAGATAGGTTTGTTAAACCAGTTCTCTATATCTTCTTTGCTATAACTTATTTCCCATACTTTAATTTCCATACATAGTCTCCTGTGCATACTTGATTTGAACATCATCTAAATACATACTGTCAGGGTTGAAGGCTAGGCTGACATAGTTATTACCTGTCTGGTCTGCTCGCCCGTATCTGTTTTTGACTGGGGCTACGCAGAGATAGGTCTCATCACCTTGTTTCATCTGACCGATAGTAAGAACCATTGCTGGTATCTGATTGACCAGACCCTGAATGGCGCTACGTGGCTGGCAAGGATAGCCCTCAAAGCCTTCTTTAGTATGGTGTAGAACTAGCACGGCTGAGTTAGTATCTCTTGCAAGATACTTTAACTCCTTCATTGCTGCACGCATACCTTGGAATTCTTCGTGTCCATCCATTGCAATATCCATAAGGTTATCTACCACGATAAGTACTGGACTCTTACCCCATACAGTTTCAAATGCACTGACCTCATCATCTAAATCTTTTAGAGTGGGAGTGGATTCAAAGGACCAGAACAAGTGATTGTTCAGGGTGAGTATTTCTTCTGCTTGCTGTGGCTCACGCTTGAGCATTTGTTCTGCTGCTGTCTGTGTCATACGACCTGACATAGCAACAAGACGCATTGCCATAGTGTGAGCATTGGTATCTGCGCTGAAGTACAGCGTAGGTACCTTTGCTTTGGCTGCAATAGCCAGCGCAACTGATGACTTACCTGCACCTGGAGTGCCAGCAATCATCGTTATCTCTGCACGGCGCAGGATAATTCCTGCCCGCTCAAATGCCGCAAAGGCGGGCGGTAATGGTTCTCCGCCCACCTCTGCTTTGCTAATGCTGCGCTTGAGTGTACGCATTACTTCACTTGTTCAGCGACGAATGTATTCCACTCTGGTGAACCTGCACGAACATAGACGTTCTTGCACTTGTCAAATGCACCCTTTGGTGCTGGGCAGAAGTAACCACGGTAGGTCTTACCGTCTTTACCTGTGCCTTGAATGGCAGTCATCTTGCCGTGAGGACAATTCTTACCGCCCAATGATGGTGCAACTGGTGCTGCTGACCAGCCACCGTCTGATGGTGTGTTGTCAATGATTGATGCGCCGAGTGCTGCTGCTACTTGCGCTGGTGCCATTGGTGTTGTTGAACCTTTGGCTGCTGCTTCAAGTTCTGTTACTGCTGACTTGATTGCATCTAGTGCTGTTGCTACCAACTGGTCTAGTTCATCGCCGTGCTCTGCACGAACTGTTACTAGTGAACCTGCTGGAGTTTTTACTGTGATACTGATTGGTGCTTCAGTGCTAGCCACTGATTGTCTCCTGTTCTTCAAATGGAGTAGCAAGACCTTTCTTGTCTCGCCACTGTCTGACCTTCATTGCAAATTGTACACCCTTCCAACCTTCAGCAATGTCTATCCAAACTAATTTGCATAGCCCTGTCCCTGCTGGCAGATGAATGATGATGGCTTTGTCTTTGTTGACATCGCCCCAACTACCACGGCGACCCGTAGCAATCTCATACGGGGAGCCGTGTGCATAGATTGCTAACTGAATAGCAATGTTATTAGGATGGTCAATGCGACCTGTCTTTATATCTGCAATGAATCTTTCACCTTTATATTCAACAACTCTGTCTGGTGTACCAGCAATCTTGAACTTGTCTAGTACGCAGAACTGTTCTATAAAGATTTTATTTAGTTGTTTAGTTGCTTGTTCATAGGCTCGTATATCTCCAGCCCATTCTTCTGGGATAGGTCCAAGTTCCTGTCCCAAATCTAGTTTCTCTGCGAATGCGTGTAGTGCTGTGCCAATAGTTGCTGCACGGCTAGCACCTGCTACTTCCATAGCATCTTCTATGTATCTGTTGATTGCCATCTTATCTTCTTGTGCAGCACTAATGGCTAATAATAAATCACTGCGTACTGTTAAACCTATTGCTGCCATACGCATCTTCCAGGCAGTTAGTGCTGCTGGGTCATCAAGACTGTTAGCAATTGTAGTAGCCCGTGTATAGGCGACTTGTTTGCCGCCATCTTTGGGCTTGATTAACGGGCGACCATATCGGTCACGCTCTACTTCTTGTCTCATAAATTCCTTGTCTCCTTGTAAAAGAAATGGGCTGAGAAAGGAGACTAATCAAACCCCAGCCCATTTCAGTAGGCAGAGTGTATCAGATAGAAGCGGTATCTGATTGCTCTGATGTGGCGTGGCATTGGCAAGCACACCGTCTCCTGAGTCCACGGATACCGATGACAGTAATACCCGTGCACTCGTTGTGCTTGCCTACCATACATTTACCAGATGGCAGTGCTTCCACATACGTGTGGTCTGCAATCTTTGGCATTAGTTTATATGACCCTCTGTCAGTAAACCACCAAGCAAATCTTGGATGTTTTCTAACTGCTTAACAGTTACTTCATCTTCACGATTAGTGATGTCTTGTATTGCATATATCAATGCTTCTTGCATTTCATATATGTCTTTAATTCCGTAGCCTAACATTACTGCTGGCTCGCATCAGTGACTTCAACATCCCATTCATCAAGGCTGCCTTCGTCTGTGAACTGTAACTCTAGGCTGTTGGATACAATGTCACGGGCATCTTCTTCTGAGTCTGCTTCTACATCTACAACTGAGAATGAGATAGTGCCATTGACTGTGAACAAAGCCTTGAGTTTATCTGCTCCAATAGATTCTAGTAACTCATTGACATCATCTACTGTGCAGGTAATCTCTGTATCACCTGAGTCATAGCGGTTATTGAAGAACTCATATACAGATACCCGTGTCTTATGGAAACGGCTGAGGTATTCCTGTACTTTCTTCTTGTTGTAGTCTTCAGATTCAATGACGTGTTTAATCATATCATCTGTGTATTTAACTGTGCTTCCATCTAGATTAGTGTGTAAGTATTCCACTTTAGTCTCCTGTTTCTTGTTGTTCTATTGTTAAAGTAAACGATGCTCCAACTGGCTCATCGTGTGAGTACCTAACTACGGTTAGGTTGTCACCGTCTCTGGTGGCAACCAACCGAAAGTCACTATTAATATATAGTGGTTGTAGACCGTCATCTATGCTGGCATATGCATAGCCAGTAGCCCGTGTCCATCCCATATTTTTGCCAGAAAATTTAACCATAGCATTAGGCATATTATTATTAGTGATTGATTCAAACCAATCAGTCATCATAATATCTATATCTTCTTTGGCTATTTCCCAGCAAAGATTTCCTTGACAATCTTGTTGACAATGGCAACTGGTATTAAGTTCATATCTTTCAGACACTGAGTAACTCCAGTGCACGTAACTTGATATTATCACTGGCTCCAGACATAGTTCTGACACCGAGTGACTGTGCCTTAGTAGGCTTGCCGTGGTCTGCATACTCTATGACTGACTGCCATAGACCGAATGCTGTGCCGCGGATATTCTCCTGTGTTGGGCTGTTGGCATAAATATCCATAGCCTTGTGCCGTGCTGCCATAGCATTGGTACGTTGCTTCTTCTCACCTTGTGATAGCAGAGCAGGATGTGCTTCTTCTATCTTGCTGGGTAGTGGGAACACTGACTTGAAGAAGTTAACTGCAACTTGTCGGTCAACCTCTCGGTCTATCAGCATCTGTGCCACGTTTGTATATTCATCTACAACTGAGTAGGTAATGTTAAGAATGTTTCTAACATCATTAACATCTAGCACTGCGTTAGTTGTATGACGTAGTGTGTATGTGTACTGCTTGTTAGTAGCCCTGAATATTTTGTTAATCTGGTTCTTACACCAGAAGCGTTCAATGATTGGGCGTACTAGTACTGAGCCACTGCCATCGTGGCTAGTCTTGGCTAGCAGGAATGCTGCGTGTGGGTCACCTTTAATCTCCATCTCTAAAGGTAATTGCAATAGCATCCACACCTTTGCACCTGCATCGTACTCACCTGCTGCTGCATAACGAGCCTCACCTGAATCAATCAGGGTATCTAGCATTGAGAATACTTCGTGATTCTGAAGTGGTTTATACTTCGTGCCGACAACACCGAGTGGAATAACTTCACCCATTGGTGTGGTCTTAACAACTGCTTGCTTTTTAGGAACTGGGATATGTACTGGCTGTCCCTGTCCTGGTATTTGATATGTAGTAGTGACATCGTGCAGTGATACGGTCCAGTCAAGACCTGCTTGTCTGGCTACATCACTGGCTGATGTTGCTGTTACTGCTTTGCCTGATTTAATCCAGGCTGATTGGTTCTTTAGTGGAACCGTACTGCGTTCCGCAACTGCGGTTGTCATTTTGTCTCCTTTGTTAGTTGTTGTGTGTGTGCTGGGTGGTGCCGACTACGACACTCTTACTCGGGTATCATTGCGAACCCAGCACTTGTCAGATTACGCTGGTTAGACCTGCATCTCTCTGACATCTTGTTGTTGTCCTGTTTCTCAGGCGTATTGCAGAGAAAGAGGTAACAAGAAATCTAATACCAGCCGTGCTTGCGCCAATGCGCCCACGCTACTGATGGTTTGCCGTATCGGTGCTGGATATAAGCCAGCCCCCGTGCAATTTGTTCGGGGGCTGGCGTTCCTACTGCTAGCCCTAACAATTGTGGTATGCCATATGCTGTTGACTTTGGG
>Ga0208546_1000706_pt1 | contig 11395 bp, 9 predicted proteins | sample DEB19_08_DNA_4_FD_184528 | JGI IMG/M metagenome (GOLD analysis project Ga0208546, IMG submission 184528) | Aqueous microbial communities from the Delaware River and Bay under freshwater to marine salinity gradient to study organic matter... | ecosystem: Environmental > Aquatic > Marine > Coastal ...
CGATGCCGGCGGCGAGACGGTCGCTGACTCCGCCATCTCCATAGAGATCGCCAGCGACCAGGCTAACCGCATTGAGTGGATGCTGGCGGCGAAGCAACTGATCGTCGGCACGGCCGGCGGTGAATTCGCAGTCGGCGAGATTACCAGCGCCGAAGCTTTCGGCCCGGGAAACGTCAAGGCCGAGCCGGTGTCCAGCTACGGGTCCAAGCCGGTGCATCCGGTGCGCGTCGGAGACTCCCTGCTGTTCGTGCAGCGTTCCGGCCGGAAGATGCGAGACATCTTCTACACGCTGGAAACCGAGGGCTATCGCTCGACGAATCTGTCTGTGCTATCGCGTCATCTTGTTACCGCCGGCAAGGCAATCACTGCGCTGTCATACCAGCAGGAGCCGAATAGCGTCATCTGGGCGCGGCGGTCCGACGGTGCCCTGCTCGGCACCACGCTTAACGCCAATCAGAAGCGCTTCGGCTGGCACCGTCACCCCATCGGTGGCGACGGCATCGTCGAGGCCATCGAGGTGATCCCCAGCCCGGCCGGCGACTCCGACGAATTATGGATGATCGTCCGCCGCACCATAAACAGCGCGACGGTGCGCTATGTCGAGTACATGGAGGCGCCGCTCGACGCCGAGCAGGACATCATCGAAGCGTTCTATGTGGACTCCGGCCTGAGCTATGACGGCTCCGAGGCGCAAACCTTGACGCCGGGCGCAGGCGCGACGACCGCCGGCACGACTGGCGTCACCTTTACGGCCGGCGGCTCGGTGTTCGTCTCCGGAGACATCGGCAAGGAGATCCGTTACCGATACCAGGACGCCGACGAGGTTTATAGGACTGCGCGCGCTGAGATTACCGCCGTGACTTCCGGCACAGTAGTCGAAGCGACGATCATCTCCGCGTTCCCGTCGGTGGCTGCCATCGCCGCAAGCGCCTGGGCCATCACCGTGACGAGCATTTCCGGGCTGAACCACCTCGAGGGCGAGACGGTGGATGTGCTCGCCGACGGCGCACCGCATCGCCAGCTCACCGTCGCCTCCGGCGCCATCACGCTGGATTATCCGGCCTGGTATGTGCATGTCGGATTGCCATGTCCGGCCAAGATTCAGACCATGCGCCTGGAGGCAGGAGCGGCCGACGGCACGGCGCAGGGCAAGACCAAGCGTGTGCATTACAGCACCGTCCGCCTGATCAATACCGTGGGCGGCAAGACCGGCCCTGACGAGGACGCTTTGGACGAGTTGCAGTTCCGCAGCGCCAATGAGTACATGGACGAACCGCTTGAGCCCTTCACCGGCGACATCGGCATGGCTTGGCCTGATGGCTACACGACAGACGGGTACATCATGTACGTGAACGACCAGCCGCTGCCTGCTACGGTGTCCGCCTTCCTGCCTTCCGTGGTGACGCAAAACCGATGAACATCATCCCCTACAAGGCCGAACACCTCGATGCCCTGCTGCTGCAGCCGGCGCAGGCTGGCGTGCGCAAGTATTTCGGCAATCCCGAGTACGGCAAGATGCTGGAACTGCCGGACCTTGCCTTCACCGCCATGGAAGGCGAGCGTGTGCTGGCCATGGCCGGCGTGCTGCCGCGATGGGAGGGCCGGGCGGAAGCCTGGGCGCTGCTTTCGGGCGACCTTAGGCGGCATTTCATCAAGATCCACCGCGCCGTGCTGCGCTTCCTGGACGCAACCGATATCCGCCGCATCGAGACGGCGGTGGACGCCAACTTCCCGGCCGGCCTCGCCTGGGCGGAAATGCTCGGCTTCGAGAATGAGGGCTTGATGCGCGGCTACACGCCGGAGGGCCGCGACTGTTACCGCTTCGCGCGGGTGAAGGGGAAATAAGATGGAAGCAGCCGTAGCACTTTTCAGCAGCCAGGCGTTTCAGATCGCCAGCACGGTGTTTTCCGTGATCGGCGCCATCAACGACGCCAACAGCAGATCGGACGCCTACGAATCGCAGGCGGCATGGAATCAATACAACGCCACGGTACAGCGCCAGAACGCCGATGCCGCCTTGCAGCAGTCGGCGTCCGAGCAGGCGCGGCAGAACAGGCGGGCGCGACAAATTCTCGGCGAACAGCGTGCCGCCACGGCGCAGTCCGGCACCGGCTTCGGCGGCAGCAATGCCGATTTGCTCGACCAGTCGGCGACGCTGGCCGAGCTGGACATGCTCAACGTCGCCTACGAAGGGCAGATGCGCGCCCGCGGCCATGAGATTCAGGCGCAGGGCGAGGATTACAGCGCCGGCGTGAATCGCAGCAACGCCCGCAACGTGCGCCGCGCCGGCATCTTCAGCGCCGGCCGGTCGTTGCTGACCGGGTTCGGCGGCATGCGCGGCGGGGGCGGCGGAGGCGGCTTTGCCGACCATCCCGGCGCCGGTTATGCGGGGGTGTGGTGATGGCCGTCCGCATCCCCCGCTACCAGCAACAAATCGGCGCGCAGGCCGGCGCCACGCCGATCGTGCGCGGCACGGCCACGCCATACGATCCGACCGGCGCCGCCATGGCCGGAATGGGCGAGGAAATGCAGCGCATCGGCGCGCGGGTGCGGCGCGAGCAGGAAATCGAGGACGAGAAGAAGCGCCGCATCAAGGAGAAGCAAGACCTCGAGGACGCCAAGCTGGAAGCGCACAAAGTGCTGTCCGACGCCCGCCTTTCATGGACGGAGCAGATGCTTGCCGCCAAGGAGAAAGCCGCGCCAGGGGCCGCCGGCTTCACGCCGGAGATCCTGAAACAGTTCGACGACTACGCCACCAAGGCCGTCAACGAGCGGCCGAACGCCATCACGCAGAAGCTGCTGCAGGAGGGCTTCCAGAACCTGCGCACCCTGATCGGCCAGGACGCCCTCGGCTTCGAGGCGCAGGCCCGCGTCGATCATCGCGTCAACTCCGTCGAGGCCGGGTTGAACAAGGCGGCGCAGGCGGTGCTGATCGACCCGAGCCAGCGCGCCATCGCCATGAACGAGCAGATGGCCTACATCAACTCCATCGACATTCAGCCGAAGACCAAGGAGGCGCTGAAAGAGCGCGCCCTGCAGGCCATCGACTCGGCGGCGCTGAATGGGGAAATCAACCGCTCCCGCAACAGTACCAAGGCCATGGACGGGCTGCTCGAGCGCATGGGCAAGGGCGAGTTCGCCGGCGTGCCGGCGCAGCAGTTGGCCGCCGCCGAGGCGCGCATCGGCAATTTCAAAAATTCCCTGATCGTCAAGGCCGAGGCCGCAGAGCGCCGGCGCATGGCCGGACTGGAACAGCAGGCCAAGCGCCTGTCCTGGTACGTCGAGAACGGCCGCGACATCCCGCAGGGCGAGGTGGATACCTTCATCAGGCAATCGAAGGGCACGCCCTATGCTGGCGCGCTCGACATGATCCTCGCCGACCAGAAGGCCATCGGCGAATTGGCCAAGCTGTCGCCGGCCGAACAGGTGGCGCATGTGAAGGCGCTGGAAAAGAGCTACGGCGACACCCCAAGCAAGGAGCAGCTGCAGCATCTCGGCAAGATGCGCGGCTACGTCGAGAAGAACCTCAAGCTGCTGAACGAGTCGCCGCTCGACTACGCCGCCCAGCGCGAGGGGGCGCAGGTGGCGCCGCTCGACTTCAACAAGCCGGACACCTGGGCGGAAACGCTCGGCCCGCGCGTCACCATCCTGGCAGATCAGACGAAGCGCACCGGGGTTGCCCCGAAAGGCTTGCTGCCGCAGGAGGCCGCGCAATTGTCGTCCGCCCTGCGCAGCGCCCGCCCGGACCAGGCGCGCGAGATGCTGGCGAATCTGCGCCGCGGCTTCGGCGACGACAAGGTGTTCCGCGCCACCATGCAGCAGATCGCCCCGGACAATCCGGTGGTGGCCAATGCCGGCATTTTCGCCGCACGCGGGCTGGAGAGCACCAACGACCGCAGCGTCGCCGACCTGATCCTGCGCGGCAATGCCCTGCTGCGCCAGGACACCAAGGAAGACGGCAAGCCGGCCGGCGGCAAGCTGATGCCGATGCCGAAGGAAGAGGAGATGCAGCGCAGCTTCGCCAGCTATGAGCGCAACGCCTATGCCGGCAAAGAGCAGGCGCGCAACGTCGCCTACCAGACGGCGAAGGCCATCTATGCCGCCAAGTCGAGCGAGCAGGGCGACTACTCCGGCACCTTCGATAGCAAGCGCTGGGCCGAGGCCATGAGCATGGCCACCGGCAAGATCGAATCGCACAAGGGCAGCCACATCGTCATGCCCTACGGCCTAGACTACGGCACCTTCAAGGACGGCCTGAAAACCCGCGCCGCCGACCTGATCGCAGCCGGGCATCTGGCCGCCGGCTGGACGCCGGAGAAGCTGCGCGACCTGCCGCTGGAAAACGCCGGCGACGGCCGCTACTTCTTCCGCGTCGGCGACGGCTACCTGGCCGGCAAGGACGGCCGCCCGGTCATTGTGGATTTCAACCGATGAGCCTCGACCTCTACCGCGAAGAGATCGACAACCGCCTGGCCAACCTGCGCCAGGTGAAAGAGCCGGAGCCGGGCATGTTCGACAACTTCCTCGCTGGCACCGGCAAGGTGGCGATGCAGACCTTCGCCAAGTCCGGCCGGGCGGCCGGCATGGCGCTGGCACCGGCCGCGATAGGATTGGACAAGGCCAAGGCGTACTTCAACGACACCGGGCCCAGCACGGAGATTCAGGACAAGTTCTTCAAGGCGCACGACGACATCTTCGGCCGCGCCGTGGATTACTGGACACCGAAGCCGAACGAGGTGGGCGCGGCCGGACAGGTCGTCGGACAGCTGCTCGGCACGCTGCCGCAGGTATTCGCCTCTCCGGCGCTGACGGTAGCCGCGACGCAGCTGTCCACCGGCGAGGACTTGGTGCGCAAGGGCGTCGATGCCGGCACGGCGCAGGCCGTCGGCGGCGTGCAGGCGGCCGGCCTCGGCTTGGGCATTTGGGTGCCGATCCTCGGCCAGACGCTGGCGCAGCGGGTGCTGCTCGGCGGGGCTGGCTTCAACGTCGCGCAGGGGCTGGCCACCCGCGCCGCCTCGGCCGAGCTGCTGGAAGGCACCCCCGGCGCCGAGGACTTCAAGGCGCTGGACCCGACTGCCCTGACGCTCGACGTGCTGCTGGGCGCAGCCTTCGGCGGCATTGCCCACATCAACCCGCGGATGCGCGCCGAGGGCGATGCCTGGCAGGCCAGGCTGAAGGAATGGGGCGCGAAGTTGAAGCCGTCCGAAGTTGATGCCTTGGCCACCCTGCGTCAGGCCCAGCACTTGAACGCCGACAGCCTGCCCGGCAAGCCGGTGGACGTGGAAGACGTCAACGCCCATGTCGCCCGCATGCGGCAGGCGCTAGACGACCTGGCGAACGACCGGCCGGTGCAGGTCGAGGATCTGCCGGCGGGGCGGTTCGAGGCGGATCCGGCCAGGCAGGCGGAAGCGGAAAAGATGGTGTCCGACTTGATTGAAGAAGCCGGACCGTTGCCCGACCCGACGAAAGTCAGCCCGCAGGACACGGTGGCATCTTTTGATGCGTTCGTCCAAAAATATCTTGAATCGCAACCAATCGACGCGTTTGACTATAAACGCCGTATTGCCGTAGCGGAAGCTGAGATCAGAAATGACTACATGATCGGCAATAAGGATGGAGGCGCATTCTTCGATCAACTGAAAAATGAAGATGCTGCACGGTTCTTTGATGAAGACGGAGATTTGACCGACGCAGGGAACGCGCGGTATGTTGAGCTGCAGGACGAAGCCATCTCCAAAGAGGCACGCAACCAGATCGGCGAGCCGCAACAGCGCACAGTCGATTTTTCAGACCCTAAAGATGCTGCACAAGTTCTGCGCGATTACCTTGATGCGGCTGGTTTTGAACCCAATGTAGTTGGCGGCAGCGGAAAATCTCGCAGTAAGTATTTCGAAATCGAAAACGGCAAGCGCGTGATTCGTGTTAGCGATCACGAATTACCGGATCACTACGTTAACGATTCCGATATTGACGTTCTGTTGCCGAAAGATAGCGCAGAAGCTCTTGCGAAAATCAAGGAAGTTGCTGCGTCGCTCGTGGAAAACACCACCGCCGCGAACAGCCGCGAACTCGGTTCGCAAGCCCCGGAAGGTGCCGGGATGCAGGAGCGGGCGGTGAGAGCCGATGAATCCGGGTCGCCGGAACCTGCACAGTCTGATATTGCGGCCGGTGGCAAGTCGGATAGTGCCGGGGCTGTGGACGCAAGTCAAGACCCCCTCGCCACCGAGGCTTCCCGCTTCGCCGCGGAAAATCCAGACCTGCCCATCGTCATCGGCAAGAACGCCGACGGCTCCGACATCACCACCACGCCGCGCCAGATGCTCGATGATGCCGAGATTGATCTGGCCGCTACACGCGATCAGGCCAGCCTGTTCCAGGTGGCTGCGGCCTGCCTGCTTGGAGCCAGATGATGCCATTGCAACGCTCCCCATTCTCCGGCGAACTCGTCAACATGCCTGAGCGCAAGACAGCCCATGCGCCAGTAACCGACCAGCTCGCCGAGCTGCGCGTGCAACTGGCGACCGAAACTACCCGCCGCGAAGCCGCAGAGGCACGTTGCGCCGATCTGGAAGCGCGGCTGACGGAAGCCGACAAGCGTGCCGAGCGCATCGCTGCCGATCTTGAGCGCGCGAATGGGCGCATCGCATCGCTGGCAGTCAATCCAGTCCAGAAACCGCAATCCATCACTTTCCCCGCTCCTCCGCCGCCGGTTGGCTATACTGCCATCGTAACCGCCCGCGACGGGAACGGGAAGATCAAGACCTTTGATCTATTGCCAAAGAGGTGAATAAATGGCAGTCACATACAGCAGCACCGTAAAAGACAACCGCATGACGCAGGTATTGAACGCCATCGACGGCGGAGCGGGTGCGGGGTATATCGAAATTTGCTCGGCGGGTTACGCTTCCGTGCTGGCGACGATCACCCTGTCCGATCCCTGCGGATCAGTATCTTCGGCTGTGCTGACCCTCACCATGCCGAAGTCTGACACCAACGCCGACGCGACCGGCACCGCAGCCATTGCCCGCATCAAGGATAGCTCGGGGAACATCATCGTTTCCGGCCTGACGGTGGGGGCCGGCTCTGGCGACATCAACTTGTCGAGCGTCAGCATCACGGCAGGCGATACCGTGACGCTCAACAGCGCGACGCTCACGCACGCGGCCTGACGCCATGACACCCTACCAGCATCGCGCCAATCGCCTGTCGCCGCTGCGACCGGCCCACGCCCAGCAGGTCGAGCGCTGGCTAGGGCTAGAGAAGATCGCCCACTTGCAGGAGTGCATGCGCGGATGGTACGGCCGCCCGATTTGCCTGCTCGATGTGCCGGGGTCGCTTTGGATCACGAAGGACGGTGATTTTGTCGGCCGCGTCAATGGCGGCTACTTCGCCTCGGCGCTGGATTACTTCGAAACCCGTCTTCGCCGGCTGCACAAGGAACTCTCGAAGCCGCAGTACGGCTATTGCAATGCCGGATTCGCGTCTATTTCGGATGCGCTGTCCCGTGCCTCGCAGGGCTACAGCCAGCGCAGGCAGTTCAACAAGGTTGGCCCGACTGGCGTGGTGGGCGTCACTTCCTCGCTGTGGCGTATCGGCCCGCAGCCTCCTGTCGGTGCAACGCCTGCCGCCGCTCCGGGCGGAACCGCTTTCACGTCGAGCAGCACCGGCGCGCTGAACTTCGCCAACCCGGCAGCCGGCACCAACCGCCTCGTCGGCGCGGATGTGTCGGCCTCGGTCATCAACAACTCGCTGCTGCTCTATGACCTGATATTCGGCGTCGCCAAGACGATGGCGAGTACGGCGCCGGAAGCGGTGACGGGGGTGCCGACGCGCTACCAGAGCACCACGGCCACCGCCGAGGACTACATCGGTGACAACTTCGGCTTCATTCAGGTGGGTGGCACGGCGCTGGCGGCGACGGCGCACAACTGGACAGTCTGCACCTACACCGATCAGGCGAACGCGGCTTCCACGCTGCCGAGCCTGACCGGCAACGCTTCGGCCATCGTCGACCGCCTCGATCATCCGGTGCAGCAATGGTTTGCCCCGCTGGAATCCGGCGATGTCGGTATCAAGGCATGGACGCAGATGCAGTGCTCGGCCTCGGTGGCGACGGGCGTGATCTGGTTCATGATCGGCCATCCGATTGGTTTCATGTCCTTCCCGGTCATCAATTCGGTGTTGCCGTTCGACTGGCTGACCAACCGCGACCAGGCGCCACGTGTGTTCGATAGTGCCTGCCTCGCTTTCCTCGAACCGCTCAAGCCGGCGACCACGGCGACGACCTACACCGGGCGGATCGTGACGACCAGTACGTCGAGTTAAACCATGAGCGACCAGAGGCGTTTCGTCCGGAAGTCGGGCAGACTGATTTCCAGCCCAATCGCTGATCTGTGGCAGGTTTCGCTGACGATTCAAGACCCGGCGATCCCGAGCTTGCCGCTGGAAACCCCGGCGGGCGGGCCGGCAACGATCACCGGAACGCTGGCTGCTACCGACTCCGCAGACACGGCAGCGATTGCCGGTGATCTGGCGCATGTCGGCACACTGGCTGCGACGGATTCTGCCGATACTGCCGCGTTCACAGGCCAGATCGCCCATGTTGGCAGCATGGCGTCGACGGACGGCGCGGATGCCTTCGCGGCAAGCGGAACCGTAGCGGCGGGCGGGATCACGATTACCGGCGACTTGGTGGCAACGGAGGATGCGGATGCGTTCGTGTCTGAAGGAACGATCACTCAGGGGGTGCGCCCATCCAGCCCATCCGGCCACGGATTCCTGTATGAGAATATAGCCATTGACATCGAAGAGGACGACGAGGAACTGGTTGCGATGCTGTCCGCCGTCGCCCCGCTGCTCAATCACCGGAGGAACACATGGGCTACACGCACTGCATCGCGCGGCTGAATGCCGCCGCCGGCCGGGAACTGACCGATGCCGAAATCAAGGGTATCTACGAGCGCATCCACAAGGCCGCGCTCGACATCAAGGCCGGAAAGGTCGACACATCAACAGGAACGTTACTCGGAATCCCGGAAGACCCAATTACCATCGCCGCGCAGAAGGCCGCCGCAGACCTGATCCATGAAGCCGAGCAGAAGGCCCGACAGGCGCAGTTGCAAATCGTGAGGATGTCGGCCAGGATGCGCGATACCGACGCCAACATTGCCGCCGGCCTGAATCCGCTGAAAGCCGTCGAGCGCACCATCGTGCGCGACTACTCCGGCAAGACCAACGTCGAGAGCCTGGAACAGCGCGTCGCCGGCCATCAAGCCTATTTCCGCTCGAAGCTGCTGCAGACTTGGGATGCGCTGGGCAATGACTGGCTTGGCTTCTTCCAGTCCAAGGACAAGCTGCTGTCGCTGGTGCGCGAACTGCGCGGCGAGGATTCCGGAAACGCACTGGCGAAGAAGGGCGCCAAAGCCTTCCATGACGCCGCCGAAGAAGCGCGCACGGTGTTCAACCAGGCCGGCGGGGATGTCGGCAAGCTAGACGATTGGGGCATGCCGCAGCACCATTCGCAGGTGAAGGTCGCCGCCGCCGGGCGTGACGCCTGGGTTGACGCCATCCTGCCGAAGCTCGACCGCAGCCGCTACACCGACGACCTCGGCCAGCCATGGGACGATGCCAGGATGCGGGAATTCCTCGGCAAGGCATGGGATACCATCGCCACCAACGGCCACGCCAACGCCGAGCCGGGCAAATTCACCGGCACCGGCAAGAAGGCCAACCGCCACGCCGAGCACCGCCAGATCCATTTCAAGGACGCCGAGAGCGTGATCGCGTACTGGAGCGACTTCGGCGAGCGCACCGCCGCCGACATACTCCTCGGCCACATCGACACCATGGCGCGCGATATCGGTTTCGTCGAACACTTCGGGCCGAACCCGGACGTCACCTTCCGCACCCTGCGCGACCGGGCCTTGAAGGCGGCGACGCTGGCAGACCCGAAGCAGACCGGCAGCCTGGAAGGGCAGGCGGTCAAGTTGGACATCCTCTACGACTACGCCGCCGGCAAGATCAAACCAAGCGCGAACCAGGCAGTCTCCAACGCCGCCGACACCCTCGCTCACCTGAACACCGCCGGCAAGCTGGGCGGCGCGGCGCTGGCCTCTCTGTTCGGCGACAAGCCGATGATGGAGGCGGTGGCGCACCTGAACAACCTGCCGATGCTGCAGCGCTGGCGCACCGAGCTGGCCTTGCTGAACCCGGCCAACGTCGCCGACCGCCGCCTGCTGCAGCAGCAGGGGCTGATGCTCGACAGCATTCGCAGCGGCCTGCAGCGCTTCTACGAGGGGCTGGGGCAGACCGGCGCCACCGGCAAGCTGGCCAATGCTGTGATGCGAGTCACCGGCATGCAGGCCATCAACGACATCCGCAAGGGCGCCTTCGGCGCCTCTCTCATGAGCGCCATTGGCGAGCAGATCGCGGCCGGCAAGGGCTTCAAGGATCTGGCCGACAGTGACATCCGCACCCTGAAGAACTACGGCATCACCGAGACCGACTGGAAGATCTGGCAGCTGGCCAAGCTGCAGGACATCGGCCACGGAAACCAGCACGCCCTGACGCCCGAGGCTATCAGCCGCATCGAAGGCATCGACGCCGACGCCAAGCGCAACGCCATCGTCAAACTACTCGGTGCCGTCAACACGGAATCCGAGTTTGCCATCGTCACGCCGGGCTGGAAGGAGCGCGCCGCCTTCTACGGCGACCTGCAGCGCGGCACCGTCAAGGGCGAGATTGCCCGCTCCGTCCTGCAATTCAAGTCCTTCCCCTGGGCGATGTTCCACCGCATGGCGGACGCCGTGGCGAACAAGGACACGCCGGTCAGCAAGGCGGCGATGACGGCCTATCTGGTGACTGCAACAACGCTGGCCGGCGCGATGCTCATGCAGACGCGGGAAATGCTCTCCGGCAAAGACCCGCGCGACATGACAGACCCGCGCTTCATGGCCTCGGCCTTCCTGCAGGGCGGCGCGCTCGGCATTTATGGCGACTTTCTCTACTCGGTCAACTCGACACGCTACGGATCCGGGCCGCTCGAGGCGCTGGCCGGGCCGACCGTCGGCCCGCTGCTCGAGATGGGACTGGTGCAGCCGCTCACTGCTGCGAAGAAAGCCATGGACGGCAAGGAAACCCACCTCGCCGCGCAGACGCTACAGGACGTCAAGGGGTTTGTGCCAGGAAACAACATCTGGTACACCAAGGCTGCGCTCGATCACCTGATCTGGCAGCAGGCGATGGAGGCGCTTTCTCCCGGATACCTGTCCAACATCCGCAGCCGCACGGCGAAGGAATACGGGCAGGACTGGTGGTGGACGCCTGGAGAACTGGCACCCGAGCGCGGCCCGAACCTTGGCAAAGCGGTCGGTCCGTGATGGAAATACGCTAAAGC
>Ga0208546_1000708_pt1 | contig 11393 bp, 10 predicted proteins | sample DEB19_08_DNA_4_FD_184528 | JGI IMG/M metagenome (GOLD analysis project Ga0208546, IMG submission 184528) | Aqueous microbial communities from the Delaware River and Bay under freshwater to marine salinity gradient to study organic matter... | ecosystem: Environmental > Aquatic > Marine > Coastal...
CCATGCCCTGGGCCTGGCAGGATCGATGATGTCCTTGCACACGAACCCCACGTCGCCCAGCACCACGTGCTCGCCCGGCATGACTCGGCGGACGTTGAGGTAGGGCGTCCTCCACGGCTCCGGGCAGTACCCCCACTTCGTCACCGCGCTGAGGTAGATCTCGTCCATCGGCGTGGGACCGAGCAGGGCGCAGGCCACAGGCTCAGAGGCGCAGGCGCCGAAGTCAGTCCTGTAGTACAGCGGCTTCTGGGCGAGGTAGTCGCACTGGAGGTGAAGGAGGTCGAGGTGGTGGTCGTAGGCGACGATGTGCCAGAACCCGTCCCGCCCCACCATCCCGTGGGGACCGATCTCTTCCCAAAGGTCTGCTACTAGCTCTGAGTCGCACTCCCGACCAGGATCGTCCTCCCGGAAGTCCAGGACCTCGCCCACGAAGGCGATGGTCCACTTCCCACGGACCATAGGTTGGTCATTAGAGGGACCTACACCGACGATCGGGAGCCGGCGGTGGTATATAGGCCCGACTTGCTTTGACCGCGTCCCACGCCTGTCTATGACAAGCCTGGCGGCCTCTGGGATCGGTCCCCGAAGGTCGGCTACGATCCCGCACACTGGCGCCTCCCGAGCTCCGCATAACCCGCGATGTCTGTCCAGTGGTCGTCGGTCTTGGGATCGCCGCACAGGATGCGGGACATCTTGTGGGCGATCATCTCCAAGGCTAGCTGCTGCTCGCTGCTCATGTTGGCCCACCTGGGCGCATCGCGCATCACCGCCTTCATCGACTGGTCGATCAGGGCGACGTCACTGAAGTCGCCATGCGTCTTCTGCCTCTCTTCCAGTATCTTCATTGGTCCTCCTTCACTAAGTCATACAGTGTCTGCGCCACCAGCCAGCGCATCGTCGGGTGGTTGTAGAGCCTCGTGAGGCCCGACGGGTGAGGGATCTGCCTGTAACACACTCCTCCTGCGGTGACGGGATGGATCAGTACCTTCGGCAGTCCCAGGGCTCGGCGGACTACCTCGCCGAACACGACTACCTGGTCTCCCTCTGACAATGTTCCCCGGAACCCATCCGCAGCTTCGACCGGGTCCTGGCCAATCTTCTCCAGCAGGTTCCGCCTGTCAAACTTCTCCAGGTAGTCTTCTTCGCTCAGAGGCGTAAACTCCCGCAGCATCGAGGCAATCCTGTGCCCGGAGCATCCCGCAGGACGGACGTACAGAGGTTCGGTAGGATGCGGGTTTATCAACCCGAGGAGGATGGGCTTGCTCATAGGCGACGAGAGTGCTCCAGTTCATCGACGGAGGAAACCCGATGGCGGGTTGAGGTCGAAGTTCAGGGACGCGCTGGGCAAGAAGGGATGGCAGTTCACTCCGATCGAGACCGGCACGATCGTCTCGGGCGTCCCAGACGCTGAGTTCTGCTCCCCGAAGGGCGTCACTGGGTGGATCGAGTTCAAGTTCGTGTCCTCAGGCGCCGCCGTCGGCCTCAGGCCTGCCCAGGTGTCGTGGATCGACAGGCGGCACCGACTGGGAGGGCGCGTCTTCGTCGCAGTAGAGAAGGGCGGCGACGTATCCCTGTATGATGGGTCGGGCGTGAAGGAGCTGAAGAGGCACGGCCTCGCCAGCTCCGTCGGATTGCTTTACAGGGGTCGGGACTGGGACCAGATCCGAAGGTTACTCTCCTCCGAATAGGGACTCTCGGGTCCGGACCATGATGATGTTGCCGGCCCGAAGGTCCGAGAAGTCCCCGTTCTTGGGGTAACCTTGGAAACCACGGATGTCCTCCCCACCGTGGTAGTGCTGGTGAATCACATCCATCATCCTGTGCGTTGCGCCGTCAACGCGGACCTTCACGACGCCTCTCCCAGTCCTGTACACCTGAGCTGGGGAAAATACGGAGCCGTTTCGGTAGTGAGTCAGGAAGATTATCTCCCCAGTCTGGGGGTTGTAGCGGACGACCTCGCCATCTATGCTGATGCTAACGAAATCTTTTGAGTTGTTCATGGAATTCTCCTTGTTGATAGCAAGAAACATATACCTTGTAAAGCGTCGGGAGTAAACTGGCGGGATAAGGTGTCTAAGAGGACTAGAGTTAAGCTATGCTTTGAAATGTCATAATCGTAATGGAAGCATATATTTGTGCAAATTTGTTGCTTCCCGTGTGGGGCGAGGAGCGACATCTTCCAGCTTGGAGCTCCTATATGCCTTACACACTACACTTCTACTTCTTCTTAAAACGTGTTTACTTACTTGTAAAATTGATGTGTGCGTTGTATGTGGGGTAAAGGTGACTTTCAGGTGGATGGTGACTCGACTGGCCCCCACTGGTCGGCGGTTCACGGCTGGAAGTGGTTGTGGTATACATACCTTCGAGGGAAGAAGGAGCACCCTGACGATGTCTAGCGCAAAGGGAAGGATCGGCGCGCCGCCTGGTAACCAGTACGCCGTGGGGAACAAGGGTGGTGGGATGACCTCTGGTTGCACGGAGGAAGTTATCAAGCAGGCCCGCTTCTTAGCAGAGATGGGCGCTACTGTATACGAACTAGCTAAATTCTTCGGCGTAGTCGAGGAAACAATCCATTTCTGGCAAAATACTAAGCCAGAGTTCGCTCAAGCTATAAAATTAGGAAGAGATGCTTCCGACGAGAGAGTGGTCCGAAGCATGTACGCTAAGGCCCTGGGGTTCGAGAAGACCATCGAGGAAGAAGTCGTCGGGAAGGACGGCGAAGTCAAGACCGTGAAGAAGAAGATCTACGTGCCTCCGTCGGACACGGCGGCGATCTTCTGGTTGAAGAACCGGCGGAAGAACGAGTGGCGGGATCGGCACGAGTATGAGGTGGGGCGCGTGGGAGAGTTTGAGAAGATGTCTGACCAAGAGCTCGAGGCGTTCGTGAATGGCGCGCCTCTCCTCGAAGACAGGTCTGGTAATGAGTAACCGCGAGCTCCTGCTTCTGAGAGCCGCTGCGAAGAAAGAACTTGACCGGCGACGGACGAAGAGGCAGTGCGAAGAGAGCCTGGTCGAGTTCATCAAGGCGGCGTGGCACGTCGTCGAACCAGGACAGCCTTACGTACATGGCTGGCACGTCGACTTGATTGCAGAGCACCTCGAAGCAATCACGAACGGCGTGCAGTTCGATGACGGCACGTACTACAACCGACTGCTGATCAACATTCCTCCTGGCATGATGAAGTCGCTGATGACGAACGTCTTCTGGCCTGCGTGGGAGTGGGGACCACGCAACATGCCGCACCTTCGGTACGTCTGCGCATCGCACTCGATGAACCTTGCAACGAGAGACTCGACCAAGATGCGAAGACTCGTCGCCAGCGAGTGGTACCAGAGCTTCTGGGGAGATCGCGTCATATTGACGGGAGACCAGAATGCGAAGACAAAATTTGAGACGACGCTTACTGGCTTTCGTGAGGCCGTTGCAGCCGGTGGAATTACTGGTGCTCGTGGCGATCGTGTTATCATCGATGATCCTCTCAGTGTGGAAGACGCTTCATCTGATGCAGTTAGAGAGAGCCGAAAGGAATGGTTCCTCGAAGCAGTCCCGACACGACTGAACAATCCTGACAAGTCAGCGATCATCGTCATCATGCAACGACTGCATGAGGAAGATACGAGCGGCATCATTATTGATAAGGAGTTGGGGTATGACCATATCATGCTTCCAATGCGCTATGAGCCAGCCCGCGCTGTGCCGACGTTGCTGGGTCTCGAAGACCCCCGCAGCGAACCTGGCGAGTTGCTATTCCCGAAGCGGTTTCCTGAAGACGTTGTTGACCGCGATGAGCGCGTCATGGGACCGTACGCTGCGGCTGGTCAGTTGCAGCAAAACCCAGAGCCACGCGGAGGCGGCATCATCAAGCGCGAGTGGTGGCAACCGTGGGAGCGCAGTAGTTATCCGCCCTTCGACTTCGTACTGGCGTCGCTCGACACAGCCTACACTACGAAGCAGGAGAACGACCCATCCGCAATGACGGTGTGGGGTATCTGGACTGGCGGTGACCAGACTGCACAGATTACGAGATCTGTCAATCGCCAGGACGAGGCGATGGCTATCTTGGAGCGAACATACACGCAAGAGCATCCAAGAGTCATGATGATGTTCGCGTGGTCGGAGCGTTTAGAGTTCCACGAGCTAGTCGAGAAAGTCAGAGAGACGATTGGCGACTACGGTGTTGACAAGCTGATCATCGAGAACAAGGCCGCTGGCCACAGCGTCGCCCAGGAGCTGCGGCGCATATACGGCTACGACGACTTCGGCGTACAGCTGATTGATCCGAAGAGCTCTGATAAGGTAGCTCGCCTGAACAGCGTCCAGCACCTCTTCCACGGTGGGCTGGTGTATGCTCCTGATCGTCCCTGGGCGAACATGGCGATTAACCAGGTCTCCCAGTTCCCGAAGGGCAAGCACGACGACATCGTGGACACAGTCTCGATGGCGATGAAGTATATGAGGGAGACCGGGATACTTGTCAGAGGCTCTGAGTGGACGTCTGACCTGGATCGATCCAGAATGCACACAGGCGCTCCTCCGGAGCCGCTCTATCCTGGCTAGCGGAGGATGCAATGGTTCTTGCCAGCGCAACAGTGGACGCCATAGGAGGCGGCCGCTTCTGCGTCCACGTCTACAACGACTCGGACACTCGGGAGTACGAGGTCGAGGCCAGCAGCGAGGACGAGGCGGCGAGGGAAGGCATCAGCAAGTTTGTTGCTGAGTTCATCACCAAAGAGGTGGGACCATGAACTTCTCCCAAGCCCTCGACCGCATCAAGTGGGGCATGCCGATGACGCGCCTCGCCTGGGGCGATCCTGACACCTACGTCTACCGACTTCTTCCTCCTGAGGAAGACAAGATCAACATCCACTACAGCTCAGGCGATGAGTCCCTGTGGTCCCCGACGGTCGAGGACGTCATGGCGACTGACTGGGCTGACACCGTGAGGTCGCCCTGATGCCTATGACGCCCGGACTTACTTCGGCCATCCGCCAGTTTGCTCCTGAGATGGTCGAGGAGCCCGCGCCTGCTGAGCCGACTGACGTCGACACCAGCAACGCCATAACCATCGAGAGCGACGACGGCTCAGTCCTCATCAGCCTGGACGGACGCCCAGTCGAGGAAGAGACCGAGGCCGAGCGTGCCGCCGAGTGGTTCAGGAACCTTGTCGACGAGATCGACCAGGGAGAGCTCGGTCAGATCGCCGACGACCTCCTCCGAGGCGTCGAGGACGACCTCGACAGCAGGAACGAGTGGATTGAAGATCGAGCTCAGGGCCTGAAGCTCCTCGGCCTCAAGGTTGAGATACCTGGCCTCCAGGGCGCGACAGACGGCGCACCTGTCGAGGGCATGAGCAGGGTGCGGCACCCACTCCTGCTCGAAGCTGTCCTCCGCTTCCAGGCCAACGCCCGGTCCGAGCTCTTGCCGACCGACGGTCCTGTCAAGGTGAAGAACAGCGCACTTGCCTCGCCTCTCCAGCAGGACCAGCTCGCTGACGCCCTCGAGCAAGACCTGAACTACTACCTCACCGAGATCGCGAGGGAGTACTACCCCGACACGGACAAGATGCTCCTGATGCTGGGCTTCGGCGGGACGGCGTTCAAGAAGGTGTACTTCTGCCCGCTCCGAGGCCGGCCGGTAAGCGAGTCAGTCGACGCAGACGACCTCATCGTCAACAACGCGGCGACCACGCTGTCTGACGCCAAGCGCGTCACGCACCGAGTGTACATGAAGTCATCGACTGTCAAGCGCCTCCAGATCCTCGGAGTGTACCGCGACGTCGACCTGTCCACGCCGAAGTTCGAGGACCCCGACGCGGCGCAGCGTGAGAGGGCAGAGATCCAGGGCATCTCAGTCAGCTCCCGAAATCCTGACGACCGCGACAGGGAGATATACGAGATCTACTGCGAGCTAGATATTCCAGGCTTTGAGCACAAGTACAAGGGCAAAGTCACTGGCCTTGAGGTTCCGTACCGGGTGACGCTCGACGTCTCCACACGTGAGGTCCTCTCCGTCGTGAGGAACTACGAGGAGGACTTCAATGCGAGAGACGAACTGCCAGAGGCTCGAACGAGCTTTGTCAAGTATTCGTTTGTTCCTGGACTTGGTTTCTACGATATCGGTCTACTTCATATTCTGGGTAATACCACAAATGCGGTTACGGCGGCCTGGAGAGAAATGCTAGACGCAGGTATGTACGCCAACTTCCCTGGCTTCCTGATGTCGGATACGGGAGGACGCCAGAACACCAACATCTTCCGCATCCCGCCAGGCGGCGGCGCTCTTGTCAAGACAGGCGGCCAGCCGATCAACCAGGCCGTGATGCCGCTCCCCTACAAGGAGCCAGGTCCTGCGATGATGAACCTCGTCTCAAACATGGTCGAGACAGGACAGCGCGTCGGCGGTACCGCAGAGCTGGCAGTCGGCGAGGGACGACAGGACGCGCCGGTAGGCACGACTCTGGCGCTCATCGACCAGGCAACCAAGATCCTCAACAGCGTCCACAAGCGGATGCACGCCTCGCAGGCCGAAGAGTTCAGCCTCCTCGTCCGATGCTTCCGTGAGCATCCTGAGAGCTTCTGGGGGAAGAACAAGCGGCCGCACTACCAGTGGAACGAGCAGGTCTTCATCGAGGCTCTGAACAACTGCGAGCTCACGCCACAGGCCGACCCGAATACGGCGTCTGCGACTCAGCGCATGATGAAGGTTATGGCGCTGAAGCAGATGGCTGCGGCTAACCCGCAGATGTACGACCCAGTCGCTGTCGACACTGCGGCGCTCCAGGCTCTGGGCTGGTCGAACCCTGAGCAGTTCTTCGCGCCCCCGAACCCGAACCCGCCGATGCCTCCTGAGATCCAGGCGAAGATGGCCGAACTGCAGATCAAGAAGCAGGACAGCGACGCGAGGATGATGACTGCACAGGCAGGCGTGGCGAAGGTCCAGCACGAGATGCAGGGCGGCGGAGTTGGTCAGCCACCGCAGCTTGATCCGAACAAGATGGTCGACCTCGAGCTGAAGAAGCACGAGATGCAGCAGAGGATGATGGACGCCGAGATCAAACACCGCGACAGCCAGAACAGGCTTCGTGAGACGATGATCCAGGCGCATGTTGACCAGCAGTCAAACCAGGGCGAGATGCAGCGTGCGATGCTGAAGAACCAGGACGACCGCTTCGAGGCTGCTAACCGCCAGCGGGATCGGGAGAGCAAGGAGCGCCTGGCCGCAGTGAAGCTGGCAGGTGAGATCGCCAAGAACCCAGACGCAGCAGCGATGATCAACAAGGTCCTCCCGAAGGACATGCTGGAGCGCCTCGAGTCAAACGAACCTCCGATTGAGGGGAACATCTGATGAAGTATCCACTCGCCATGACGACCGACAGCAAGCGTGCTAAGTCGAAGATGAAGAAGATGAAGCCCGACGCATTCCTGAAGCGGGCTCACAAGCTCGTAGTCGGCGAAGGTGACAGGGACATCATCGACAAGTTCAAGACTGACATCAAGGGCGGTGAGCCTATGGGTCCCCTGAAGCTGTACAAGGACGGAACCGAGGACGGTCGGCACCGTGCGACGGCGGCGAAGGAATTGGGTGTTGACGAAGTCCCTGTGATCGACGAGCGGACGGCGAAGGCGCTGGGCGGCGCACTGGCGTCTACGGACCCGAACAAGTTCATGCAGGACGTCCTCAAGTTCAGCTTCCAGATCCTGCCGCTCCTTCGTCCTGGATACCTGAAGGAAGTTCCGAAGCAGGGGTTCGCGCACGGCGGTCACGTCCTAGAGGACGACTATCCTACGCACTACCTTCCCGAGGTTGGACGTCAAGTGATGGCGGACGGTGGTTCGCCTCGCTTTGCAGCGATGGACCCGTCTGCGCTGGTCGGAACGTCTCCCCAGCCGTTCCGCGGCGGCGAGGCGTACACGGACGCGGGCGGCCTTGAGGTCTCCTCACCTTACGTCTCGGGGATGAGCGGAGGCTATCCTGTCTTTGACCTCGGAGACAAGCCGACACCCAAGACGCCCGACCTTCCCGGCGGCAAGAACCCGTTCGAGGACTGGCTTCAGTTCAACTGGCTGTCGAAGCTCATGGGTCGAGCTGAAGGCGGCGAGGTAGAAGGCGACGTGCAGTTTGCGCCAGAGGATGTAGAGAAGGCGCTGATGACTGCGAGGGAGGTCGCTCAGAAGCCCCACCCTTTTGAAGAAGAAAAGAAGTACGGTGAGTTTGGTATCCTCCCCCTCCGGACAGAGGGTGATAAAGTCATATATGACCCCGCAGCAAGTTCTATGACGGAATTTGTAAAACACGCCTTTACGCCAAAGATCAGCCCCACTGAAATCGCCAAAGGCGCTTATGATCTGGGGAAAGGCGCGCTGGAGTCAGCATACAGCGGATTGACGGCAACTGGTGACGTCCTCTCTGGCAAGCTAGACCCAATGTCTAATGAGGGTGTTAAACGGGCGCTTGATCTTGCGGGACTCGTGACGGGCGGTTCATTTGGTACCACAAAGCCAGTGGGTGCGCTTTCTATGGGCGCAGCTCGAGAAGGTCGAATCACTAATCCTCTCGGCATGCACAGCGCAGGCGCAGAAGCGGCGCGCGCACTACCTCAAGAGAAGGGAACGCCCGAGCAGGTCCTTGCGATGTTGCGCAAGATTGTTCCTGAGCACGAGATCGAGCACAGCGGGATCGCAAAGGAGATCGCAGGTCTTTCCTCTATCAGCCGGGAAGATGTCGCCAAGCACTTTGAGGGTAAACTTCCGCAGATACAGGAGACTGTGTTTGGGGGCGAAGGCGCTTCTTCAAATTTCTATTCCCCCGGGCGACCGTTCTCTCCTGAGTTTGAGGAACACCATGACGCATTCATGCATAACCACGCTGATGATTTTGCAGAGGAGATGTTTGGCGAGCGCTACCAAGATTTAGATGCAGAACAGGCTCGCGATATTTATCAGGCAATTCTTGAACATTCTATTGAAACGGCTCTGGAAGAAAATGTTCCAATCCACCTAGCGGAAGAGGGCACTCGACCCATGTCGAAGTTCGAGCAGTACTCACTCCCCGGCGGATCGAACTACCGCGAAGTTGTTCTCCATCAATCAGAATTTCCAAAACCGGAAGTAAGCGTTCGACGGACGCCTAAGGGCTCGTGGGAATACCTCGTCGATGGGGAAAGGGCGGGAGCGATCGGAGATCCCGAAGGGACGCTTACTGAAGAAAGAGCACTTGACATTGCTCGACTCGGGATCGAGAAGAGTGCTGCCTGGAAGCGAGCGCTGGATAATAAAAACAAACTTGCTTATTCGTCCTCTCACTTCCCAGAAGTCCAAGACTACCTCGCCCACATGCGCATGAAGGACTACGACCTGCCAGAAGGCGGCAAGGGCTTGCTCGTTGATGAGCTGCAGAGCGACCGCGCACAGCAGGGACGCAAGAAAGGTTTCAGGACAGCAGAATCTGATGCGCAGGCGGATCGTATTGCAGCTCAGATCAATGACGTCTCGCAACAGAAGAGAGACCTAGCGGGAAAGGTTCATCGCGCATACAAAGAATGGGAAGCTAACGAGCTAGACGCTGGCCGTCGTCCTCTTCCTGCTGGCGATCTTCGAGAGCAAGCAGTTAGAGCAGGCGTCAAGGATACGTACGACCAGCTAGACACGCTTGATAACCTCGAGAAGAGCCTTCACCAAGAGCGAAACAAGATCCAACAGGGCATTGCACTCGGTCCCTACATGGCCGACACTCATCACTGGACAGACCTGACGCTGAAGCGTGCGCTGAAGGAAGCGATCGAGGGCGGATACGATCGGCTGATGATCACTCCTGGCAAAGAGCATGCCGATCGCTACAACATGCGTAAGTCTGTTGACTCGATCACGTACTCGCCTGACACAGAGCACCTCATCGTTACTGGAAAGAACGGACAGCGCATCTACGACCAATCAGCGGATGCTGATAAGCTTGAGGATCTGATTGGCAAGGAGCTGGCGAAGCGTCTCATTGAGAGCGAACCAGTGACGCTTGGCAACATGCGGATGCACAGCCTCCACGGGGAAGGACTCGAAGTCGGCGGTCACGGCATGAAAGGCTTCTACGACAAGACAGTCCCGCGCCGTCTTGACAAGCTGATCAAGAAGTATGACAAGAAAGCAAAGATTGAACCGTTTGACCTGGACACGGGGAAGGGAACCAAGACTGTCCACTCGATCCCGATCACTCCTGAGATGAAGGCTGCATTCGAAGAAAAGGGCATCTCAGCCTTCAGAAAAGGTGGTACAGTAAAGCAGGCGCTCGACGTTGTGCGCCGCGGGGACGCCCGCTAACCTCCTGGGATGGTTCACTATGTACGAACTTGCTAAGAAGTCACGAGAGGCCATGAAGTCGAAAGCCCGACGCCTCGCCAGTGAGAGGGACATGAAGGTCGACAGCTCCAACTGGACGCCTGCTCCTCTCCTCCGCGCTGAAGTGAAGACCGGCGCACGCCCGATCATGAAGCCGTCGGCTAAGGGCATCGGTGAGTCGAACGCAGCCGCTGACACGAAGGCCGCGATCGGCGACGTGAAGCGTGGCGCTTACAAGTCCGGCGGCTCGGTTAAGAGCGACGCCGGCATATACGACAAGAAGGCTCTTGGCGACATTGACCCGCGACCGAAGCGCGGCGCGACGCCGACATCTTACAAGAAGGGTGGACGGATCAAGCGCGAGGATGGCGGAAAGCTCCCTGATCCCTACGAGGCAATGCGCTCTGAGGAGCGCCAGAAGAATATTCGCGTTGAGGACAAGCGCAAGATGCCTTCTCCGAAGGAAGCCGCCGAGAGCGCAGCTCGCACAGGCGACGTTCCAGAAGGACGCAAGTCCGGCGGCAAGAACTGGATCGCTGGCGCGATCAAGAAGCCCGGCGCTCTCCGCAAGTCCCTCGGCGTGAAGGAAGGAGAGAACATCCCAGCAAAGAAGCTTGCTAAGGCCGCAGAGTCTCCTGGCAAGCTAGGCCAGCGCGCTCGCCTCGCTCAGACCCTCAAGAAGCTCGGCAAGAAGCGCGGAGGCAGTGTCGGCCTGACCGTCGTCATTGCAGACAAGGGCGGCCGTGGTATGCCGCAAGCTCCCGTTGCACCGATCGCGCCGAGGGCAGTTCCTGTTCCTCCCGCCATGGGCGCGATGGGTTCTCCTGCTCCCATGCCTCCTCCGCCTCCGGGCGCGCCTCCTGCGATGATGCCTCCTGGCCGCAAGTCGGGTGGCCGCATCACGAAGGTCGCATCGAGCTACAAGGACATGGAGGCTGGCGCAGCGACTGGTGAGGGACGTCTTCAGAAGACAGACATTGCAAAGAAGCACGGTAATGCTCCCGCCAGGAAGGCCGGCGGCCGCGTAGCTAAGTCCTACAAGGACATGACGGCAGGCGCCG
>Ga0208546_1000718_pt1 | contig 11269 bp, 9 predicted proteins | sample DEB19_08_DNA_4_FD_184528 | JGI IMG/M metagenome (GOLD analysis project Ga0208546, IMG submission 184528) | Aqueous microbial communities from the Delaware River and Bay under freshwater to marine salinity gradient to study organic matter... | ecosystem: Environmental > Aquatic > Marine > Coastal ...
TCTTCGATCATGTATGAAGGTGCCTGATGCCGTTTCTGAACCCTGCTGGCACCGAGGACGACATTTGGGACAATCTTTCTAAAGAAGAAGAACTGCGTCAACAGCACGTTGCTACTGCATCCCCGCAAGTCGCTCAGCGTGTGGGTCAAATTCATTCGTTGTATCCAGGTATGGCCCCTGGCGTGAAACTCGCTATGGCCAAGGCTGGGTTCACGGATGACCAAATCGAAAAGATTTATCCTGATGCCGCCAAGGTTGCGTTGACTGACAGCGTTAAAGAGAAACCAAAGAAATCATGGTTTCAACGAAACGTCATGGACAAGGTGAAAACCGGGTCGCGTTACGGTTTTGCTGCTTTGAACCTTCCTCTTGATTTTGTTCAGGGTGGTTTGTCACAATTGTTTGTTGACCAAGAACAAGACAAAAATGCTGGGTATTGGTCCGGTGATTCAGTTGCTGGGTGGTTTATTTCGACCGATCTTGGCTCGTTGATTGCCAACGATGAAGAAGCCGGAAGTGGTTTCTTTATTGGCGGGAAAGCAAAGGAACTGCAAGCGGAACGCGCCCGCCGTTACCGTGGAACGGTTGGCGGTCATGCCTGGACTGTCGGACGTGGCCTTGCAAATGTTGCTTTTGAGCCTGATTCAATGGGTTTCAACATTATGTCCGGTGCTTTAGATGCTGGTATGGCTTTGTGGGTTCCGACAATTCCGTTTGCCAAAGGCGGAAAAGAAGCATTGTTCACGCTTGAAGAAGCTGGTCGTGGCGGTGCTGCGGTTCGCGGTGCGGTTTCTGCCTTGGAAAAGGTTGGTCGTGGATCAACAAAAATTTCTGCGACTCGCGCCACCGTAAAAGAAATTGAACAGATGCGGGCCGACATTCTTGTTGGCAACAGTGTCAATTTTGAGGCGGCAAACAAATGGTTCGGCACGAATGTTGCTCGTCGTGTCATTGACCGCACCTCAAAAACAGACAATTTCAAGGATGTTTGGGATTTGTGGGGCCGCAAGATTGACCCTGAACTGGCTATTGCAATGGCAAAAGAGTCAGATCCGGACAAGATTTCTGCGATGTTGCTTGACAAGTTGGGACAGTCAAGGGGTTTGACTGACTCTCTTGATTTCAAGGGCGGCAACCGGTTCTACAAGTCGTTGGCTAACCGCAGCAAATTTATTGATTCGTTGGGCGAGTCCGGTAGCCGTACTGCTCGCCGTGCTGCAAAGATGCCTCGCCGTTCGTTCAATCTTGCCCAGGCAGAAACAACCATTGACAAGATTGATGCGTTGAACACCGTTGACCGTATGTTGAAACTGACTTTGGTTGATGCCGCAACCAGCAAGTCGTTGTTGAACGAGGCTGCTGACTTGATTGTCAGCAAGGATCGCACTGCTATCAATGGTTTCTACGACAAGATTGACAACGTAATCAAGGACTCTGTTACCAATCAGGGTGTTGACCGTGAAATTGTTGACGCGATTTTTGGTGAGTTTCAAAAACTGAAAAGCCAGGCTCAGCGTTTCAACATTGACGAGACTTATGATGCTGCCGATGCCGGTATGTACGGGCGTTTATTCGGTGGCGTTGACCCCAATGCTGCTGATGTCACTTTTGCCGGTCCACAGTTGACATCGGAATTGGCAAACAACGAGTATTTCATTCCGGACATTCGACAGATCAGGCGTTTGACTTCAAATCCGTTGCATCGTTTTGTGTTCGCCAAAGCTGGCAAGGTTGGCGACCCAAACATTGAGCGTCTTCTTGAGGCAGGCCAACTGCGGTTGCCGTTCGCTTTTCTTGATTATGTTCAACAGGAAGTTTGGCGGCCTTTTGTCACGCTCACAGTCGGCAACTTTGTTCGTAACACGCTTGATTCGCAGGTGATGATTGCCCTCTCGCATCAGCCAGCGTCGTCGTTGTTTCGTCATCCGTGGGACTACATCAGTTCAATGCGGGGAAACAGAAAAGTTGTTGACTTGTTCGGACGTGACTTTGATGCTGCTGTTTCAGCAAACGACATTTCTGACGCACAAAAAGCATTGAAGGTTGCCACCACCCAGCAGGTCGGCGCACAGTTCGAAAACCCGATCACCCCGTACCGCAAAGCCAAGGGTCTCGGGATGTTCCATGTTTCGCGCCGGAACTTTGATCCAGTAGCCGATGTTGTTCGTGGTCACGGCAGCGAGATCGGCAAACTCAATGCTGACTGGGCGGCCCGCACTCTCGCATCAGGTAAGTACACCGTCCAAGATTTGGTGAACATGGTTCGTAGTGGCGACAAGGACGCTGTTGCATGGTTCGACGAAATGAAGTCTTACTATGATGCCGGTCGCAAAACCTGGAACCGGGCCACGCAACGATGGTCATCCGAAACTGTTGACTTGATGGACGACAACAATTTGTTGGCTGTTTTGGACGAAACTGCCAAGCGTCTTGAGCGTGTGACTGGTCAGAACGGAAAACTTCTTGATGTTGTTGCATCAGGCAAAGTTGACGAATTGACGTTGCCTGGTAGCACAGCTGGAAAGATGATTCAAACTTCGGGTTACAAGCCTGGCGACAATGTGGTCATCAAGGGAGGAAAGCGGTACACGTATCAGGCAACGGTTAAGTCTGTTGATCCTCGTACTGGCGATGTTGTTGTGCAACCGTTTGCGTTTTTCAAGGGTGGCACAACGAAAGAACTTGATGATTTGTTGCGGTCACCGACTATTTATTACAATCCGCAGATGCCAACCAGGGTTGTTGGGGAAGTGATTGACCCAAAGAATCCAGCTATTGAAAGAATGACGGAATCAAAAGACAGGCTTGTCAGCAAGTTCCATAGTTATTTGTACACGCAACCGATTGGGAAACTGGAACGCAACCCAGTGTTCCGCGACCTGTATTACAAGTGGGTTGATGAACTGGCACCGTCACTTGACATGGCATCAATCGACGGGATCATTGACGACATCACACAGCGGGCCATTGCCAGCGGTAAATCACCGGACTCTTATGTGACGAAGGAACTGTGGAAGAAGTTGCTTGATTTGCAGTCAGGCAAACAACCCCTGTACGGGACGATTACCCGTGAACATTTGAACGAATTTGCGTCGGGCATGGTTCTTGACGAAATGTCAAAAATGTTTTACAACGCAACCGAACGCGGTAACGGAATTGATGCTCTCCGCATGATTTCACCGTTCGCTCAGCAACAGGTTGAATTCTTGACCCGTCTTGGACGCACAGCTTTCACCCCAACAAGGTTGGCTAACGAACTCGGGCCGCTTGGTTATCTGCCCGATATTGGTGTGCTGCGTAAAAGCCAACTGGTTGTCAACGGCGGAACCGAAGCAGACCCCGACGGGAACGGTCGCGGGTTCTTTTACACCGATCCAGTCACAAACCAGTGGACTTTCACTTTCCCGATGTCGGGTGCGGTGACCAATATGTTGACTGGTGTTCGTTCCGAAATCAACGCCCCGGTAAAGGGTGTTGCTCTCGGTTTGGATTATCGTCCTGGTCTTGGACCAATGGCTACTGTTGCGGCATCCGCTTGGCTTCCGGATCGACCGTCAACGGACTTTATTCGCAACTTTTTGTTGCCGTACGGCGAACGAACCAATGTTCTTGAAGCGTCAACACCATCATGGGCGCGGAAAGTTGTGGAAGGAATCAATCAAGACGGCAAGATTTACGCGAATGTTCGTGCTGAAACAATGCAAGCGTTGGCCGCTTCGGGTGAATACAACCTGTCAGATGTGAACGATGTTGACCGTTTGATGTCTGACGCTTCCGATAAAGCAAGAGTGTTGACGGTTTTGCGTGGTGTCAGCCAATTCTTTGGTCCAGCGGCAGGATCATACGATCAGTTGGTGAAGACCGGCAAGATTGATGTGTATGCCTCGCAGCTCGCCAAGGTGTTCCAAGAAATGAAACAGCAGGACTACGACTCTGCTGTACCGAATTTCTTGAAAGTGTTTGGCGAGGATGCGTTCATTTATATTTCGAACAAAACCAAATCACAGTTCGGTGGTTTGGAAGCCTCAAAGCAGTTCGGTGATTTTGAACGCGACCCCAAGAACGACGGTTTGTTCCGTATGTTCCCGGACATTGCAGGATATTTCGGGCCTACAGGATCAGACTTTGACTTCAACGTCTACCAGCGTCAGTTGTCTAAGGGTGAACGCAAGACCCTCACAACCGAGGAACTGTTGAAAGCCGCCCAGGAAACCATTGGTATGTCGTATTACCGTGCTGTCCGTTCCCAGTTGCCGGTCAATCTGAACGCTGAACAACAGACTTTCATGTCTGATTACCGCAAGAAGTTGCAGAAGAAATACCCGGGTTACGGGGAAATGGTGTTTGACCCGCAGCGTGTCCCGCGCGAAATTGACAAGCTGATTGAGGCATCCAAACTTGACACCTTGAACGGTAACGGCACTGCCGAAGGTGTCCGCGCTTATGCTCAGGTTCGAGAAGCGGCGTTGGCCGAGGCAAAGAATCGTGGTTACAACGGTTTGTCGGCCAACAATGTGTCCGATCTTCGTGACTACCTGGCTAACTATGCCCAAGCGATCATCAAGGTTCACCCTGAATTTGGGCGCGTGTACGATAGGTTGCTGTCCCGCGAGGTAGAACAATGAGCAATACCCCTAATCCAAACGAAGACCTCAGCCCTGATGTTGCTGCTGCTGGTATCCCTACGGGAACCGGGACAACGGATGTTTATTCCGGGACGGGTTTGCCAGCGAATTTTATTCCTCCTCCGCAACTGAAAGTCAAGATGCCAAAGGGCAGTCATGGCCCGTTGATTGAAAAAACACAGGTTGCTCAAACTTCTGCTGGGACTTACGGCATTGTTAATGCCAGCAACCAGGTTCAGGATTTCTATCAACCAAGCAAAGAAGCTGGTGTTGTTCTTTCAGGGTTGAATGATGTGAACCGTAATTTTGTGTTGGGGATTCTGTACCGCAAAGGCTGGTACGGGTCTTCTAAGCCTGGTAATGGTCTTGGTGATTCTGACCGTAATGCTATGGCTGACCTGTTGTATTACTCGAACACGCAGGGTTTGACATGGGATCAAACATTGAAGTTGATTTCAAAGGCACCCGATTTTGTGGCCCGTGGTGGTACGGCTTCTGCTCGACCTAGTTCGGCTGATTTGAAAGAAATCTTGAATCAGACTGCGTTGAAGACTGTCGGTAAGTATTTGCCGGAAGAAGAAATCAACAAGATGGTTTCGGCGTATCAGGGTGTGTATCAGGGTGCCACTACAGAAAACGCTCCGACTGCTGACACGTTTTTCAAGAACCGTATTGAGCAACAGTATGGTGCTGATACTGATGCGTATAAGTATTTGAACGCTATTAGTTCTGTTTCGAAAGTGTTGGGAAGTCTGTAATGGCTATTGATATTTCTGCTTGGGAAAACGTGAGGGCGGGTTCTTCAAAGAACAATGTTGCCGACCTTGATTTGTTTGGTCTTGAGAAGGAATTGAAGTGGTGGCAGAATCAGGTTGTTTCTGCTGACAAGGATGTTCGTAAGTTCCCTGGTTTTTCTGCTCAGCGGGGTACCGCGTTGTTGCAGCGTGATCAGGCTGTTGGCCGCGTGTTGCAACTTCGTGCAATCATTGTGAAGAAGTCACAGGAGTTTTCTCCTGTTCTTCCTGACCTTCCGCTTGCCAAGAAAGAACAAGCAATTGCGGATAAGTATAAGGGTTACGATGTTGCTGCTATTGCTGATTCTGCTAATAGTTTTGCGTCGAAGTCGTCAGGCGGTACTGGTGCGTCTTATTCTCAGAACCCGATGACCAGCCAGTTTTTGTCTGATGTTAAGACGAACACGTGGACTGTTCCTAAAGCATCTCAGCAAACTTCTGCTCCGGTAAGTCCTGCTGGTTCTGCTGGTCAGTCTGTTGCGCCGACTACCACCACTACTGTTGCGCCGACAACAACGACTGTGCCGAAGCAGACAACTACGACTACCCCAACGGGGCCGACAGGCCCTACTGGTCCGTCCACACCAGCAAAACCTACAGGTCCTACCGGTGCTGCTTCCGTCACTGGTCCTACCGGTGCTGCTTCTGCCACGGGTCCAGCCGCTGCCGCCAAGACACCAGCTGTTACACCGCCCGGAACAAAACCTGCCAACCCGAAAAAGGGCGACACATACACGAACTCGAAGAATGTTGATTTCAAGTGGGATGGAAAGAAGTGGGTTCGTCAACCCAAGAAGACGGACACTTCTAGTGATGCTTGGCAGCAAACGATTCGGGCAGAGTTTGGATCATTGTGGGATGTGTACAACGACAATGCTGATGTGAAGGCCGTTATTGACAAGTCTGTGCAGGAGGGCTGGTACAACGACGAAACCAAGTTGACTGCCGCGTTGCAGAACACCAACTGGTTCCGTACCACAGAGTCGTCTGCCCGTCAGTTTGCTATTCAGCAGTCAACTGATCCGGCGACGGTTGAGGACAACATTCAAACAACGATGGTGACTTTGCGGACACAGGCCAACAATTCGGGGATTGTGTTGTCGGACAATTCGTTGAGGTCGTTGGCTACCAACAAGTTGAAGTTTGGTTGGACTGATCAGCAGGTGTATAACGCGGTTGGTTCGGAAGCTGTTGCCACGGCGCAGATGAATGGTCCGCAGGGTATGGCTGATCTTCGTCGTGGTCAGGTGCAGACAAAGTTGCGTGAGATTGCCGATAACTATGCTCAGAAGCCGACTCAGCAGATGCTTGATGAGTGGACGAAGAACATTATGACCGGCATCACTACCGATATACAGTTCACGGATTTGATGCGGTTGAACGCTTCGACACAGTTCCGTTCGTTGCAGGCCCAGTTGGACAAGGGTGTTGATGTCAAGACTGCTCTTAGCACTTACACGAACACTGCACAGCAGGTTCTGGGTGTGGACCCGGCCACGATTGACTGGACCCAGGACAAGTGGAACAAGGCCCTGAATTATCAGGATCCAAAGACCAACGAGTATCGGGCGATGGATTCGTGGGAATGGAACAAGTATTTGCGGTCGCTTCCTGAGTGGCAGGAAACCGATGACGCAAAGCGTATTTATCGGAACGCCGCGTTCTCGTTGGCTCAAGCATTTGGAAAGACGACCTGATGGCTGCTATTGACGACCTGAAAGCAATCCTGGAGTATTACGGTTTGAGTGGTCTTGTCGGCCCGTTGTCAACACGTATCACGGATGATCCTACGCTGGTGGATAATCCGACCGTGTTGTTTGCGTCTGTTCGTGATACTCCGGAGTACAAGACCAGGTTCAAGGGCAATGATGCTCGACGGGCCAAGGGTTTGCCGGAGCTGTCTCCGGTGGATTATGTGGCTCTTGAAAACTCGTACCGTCAAACGCTTCGGTCTAATTCCATGCCTAGTGGGTTTTATGACAGTACGGACGATTTTGCCAAGTTCATCGGCAACGACGTTTCCCCCGCCGAACTAAACGCCCGGATCGGCACCGGCTACAACGCGGTTGTCAACGCCGAGCCAGGAACAAAACTGGAACTGCAACGGTTGTACGGTTTGCAGGATGGAGACATCGCAGCGTTCTTCATCGACCCGGAGCGATTCAACCAGTCCGATGCCGTCAAGAAAGCACAGGCCGCAACCGTCGCTTCCGAGGCTCGCCGCCAGGCAGGGTTCACCCTCAGCCAGCAGCAGGCCGAAACTCTCGCCACCGAAGGTATTGATCGTGGCACCGCACAAGCAGGGTTCGCCCAGTTGGGGCAGACACAAGAACTGTTCCAAGCAATGCAGCCAGGCGAGCAAGCCATTGGTCAGGAACAGCAAATCGCTGGAACATTCAACACGAACGCTGAGGCACGTCGCGCTATTGAGGCTCGCCGCCGTAAGCGTCAAGCCGCGTTTGAAACTGGTGGTGGACTGGGTGAAACCCAGCAAGGCATCATCGGTCTTCGCACCGCCGGTCAATGACCTGCGAAAACTGCGACACCATCTTTGACCCCATCGCCTGCCGATGGAGATGCCCCGCCTGCGGACTGAAACACCACTGCTGTGAAGGTGCCTGCGCCTATTAGTAGCGCACACCCAAAAGTTATGTAATACTTTCCGTCGAGGCCGATGGCCGGACTTCCATAGCGACCCCCGACTATGGACAGTACACAGGGGTGTAACAACAAGTAGCCACCAAGGTTCCTCCGATCTTGGTGTGGACACAAGGAGTGTGCCAATGTCAGATTTCGCAGATGATTTCTACGAGGAAGACGACCAGCCCGAACCGCGCAAGGATCCAGTCCGAGCAAGGCTCAAGCAGTTGGAAAAGCAGAACTCGGAACTGCTCAAGCAAATTGAGCAGGCCGCCGAAGCCCAAAAGAAACTGACCTTCATGGAAGCCGGAATCAACGCCAGCGACCCGAAGTTCAAGTATTTCGTCAAGGGTTACGACGGTGAACTTTCCGCCGATGCCATCCGACAAGCAGCTGAAGAAGCACAGTTGATTACACCCTCCCAGCCGGTAACGCAGGAAGACAAGTCAGCGTGGCAGCAGTCAAACAGGATTGCCGCAGGCGCAGAGACCGCTTCCGAAGGCCCGTCTTGGATGAAGCGAATCAGTGATGCGTCGTCCGAATCAGAACTGATGGCGATCTTTGCAGAGGCACAAGCCCAGGGCATTGACCTGGGTGACAACTAAACCCTCAACCCCGCAAAGGAACCCCAAATGGCTGACTACTACGCAGCAACAACGGGTACGTCTGCTCTCTCGGTCGATCAGATCGCTTTCGAGAAGCTCGCGTACTTCGCCCTCCGTCCCGAGATGTACTACGACCAGTTCGCAGATGTCCAGGCAACGAACGCAACCAACCCGGGTGCGTCCATCAAGTTCACCATCTTCAACGACCTCGCTGCCGCTACGACGGCACTCGGTGAGGCCGAGGATGTGACCCCTGTTGCGATGAGCGACAGCCAGGTCACGGTGACCCTTGCCGAGTACGGCAATGCAACCGTCACGACCGCCAAGCTCCGCGCTTCGTCGTTCCTCCCGGTTGACCCGGTGGCCGCCAACGCGGTCGGCTACAACGCCGGTCTGTCGATTGACACCATCGCCAAGAACGTCCTCCAGGCTGGCGACAACGTGATCTACGCAACGGGCGGCGCAACCGACCCGTCGAGCCGTACCACGGTCAACTCGGATGACACCCTCGCAGCGAACGATGTCCGCAAGGTCGTCGCCCAGCTCCGTGGTGCCAACGTCCCGACCATCAACGGTTCGTACGTCGGCTTCATCCACCCGGACGTTTCGTACGACTTCCGTTCCGCTACCGACGCAGCCGCGTGGCGTACCCCCGCCAACTACGTGGACCCGACCGGTATCTACAACGGTGAGATCGGAATGTTCGAAGGTGTCCGTTTCATGGAGTCGTCCCGCGCCCCGCTGTTCGCCAATGCGTCGAACAACTCGGGTTCGGCTGGCACCATCGACGTGTACGGCACCCTGGTCATGGGCCGTCAGGCTCTTGCAAAGGGCATCAGCCTCGGCGGTGAGTACGGCGCACAGCCGACCATCGTGTACGGCACCGTCACCGACCTGCTCAAGCGTTTCCGTCCGGTGGGCTGGAAGCACTTCGTGGGTTACGGCGTGTTCCGTCAGGAGGCCCTGCGCCGCATCGAGTCTGCTTCGAGCATCGGCACCAACGCCTAACATTCCATCCCGCTGTCGGGATGATGAGCGAACCCCCTGCCTTCGGGCGGGGGGTTTTGCTTTATGGTATTGTCGGTTTTAGGCGAATGTTCTGTAAGGAGAAAATGATGGCCGCAAAGAAGAAGCCAATGACGGGCGGAACTTCCGGTTCGTCCAACGTAAAGATTGACCGTCAGACTGTTTCTAAGCAGATGTCTATGAACAAGGAAACGCTGAAGAAGGCCCAGGCTGCTGCTGATGCTGGTTACACAGTGTCGTTGCAGTGGAAGAACGGTGTTCTTTCTGCTCAGTCAATGGGTGGCGCACCGAAGCCGAAGCCGAAGAAGAAGCCGTAACTAACACTTCTTGTTATGGCCACGTTTAAGCCTCCAACAGATGATCTTGTAGCGTGGGCCGACAAAGGTGAGCGTGGCATTTTTGCTGTGTTGGCACCGGGTCCGCGTGGCAGAAACGTGTGGAAAATGAAGGATGGTTCGTTCCGAGAGGATCAACCGTCTGACTGGTGGAACATTGACACCTTGTATCACGGTGGTCATATTCATCCGATTACGGCTGACGAGCAAGCTGACCTTGAGGCGGCTGGCTATGGGGATTACATCACGGAATGATTAAGCATCGTGAAACGCATCCGAACCTGGATGTGGAGGGTTGTTTCGGTTGCAAGGTTGCCGGGGTGTCGTTTGGGGCTAATGAGTCCACGACCCGTGGGGCTGAGGTGCGTGAGATCAATGCGCGGGAGAGGTCTTGGAATCGGGATATGCCTGCGTACAAGCGATTGAGGGAGCAGGGTTTGCAGCCTCGACAGATTGATGGGGCTGCGGCTTTGGAGAGTCGTGCGTCGGAGCGATGGCAGATTGAGGGTGCGCCTGTGGCGGAGGCTGTGCCGGTTTCGTCGTGAATGTTCAGTCGTGGACGGGGTATACCGATCCTCGTTTCGGGTATGGGGCGATGTTTGCGGGGTTCCAAGGGGCGTTGCCGAAGACTGTGAGCTTGGACCCGTTGGGGTCTGTGAATGTTCATATGTCTGTGCCGAATGTGGTGAAGGGTTGGCTGGTTGGTCAGCATCGGGTGTGTTTCACGATGTGGGAAACAACGGTGTTGGACCCGGTGTTTGTTCGCTGGTTAGGGCAGTACAATCAGATTCTTGTCCCGTGCGAACATAATGTTGAACTGTTCAGTCAGCATCATGGGGATGTGCGGATGGTGCCGTTGGGGGTGGATCACAGGTTTTGGCGGCCCCAGCCTCGGGCGGTGGATGGTCCGTTCAGGTTTCATGCTGGTGGGTCACTGTGGCGCAGGAAGGGCCTGGATGTTGTTGTAAGGGCTTTTGAGGCTCTCAAATTGTCGGACGCGGTTTTGCATATCAAAGCGGCTCCACACGCAGCAGACACGCCGAGAGGAGGCTTTCCGCCGAACGTGGTGCTGCACCGTGACTGGATGTCGTTGGAGGAGCAGCGGGACTGGTTTAACCAGGCGGATTGTTTCATTGCTGCGAGCAGGGGTGAGGGGTTTGGGTTGATGCCGTTGCAGGCGATTGCGTTGGGGGTGCCGACGATTGTGTCGGAAACTTCGGGGCAGGTGCAGTTTGCGGATTGTG
>Ga0208546_1000719_pt1 | contig 11256 bp, 5 predicted proteins | sample DEB19_08_DNA_4_FD_184528 | JGI IMG/M metagenome (GOLD analysis project Ga0208546, IMG submission 184528) | Aqueous microbial communities from the Delaware River and Bay under freshwater to marine salinity gradient to study organic matter... | ecosystem: Environmental > Aquatic > Marine > Coastal ...
TCGCCTCGTTCGCGAAGACGATCGGCTCGACCGACGGTGTCGCTGCGGCCGTGCCCGTGCCGATGGGCAGCGACAAGGTCGCGCTCGTCATTGCCTACCCCACCACGTCACCGCAGGACGAGAAAACTAGCGACCTCGTCCACAACCTCCGTGACACGGTGATCCCCGCATCGGGAACGACCGCCTACGTGGGTGGCTTCACCGCATCGGGCATCGATTTCTCCGAGTACCTCGGCCAGCGCCTGCCGTACCTCATCGGCATCGTGCTCGTCCTCTCCTTCTTCCTGCTCATGGCCGTGTTCCGCAGCGTCCTCGTGCCGCTGAAGGCCGTGTTCATGAACCTGCTCTCCGTCGGGGCCAGCTACGGCGTGATCGTCGCGGTGTTCCAGTGGGGATGGATGGCCGACCTGTTCGGCGTGGGCAAGCCCGGGCCGGTGGAGTCATGGGCGCCGATGTTCCTCTTCGCGATCGTGTTCGGCCTGTCAATGGATTACGAGGTGTTCCTGCTGTCGCGCATGAAGGAGGAGTACCAGCGCACCGGCGACAACTTCACCGCCGTGGCCGACGGCGTTGCGGCAACGGCCCGGGTCATCACGGCCGCCGCCCTGATCATGGTGTGCGTGTTCGCCGCCTTCGTGCTGGCCCCGGACCGCCAGCTGAAACTGTTCGGCATGGGAATGGCCGTCGCCGTGTTCGTGGACGCCACCGTGGTCCGCATGATCCTGGTGCCCGCCACCATGGAACTTCTCGGCGCCCGCAACTGGTGGATCCCGAAGTGGCTGGACAAGGTGCTGCCCCGCATCGACGTGGAGGGCAAGCACCACGAGCCGCTCCACCCCATTCACTGACCCATCTCGTGCGTCCGTTCCCGGTCCCCGAGGGGTCCGTGGACGGCCTCTCATCACGGGGTTGACGGGCGGTGCCTGGCAAACCCTTGTGCCACAAGGGTTTCGTGAAGAGGTGAGGAGAAACCGACTTTTTCGCGCTTACCCTGTCCACCCATGGCCAAGTCCCTCGTCATCGTCGAATCGCCCGCCAAGGCCAAGACGATCGCCCAGTACCTCGGCCCGGAGTTCGATGTCCGGCCGTCGGTGGGCCACGTGGCGGACCTGCCCAGCAAGGGTCTGGCGGTCGACGTGGAGAACGGTTTCAAGCCCTCCTACGAGCTGACCGACCGTGGCCGAAACGTGGTCAAGGAACTGCGCGCCGCCCTGAAGGACGCCGACGCCCTGTACCTGGCAACGGACGAGGACAGGGAGGGCGAGGCGATCAGCTGGCACCTCCTCGAGTACCTGAAGCCACGCGTTCCGGTGCACCGCATGGTGTTCCACGAGATCAACAAGACCGCCATCCAGCACGCGCTCGAGAACCCCCGCGGCATCGATTACGGCCTGGTGGACGCCGCCGAGACCCGCCGCATCCTCGACCGCCTGTACGGCTACGAGGTGTCGCCGGTGCTGTGGCGCCGCGTGAACCGCGGCCTGTCGGCCGGTCGCGTGCAGAGCCCGGCTCTCCGACTGATCGTCGACCGCGAGCGCGAGCGTCGTGCGTTCCGTGCGGCTGATTACTTCTCCCTCGAGGCGGTCACCGAGACCGTCCCGTCGTTCACGGCGAAGCTCGTTTCGCTGAACGGCACGCGCGTCGCCACCGGCAAGGATTTCGATGGCCAGGGCACCGCCGCCGAGCAGGTGCTCGTGGTCAATGCAGGTCGTGCCTCCGAACTGGTGGCCGGATTGAAGGACGTGCCGCTCACCGTGCGCTCTGTGGACGAGAAGCCCTACACCTCGTCGCCGAAGTCACCGTTCACCACGTCGTTGCTGCAGCAGGAGGCAGGTCGCAAGCTGCGCCTCTCCAGCCGCCAGGTGATGAGCACGGCACAGGCCCTGTACGAGCGCGGCTACATCACCTACATGCGCACCGATTCCACGAACCTGTCGGACGAGGCGATCGCCGACGTGCGCGCGCATATCCGGGCCGAGTACGGCGATGACTTCGTGAACGGCCCCGTGCGCACCTACGCGAACAAGTCGAAGAACGCACAGGAGGCACACGAGGCGATCCGCCCCGCACTACCGATCCGCTCGCCCGAGAAGGTCGCAGGCGAGCTGCGCGGTCACGAACTCAGTCTCTACACGTTGATCTACCAGCGCACGCTCGCCTCTCAGATGCCGAACGCATCGGGAACCACCGTCAGCGTGCGCCTCGGTGCAACGGCCAACGACAGCCACCGCACCGACTGCGAGTTCGCCGCCAGCGGCACGACCATCAAGTTCCAGGGTTACCGTCGGGCGTACGAGGAGTCGACCGACGAGGACGACACACCCGCCGACGACGAGAACGCGTTGTTGTTGCCGCCGTTGACGAAAGGCCAACCCGTCGACGTGCGCGAGTACGGATCCACGTCGCACACCACCACGCCGCCCGCCCGCTACACCGAGGCGTCACTCGTGAAGGAGCTCGAGGCTCGCGGCATCGGCCGTCCCTCCACCTGGGCGTCCATCATCTCGACCATGGTCGACCGCGGCCATTACCTCTGGAAGAAGGGAACCGCGCTCGTCCCCACGTGGACGGCGTTCTCCGTCATCCGCCTGCTGGAGGACAACTTCGACAAGCTCGTCGACTACCAGTTCACCGCCGACGTGGAGGCCGACCTCGACAGCATCGCGAACGGCGAGCAGCAGAAGGAGAGGTGGCTGCACCACTTCTATTTCGGCGAGGACGACGAGACCGGTCTGCGCGACATCGTCGCCGCGAAGCTCGACAGCATCGACGCCGCCGCCGTGAACACCTTCGACATCGGCGTGAACCCGGAGACCGGCGAGGACGTCATCGTGAAGCCCGGTCTGTACGGACCGTACGTGCGCAGCGGCGAGAACACCGCGAGCGTCCCCGACCTTCTCGCCCCGGACGAACTCACGCTCGAGGTGGCCATCAACCTGTTGAAGGCGCCGAAGGGCGACGTGCCGATCGGTGACTGGGACGGCCACCCCGTGTTCGCGAAGTCGGGTCGCTACGGCCCGTACGTGCAGTGGGGAACGATGGACGAGCCGCCCGCGGGTCTCGAGAAGCCGAAGATGGCGTCGCTGTTCAAGACCATGAACATCGACCGCATCACGCTGAATGACGCGATCGACCTGCTGTCGCTGCCGCGCACCCTCGGCACCGACCCGGCGGACGGTGAACCGATCACGGCACAGAACGGCCGCTTCGGTCCGTACGTCAGCAAGGGCAAGGACAGCCGTTCGCTGCAGAACGAGGAGCAGCTCCTGACCGTCACGCTCGACGAGGCACTCGCGCTCCTCGCACAGCCGCGCACGTTCGGACGCGGTCGCGCCGCGGCAAAGCCGCCGTTGCGCGAGTTCGGCAACGACCCCGTCAGCAACAGACCGGTCGTGGGCAAGGAAGGCCGCTTCGGTGACTACGTCACCGACGGTGAGACGAACGCCGGTCTCACGCGCGGCGACCGCATGGAGGCCATGACGAACGAGCGGGCGTACGAACTTCTGCAGTTGCGCCGCGAGTACATCGCCGAGAACGGCGGGCCGAAGAAGAAGTCCGGCGCACGGAAGACCGCAGCCAAGAAGTCTCCCGCGAAGAAAGCCCCGGTCAAGAAGGCTGCCGCGAAGAAGTCCCCCGCCAGGAAGAAGGCCGCGCCGAAGAAGGCGGCGGCAAAGAAGAAGGACGAGTGACCGCTCGCTACGTCGCGCTCGAGGGTCTCGAGGGCTGCGGAAAGAGCACGCACACGAAACGCCTCGGTGAGCATCTCGGCGCCGTCATCACTCGCGAGCCGGGTGGCACGCGCATTGGTTCGTTGCTGCGCGGGATACTCGCCGACACAGAGAACACCGACCTCGCCCCCCGCACCGAGGCATTGCTGATGGCCGCCGACCGCGCCCAACACATGGCCGAGATCATCGAACCTGCTCTCGCGCGGGGCCAGCACGTGGTGAGCGACCGCAGCATCTACTCGACGCTCGCCTACCAGGGGTACGGACGCCGGCTCGGCACGACCGAACTTCTGTCCATCAGCACCTGGGCGCTGAACGGACGGCTGCCCGATGTGGTGGTGTTCATCGACGTGCCCACCCAGATCCTGAATGAGCGGCTCGCCAAGCGCAACCTCGACCGATTCGAACGCGAGGGTGCCGACTTCTTCGCCCGCATCAACGACGGCTTCCACGAACTGATGGCTGCCGACCCGCAGCGCTGGATCGTGATCGACGGCACTGCCCCGAAGGACGACGTCGAGGCCGACATCCGTCGTCAGGTCACTGACAGACTCTCTTTGTAGTCTTCGCACATGGCATCGGGCACCGGCACATCGGTCTGGCAGAGCGTGGTGGGCCACGCGGCCGCGGTGGACCTGCTCAGGCACTCGTCGCAGAACCCGGTGCACGCCTACTTCTTCCTCGGCACCGAAGGTGACGGCAAGGAGATCGCGGCCCGCGCATTCGCCGCAACCCTGCTGAGCGGCACCGACGACACTACGGACCGCACCAACGAGCTGGTGATGCGCAGCGCCCACCCCGATGTACACGAGGTGTACCGCGATGGTGCCTCGATCCTCGCGGAGCAGGCCAAGGAAATCGTTGCCATGGCCGGCACCACGGCGGTGGAGGGCCGGCGCAAGGTCATCATCATGCATGAGGTCAATCTCATGCAGCCCGGCGCGGTGGTGCGACTGCTGAAGACCGTCGAGGAACCGGCAGACGGGGTGTTCCTCATCCTGCTCGCCGACCAGATGATCGATCTCCTCGTCACGTTCGTGTCACGGTGCTTCACCGTGCACTTCGGCGTGCTCAACGACAATCAGATCGTGGAAGCGCTGGCGGCAAGCGGCATCAACCGTTCGACCGCCGAGGCCGCGGCGAAGTCGGCGCACGGCAGTCTCGACCGTGCACGCCTCGTGGCAAGCGACCCACAACTCGTCCACCGCCGTGAGCGTTTCGCCAACATCCCACGCCGCGTGGACGGCACAGGGGCAACTGTCCTGGCGATCGTGGAGGAGATTCTCGGACTCATCGACGATGCCGCCGAACCCCTGCTGCGACGTCACGAGCAGGAAGCGGCCGACCTCGAGGCCAATCTCAACGCGATGGGCGTGAAGCGCGGCGGCAAGAAGACTCTGGAGGACCGGCACAAGCGCGAGGTGCGCCGTCACCGCACCGACGAACTGCGCGCCGGGCTTGCCGAGGTCGCATCGGTGTACAGGGACGAGCTGGTGTCGAACCCGAACATCCACCACCCCGAGGCGTACATCTCCGCGGTCGAGCGCATCCACGAGTCCCTCGGGCACCTCGGGCTGAACGTGAACGAGGCGATCATGCTGCGCAACCTCGTCTGGTCGCTGCCGTCCGTCACCACGGATGCCGCACTCGAGTTCCTCGAGAACTGACCCCCGGGTCTTGCCCGGCGCGTCAAACCCCGGTTGGCACCCCGACGGGGGCGGGATTTGACGGGGTTTTGCCGTCTGGCTCTTCACACGTCGCCCGACCGGGCGTACGGTGGGGGCACGAACACTTTTCAGGAGGCCGCCATGACCAAGCGTTTCCGTTCCATCCGTACCCTCGCCGCCGTGGCGACAATCGCTCTGGCGCCACTTGCATCCGTTGCACCGGCTGCCGCGAAGGTGGTGAAGGCTGCATCTCCGGGTGAGGGCCTTCTCACCTCCACCCAGTGTTCGGCACCGAATGCCGACGCCAACACCGCCACATGGGACTGGACAAGGCCGATGCTCGAGGTCTCGGCTGACAACGGGGCAACGTGGACGTCAGCTGCCACGTACACGTTCACCTACCCGGACAACAGCACGAAGAAGTTCGCGGCGCAGGTGTGCCGCAACCTCGGCGGTGCCGGTTCGTCGGTCAGTTCGCAGTCGTACTGGTTCATCATCCAGCCCGCGAGCGGAGGGACAGACGACATGGGCAAGGCCGTGGTGGACGCCGGCCTGCAGTTCAAGTTGACGATGCCTCTCAAGTCCGGCGACACGGCGACGCGCATGACCGGCTACTCGAAGGTGGTCAGCTTCCAGGACAGCGGCACGACCGTCACCGCAATCGTCAAGGCATCACCGATCGCAAAGGTCAACTACCAGGGCTGGGCGGCATTCGCCGCCGCGCACAACGAGTGCGCCAACCTGACCGAACAGACGTGGAACCAGTGCAAGATCTCGAAGGCTGACCGTGACATCGCGGGAACCGTCATCCAGCACGTGGAGTTCACCACCACGTCCCTCACCTCTTGGCAGACACTGTCGAAGGGGACGTGGATCGGCGCGAACGTGAACGGGTACAACATGAACCTCACCTGCGCAACGAAGGGAGCCGACTCGAGCTCGAACGGCAACTACTCGGGCAATTCGGACGGCGGTGCAAACATGCCAGGTGGGTCATCGAGCAGTTCGACTCCCCCCTCGCTCGAGGTCACGATGAGCGGCACGCCCCACTTCCGCGCCGACGGAGTCACCGTGAACGAGGGCAACCTGCAGGCATTCATCCCCGAGGCCACCGCACGTTCGTGTTTCGGTGACGGGACCGACACGATTCCGCTCGCGACAATCGCACAGAACATGAGCGTGTCACGCACCGAGTCATCGGAGAACGGCGGTGCGGCACAGGATCTTGCCGCCGGCACCTACACCGCCACGGCGGTGACTTCCCCGGTTGCGGGCTTGTTGATCGACGTCGCGAAGATGACCTTCTCGAACCCCAAATACAAGGTCACCAGCAAACTGGCCCAGCAGTTGCTTGCCAAGTACTCCGCGGGTTCGTCGGCCACTGCATCTGCATCGGCAAAGGTGAAGGCCGGCAAGTGCACCATCACGGTCACTCTCGGCGCTGCCGCGAAATTCAAGGTGTACAAGAAGATCGGATCGAAGTTGACCCTGGTGAAGTCGGTGTCCGGCAAGAAGGGCGCCAACTCGGTGGTGACACTCCACAAGAAGGGCACGTCCTACGTGGTGAAGGATGCCAGCGGCAAGGTCATCAAGACCCTGAAGCCCTGAGGCCAACCAGCCAAACCCGAACGACGACTCCTTTTTTTCCGAGGGACGGTGAGACACACGCGCATGACGCTGATTCGTTAGCGTCACCGGCATGAAGCCCATCACCCGTTTGGCCGGAATCCTTGCATTGGCAGGGACGACAATTCTTGCGACCCCCAGTCAGGGGACCAGTGCTGCGCCTGCCGAACCAGGCCCGAGTGTCTTCAAGATCGAGGCAATTGAGGTGGACGGCAAACCGGCAGGATGCGTGTCGAGTTGTCAGGTCCCGTCATCAAGGGTCCCGGGGTTTGCGCGACAATCCAACTTCCAGAGCGCGCTGGCGGATGCGTCAAAGATTGATGCCGTCAACTTTGACCAGCAAGGTTGCGCCATCGTGACAGGTGGTGCTGTTCGGTGTTGGGGCTCCAACGAGTACGGCCAACTGGGTGACGGGACAACCGTGAACAGCAGGACGGCCCTGGTATGGGCCATGGAGGGGAACCAGCAAGTCGTCGGTGCGACGGATGTGACCGTCTCTAACTCGGCCACATGTGTTGTCATCTCCGGACGGGTGAAGTGCGTCGGATACGGATTCGGAACCACGGGAAACTACCCAGCAAAGTTCTCGAGCACGGCATGGGTTGACCTCGGAATCAGCGATGTCGCAAAAGCAATCATCGGGCAGAACCCAGTGAGGACCGCCACCAACTCCTATTCCACGCCGGTGTGCGTCCTCACAACGGGGGGCGGGATCAAGTGTCTCTACCTCGACAGACCGGGGACGATATTTGACAGCCGTGTCACCGGGGCACGAGACCTTGCTTTCCTGGGCAACTCTGCAGACGGAATCCGCTTCTGCGTCGCAGGTTCGACCACCTCGTGCCTCGAGTTCAGCATGGGCACCATCACGATCTCCACGACGTTCTCCAGCTTGGATGCCTCGACCCGCGTCTACATCCCGAACATGCTCTTTCTCACGTGTTTCTACTCCGGCGACACCCTGTACTGCGAGAACTTCAAGACCGGCGACGTTCAACTCTTTCCGATGGGTGTGATGCCCCAGCCGACATCGATCTTCGTTGCGCCCGGGCCGTACACAACAGGAATCGTTGTGCTTCTTCCCGATGGGGTTCTCAGGGTGACGGCAACCAAGTTCACCTGTGCGTGCTCCGACCCCATTCCACCGCAAGTGTCCCCGATTGCTGCCTTCAGCGAGTCATCGTTCGGGACCTACTTCTCCGTGAGCAGGGTCACTGCCGCCACGAACTCCCCGAATGTGATTCCGCTTGTCGTGGAATCCGGGAGTCGCACAATCCGGACTTTTGCACCCGTCAGGGTCGAGACCGCCTCGGGAGTGCCACTTTCCAGGGCGACCATGAAGTGGACGGCTCCTGATGTTCCGGGCTCCCTCGGAAGTTCGATCAACAGTTCCCTGCAGACCGATGCGGACGGCAATGTCCGCACCACTCTTGCGACGGGACCGGTCACTTTCGATATCTCGGGCGGAACGGCTCCAAACGGTGCAATCCTGCAGGCAGCGTCCATCACTGTCGTAGTTGGTGCATCGGGTACCACCATCGTCACGGTCCCCGACCCTCCGGCATTGATTGACAGGACCGTCACAGTGCTCAATGCGGACGGAACGCCCGTCCCCGGCGCGTTTGTGGCAATCAGGAATCTCTTCATCCCGTTCGCGTACAACGGCTCGATTGCGTCTACAAGCAGATGGGCGAGCAGGGCACCCGACATGCTCGGGAACTTCGGGCAGCTGGGTTGTGTCTACTGCTACGTGCCACTCCCGACATACATGACCGGAAGTGACGGCTCGGTTGTCTTCAAGTCCTTTGCACCGAGCCAACGCTTCACGAAATTCGATGCGACGGTGTCGTACGACGACGGCGACCTGTACATGAACGTCGGTGCGAACTTCACCGAACCATCCAGCACGGTTTATCTGCCGTTCATGGCCCATGTCGACGTCATCGCAACTGACGCTGACCCGAGTACTAGTGCAATCGACATCCCCCTGGGCAAGAACGGCGTCGTGGAACTTGAGTTCAATGTCAAGGACGAGAACAACCGGCCAGTTGATGGCTTCACGGCAACCATCGAGAACGTGTGCGGCGACATGGACACCGGTGGCCTCATCGCCGTGTCGACCCGACTGTCTGCCTCGTGCGGTTCGGTCACAACCACCTCTTTCGGCGGCGGCGCGGTTGCCGCAACCGGACTGCCTTCGGGATGCGTCGCCAGCGCGCAAGTCAAGACGGCATCAACGGGATCAGGGAAGTTCACGTTCTGCTCAGCCTCGAGCACGAAGTACCGCATCAGAGGAAAGGGGGCGGTTGCATCGCGCACGGTGTGCATCGTGGTCGCCGGTTCGCCATGCGGTGCATCATCAGCAGTGACGGCCGGGGGGGACCGAGCCTCACAGGGCTCAACTTCCCGAACAGGTCACGCCCCGCTCTGGACAGCGGGCGTCACTTCCGCCAAGCGCGGCCAGAAACTGCCGTTGAACTCGTTGATCACCCCGCTCAATGGACCCAAGACCACCTGGAGGGTTACCGGTGGTTGCAGTGTCAGGGGAACATCGGTGGTGACACCGAACAGGGCCGCAACCTGCATTCTCCACATGACTCAGGTAGCCACGACTCGATCAAAAGTGCGAGGCAAGTGGGTCACCAATACGGTTGTTCTTGCCGTCAGAAAGACGACCATCAAGGTTGCCTGACGATCGCCTGTTGCTCCCTGACAGCCCGCAGAATCAACGTTCGGGGCTTGTGTGGCTTGCGGAGTGAGTGGGTAGATTTGGTGCTCCTGCCCAGGTAGCTCAGTCGGTAGAGCAACGCACTCGTAATGCGTAGGTCAGGGGTTCGATTCCCCTCTTGGGCTCCATTGCCGGCACGAGGCTCACAAACCTCGTCGCAACCGCCTAGGTCACCTTCACGATGACGGTTTTGCGCGTTGTCTTTCCTTTAAGCGGCGTAACGACAAGCGTCAGCCTGCACGAACCAGACCTGAGCCCCTTCAGGCTCGTCCGGACGACGCTGCAGTACCTCTTGCTCGAACTGACGACGACTGCGGTGAGTTTGGATCTTGTCGGGACGCTGAACTTGAAACGAGCTGCAATCGACTTCAGGAGTGCGGTCCGACCGGCCTTCAACGAGTAACTGATCACCATCGGGGTCACCGCTGGGGTGGTTCCGCCGTTTGAAGATGCGACCGTTGTGGTGGCTACCGGAACAGTTGTCGATGTGGTGGTTGTCGTGGTGGTTGCCACCAGTGCAAGTCCGCTCACCGTGCGGCTCGCAAATTCGTAGCCACTCTTTGCCACCTGCAGAGTGACTGAACCCGAGCTCCCCCCGGGCACATTGGTCACGATCAGCACTCCATTCTCGACAGAGCCTGATCCGGATGTCACGGTGTACACCGCGCCGGAGTCGTAGTTGGTGATGGGCACCGAGAAGCCCTCCTCGCGTGACGTGACTGCACCGAAAGCGGGTGCAACGCCCGTGCGCAACGATGTCCCGGAGAACAACGAACTTGATGATGTCGACCCATTGCTGGCGACCACCGTCACCGATGCCGTCTCCCCCGGCGACATTCCTGTGACCTCGGCAAGACCCAGATCCTGGTTCACCCACGCGACAGTGAACCCGGTGGCCGGGGTGAACGAATAGTTGATTGACGGGTCGTAGTTGCGGACGATGAACTCGACACGGCGCAACTCAACTCGCGCGAGAGTCGCAATCGGCTCTTCTGGCGGGTCGGGAGCAATTGTGGTTGTCGTGGTGGTTGTCGTCGATGACGATGTCGTGGTCGTCGGAACCGTTGTGGTCGTCGTCGTTGTCGTCGTGGTGGTGGTCGTCGTTGTCGTCGTGGATGTGGTTGTCGTGGTTGTGACCGGGACTGTCGTGGTGGTGGTCGTGGAAGTCGTGGTGGTGGTCGTTGTTCCCACAAGAATCGATGCTCCCAGGGAGAGCGAGTCATTTGATCCCACAGTCGGCAGCGTGAGCGTCCCGTTGTTGTCGGAGAGATCCTTGATTGTGCCGCCGTTGAGATCGAGTGCTGAAGTCGACGCGTAATCGAGGCCGGCCGAGTAATCACCGGCCTGCACGGTGTAGTCGAAGTACAGGGTGTCCGAGTACGAACCGTCAACAAACGTCGCCCATTGGTCCGTTGCGCCCGTCTCCACAAGGAGACGCGGGGTGCCTGTCACCACCACGCGCTCGGTGAACTTCACTGCGATTCTGATTGTCGTCCCTGCGTTGAAC
>Ga0208546_1000723_pt1 | contig 11245 bp, 12 predicted proteins | sample DEB19_08_DNA_4_FD_184528 | JGI IMG/M metagenome (GOLD analysis project Ga0208546, IMG submission 184528) | Aqueous microbial communities from the Delaware River and Bay under freshwater to marine salinity gradient to study organic matter... | ecosystem: Environmental > Aquatic > Marine > Coastal...
GAGCAAGATAAAGAGGCTCGTCATTGCGCGAGTGATGCTCCCCCAATTTTCGGCATCATCGGGGCCAAAGAGATAGTGGCCGAGCATTCCGTACATAAAGAGCGCAACGAAGATAAGAACTGCAAGGCTCATGAGCGGTGGAAGTGAGCGAATGATTGATGTGGTGAGTACGCGAACTTCTGGAAGGAAGCGGAAGATGCGGACCAGGCGAAGAAGTCTGAGGAGTCGAAGGACTGCAGTTTGGCCAGAGAGAAGTGGAGAAGCTGCGATTACGATGAAGTCGAAGATGTTCCAACCTTGCTTGAAGAACATCCAAGGTTTTTTGCCGTAAGAAAGAATGCGGAGAAGTAACTCTCCTCCATATATTGCAAAGCAGATGAGATCGATTTGTTCGCATGCATCTTTCACATTTGGATCGAGATCGGGCATTGTGAGAATGGCGAGCGATGTTGCGTTAATGAGAATTACAAATGCGATGAGAAGTTCAAATGGTTGGGAGTAAACGAGTCTGGTTAGTGGGCGAATGCGCCAGGGAGGCAAATTTGACTTATCGTTTAGAAGAACGCCTCTCTTTTTTCTTTTCATCGTGAGAATTTAAGCTTTTAAATTAAGACTTCTTTGTATCCGCTGTGCCACCAATTTTATTTGAGGTTGTGGGCTTATTGGAGGGGGTTGAAGCTGGTGCTTTTGACGTCGAAGCTGAACCCGAAATCGTTTTCTTTGGACTTGGAGACGGCTTCGGCGTCGTGCCTGTAGCGGAGAGTACTTCAAACTCCCAAACGTCATCGTAAGGTAAGTAATCATCCGAGCCCTCGTCGGACAAGTTGAATCTACATGTTCCAGTTTTCACGAGTTTTAATCTGTACTGATTGCTCTTCACTGGCTGTGTACATACTTTCGGGGTAAGAATTCGCAGGGCGGGAAGTGAATCTCCGCTGCCAAAGATGTCAATATCTATGGTTTTTCCTACCCGGGGCTTATCAGGAACTGTTACATCCATTTCTTGTTCACTTCTTGTAATCTGGAAACTTATATAACTTTTTGCGCTCTCGAAATAAGTGCTTGTTGCAGGAGCGTAACCTTCCAGTATGCAAGTTCCCTCACTGAATAGGTTCACAACTAAAGACGAGAGGGCTAGACCGGAACTTGAGCCCTCAATATCGCAGACAGAGGGCGTGGTGGATCGAACATACCGAGATCCGCCATCAGAATTTGTGTAAATATTAATTGCTCTTGAAATTAGATATTGCGTACCAACTGAACTCATTGAGAAGTTTTGGGAGCGCTTTACGGCGGGAGATGTCGTTGCATTAGCAGTAGGAGTTGCAGTTGGCGTGCTCCTTGAGGTTAGGTCCACATACATGGCTTTGTCTGGTGCCCAATCCCATTTGTCAGACGCGTAAGAAGTAAACCCAGCTATCCAAAATTTGTCTGGAATTCCCGCGCATGATCTAGAAATTTTAAAACCGATCCACTTAACACTTAGTCCAACATTTGACCAAGTTAATGGTGAGCATTTACTCAAGTCGGTACTTCTTCCTCCAGAAGAATTTGGCACATAGGCATCTGCGCTTATGCTGGTGTTGTCTAATGGATATTGAATACTTCTATTAGGCAATATTCGGATATCTTGATCATTGCCTCCTAAAATTGCCCTTGCTTCTGATTTCCAAATTGCCACCATTGCCCAAGCGCTTGAATTGGAAGTGAACATTGTTCGAAGAATTGGTTGCTTGTAATGAAGCCACACGTTTAATTCGTTTGCATTGTTGTCATACAATGCAACTTCTACATAATCTAAATCATATTGAGCCGAGTAGCTCGCCGGAGTGTAAACATCTACCGGAGACATAATTTGGAAAGTCTTCTCGGCACTTTGTGCGGCCGGAATATGTGTAAGCTGTGAAAAGAGAAATGGGAGTAGGAAAAATACGGTTAGATAAGGCTTTGCAACACCGATAAGGAAATTTCGTTTGCTTCTATTCATTTTCACAAAGAGTTCTATTCGGTCGGCATTCAGTATTCATCAAAATGTCCACTAGGGCTCCCCTTAAGAGGTTTGAACGGGACATATCTACTCCTAGGCTATTCTTATTGTCTTGGCGAAGTTACCATACCGCCAAAGGCAAGGGTAGATTTTGATGGGACAAAACCTAAGGACGGACTTCTATGGCGAGAAAGCGAAAAACCACCGATTCCGAAATTGTTAATTCTCAAGAACTAGAAGTAAGCCTTGCGGCCGAAAAGAGCGCTCCCGAAGGCAAAAGAGGCAAAAAAGCTTCGAAAAAACCGACTTCAACTTCTGAGAAGAGTTCTTTATCTCCATTTGCCTTACTGATAAGCATTTTGATGGTAGCTGGTCTCTTATTCATGATTTCTTATCGTCCAACTTCGAGTTCTCTAATAGAACCAAAACCAAATGATGCCCTTAGAATTTTCTTGAATATTACGAATTCCGAGTTCGCAACTGAAGGTAGTGCCTCTGGATCGCTAACTATCTGTGATGGAACGAAGGATTTTCCTGGAATTGATAAAGCTGTTGTTTACATCCAGGATACAAACAATCGGCCCCTTGCATCTATACCTGTATCAAAAGCGACTTCAAAAGATGGATCAACGTGCAAGTTTGAGTTAGAAGCAAAAGGACTTCCTGACTTCCCAGGTACCAAATTGAATTTTTATGTTCAATTTGGCTTCGGCACGAGCAGTACATTTCTTGTTGACGTTGGGTCTGAACCGCCATTCAAGAAAGTAAACATCCGTCTAACTTTGGGTTAAACGCTTAACCAGATATTTGAATATTGCTCAATTCAACTTTGTAGGGATTTGAAGTACGAGAGACCTTTGCAGACACAGTCAGGGGAACTGTTGCGCTATCAAATCCAGTGTCGTAGTAGGTTGTCAACCAAATTCGATACAAGATCCATTTGATCGAGCCATAAGCATAAGCAGTACAACTCAATGTGATATTGCCTTTATCAGCTGATGAGGCACTGTAGTTAGCAACTGAACAACTTGGCTCATCACTCCAATCGACGTAAAAATAATCAGTATACAAGTAATCGGTAGGCTGATTTGAAAATGAAAAATCGAATTGCGAAAGTCGAGGCAAGTCTGAACATTCACGTTTTAGGCAAGAAACTAAAGAGTTTTCGAGCTTTACGCGCGCATCGCTAACTTGTGATGAACTTAAGTTGTATTCAATCTTTGGAAAACTCAGGTCTGTATTGGAAGAACTACCAAAGAAAAGATCGCTCTCTCTTTTCTTTGTGAAGCCTGCACCTGTTAGCGCTACCTTCAAAGGACCAGGGAAAACTAAGTATTTCTTTTCAGCAAGAACCGGTTTATCTACTGATCCTGCTGGCACCTGATTTATTGAAATTCCGATGTCTTTTTCGTTAGCTAACATAATTGAGATACTTGCCATTGGCTCAGCCGCCGACCACTCAATTTCCCGAAAAATTCCGAACTTGCTTTTGTAGTTTGCCTTAATCTGCAACGTGAATTCCAAATCTTTCTTGATTGAATTACCATCCATTGGCACAAAATTTACGAAGCCACTACCAGACCAACCATTCCATTCCGAATACGTTTTCCAAGTTAGTCCATCAATTGAGTCCCACTTCTGGAATTGCTTCGGCAATATTGGAAGTTTTTGTGGATTTGGAAAAAGTTGCGAATCTTCTTCGACTTTTGAAGCGTCTCTATCTACAACAGCCTGAATATACTCTTTCGCGAAGCTTTCTGGATTTGATGAAGTGAAAATAAAAGTTTGTAGAATTCCGTAGACCCCTATTGCAATTGAAATTCCAGCAATAGTAAATACAAATTTTGCCCTCTTTCTGAGCCAAATTCCTGATCTTTCAGATAATCTCGCAAGGGCAATTCTTAACTTAGGGTCTCTCTTTACTTTGGGAGGCTTAAGTTCCGAATCACTTTCAACTGTCAATATATTTTCTGATACATCCTTTTGGGACTCTTCATTCTGAGAAGTGGAGGAAGTCGACTTGCTAGTTCTGCCTGTTATTGCCTCAGTTCTCTTGGTGCCGCATTCAACACAAAACTTGGCATCAATCTCCATAGCTGCAAGACAATTCGTACAACTTAGAAGTTTCTCATTCCCTTCTCCATGTCTAAATCCCATAATTTCTCCTAGAGATCAGCCTGACAGACATTACATCTACTGCCACTTCCAGGTTTTCCACCACAGTTGCTGCAATGGGTCCCCTCTCTATATCCATTGCCATAAACTGGCTTAACTCTCGCATTACTTGGCGCTGAAACCTGAATTAGAGGCGGTACAAAGTCGGTTTGCACGTCTAGTTTCTTTCTTTCCTTAGAGCCAGAATTGGATGTCGATTCAACCAACTTGACGCCGCAGTCAGAACAAAATTTGTCACCAAGAGCTAGCTTTCCTCCGCATTCAGTACAAAAAGCCATTTAGGTCTACTTTCAACTCTTCGTTGGTTCTGGTGTTGGCTCAGCACTTGGAGAAGAACTTGGCTGACTTGAATTAGGTTGCGATGTATTGGTTGCACTTTGTGTTGATGTTGGTTTCGATGAAGGTGACTTGCTGCTTGGACTTTGCGCTGATGTTGGCTTGACAGAAGGGGACTTCTTAGATGCAATTTGTTGCCAAATTAGCTTCTCTCCTGATTTAACGCACTTATAGGACTTTCCGCCTTCAATTTTGTTAGCAACTTTTACATCCGGACAAGGAGTTCCTGCCAAGGATTTTGTTGCGGTCGTTGCTTTAGGGGAAGTCTTCCCTGCAGGAGGCGATTTCTTATCACTTGGATTTTTTTGAGTTGCGGCGGGAGATTCTTCAGGTTGTACATTTGGGTTAACTTCCGCCGTGTTCATGAGTAACTCCAGTTGAGTTATCTGGTCCTGTAAGCGGTCGATTTGATTTTGTAAACCAATTTTATCGATATCAGCACTCTGACCACCCGAAATTGCAAAGTTTGCAAGCAACGAAAATAGCGAAAATACTCCGGCTATAGCAATAGTTCTGCCGATTGAAACTCCAGAACCAGAAGAACGGCTCTTCATTTCCACGCCAAATTCCTTGGAATTTTCGCCATTGGAGGCTGCCTTATCGAGTCCTAACTTCTCGAGCTCAGTGTTTTCTTCTTCAGCATAAGGCCTTACCTCTTTGTCAATCGAAATAAACCAACCACGCTTGCCATTTATTGGATCCACAACAATTGTGATCATTCCATCTTTGTTGAAGAATTCGTTTTGAATGAACTTGTCATAATCCGAAAGAAATACTCCGAAATTTGGATGGGAATGAAACCAACCGATTAGTTGTGCGTCGCCGCTAATTTCACTCATTTCAGCAAAAGCGGTTTCCCAAGTTTTGTTTGTGAATGTAAGTTGTGATTGCGTATTTGCGGTGTGCTTCGCCTTTAGGACGTGAGTAACTTTCGATTTTCCATCTGAAACAACTCCCACCAGAAATCCACCAACTTCTGTCTTGGTGGAGCTGAAGCAGTGCTCTTCAATTTTCTCTAGAAGTTCTTTAGAACATTCTATTTCGAATTTTTTCTGCTCAGACATTATTCTCCCTTTATCGCAATTGTCTTAGGCTCGCCATCGATGATTTGAACTAGAGCACTATGAGGCCAATATTGCCCGTTTAGATTTACATTTGCTACTACATCAACGGTCATGACACGATTGAATGAAGTAACCTCAAGTTCCGCCCCACAGGTTTTACAAGATCCCATTCCTTTCATTAAGTCTGCAAATCCAGCTGTTGGTAACGTGCCACATTTGGGGCAGCCGCCTATTTGAACAAAATCGTTGAAGAAACTGAGATATCCCGAACTAGAAATCGAATGGTGAGTCATAAATTCGGCCAGAGTGTTGGGCAGAGGAAATTCCGAGGAAATCGAAACAGGATCATCATGATAGATGCAGTCTGGGTCGACATCGATAAATGAATTAAATGTATCCATTTGATCACCAAGGAATCGCCAAATCTTGTCCTTGAGAGCGCTCATATCCTCGCGACCAGCTAGATGCTTAATTGCTTCTTGTGTTTGCACTCCAGCAATAATCGACGAAGTTGTCGCATTCGTAGGTGTATGTCCAGCAAGGATTTCTTCTTTGCCCAACAAAGCACAGGATTTGCGTTTTGCGACTATTTCCCATTCTTTTGAAGTCATAGTGCATGCATAACATGGCCCGGTAGGAGTGAAAGTTTGTGCCTTACCCATTAACCCTTCAATTGCCCCATCAATCCAGAATTTTCCCAACCTTCTCATGGCTGCACCAAGCCAAATTCGTGCCTCTCGATTATCTAATCCTGCAATTACTAAATTAAACTGATCTAAAAAGGCATCTCCGAGACTTTGAACTGAGCAAGTATAGAAATAAGTATCGACATCCGGATTCAATGCCTTTGCCGCTTGAGCAAGTGCTTCTGATTTGAATTTTCCTTCATCGCCTTCACGGAAAAAAACACATCTTGCCAAATTGGTGTGTTCAATTTGATCCATGTCTACAATCGATATTTTACCTACGCCAACTAAAGTTAAATTCTTCACGATTTCATTACCAAGTGCGCCAGCCCCAACTACCAGAACATGGCTTGTCTGAAGGGCGTTCTGATCCCACCAGGTAATACCTTTTTGACGGTTATACTTATCTTTTTTTGTTAAATCAATCGACACGTTTTAGTTTTCTATCCAGCGACAATCTGAGCCAGCAATCGAAGCGTGTCACCATTCTGCACACCTGCTTGAGCTAATGTTGAATTGTCGTTTATTTGGCGGCCAGTTTGGTTGTGGTGAAAAACGTATGACATTGGCGCACCATCTGGACTATTAAGAGGTAAGTCCATGACTTCTACTAACTTGGCGATAATGTGAAGTGCTTCCGCATCGTCTGGCAAAGTGACATCTTCGCGTCGCGCTCCAGCCATGTCCGTAACAGTGACATCTAAATCAGCCATTTACTTTCCTCTCAATAGTTTAAATCTAAACTTCTATGCGGATTCTAGGTCTGGAAGTCTTTTGATTCCGGCGAGAAACCATAACTCCAACGCCCACTCCTAGCAAGAAGGTTATAGTGGCAGATATCAAGATGGGCATCAATATCTCAGCGCCTGAACTCCCTACTGGTCTTGGGTAGTTCTGACCGGTTGAACTTCTCTTTGAAACGTAAAGGTAATCACTTTTGATATCTTGCCCTTTGTAGGCATATATATCTCCGTTTCTCTTGTCTTTGCTTATTACCAGTCCAATCAGTCCATCCATGCTAAACACCGGTCCACCAGAGCTGCCATGATCCGCGGGGATATCAAGGACTAGCCATTCTTCGCTGAGATCCTTGAAAATTTCCTTTAGCATTCCTTTTGATAATAAGAGGCCGTCAATGGGCGAACCAACTGTGAATACCGCTGAGTTAATTGGTGGAATTTCTGCAAGCTTTACAACGGGAGATATTGACTTTTCTACCGTTAAATAGGCTAAGTCTTTATTTTCACTAAATTTAACGGAAACAGTAAGAGTTTTTTCACCATTACTATTTTCAATTATTGGATTTTGACACTTTTCAATAACGTGTTTTGCAGTTACTACCAGTGTACTTTCCAAATAGAAGCCAGCTCCTCGTGATTGGGAACATTTCACTTGCACGCCAAAATCAATAAACTGAGTTTCATCAATCGCATAGGCAGGCGCGTAGGAAATCAGTACAAGTACTACTGAGAGTATAAATCTCACTAAGATAGTCTTGTTACACCTGATTGGATTTGTTTTTGGCTCTTCTTTTCTCTGAACCTAATTGATGTTGAGCCAATTGTGATTGTGTTCGTATCCTGTAAGTAGAAACGCATGTCTGCTGTGCCATCAACAGTACAGGGCATTCCCGGATTCAAGCTTTCGAGAATCGTCCTTCCTCCTTGAGTGAATATTCGAGCATGTCGTGGCGCGATAGCTGAATCCTTAATCAAGGTGATGTCTGCTTGAGGAGAAGATCCAATGATGATCTCGGATTTATAAAGAATGAACTGTTTGCCCGCCATTCCGCCCGCGATTATGTCAATCCATTGAGTTCTTGCCGCTTGTTCAAGTAAAGCCATTGACGATCCGATAAGAAGCCCTGTGATACAGATTCCAACAGCTTGTGCAACCCATTCCAAATCCTGTGGCATGAAATCAAAAACGAAACCTCCAAGAAATCCGCCAACTGCACCTCCGGCTGCGGTCAAACCGGTTCGCTTTAAACTCTTTGAGGCAATTCCTACAGTGATGCCAGCTGCTAAGCCTACAAAGAGCCACGCCAAGCCACGAGGAAAGTGGTTGCTTGCTCTAACAAACGCTTCGACAGTTTCGGTCGATTCGCCCCGGTCCAATCTCAAATATGCTTCTTCGTAGATTCGTCGACTTGCAGAGGTGTAATAAGCATTTGCAATTGCTCCAAATGCAAGACCTAAAACTATTGAACTCGGGATTGCAAACGCCGCAGCCATCGCAACTTTCGAGCCAATACGCGAGGTTGCTGCATCAATAATTGAAACCGTCAGCCCAATGACGAAGGCTAATATGAATGTAAATGTCAGATTTACGACAGTTGCATCGTCCGAGTCAACAAGTATCACATCCAGCATTAACTTGGTTCCTAGAAAAGCCAAAAATCCTCCAAGTAAGCCGGCACCTGAGGAAATCAAAATTGACATTAATCCCGTAGATGACTTCCGTAAATCATCAGGATTTCCGATTGGTCGCACTAAAGCGATTTTTTGCGCTTCCTTCATACCTTCAACATTTTGTCTTACCGATGCACTTTGTAGGTCGTCGTTCGTAATTCTAATTCTGTTCTTCTCTTCAGACATTGTGTTCTCCCTATACCTGCTCGGTTATTTGAGTTTTATCTTTACTTGTTTAGAACCTAGTTGAAAGTCGGCCAAAGGGTAGTGCCCCTTATTATTCTGACTCCAGTCCGCAGCTTGTGCATTTAATGGTGAACGGATGTTCAATTTCTGCCACTGCAACATTTCTCCAATGTCCTTAACGATGTCGGAGAGTTGCGTTGAAGGAGCCCAAAAGTCCATCAAACAAATCTTCTGAGCACTAAAGTTTGGGTGGAAAACCACATCACCTGGCATAGTTCTAGCAACAGGCCCTACTTTTGGATAGTCCATTGGTAATTCCAATTCGACGGTTGTGACATCAACTCGAATAGGTTGCCCATTCTTATCCAACCTCAAAGATGGAACTCGATAAACGATTCGATATTTATCTGCAGGAACTGGTCCGATAGGTTGAATATCTACGCGCGCATCACTGTCATACATGAGTCTGAGCTGCCGGTAATCAGCCTCTAATCTTCGATTTCTGGCACTCATTTAGTGCCTACTTCTATTTTTCCTAATGGGATTCGGTTCCGATTCTTCTGACTCCATTCAGCGGCAACAGCGTTAAGCGGGGAACGGATGTTGTATTTCTTCCATTGCAACATGTCAGCAATTTCCCTTATGAGATCCGTAATTTGTGTTGTAGGAAACCAATTATCCATCAGGCAAATCTTTCCCTCATTGAAGTTTGGGTGGAAAACTGAATCACCGCTGATGGTTTTTGCTACTGGGGCAACTTTTGGATATCCAATTGGAAGTTCAATATCTACAACTGTCGATTCAACTTCTACTGGATTCCCATCTAGGCCAAAATGGAAAGCTGGGACCTTGAAAACCACACGATACTTGTCAGCAGGAGCGGGACCTAGTGCGATTATTTCGACATTTGAATCTTTGGCATATGTCGCCTTAAGTTCTCGATAATCCGCTTCTAGTCGTTTTTGTCGGGGATTCACTTAGCCCTCGACCCCCGGACCCGCGATGCATGCAAATTGGGAACAGCCGCCATATTCCTCCCAGCAGAGCAGATGATGACGGGCACTGCACGCGGGGCATCGAGGGCTGCGTTCATTGTCTAATTCACCCTTGCAATACGCACATACTGTCATTAATCGTTCCTTTGCTCGCATTGACCCTAAGCGACATCAGGTCGAAAATCAAGGTTAGTGAGGGCCTAACCTAGACTCAAAAAGAAAGTCCAGTCATTTGCCTCTAGTTCCGACTTGGAGTTATAGATCGTTCCTCTGCGGCCGCTAGCCATTCCAATCGAGTAGTTGACTCCATCACTGTTTACCCCAGAAATAGTTGTTGAAAACTTACAGCCGGAGCCGGAACTTGAGCCAAATGCTGGGTAGGAACCAAAGTATTTGACGCCATCAACATCAAGTACCACCTGGCCGCCTGGAATATCAGAATATCCCCAAGAAATATCAAAACAATCATATTCATTCAACAAGACCATTTCGACCGTCACCGATACAGGTGCGCTTCCTGAATTCATTGAACCAAGGATTACAATTCCGAAAAGCAAAGCTACTAAGCTCGAAATTCCTACTAAAACAAAATTCTTGTTTGACTTTTCTCTTTCAAAAGAATTCTGTTGTCCGAATTCTGCCGTTGCATCGCCAGAAATATTTGAGGATTGAAAACTTGAGACACTTGGAACATTCTGTTGTTGATAACCCAGTGTCAAAGGTTTCGAAATAGATTCTCTGTTTCTATTACTCAGGGGCTTTGTTGGCGCTTGAACATTATTTGAGGTTGCCACTCCACAGGAATTGCAAAATTTTGTCCCACTTTTAATGCTGTGACCATTTATGCATAATTCGTCTGCGGACAAAACACCCGCACCACAATCGGCACAGAACTTGGCGTTACCGCGCATTTCATGACCGTTAGCGCAAAGTTTCTTTGCATCTATTTTTTTTGAACCACAGGCTGGACAAAACTTCCCCTCGATTGATGAATGATCAACCTTGCAGACATCAACCATGCTTACCCCCTTCCATTCACATTACAAGAATATTTGAACTTCGAAAAGCCCCAGAGGGTTAAGAAAGAGAAATATGGTCAGAGTCGGTCTTTTTTTTGCTTTTTTGCGCCAAATTGCTGCATGTAGGTCTTGCTCCTGTCACACTTGGAGTATGCCTATAACTTCTTCCACCCTTCGCCGTGTTCTGATTCCCTTGCTTGCCGTATTTGGGCTACTCAGCTCTACCGCACCAGCGCAGTCGCTCGATTTGGGACCTTCATCGACTTATTTAGTTCAAGTTAGTCCGGTAGCAAAAGCGACAATTGAGAAAACTCTTGGCGCATATGGTGGAAAGATTGATGCGCGATATCAATATGTTTTTGATGGATTCTTGGTGAAATTGCCAG
>Ga0208546_1000725_pt1 | contig 11225 bp, 13 predicted proteins | sample DEB19_08_DNA_4_FD_184528 | JGI IMG/M metagenome (GOLD analysis project Ga0208546, IMG submission 184528) | Aqueous microbial communities from the Delaware River and Bay under freshwater to marine salinity gradient to study organic matter... | ecosystem: Environmental > Aquatic > Marine > Coastal...
TCAAACTGTCTCTCTCCGACACAGTCCGAGCCAGTCCAAGACAGTCCTTTTAAGACCCGACCTGATCCGATTCGATGACGACTAAGACCAAGAAGTCCAAGCCACTACGAGGGGCAGTCAAACCAAGACTCCACAGTCCATTCCTAAAAGGCAAAACCAGAGGCGATGAGGTTGCAGAGCTTGCTGAAAAGATTGGTCAGCCATTACTTGACTGGCAGAAGCTCATTATCAATGACATGTGTTCTGTGGACAAAGATGATCTGTTCATCCGCAAAAGTGCGCTGCTCTTAATTGCTCGACAATCAGGAAAGTCACATTTAGCCAGAATGAGAGCATTGGCAGGTTTATTCTGCTTTGGTGAGAAGGACATTCTGATCATGTCCTCTAATAGGTCTATGGCAATGAAGTCCTTTAACATAATGGCAGACATCATCGAGCGTAATGACTTCCTGAGAGTTCAGCTGAAGGATGGAGACATCAAGAAGGGCATCCGTAGAACTAACGGAGATGAGCGCATCATCCTTGCATCTGGAGCGCAATTAGAAGTGGCTGCTGCAACATCCGATGGAGCGCGTGGCAGGACATGTGACTTCCTATGGATCGATGAGCTAAGAGAAGTGTCTGAACCTGCTATGGATGCTGCAAAGTCAGTGACCTTAGCTCGTAAGAACAGCCAGAGACTCTTTACTAGCAATGCCGGTGATGCGTTCTCAAAAGTGCTCAACGATCTGCACGAGGCTTGCTTAAATAAGCCACCTAAGAGCTTAGGCTTCTACGAATACAGCGCACCTGACTTCTGTGACATCTGGGATCGTAACGCTTGGGCAATGGCTAACCCTTCGCTGGGTCATCTGATCACAGAGGAAGCCATCGAGGAAACAATCGGATCTTCAACGATGGAAGCTGCTCGAACCGAGCAATTGTGTCAATGGATCTCCAGCTTGTCCTGTCCTTTCAGCACAGAGGTATTAGAGAACTCATCCGATAGCACATTAGAGATGTCGGTTGGTGCTTATACAGTATTCGGGTTCGATGTGTCGCCTTCAAGGCGTAACGGATCGCTTGTAGCAGGGCAGTTGCTTGCAGATGGTCGAATCGGCATTGGCATCCTAGAGACTTACAGCTCACAGGTTGCAATCGATGAACTAAAGATGGCAGCAAGCATCAAGTCATGGGTTGATCTTTACAAACCGCGTTTAGTGTGCTTTGACAAGTACGCCACTCAGACAATTGCGGACAGGCTCGCCAATTCTGGAGTCGTGGTCGAAGATGTCTCTGGACAACAGTTCTACAAAGCCTGTGGAGATCTCTTAGAGGGAATGACTAACCTAAGAGTTGTTCACAATGGGCAGAAGGATCTCATTGAGCAGTTCACTAACACAGCTGCTAAGACTAACGATTCTGCTTGGCGCATCATTAAGAGAAAGAGTGCTGGAGACATCTCAGCACCTATTGGCTTGGCGATGGTAGTTTCCAAGTTAATGCTTCCTGCACCTAAGCCTCAGATTTATACTTAGACACGCCCTAGCACATTGTCTAATTGCTTGACAAATGCTACACTTTCTGTCTATGGGTCTATTTCGCAAAACTGAAGCAATCTCTGAAGATAAGCGTTCATCGCTTTTAGCGCAATACGCCCCTTCTATTATGGGCGAGAATCTTAACTCGCTCTATAACTACATCCTGCCTCGCGTTAATCGCAATGAGGCGATGTCTGTTCCATCTGTAGCTCGATGCCGCAATCTCATTGCTGGAGTTGTTGGAGATCTTCCACTTAACCTGTATCGCAAGTCCACAGGTGAAGAACTAGGCAATCCAGTCTGGGTTGATCAGCCAGCAATCAATCAACCGCGTTCAGTAACAATGGCGTGGACTGTTGATTCATTGATGATGTACGGAGTGGCTTACTGGCAGGTTACAGAAGTCTATGCAGAAGATGGCAGACCTTCTCGCTTCCAATGGATTCCAAATGTCAAGGTTACATTTACGACAGACCTTTATGGAATGACTGTCACCCAATACTTTATCGATGCAGTTGCAGTTCCTATGTCTGGACTTGGATCAATCGTTACCTTCCAAGCTTATGATGAAGGAATCTTAGAACGCGGATCTGAAACAATCAGAGCTGCAATCGATCTTCGCAAAGCAGCAGTATTAGCAGCAAGCACACCGATGCCTTCTGGAGTGCTACGCAATAACGGAGCAGACCTAGATCCTAAAGAAGTTGCAGGACTACTTGCAGCATGGAAGAACGCTCGTAACAATCGCAGCACTGCTTACTTGACTTCTACTCTGGAGTATCAACCAACATCATTCTCACCTAAAGACATGATGTATGACGAAGCACAGCAATTCCTTGCAACAGAGATTGCTCGCCTATGTTCGATCCCTGCCTACCTAGTAAGCGCAGAAGCCAATTCATCAATGACATACGCAAATGTTTTAGATGAGCGCAAGCAGTTCTACTCTCTTTCTGTTGCTCCCTATGTAAATGCAATTCAAGATCGTCTTTCAATGGATGACATCACTGCTCGCGGTAACGCAGTTAAGTTCGATGTTGATTCATCATTCCTAAAGACTGAACCAATGGAACGGTTATTGGTAATTGAAAAGATGTTATCTCTTGGCTTGATCACAGTTGAACAAGCTATGGAGATGGAAGATCTAACGCCTAACGGCAGCGAAGGAATCGAATAATGGAAAACCAAGTCATCACCTTCTCATCTGGACTCATTGCCAATGTTGAGGAACGCCTCATCTCAGGCAAGATCGTGCCAGCAGGAACAGGCGAAGTGGGCAACACTTCAGCAGGTAAGGTTGTATTCGAGAAGGGCGCAATTGCACTTCCAGAAGATCCTAAGACTGTCAAGCTTCTCAATCAGCACGACTCACGCCAGCCACTAGGCAAGGCAACACAATTCTCAGAGCAAGAAGATGGCATCTATGCATCTTTCAAAGTTTCACGATCTAATCGTGGAACAGAAGCTCTTATCCTTGCAGAAGAAGGCTTGCAAGCAGGTCTGTCTGTCGGAGTAGAAGTTATTAAATCAAAGCAGAAGGGAAATGTTATGTTCGTTTCCGCTGCTAAATTGTTAGAGGTTTCATTGGTAACCGAGCCAGCATTTAAGTCTGCTCAGGTTCTCGATGTAGCTGCTGAGGAAACTCCAGAGGCAGTAGAAGAAGAAATCACACCAACAGAAAGCGAGACAGCTGTGGAGAATACTCCAGAGACAGTTGCAGCACCAGCAGTAGAAGCAGCAGCGGTTGAAGCTGCTCGCCCAACTGTAGTGACAGCAACTACATTCGTGCGCGAGCGCGTAGCACCAATCACATCAGCACAATACCTAGAAGCAAACATCAAGGCAGCTCTTGGTGATGACGAGGCTCGTAGAGTAGTACGCGCAGCCGATGACTCAACAAGCACTAACACAGGCTTGACACTTGCACCACACCTAAACACATTCATCACTGACACATTTACTGGTCGCCCAGCATTTGAGGCAGCAACGACTGCCGCTCTAATGGCAGAAGGTATGAGCTTCACAGTTCCACGCCTTTACACAAACGCATCTTCAGCAGATGTTGCACCAACAGTTGCAGATACAAACGAAGGTTCAGCACCATCTGAGACAGGCATGACATCTGCTTACGACACAGTAGATGTAAACAAGTTCTCAGGGCTACAACGAGTCTCGTTCGAACTCATCGACCGCAGCCAGCCCCAGTTCATGGAATTGATGATGGTAGAACTTCGTAAAGCGTACGAGAAGGCAACAGATACAGCACTTCTAAATGCTTTCATTGCATCTGGAACAACAGCAGCAACAACAGCAGCAACAGCAGCTGGATTGCAATCATTCATCTCAGTAGAAGGCGCAGCAGCATACAAGGGAACTGGCGGAGATTTCGCTAACAAGCTTGTTGCTTCAACAGACCAGTGGGCAGCTATCACAGGATACGCAGACACAACAGGTCGCGCACTTTACTCAGCACAAGGCGCAACATACAACGCAGCAGGTAACGCAGTAGCAACATCTGTTCGTGGGAATGTTCTTGGCACAGATCTAATCGTGGATCACAACATCGCTGCATCTGGCGTAATCGACAACTCAGCGTTCTTGGTTGCACCATCTTCAGTCTATGTCTGGGAATCACCACAGACACAGCTTCGCGTGAATGTTCTAACTTCAGGCGAGATCGAGATCAACCTTTACGGATACTTGGCAATTTACCTTGCTAAGTCAGGTAAGGGTGTTCGTAAGTTCAACCTAACTTAATCAACATAGGTAACTAAGTACGCTCTGAGGGGTAGTAGCCCTCTACCCCTCAGAGTCTTTAGAAAGGACAAGGAATGGCACTAACAACAGTCGCAGAACTCCGATCAACACTCGGAGTCGGTACGCTGTACCCAGATGCCACCTTGCAAGAAGTCTGTAATGCTACGGATGCAGTATTGCTTCCGATGCTCTGGACTAACACTACTTTTAACATTGCACACAGCAACACAGCAACAACAGGAACACTTTACTTTGAGGACAAGGTAGAGAAGGTCTTTTATGTAGGTCAGACTGTGAACATCACAGGCAACGGATCTAAGCACAATGGATCAAAGACTCTCACTGGAGTAGGCGATTACAACATCACCTATAACATCACCGGCAACAACAACACTCCAGCAGTAGAGCATCCAGTTCAACCTTTTGGAACAGTATCAGCAGACACTTATGTTGATTGGGCATTAGACACAGCAGTCCAGCAAGCAGCTTTGATGGTATCTGTAGAGATCTGGCAAGCGCGTACCGCTACTCTCAGCGGTTCTAACCTTGTTGATTTCCAGCCAAGCCCTTATCGAATGAGCGCACAGCTTCTCGCTAAGGTGCGAGGATTGATCGCACACGCGCTAAGCCCTAACTCGATGGTTGGATAATGCCACCAGTTGCCATCACCACACTTCGAACCACTTTAGCGACTGCCCTAGTCAATAACGCTAAGTGGCAGACTTTTGCATTTCCGCCTTCAACAGTCCTTGCTAACTCTGTGATCGTCTCTCCAGATGATCCTTATTTAACACCTAACAACAATGGACAGATCACAGTCAGCCCAATGGCTAATTTCCGCATTGTGATGACAGTTCCGCTCTTTGACAATGAGGGAAATCTTAACGGCATCGAGGACACAGTAGTTAGCGTGTTCGCACTACTTGCAGCATCTTCTTTAGTTTATAATGTAAGCGCAGTCAGCGCACCTAGCGTTCTCAACGCGGCAAGCGGAGACTTGCTCAGCTGTGAGATGTCCGTATCAATCCTAACGAGTTGGAGTTAATTATGTCCGATTGGGAAAAAGAAAACGCAGCCTTTCTCGAAAAGATCGGGCAAGTTGCGCCAGCACCAGCACCAAAGCCAGTAACTAAAAAGGAAGAGGAATAACCGATGTCAGTTTATCTAGCCAATACCGGAGTTCTAACTGTTAATGCGGTTGATCTCTCAACACTAGTAACTTCAGTAACAATTAACCGCGCTTTTGATGAGCTAGAAGTCACCGCACTTGGAGATTCTGGTCATCGTTTCGTTAAGGGATTGGAAGCTTCAAGCATTTCAATCGACTTCCTGAATGACGAGGCAACAGCTAAGACACTTCAGACACTCCAAGCAACTTGGGGAACAAACACCACTGTTACATTCAAGCAGACATCTGCTGCTGTATCAGCTACAAATCCACTTTACACAATGACATGCTTGGTCAATAACATCACACCTGTAAATGGTGCTGTTGCAGACCTTTCAACTCAGTCTGTAACTTGGAATGTATCAGGTACAATCGCAGTAACAACAGCGTAAGAAACTAAACAAAGGGGCTAAACATGGCAAAGCTAAAGATCGTTCGTAATGATGGAAGTGTGCTAGAAGGCGAGATAACTCCAGCAGTGGAGTATGCGTTCGAGCAGTACGCTAAAAAGGGTTTCCATAAAGCCTTCAGAGATGAAGAGAAGCAATCGGATGTTTATTGGCTTGCATGGGAAGTCACACGCAGATCAGGTGAAACTGTTAAGCCTTACGGGATGGAGTTCATTGAAACGCTGAAAAGCGTGGAAGTGTTGGACTCTGACCCTTTAGCTTAAAGCGCGATCTTCCATTCACCTACCTAATTGCTAGGCTAAGCATCAGGTTGGGAATCGCGCCACAGCAATTGTTAGATCTTGATAAGACCATGCTCGATGCATTAGTGCAAGGGCTAAAGGATGAAGCGAAAGAGGTGAGCGATGCCAACACAGGTAACAGGCGCGGTAGAGCTTAGAAAAGCCCTCAAAAAGTTCACTCCAGATCTTGCTAAGGAAACACAAAAAGAACTAGGCACAATCTTAAAGCCGATCACAAACAAGGCTAGAGGATTTATACCTTCGACCTCACCTCTTAGCGGATGGGCTAATCAAGGCACAGGTGCGTGGGAACGCATCGAGTGGTCATCGGGAGAAGCAAAGCGCGGCATTGGATACAAAGCAACACCATCCAAGCCTAATCGCTCAGGCTTTCGTTCCCTTGCTCGCATTGTTAATGCATCGCCTTCAGGCTCTATCTATGAGACTGCTGGTCGATTAAATCCACAAGGCAGACCACAAGCTCCATTGTCTAAGGTCGTAGCCCCCGGACATGTTAATTTCGGCAAGACAATTAGATCAGGTTCTAAGGGTCAATCTCTTAGCAACAATCCTCATGCTGGTCAGCAGTTCATTGAAGCCTTAGATCGAACAGGCACAATCGTTAATGCTTTCAAGCGAGCAGAAGGCGCATCAGGTCGCGCCACTCGTAAGATGAAGGGTCGCGCAATCTTTCGTGCATGGGCAGAAGATGGCGGAAAGACTAACGCAGCTGTTATCAAGGCAATTGAAGATTCAAAAGTTAAGTTCGAGAACTACACACTGAAGGCGGCTAAGTAATGGCAGCAGATGTAAGAATTGACATAGCCGCCCAGTTCGTAGGCAAGAAGGCATTTAAGGAAGCTGAGACTTCCACAGACAGATTGACCAAGAATGTCAAGGGTCTTGCTAAAGGCTTGCTTGCTGTTTATAGCGCACAGAAGGTTCTCTCTTATGCAAAGGCTTCTGTTAAGGCTTTCGCAGAAGATGACAAAGCAGCTAAGGCATTAGGTACTACCCTAAAGAATCTGGGTCTTGCTTACGGATCTAACATTGGCACAGTCAATGGCTTTATCTCTCGCCTTGAAATGCAGACAGGTGTGCTTGATGATGAGTTACGCCCTGCAATGGATCGCTTGCTTCGCGCCACAGGCGATGTTACTAAGTCTCAGGAATTGCTTGGGCTTGCACTTGACATCGCGGCAGGAACTGGCAAGTCAGTCACCCAAGTTTCACAAAGCTTACAAAAGGCATACTTAGGACAGACTCAGGCACTAGGTCGCTTGGGTGTAGGACTTACAAAAGCAGAACTTTCGACATCAACCTTTGAGCAGATCCAAGAACGCCTATCGGTTCTATTCGCAGGTCAGGCAAGCGCAGCAGCCGATACCTATGCAGGTTCACTTGCTAAATTAACTGTTGCAAGTAACAACGCTAAAGAGACTATTGGACAAGGGCTTGTCGATGCCTTAATGACAATCACTAACTCTAATACGACAGATGAGTTCATTGCCAAGATCGACAAAGCAGCGCAGTCAATTGCGAACTTTGTTCGTGAAACAGGCGAGTTCATCAAGATCACCAAGTCAATCTTTGACTTTAAGAATCTTTCATTCTTTGCACCTTCTGGCGGATTGTTCGGTGATGGCAAGGGATTCGGTAACATCTCAATGACTGTATCCTCACAGGATACTCAGAGAGCAGATGCCATCGCTCGAAAGAACGCTACAGCGATCACAAAGCTTACAAAGGAACAAGCAGCAGCACAGGCTAAGATTCTTAAAGATAAGAAACTTGGCGCGGCTATCGACAAGGCTAACCTTGCTCTCAACAAGGGCAACGAACTCTTTGACATGGACAAGATCCAGATTGCAGCAGCTCTTACATCTCAGGCTCAACAATTAGGCAACGCAACAAGCGCAGCGCAGGTCTTACAGATTGCTAACGATACTGCTCGCCTCAATGTCAAGAAGTCAATCCTTGCCCTAGAAGATGCTATTGCTGCTAAGGATGAAGCAGCCATCATTGCTGCAACTGCTAAACTCAATGCAGATCTCAAAGTGCTTGGCACACTAGGTATGCAGAATGTAAAGCTTCAGGACATTAAATCAATCCTTGAAAGCCTAAAGCCTAAAGACCTTATCAACATCACTAATCTTGAAAACGCCCTTCGCCTTCTTCGTGAGATCAATCTTGCTTCGACTGGATCAACTAAGATTCCAACAAGCGCATCTTTAGGCTCTGGAATCCCAGCAGGTGATTACATTGCGCCTATCTCAACAGTCGGTGGCTCAATCGAAGCGATCCTAGAATACGCAGATGCGGCAGCAGCTCGCGCTAATGCCTTTGCAGACTTGCTAGACATGGAGAACGCATCGGCTGCAAGCCAGATGGCTTCTACTCTAGATCTAGAGAGCATTGCTCGCTCATCCCTATTGCAGGGTCTAGCAGGTGGAGCAGGTGTGTCAGGTGCGGTAAGCGGATCACGCTATGCAGCACAAGCTGCTAATGCGTATAACATTACAATCCAGACAGGCATTGGAGATCCTAACGCTATTGCTGAGGCTATTGACAATGTGCTTCGTGAGGCGCGAGACAGAGGAACGCTAACAGCAGTATGACATGGCTTCCAGAGTGGCGAGTTACAGTAGGTGATGATGTCTATACGACTGTCACCTCTGTTTCCTATGCCTCTGGTCGCTTAGACATCGACAGACAACCCACAGCAGGTTACTGCCGAGTAGAGATCATCAACACAGACAATTCACCTTTTACCATCAATGTCACAGAGCCAATCACTTTAGAGCTAAAGAACTCATCTGGCACTTATGTCACAGTCTTTGGCGGAGAAGTATCGGACTTCAACATTGGTGTCAGAAGCCCAGAAGAATCAGGCTATGTGACCACAGGCACGATCTTGGGCATTGGCTCACTTGCCAGATTGACTAAGGCTATTTATAACACAGCACTTGCAGAAGGTTTAGATGGCGCACAGATTGCAGCCATTCTAGGCGCAGCTCTTAACTTATCTTGGGCAGAAGTGACCCCAACTGTGACATGGGATACATACCCAGCAACTACGACATGGAACGATGCAGAGTCTTATGTCGGTGAAGTCGATTCTGGCTTCTATACGATGATCGCTGTTGCAGCTAGTGCTTCTGTTAAATCTCAAACCCTTGCAGATCAGATTGCCAATAGCGCGCTCGGAGCAGTTTTTGAGGAAAAAAATGGAGATGTTAGTTATGCAGATGCAGACCACAGATCTAACCTGCTTGCAGCGAATGGCTATACTTTCCTCAATGGGGCTTATGCAACACCAAGCTCTATCACTTCAACAACTCAGACTGCTCGCATCCGTAACAGCCTTATCTATCGCTACGCCACAGGATACGGATCAACCTACAGCACCTCAGATTCCGACTCTATAGCCTCGTACGGACTCTTTGAGCGTTCATTCGACTCTAACATCAAGAACCTTGCAGACATTACTGACATCGCCTCCAGAGAGCTTAATTTAAGGCGTAGTCCGAGAGAACAACTAGGTGTGATTACTTTCCGCCTAGATAACCCAGACATCGGCAATGCAATGCTTGACAGCCTTATTGGGATCTATTTTGGTCAGCCTGTCCTTATCAATAATCTGCCTAGCAACTTACTTGGTGGAACTTTTGAAGGCTTTGTTGAGAATGTCGCGCTTCGAGCAACACCTACTTTTGTGGACATTACCCTCTACATCACAGCAACAGATCTATCCCTAAGCACGACTCAATGGGAAACAGTCATTCCTAGTTCATTAGCTTGGACAGGCGTAAATGGTACACTTATCTGGAACAACGCGACAGGAGCACTAACTTAATGGCAACAACCCCGAACTTTAACTGGAGCACTCCAGACAATACAGGATTGGTTAAGAATGGTGCTCTGGACATTCGCACACTTGGTAACTCTATCGATTCCTCGATGGCAGATCTAAAGGGTGGCACTACTGGTCAGGTACTTGCTAAAGCATCTAACACAGACATGGACTTTTCATGGGTTGCGCAGGATGACAGCAACGCAATTCAGAACGCTATTGTGGATGCTAAGGGTGACATCATTGCAGCTACTGCAAACGACACTCCTGCTCGCCTAGCGGTAGGCACAAATAATCAAGTTCTTACAGCAGATTCAAGCACAGCCACAGGATTAAAGTGGGCAACACCTGCAACATCATCTAGCGGATTAACCTTGATTGCTCGTACTTCTTTCACAAGCGTTGCTGGTCAAGCCTTTGACAATGTATTCACTAGCACCTACAAGCAATACATGGTGGTAATAGAAAACATTTCAGCTGCAACAGCAGCAGATGACCTTCTTCTACAGTTACGCTATGCAGGCCCAACTACACAAGCCAGCGGTTATTATGGATCACTCAATTTTTCAACATGGAACGCTGCATTGACAACAACATTTAGTGCAAACTCAAGTGCAATGACTCTTGCTACTTCAACAGGTTCATCAACAGAACCATCAACGGCAACAATGTATTTTTCATTAGTAGGTAATTCGAATCAACTTGGCTCTTTCTATGGTCAAGTAATGACTGGGATAAACGAGTCACAGGGTACTTTTGGTGGCAGAGCTAGCGCATCTAGAACCTATACAGGATTTATCCTATCTTCATCATCAACAAACATCACTGGCACAGTATCTATCTACGGATTGGCAACAGCATAATGACAACTCAAATTGGTATTTACGATCATGCAACAGGTGAGCAGATTGTTCGTGAAATGACTGCTGAGGAATTAGCAGAGCGCGAGACACTCGCTAAAGCTGTTGCAGATGCTAAAGCAGCCGAGGAATCAGAGAAAGCGGCTAAGGCTGCTGAGAAGTCTGCGCTTCTAGAGAAGTTGGGCATCTCAGAAGATGAAGCAAAACTTTTACTTGGATGAAGGTCAAACTCAGTAAAACTGCTATCCAATTAAGAGAGCAGATTGATGACTCGTTCCCAGATCGTGACCGCGCATCGGATGGTTGGATCGGTGATACCCGACACGCTGCTCGCAAGTCAGATCATAATCCAGATGAGCAGGGCTGGGTTCGTGCC
>Ga0208546_1000728_pt1 | contig 11210 bp, 14 predicted proteins | sample DEB19_08_DNA_4_FD_184528 | JGI IMG/M metagenome (GOLD analysis project Ga0208546, IMG submission 184528) | Aqueous microbial communities from the Delaware River and Bay under freshwater to marine salinity gradient to study organic matter... | ecosystem: Environmental > Aquatic > Marine > Coastal...
TCCGATTACCGACCCTAAAGAAATCTACCCCGGTGCGAAGGTCCGTGCCTCGCTGCGCGCTTATGCGTACAGCGTGAACGGCAACAACGGCGTTGCGTTCTCTCTGGGCAATCTTCAAAAGGTGGGTGACGGTCAACGTATGGACGGCCGTCTGTCCGCTGCCGACGAGTTCACTGCAACGGAGCGTCCGTCCGCAGACATCTCGGACCTTGACGATTTGCTCTAAGTAAAAGGGAAGGCTGGGGAGTATGGAAGTCGCCCCAGCCTTCCTTAATCTAATGCTTGGGCGATCATCTGGGCTTTCTTGGCTAGGGTCTTAGCCACAATCTCATCAACAGAATTGACAAGGCCGAACGTCCGCACGATGACGGGCTTTGTCTGGCCGATACGGTGGCAACGCTTAGCCGCCTGTGCGTTCACCGCCGGAACCCAATCCATCTCTACGAACGCCACTTGGCTTGCGGCTGTTAGCGTAATCGCCGTAGAACATGCGGTGATCTGGCCGATGAATACCCGCACCTTTGGGTCTGTCTGGAAGTTGTCAATCGCCGCTTGACGGTCGGCCGTCGGCATACCGCCTGCGACTACCACTGGGCTGAAGTCTTTGAGCCTATCGTAAAGCGTCTGGATTGCGTCAGTGTGGTAGGCGAAGATTACGATCTTGTCGTAAGCATCATCAGCCAATTCGCCCGCTATCTGTGTGGCGATGGGCGCTGCCTTGGCCGCACCGGTTAGCCGTCTTAATGACGCGATGTGCGGGGCAATGCTCTCGATCTCGGTAGACAAGTCTTGCCCAGTAAGCGAATGCGCGAGGATCATATCGACCGCTTCGGCTTGGCGTGGATCGTCGATGTGTTTCCTGTCGCTCCAGTTTTCTATCTCGACTGGCGCGCTCTGCCACCAGATAGGCGGCAAATCTTTCAGCACTACTTCGCCCTTGCGGCGGAGCATGATCGACTGGAGTACGGTCTTGAACTCGGCCATGCGCTCGGCCTTGTTGCCAAGGATTTGAAGACCGAACTGGCCACTCCATGTCTTGCAGAAATAGGTTGTGTATTCGGCGAAGTTTAGTGGGTACTGCCAAATCGCTTTAAGATGGGTCCAGAAATCGCTGACATTATTAGGGATGGGAGTACCGCTAAGAAGCCAAACACGATCAGCAAACCTAACAAGGCCATCACCGCGACAGTACTGACCATATAGATACTTTGTGCGCTTAGCAGTACGGTTCTTGAGATAATGAGCCTCATCCAGAACGAGAACGTCTGGCTCAAACTTTGCGATTTCATTGCGGACCTCCTTCGACTGTGTGATTTTATCGTAGCTAAAGACTTTCACTTCGCGTTCGACGGTCCCCCATCGCTCGAACTCACGCCGCCAGTTAATCTTAGCGATAGCCGGGCAGATCACGACGACTTTTGTGAGGCCGAGTGTATCACAGGCCGCGATAACTTGAAGTGTTTTGCCAAGGCCCTGCTCATCGGCAAGGAATGCGGCCGGGTTCTTACAGAGAAAGTCTGCGCCGACCTTTTGGTAATCGAATAGATGGTTCATCGTCTTCCCTCTCGGCGGCGTAGCAAGCGATAAGCGCAGCTTCGGCTCGACCGTCATCCTTTTTCCGTGCGAAGAGATGGGCGTAATCCGGGAACAACTCTTGTGCCCGCTGACGACTGCCGTCCTTCCCTCCGAACGTGCGCATAGACTTAATCCAAGTCGCAGGCGGTATCAACTCAAAAGATACAGACAGGCCAGCAAGGACACCTTCGACAATACCGGCGGCACGGCCGAAGCTGAACATTGAAGACACACCTTGGCCCGGCATGGCGTGAACCTTCTCGATAAGGGCTTTGATCTCGCCGGTCATGTGTGGCCGCAGGGCATTGGCCAGCATGTGCGCGTCAACTTGATTGACGACACGCGGCCCACGTTTGACTTTAAGAGTAGGCATGTCGATGATGACAAGTTCTCGGCTATCCTTATCCAGAATAGCAACAGCCCCGAACGCGCCGGGATCAATGCCCATGAACTTCATGGGCGATGTGTATAATATCAGAAGCTAGTTCGCAAGTGACTGCGTGGCCCCAAAGACTTACGGTGGCGAAGCCCGTCGGGTTTGTGGCGACGCTTGGACTTTGGCTGCGGCCGCCATGTCATGTCTTTAACGCTAGTCTTCTTGGCCATTACTAAATTCCAGAAAGAAGTCCGATTAATTGATCGCGCTTAGTTTTCTTTGCGCGTTTGCCGAGAGATGACATAATGGCAAAGAATTGTTTATCGACATCTTCTGGCGAAGCCTTCGGAGACAGCGAAACGGGAGCCGTAGCCATAGCTACTTTAGGTGTCATTTCTTTTTTAGGAGACATAGCTACCTCTATATCCGGCTTGCCCATGAGGTCTTCCGCACCAACAAGTTTTACGAATTTACGGACATAGTTCTTCGTTTCGGCAAATGGCGGTACGCCGCCGTACTTGCTGACATTTCCGGGTCCGGCGTTATACGCGGCAGCGGCAACCACAGGATCGCCAAATTTCTTTAGCATCTTTGCGTAGTATTTTACGCCACCTTCGATATTCTGATAGGGGTCGGATATATCGGTAACGCCCATTTCTTTTGCAGTGCTAGGCATAAGTTGCATATGCCCCTGTGCCCCCGCCGAAGAAGAACGAACATTTTTACCGCTGGCACTTTCATTTTCATAGATAGCACGAACGTGTGCACGAGGTACACCGTATTTATCGGCCATCTGATCTACATAATTGGTATAGTTTTTCGGCATAAATACCTCAGATACCCTTACCGAAAGATCGCTTTTCGCCATAGACAGGCGCAAATCCGCCCATCTCATCGGACTGTACGTCTATCAAGACCTGCCCCTTTGGAGCAAGTTTACGGAATCTTTGAAGCGCATCACTTGACACCTCAACCGGTGGTTTAATTACGGGTTCTGTAGTGGCAGCCGCAGCAGTTGTCGGACTCAGACCAATCCGCGCCATATTGGCCAGTTGCTGTGCTGCGGGACCTGCTTCACGGGCCATGACATACTGCAAACTCTTTCGTCCGGGAGGTGTATACATCGCTAACAGCGTGGCCAATGTAGATACCGGCAATTCGTAAGGAATTGCGTTGTCCGGCTGTGACAGATACGTCCCACCCGCCCCTGCTCCCGCAAGGCCGAGTAATTGCGCAGTAGCCAAACGAGGAAAAGTGCCGCTTTCAGCAAGACCTTTGGGTAACTCCATACCCGCACGAGTGAGGTCTTCGAAGAACCCACCTATCTTACCACCGCTTAAGGACTTAACGGCGCGGTTAAGACTTGTAGGGCTAACAGTGTTCCCTGCATACCCAACGGCCTTATCCAGAACTGTCTGGGCATTCCACGCCTTATTAAGACGAAGAAGTTCATCGGCTTGCGCTGGGTTTTGTTCGGCCAAAGTATCAAGCATCCAACTACGGACCTGCGCCAAACCAGAACCGACACGGCGCTCGAACCCATCATCGGACTTCATAAAAGTACGAGCAGTGTCCGAAAGGCTGCTAAGTGCGTTCTGTAAATTACGGCCGGAAATACGACCCTGAATGTCGGCTACCGCCTCTACATTCTGCGACACCGTAGACAGGAAATCGTCGAGCAAACCCTTACGGCTGGTTGGAAGGTTCAGACTGCTAAAAATATCAAGAGTTTCATTCCGCCAGTTAGCTGGCAGCGCCATATCTAGGTTTGGCACAAGATCGTTAAATTTATTTGAAATGCTCTTCTTTACCCAGCTAACAGCCCTATCTCCTGATAGGTCTTTAGGAACGGGAACGTTAATGAAATCAGCAAGTTTAGTTACTGCCGCTTTTTCAAAATCCTCTGGAACCGTACCACGCGCTTGGCTGATAAGTGCGCCAAGACCGGGAATAGAAGTGAGGGCGGACTCCAGCATATTCGCCCCTCGGCCAAACGCAGTATCGGTAGCACCAAGAATGGCCCCCGGCGTAAGACGAACGCCGAGATCAGTAAGTGTGCGGACACCTTCGGTTACTTTTGGGGCAATAACCCCACCAAAAAAATCGCCAACACCCTTCCCGACAACGCCAAAGCCTGCGCCGGTAGCCGTTTCCCCCGCAAATTCGGTAGGTGTCTCTGCTTGCGAAAGAAGCGCGCTAGTCGCGCCGCCCGTTACCGCAGACCCACCAAAAGTAGCGGGAGCCACAGAGCCACCTCCGGCTACGATAAAAGGAGCAACGCCAGCCACATTGCCGACAATTTGCGATATCTTGGCGGGGGACTGTGCACGCAAAATATTCTGCTCGGCCAATATATCCGTGGCAGATGGCGCAAATCCTAAGTTTGCACCAAAACGACTTACTGAAGGAAACGCCTGTTCAAGCCGCATAGCCGCAGTATCCAACGGCTGCCGAGCGCCGAGATAAAGCCCTTCGACAATATCGGCAACAGTACCCAAAGCACCGGGAGACGATGGCCGTTCCGCTACGGGCCTAGAACGAGCATACGACTTCATCGCCGCATCAATAACTTCTTGCGGTGTTCCGTCTGGAAACTCGTGGGCTACCCCATCTGCCGATACAGCCTTAATGGTCATTGGATGCGGTTCCCCTTAGCATCATACCGAATAGTTTTTACAGTACTAGGGCGAATAGCTGCCTGCGCGGCGCGCATAGCTGGGGACTTAGGGGGTCGTACTTCAGCCATACGATCATTAAGAAACGCAACACGCCTGTCTACAAACGAACGTAAACCCCGAAGTTTTTCTTCAATAGAAGTGTCTGTATCGTCAGAACTCGGCAGGAAGGCCTCCCTCTTCTGCAAAAATTCACGCATGTTTTGGTCGCCTTCACCCGGAATACGAGTGAGTTGTGCCGCAAGAGAAAATAACTGACTTCCCGCAGTATTAAACGCTTTTACATCTTTACTGATAGACGAGGTTGGCGCGATATTTGGGAAATATTCCCGTGCTACCCGCCAAGGCTCAACACCTTTCAGCGAACGATTATAGAGCTGCTCTACACGGTCGATCTGCTCGCGAACAGCCGCTGCTAGTGATTTTGCAGCAGTCAAATCTTGGTAGATTGCCTGAGTAGGAACGGGTGCGGTTGCGGAAGCAGTCGCGGCTTCTGTTCCGGGCCTCAACCCGGCCCTGACCTTCTCTGTAGCAGCAGTTTCAGCGCCAGCTACAGCCCCCCGAAAACCGGGGGTTTCTGTCGGCTTTACTGGCTGCTGGAGGGCTTCAGGAGCGCCTCTTACGATTGGTGCATCACGCCATCCCATTATGGTTTCCTCCGAATGTTGCCGTCAGGATCGACAAATTCCGCTCCCGATGGAAGCGCGTTAAACTGTTCATCGCTTGCTACTGTAGGCAGATTTCGCAGTAGAGCAGACGGATTGACGACTGCGCCAGTGTAAGGATTACGAGGGCGACCGAGTGGGTCAAATGCAAGCCGTGTTGGGTCCTGAGCCTTGTTTTGCTCAATAATAAATTTTTCAAAATTATCAGCACTCATCAACTGAACGGCACGAGCGAGTTGTGGATTTGTTTGCTGAAGCTGCGCAACATATTCGGCTTTAAGCTGCGCCTGCTGTTCCGCCTGTGTACGTGCCTGCTGCAACTGCGCGATCTGAAATTGTGCGTTCAGCTTATCCATCTGCTGCTTGCGGACATTCTGGATAACAGCGGCTGGGTCAACCGCGCCACGGCTGCCTGCGGCCTGAAGCACTTGGCCAACCGCGGCTATTTTTTCACCGGCTGATAGTGGGCCGACCCCGCCGCGCATAAGAGCCTGCATATCCTGAATGTACTTCGCCGTTGGCGAAACCGTAGGTTGTACCGTAGCGGGCATAGGCATTACCGCACTAGGCATAGCACCCGGAGCGGTCAAACGTGCGATGTCCATAGCGGTAGGGTTAACGCCCGGAATGCCCGGAATGCCTATCAAATCTCGCAGAGCCATCTAATTAAACCTTCTTACCAAACAGATCAAGGAGAGTACCAACAGCGGACGCAGCCGTTCCAATTTGGCCGAGCGTTGACTGGCCCGGTGTAGTTGTTGTTTGCGTCATTGGCGATGGGAGGCCACTCGCACCGGCAAGTAAAGTCTGAAGCTGCTCTCTCGGATAGCCACGCTGAGCAAGGAAGTCCTGATACGCAAGATCAAGGTTCTGCTGAGCCATGCCGCGCTGCGCTTGACCAACGCCCTGAAGCATCGCCGCGTATGCCTGCTGATTGCCGAGCGCCTGTTGACCGAAGCCGGACAAGGCTTGTGCGCCCGCAAGCTGCTGGCCCGGCAGACCCTGTGCAAACCCAGCGGCTTGCGAGTATCCCTGATTATACAGGTTCGCCAGCGTCTGAGCCGTATTCAAATCTTGCTCACCTGCAAGCTGTGCTTCGTATACACCGCGGCGCTCATTGCCGAATGCACGCGATGCGGCCATCTGGGCCTTCGTTGCTGCGTCACGTTCAGCGCGGTTCTGTGCCAGCCGTGCCATCGTGGCGTCGATGACGTTGGTCTGGAACGGCGACATGAAGCCGGAGACATCTTGCTGAAACTGCTGCGGCGTATAACCTGCTGCGCGCTGAGCAACCTGTGTGGCCTGCTGAAGTTGCGGCATACCGACTTGCTCGGTAGCGGCGCGGGTAGCTACGCCGAAGGCCTGCTCTTCAGCGGGACGGAAGCCTGCGATACGCGGCCCTTGGTAAGCCTGATAAGGAATAGCCGCTACTTGCTGTGCGGCTCCATAGTTACGTGCCAGAATATCCTGAATGAAAGGATTAAGTTGCTGAGCAGTGGTTGTTGTAGTCGCCATTATATTCCCCGTGCGGTTTGGCCGCCTAATCCTTCGTTATTAGCACAAAACAAAATGAATTGACAGCCCATTACTACTGAACCTGCATTACTGATAATAGGCAAGATGGTCCAGATGGCGCAAACGCCGTCGCGGCAGATGCATGGAGTTCAAGGTTCGTGCTATCAGCAGCCCACATCAACTCAATGTAGTCGCCAGCAACTAAAGAAAAGAAGTCATCCCTACCTGACGCCATGTGCCCGCCATTGATGTCACTTGTTGACAAGAACGTACTCGCAGAAACATCTACTCCGTTTTTTCTGAACCAAAAATATACAGTTTTTGCGCTGCTGTTATTGGATAGAATTGTAAAATGGGCTGAGAAATTATAGATGCCAGCTTCCGTTACGACAATCCGAGATGCAGGTGATCCGATTGAAATGCCATTGCTTTCTTCAGTTGTGTCGAATGTAATCGCATACGCCGTATTTGTAGCGGCAGGAGACACGCTAGTGGTCTTCTTAAACTGGCCGTAGAACCCGTTGTATATCAGCTTCGCTGGCGCGTAGATGCCGACATCTTCACCCTTGATATACGCATTCTTCGCAAAAGCCTCGATAAGACGATTGCGTTGGTCGTCATAGCTAGGGCTATACGCGCTTGGTGCTGGCGGTAGTTTGAGCCTCATCGACGCCCGCCGGGTATAGCGTTGAGCCGCTGCGTCCCAACCCGCCAATCGGAGTTATTAACTGCCGTCACCTTCATCTGTATTTGTCGGCCGTTGAAGCGGACAGATGTAGGGTTCGTCAGGGTATAGGGGCCGTAGGTTTGCTTGTCGCCATTTGGATAATAGCGAGAAGAGAAGGTCGCAGTCACTTCGCCTTGGTTGCGTTCGTCGGGGATCATCTCGTTGATATACAAGATATTGTCGCCCTGTCCAATCTGCACCGGCCCTGTCTCGGCGTACACGCTTTCCGTCCCGTGGTTCATCCCGATCTCATGATCGTAGACGTAGCCATCATCGGACACCATCAGCGGATTGGCAAACACCCCACGATCAACCCCAGCAGAACGGCCCAACGAGCCAATCGACCAGTTGTTCTGGGCGTAGTTCCAAATCACATAGCGGTTGTTCTCTTGGCTTGAGGCCGATGGATAGAAGAACCACACTTCGTCGAACTGCGAGTTGTTGACGGCGTAAGCCTTGCTGATCTGCGCTTGGTTGATGTCGGAGAACACATAATCAGACACTTCGCATGGCACAGCTTTGACATAACCGTCATACATATAGAAGCCACGCGAACCCATCCAGACCGCGAAGTTATCTTGAACGGCAATCGCATTCGGCCCCGCAAGGCCGCACGCACGACCGGCGAACTCAGATGTATATACAAATGGCTGGCCGACATAGGACACGACGTGCGCGTCGATGTCCGTAAGAACAAGAACTTGGCCACGAACACGCTTGGCTGTGATAATTTTGCCACCCGTTTGTAGTTCTAGGCTACCAGCAAGGTTCGTGGATGCTGGCGTCCAGACCGTGTTGTTCTCAAGATCGGACCATGCAATCTTGCGCGGATTGCCAGACGCACCCAGCGCAAACATCGAGCGTTCGTTCGTGACAAGAACGCCTGTGTTAGATGTCGGCGCGTTCGTTACGACAGCAGCCTTTGTCGGCGTTGTCGTGTCCAACTGCCACTCATAAATCTTGCCGTCATAGTTAGAACAGCCGACAAGATACTCGCCCCATGTGTCCAGCGTCCATGTCGTAGCGGGCGTCACCGAACCAACGTCAGGGCGCGGCGTGCCGTAATACCCGGCGCTGTAGAGGCCGACGCCGTAGCCGCCACCGACAGACGCATTCGGGTTGCCGGGAACAAACCCAACAGGCGTGATGTCCACAATCACACTGGACTGTGTGATAGCGTAAAGCTTTGAGTGCGTACCAACGGAGATGTAACGGGTGCTGTTGTTAGAGCGCCATGCAATCATGCCACGGGCTTTGCCGGTGAGGGCAGTCGTGGTTCGCGCCTGCCACCCGCCGACAGGACGCATCATCCCCTCAACCCAGCGCACAAGGTTAACGTCGTACCACCGGCCAGAACTGTCAAGTTCGGTTCCGTTACGGTAAACGCCGGGTGGTATACTGAGTGGGATAAGCGCCATGTCTACTCGTCATTCGTTACGGGATTGATAGGCGAATTAGTCTTTCGGTGTAAAAGCGCGATGCGCGATTAGTCCGCCGCCTAAGATCATCCCGATAGCTTCACCAGCCTGCGTGATTTGAATACCAAGTTTCGGCGCGCCAGCGAGTGCAACAATCGTGCCAACACCGACATAGGTGCTTGGCTCTGTACCACGGGCCTTAATCCATTTAAGAACTTTTTTCATAACAATCTCCTATAGATTATTTTGGATCAGGATAACTTACATTCGGTAACTGCCAATGAGGGCCGTCTTTAAACGAAGTCCAGTCGCCGCCCCATTCAACCTTAACAAGTTCCAACTTCGCCGCAGTCTTAATTACTTCCGCGAGTTGGTCATAGAGTGGCCAATCCCAACGAACTTGCCCACCTACATACGGCGCAATATCAACCGCGAAACCGTGAATGTGCCGTGACCGCATAGTCTTAGATGCACCCTTTGCGACAAGTTCTTTCTGCCGGGCGATTGAGCGGCGTCCTTCGATGACCGTAAAATCAATCGGCGATATAGATATAGCACGTTTCACCACGCGCACCAAATCCGGATGCACGCCGCGAAGGTTTAGCAATGAACGTGGGCCTAATTTAAAAGCCATTAGCGATCTGCCTTATGGTCCAATTTGTCCTCAATCCGGCGTAGGTGCATCATGACCTCATCAAACTTCTTGTCGATGGCGTTGAACTTCTCGTCGCCATATTCCAGTTTCGTTTCGAGGATGGCGAGGCGATTGCTTAATTGCGTCCACACGCCAATAATAGCGAATACGCCAGCAACCAGTGTTAGGAGCGTATCGATGCCGAAGTTCATGTCCATCGATCAAGACCTATTCCGCAGGTTCTTCTTGTGGCATCTGTGCCTCGGCCTGCTGCTTAATTTTCATGAGAAGAGGGAACGCGCCCGAAGATGTGGGTAGGTTGCCCAACGTCTGCAATACGGCGTTAACTTCTTCTACGTTAAGTGTGAGATTAAGTTCCATTATGCGCTCCAAGGTAGCGCAGGGCTTACGACAGGTGGGTTGATTTGGTTGGCGATCTGCTCAGCTACGTTCGCTTCAAAACCGGCAACGCTTTCTTCGCCAAGTGCAGTGTGAACCCAGCCTACAACTTGTTCTTCGGTCAGATTGGCATAAGGCGTGAACGTGCCGCCTTCGTTGAGCAATACAGCGGACGATCCGTATACGCTTCCGACGTGTTCGCCGTCTGTGCCAGATAATACCCAATGACAGGTGAATACGACATCGGTATTACCGTCGAACTCTGGGTAGGCGTCCATCTGCACGACGGCCCAAGTGTTTGTGATTGCCATGTCTTAGTTTCCTTCTAGTTGTGCCACGCGGGCGGTAAGTTCTTGGATTGCTTTGACGAGTACCGGTATGAGGTCACCCGCCTTAACCGACTTGAGGTCGTCCGGTTCGCCTTCGCCAGCCTTCCAGCCGCTTACAAGCTCTGGCAGTACGGTTTCGACTTCTTGGGCAATGAAGCCCATGTCATCCTTAACATCTTTGCCCTTGCCTACCTTCCAGTCAAACCGGCGTGGCTTGAGCGCGAGGATTGCACCTAAACCAGTGTCTAGGTCACGAACATTTTCCTTGAGGCGCTGGTCGGAAATAGCGCTTATGCTAGTGTTGGTGGCGTATATTGTACCACCATTATCGACATAGAAACGCAGAGCAGAAGCGCCCGTTGAATATATCGCTAACGAAGCGGTAGTGCCGGTGCTTGCAGATGTTACGATAGAAAGCTGGGGGCTGTTAGCGCCACCCTCTGACGGTAGTACTTTTACACCCGGCGAAGAAGACGTGGATGCACTCGTCGTCCCGACCAAGAAATTTCCGCTACTGTCGAGGCGCACGCGTTCGGTACCATTAACAGCAAAAACCAGAGGGTTAGCAGTGGCGTTGTCGATATAAGCTAGGCCGTCGCCGCGCACATAGAAATAGGCAAAGTTTGAACCTGCGCGAGCAAGATACCCTGCAGCGCCAGAGCTGCCAGTGGCTGTGGTGTTAACCGATCCGATATAGTTAGCCGAGGAGGCACCGTCCTGACGAACCTCCAACGGATATGAAGGCGAACTCGTACCAATCCCGACGTTGCCGCTGCTGTCAATCCGCATGCGTTCTGAGCCGCTAATCTGAAATACATGCTGGAGAGCACTGTAGGTCAGTTGAGTGTATGCGGCACCGCTGCGGTTGTAGGACTGGATGACGGGTGCAGAAGCCAC
>Ga0208546_1000730_pt1 | contig 11191 bp, 21 predicted proteins | sample DEB19_08_DNA_4_FD_184528 | JGI IMG/M metagenome (GOLD analysis project Ga0208546, IMG submission 184528) | Aqueous microbial communities from the Delaware River and Bay under freshwater to marine salinity gradient to study organic matter... | ecosystem: Environmental > Aquatic > Marine > Coastal...
TGTGATGATAAGCAAGAAGAAGCAGCAGAGATGGTTAGAGAAGTACTTGACCATAATCCTGACTATTCACTTGCTCAGTTACTTAGCCGTATTTATCCAGTATTCTCAGCAGAAGAGATGCAGACTATGGCTGGCGAACTACATCCAAAAATTAAAGCAATTATCTTTGAAGATACCAATGAGTAACCTATATAAGATAACTCAAACTATATACTACTATGTTGAAGCAGAAGATACAGATGATGCTTTCGACAAGTTTGATTCTATGGACAAAGCAGATGCAAGCAAAGTCTATAATGAAATAGATTTAGTGGAACTTAATTATATAAATACAAAAGGAGAATAATGAGCAAGCCACTAGCAGCCTGGGTTAAAGCAGGCACAGCGGTAGAAGCAACATCAGCCAGTGATGCAGCCAGACAAGCAGGACTTGACTGGACAGTATCTATGCATGATATGCATGCAGATTATCCAATCATGACAGAAGCAGGATTGGCTACAAAAATTCTGCCGATTGATATCCGTAAAGCGATAGTTAAAACTACTCCGCTTGGAGAATCATCAGTCGTAGGTGTAGTTGGAAACAAGTATAAGATATTCCAGAATGATGAAATCTTTTCATCCCTGGATGCAATTGTAGATTCAGGCGAAGCACGCTATGCAGCAGCAGGAGAGTATGATGGCGGTGCAAAGGTATGGATGTTAATGTCCCTGCCTAAAGAAGTTAATGTAGCAGGCGACCCGCATGCTGCATTCCTACTAGCCAGAACTACCCATGATGGTTCAGGTTCAGTCACAATCAGACCAGTCATTGAACGATTGTTCTGCATGAATCAGATTAACGGATTACTCAGACGTAAAAGCAAGATGCAATACAGATTGCCGCATACAATTAATAGTCAGTTATCTGCAGGTGATATTCGAAACATCCTACAAATTTCATATGATTCTATTGAACAATATGAAACCATTGCTAACTATCTACAAGGTAAAGTAGTAAGTAGACAAGCAGCAGTGGAATATTTCAAACGTGTTTGGGCGTTACCTTCAAAAATTGAAAATACTTCATACGATTTGTTGAGTAAAGGTGAGAAGACAGCCAAGACCCGTGCCCTAAAGGCACGGCAGACAGCCCTTAATATCTACGAACAGTCTGAAACTCAGGCTAACATTCATGGCACAGCCTTCGGCTTGTGGCATGCAGTCGTAGAATATACAGACCATAACTCCAGCAAGACAGCAGCAGTTGCTACTCTTGCTCAACGCAATGATGACATCAAGTATCGTGGCTTAGAATTACTAGGCGTAACAGCATGATAAACACAGTTGAAGTTGCAAGTCATTGTGTATGCATGGATTATGATGGCAATCCAGCAGATGATTGTTGGGGTTGCTATGATGATTCAAAAGAAAATCTACATCATCTAATAATCAATTGGCTTGGAGAGAATGATGCGCCATCAGGCGCAACAGTTCTAGTCCAGGGCAAAGGTATGAATTGGACTGGCGATACTGGCTATGCCAAGTGTAATCCTAATACAATTCTAGATACTATTAGATTAGAACGAACCGATTATCGTATCGAGTTCTATCAAGACAGAGACAACTTAACAGCAAGGCGTTGGTCCCATGATGAACCAATGGGTTCAGCACAGTTTACTTTCACTATTCAAAAAGGAGAATAAGGTGGACACAAACTACCCAGTAGTAATAACAGTAGATGGAAATACATATAACTTTACACAGGATTCTTTAACAGACTATATCAAGCATGCAGAAGCACGTAAAGATGCAGTTGCTTCATTGCAATCAGAACTATCAAGTGCATTCCGTACTATTAGTAATGCTCGTCAGACAGTATATTCTTTCTTCAATGACCGTCATTCATCAGGCGATGAAGAGTTAACTGCAGATGTATCTGATATCAATGAAATGCTTGATGAAATTGGTGCAGATAAACTACGTAATCTATACAGTGCAACAGTAATTATTACTGTAGAAGTATCTAATATTGAAGCAACTGATGAAGATGATGTTAGAGAAGCAATTGAAGATGAACTACAAGTAGACATTGGAATGTTTGATACACGCATTCAACAGATTGATATTGATGATGTGCGTGAAGAATAATCTTGCCTAGGTTTTTAATCCTTTTTACCTAGGCTTCTACGCAAGCAGCACCGTTGTGGCGGCGGTGCTTCCTCTTGGGATGGGTGGTCCCGCCATCTGCGAACACGGGACATTTCAAAAGGTGTGGTATACTTTTACTACCTTCAAACAACGGGATGGTAATGGCGGCAACAGAAATAAAAAGAGATAGATATGGCAGACCTTTAATCATGCCAGTCAATGGTACAAAAGAAGTGGCATATACCCGTGCTACTACTATTGCCAATAGTTTAGATGACGCATCTGCATTAACTGCCTGGAAAATGCGTATGGCTGCAATAGGGTTAACAACGAGACCAGATATTTTATTATCAATTGCAGCAGCAGGCGAAGACAAGATGGCTATCAATGCATATATTGAAGAAGCAATGGAAGTTGCAGGTGCAAGCAAAGCAGCCAACATTGGAACAGCAATACATGCATACACAGAACGATTAGATTTAGGTCAGGACTTAGGACCAGTACCAGACCAATGGCTGCAAGATATCAAAGCATATGAAGCAGCAACTAGTGTTCTCAACAATGTTCAGATAGAACAGTTTGCAGTTCTTGACAAGTATAAAATTGCAGGAACTCCAGATAGAATTGTTGAGTATAAAGGCGAGCAATACATTGCAGATATTAAGACAGGTCGAATAGACCATCCAAATAATATTGCAATGCAGTTGGCTATTTACTCTCGCGCCTTGCCGTATTATCCTGCTACGGCAAGTCGCGGTTCTTGGGGAGAAATCAACCAAGATAAAGCCATCATTATTCACTTGCCAGCAGGAACAGGAAGTTGCAAGTTAGTATGGATTGACATCCAAGAAGGATGGAAAGGCGTACAGCATGCAATGAAAGTAAGAAAGTGGCGAGACCAAAAAGGTCTCACTACTCCATTCGAATAGGAGAAACATGTCTCATTCAGAGGCTCCAATTAGTATCACAGTAAAAACAGCAGCAGGTTCATTAGTTACAGTTCGTGCAACTCACGGAGAAGAACTAGACCAAGTAATTGCAAACGGACTAGATGCAATTATCTCAGCAACACAAGAACTAGAAGCAGGTATTCGTGGCTCATCAGCAGCAACAGTAACTGCAAATCTAGCAGCGCAGTTAGGTGCACAAGTTATTCATACTGAAGATTCAGATGTAGCACCAGTTGCAGCACAGCAATTTCATGCAGCAGCAGCATCGCTAGGTGGTGGACGCAATTGTCCACACGGACGTATGACACCAATCCAAGGTATGGGTAAGGACGGAAAGCCATACAAGGGTTACTTCTGCCCAGCACCAAAGGGTGCATTCGATAAGTGTAAGAATCAGTATATTAAGTTTACTGATATGGAATGGAATACATTCGTACCAGAACAGATTAAGTAATGACAGAGCAGACAGGTTGGGACGAATGCAAAGAACCAAACTGCAACAGATGTCATTGTGAGGAATGTAATTGAAAACTCTTAGACGTTCAGTCAAGAAAGCAGAAGTGGGTGGCGAACCATTGCCACCCGCTTTTGCGGCTTTCGAACGGGCAGGAATTATTCTGCGCCGTGCAGAAGTTACATTAGTTGCAGGCACTCCAGGTGCAGGCAAGTCATCAGTAGCATTAGCACTCGCTGCAAAAGCACAATATCCAACACTCTACTTCAGCGCAGATACTAATGCTCATACTATGGCAATGCGTCTTATCGCAATGACAGGCAGGATGACACAGGCAGCAGCCGAACAGTTGCTCAAACGTGAGCCAGAAAAAGCACACGAAATATTACAGATGAACAATCACTTGTTCTGGTCATTTGAATCTAGTCCTACACTTAAAGACTTAGATGAAGAAGTATCTGCATTCGAAACAGTTTGGGGCAAGTCCCCTACACTTATTGTTGTAGATAACTTAATGGATATAGCAATGGATGGACACGAAGAATTCCAGGGTATGCGTGCTGCAATGAAAGAGTTAAAGTATCTTGCAAGAGATACCAATGCAGCAGTGCTTGTATTGCACCATACTAAGGAAGGCTTTGAAGGTTTTCCTTGCCAACCACGTAATGCTATTCAAGGTTTAGTCAATCAGATTCCTGCCATGATTCTTACCATTGGTCAGATGAAACAGGGAGATGACACATATCTTTGTGTAGCCCCAGTTAAGAATAGATATGGCAGGGCAGACCAGACAGGTAGTAACTATGTCAGTCTTGCTTTCAATCCAGATTCAATGTATCTTGATGATGCACCGATTAGGTATACACAACAGGAAGTCTTATGACACACGAAGAATTGCTAAACAGAATTGCACAAGCAGGACTAGAGCCTTACGGAAATGTAATGCCAACTCACTTGGTATTAGCCCTTCGTGCAGTAGTGGAATTGCATAAGCCACATACTGTTTGGATTAATTTTGAAGGAACTCCTATTCAAGATTGCGACCATTGTGGGCAACTAAATTCTGCCGAAGATGTTCCATATCCTTGTCCAACTATTCAGGCTATTAAAAAGGAACTAATGTGAGTAGTGCAGCCAAACGCAAAGGTACACAAGGCGGAGAAATACCAGTAGTTAACTGGCTAAAAGCAAATGGATTTCCATATGCAGAACGCAGATTAGCAGGCTCTCACCTTGACAGAGGTGATGTAGCAGGTGTCAATGGAGTAACCATTGAAGTAAAGAATCACGTTAGGTTAGACCTTAGTGCTTGGCTAAAAGAACTAGAAGTAGAAATGTTTAACGATAAAGGTTGGACAGGTGTAGTTCTACATAAGAAAAAAGGAACAAAGAATGTTGATGAATGGTATTGCACTATGCCAGCCAAAGTATGGTTGGCTTTGATAAAGGATGCAATGCGTGGACGCGAAACATAACATTGCAGATTATTTAGAATACGTTGGCGCAGCCGTGCCAGCACGGGGCTACGGCTGGCGCAAGATTAAATGTCCGTTTCATGCGGATAGCCATGCATCAGCAGGTGTGAACTTTGATGAGAACAGATTCAAATGTCACGCTTGTGGTGTAGGCGGAGATGTATATGATTTAATTATGTATAAGGAAGGAGGCAATTATCGTGAGGCTGTCAAATTCGCAGAGGCAATATCTCCTACAGGCGACACAGGAATACGCCAAGCACATTCATCTGGCTCAGGATTATCTCGCGGCTCGCGGGCTAACAGTTCAGGAAGTCAGTCGTTTTCATTTAGGCGTAGTGAACGAGGCTCTTCCAGGTCATGAGCAGTATCAGGGCAGACTAGCCATTCCATATATCACACCATCAGGTGTGGTAGATATTAGATTTAGAGCGCTAGGAAATGTAGACCCAAAGTATATGGGTATGCCAGGTGCTAAGACTACTATGTTTAATGCACAAGTTGTATTAACTGCCAATGATTATATCTGCGTAACCGAAGGTGAGTTTGATGCAATAACAGTTAATGCCAAGACTAAACACCCAGCAGTAGGTATTCCAGGTGCTAATAATTGGAAGCCATACTACACACGAATCCTAGATGACTTTGATACAGTTATCGTATTAGCAGATGGAGATGCACCAGGACTGGAGTTTGGTAAGAAGATAAGCAGAGAACTAGGTAATGTAAATATAATCCAAATGCCAGAAGGGCATGACGTAAACAGTATCGTACTTAAAGAAGGGGTAGATTTTATAAATGACAGAATCCACAGATGCCTTAACGCCGAGTAAGAAAGATGAAGTATGGCAATTCGTTACAGACAATCCTAAGATAATTGGTTTTCCAATATCAGATACTCAGGGATTAGACCTACTCAATGCACTCAAAGATGTATATAATAAAATACTAGAAGACCCAGAGACAGCAGCAGACATGCTGACAATGATTGCAACAGTAATGATTTCAGCAGTCACTGGCAGGGGCAACGAAACAGTTGAAGAACTACTAGTCCAGGAAGCAATGCACCGCTTTGATAAAGAAGCAAAGGATATATTAAATGACTGACAAGTATAGAGATGCTGAATGGCGTAAGTTTAAAGAACAGTTCGCACCAGCGTCTGCTCCTAAAAAAGCAACTCCAATACCACCTAAATCTACATTTGAAATCAGTGTAGATAAAACATTTTTAGATGCAAAGACATTGTTGCTACGCAAGCATAAGGATTATGGTCCACTTAATATTGCCCACGCTCCAGGCGGGGCAATGAATGGACTGATGGTCAGAATGCATGACAAGATGGAACGATTAAAGCATCTAACCTATGCAGTTCCTAATCAAAAACCTAACTATGAATCTATCGAAGATACCCTAATGGACCTAGCCAACTATGCTATAATCGGACTATTGGTACAAAGAGGACAATGGGAAGGCATTGAATAACTAAATGTACGTGGATGAATACGGGTCAATGGTAGTAGCACTGGCTGCCGAGTATAACCGCAAATACCCTATGACTGAACAGCCAGATATACAACAAGTGCTATGGCTTTGGTTCGTAACTCATCCCCAAAAATATAAAGAGTGGTCAGCACTAGAGCAGAAAGACAGAGACAAACTTATAGCCAAGTCACTGCGAAATGCTGCCATCAAATACTGTGAGCGTGAAAAGTCACGCAAGGTAGGCTACGAGTTACTTGATTTATATTATTATGACGCATCAGTTATTGAAGCATTCCTGCCATCTATCATTGCAGAATCATATGAAATTCCAGTTGCTATCAAAGACTTAAACTACAAGTTTAGCAAAGGTGAAAGCACTGATACTAATAATTGGTTGGTGCTACGTTCAGATATAGCAGCAGCCTACTATAGATTATCAGAGGCAAAGCAAAATGTATTACGTGTAAAGTTTAGTACATCAGAAGAAACTGAATGGAAAGATTTAGCAGGAGAGTTAAAGACAACAGAAGATGGTGCACGTATGAAAGTGCAACGTGCTATTAGTTCTTTAATTAAAAACCTTGGTGGATATAAACCATACCATGATGAAGATGCAGTTATGATAGAGGAAGATGATGACGACACCAGCACAGAATCCTGACAATATCAGTATCCAGGAACTGCTACATCCAACAGATTACTCACAGGCTATGGACTTGCGTGGTTCATATCTTGGTGATTACTGCGTATGCGGTGGAGATTTATTCCATATGATAGGTTCATTTGAAGATGGAGAATTAGTATTCTATTTTCTAGATGGTGAATGTGTTAACTGCGGTTCATTAGTTACCCTGCCGTATATCAGAAAGGAAGATGACAATGCCTAGATATGATTTCAAATGTAATATCTGTCATGAAGTTAAGGAAGTAACTGAGAATATTCCACCAGCCTGCACTACTTGTGGTGAGCAGATGGTAAGAGTATGGTCAGTTCCAGGCATACAATTCAAAGGTTCAGGATTTTATAGCACGGATAACTAATGAAAGATATTGACTATATACTCCAACAAAAATACATTGAGGGCTGGAATGATGCCATGATGGATATTGTTGTGGACTTAAACAACTGGAATAAATACGAGGGTGTATTTGGAGATGGAATTAAAGCAGCAGTAGAAAGGATAAAGCGTGGCATACCCAAAATGGACTGATACTCCATCATGTTCTACTACTGACCCAGACATGTGGTTTGCACAAGATGATAAACCATCAGCATATCCTGATATAAAATTACTTCAACGTGTATGTGCAGAATGTCCAGTAAGACAGCAATGTTTTAACTACGCTTTAACTGTAAACGTAGAAGGATATTGGGCAGGCACTACACCAAGAGTAAGAGAAAGAATGCGAGTAAGACTAGGTATTAAACCAGAACCACTAGTTGTAGGATGGAATCACGATGGCACTATCAGACTTTGATTTAGACCTATCAGTAGGACACGAAGGAGAATCCTTAGTCAAAGAACTACTCACTGGTGGAGAAACAGTAGAAGTTAAAAGAGATTTAAGATGGAAAGAAACTGGTAATGTTTATATCGAAACTGTATGTTGGTCTCATAATAAGGGTGAGTGGTATCCTTCGGGCTTATCTACGACTAAGGCAGCGTATTGGGCGTTCGTATTGGAAACCAATGTATTCCTTGTACCTACAGAAACTCTCAAACAAACAGTAACTACTAGAGGCAGAGCAATCAATTGCAACATCCAGCCCAATCCGAGCAAGGGCTATCTAATCAAGATAGAAGATATAATCAATACAGTCAGGTATTCCTAGTGCAGGGGAAACACTAGGATTCTTATTAGGGTGTGGGGATACCCTAGTAAGAACAACTTAATAAAGCAGAAAAGACCCCCAGCCATAGGTATTCACCTACAGTTGGGGGTCTAACTGTCTTAAATCGGGGGTTTAGAGCCTTTAAAAGGCTATTCTGCGGAGCCTACACCGAACTCAGTTTCAGTCTTGTCCAGCGCCTTAGCGGCTGGACCAGCCAATGAAGCCAGCACAGCAGAGACTACTGGGTCTAGCCCTAGTGCATTAGATGAGATTAGAGTCAAGGCAGATACCAAGACACCACGTAGATAAGACTTCAATACAGCGATACGCTTAGGTGTAAGGAACTCTTTGATTGCTTTCATGTTTCTCCTAGTTTTTGAACTTCGGTGTTCCGAAGCCAGTTATATATACAGGTAGTTTTCGTTTATTGTTTTTCTTATAAGCACGAATCTTCATGGCTACAACTCCACCATTTGACTGGCTTCCTGTTTTACCATCTTCAGTTGTATTTCCTTCAACACAACTAACAGTTCCGTCCCCATTATCAGAAACTACTATACCAACATGGTCTACCTTTTCGCCCCCAGGAAAGTCAAAAAACGCTATGAATCCTGGCTTAGGTTTAGCAGTTTCTGCATTTACCCATAGTCCCTTGCCCTGAAAGCCAGCCACTCCAGTAGGAGTATAGACACAAGTAGGCATAGATACTTTCATTTGCTTGGCTACCCAGTCAACAAAGTAACCACACCAGAACTGTCCATTGTTATTATTGTATTTAACTTTATTTGAGTTTGCTGGCTTCTCTTTAGTTCCTATCTCAGCAACTGCAGTTTGGCAGAAGTCAAGCCGTTGTCCCATATTATTTACCTATAAGTTCCTTAACTAGGTCAGTAAGCAAGTTTACTTTTTCATCCAATTGATTTACTTTATCTTTTAAACTGCCACCACCATTTGGTTTAAGTTCATATAAATAATGTTTAACTAGGAATCTAACTCCAGCAGCAACGCCACCTATCAAGGTGAATGCTGCTACGGCTAATCCTGCCCATTCATTTGCTGACATTATACTGTTCTCACCACAATCTCCAATATGCCACCGAACCCATTAGAGTTCTTATCTGGTGGGGTATTATTTACTAGACTTATTCCTTCTATCTGAACTTGACGGCTTTCACCTGTGTTCAAATCCTGCCATGTAACAACATCTCCATTTTCTTCAATGGCTTCAAGAGCAAGAATGCGGTCATATGCTCTACCAGAATAACCAAATGGAACATTGTATTTATCTGTTTCTTCATCAAAGCAATAAACATAATGGCTAATAAGTCTTTGTCTTGGAGTAGCAATAGTAGCCTTTGCCTGATAGCCCTTGAATACTGGACCCTTAGTGCTGTCTGTGCCATCACGATACATAATAAATTTATATGCAACATATTCTTGTGCAGGTGCTGGACTGGTTGTTGTTACCTCTACTGGCGAAACAGAAGAATCGTATGAAATATGGTCATACTCATTACCATTTGCATCTACAGTTTCTAACGTCATAGAACCATAGGTATAGTTACCACGGGCTAATAGACGCTTAAAGTTTTTAGGTTCTAAAGTTCCGTATCTAATATTACCTGTTGTTAGATAGCCAGTTATACGTAGAGTTGTGTCATCTTCCATATAAACATAACCACTAGTAGCACTAGCATATGTAGTGCAGAATGCTAGGCGGTCTGTGCCGTTAGCAAATGCACAAGCAGTTGTTTGATGACCAGTTACACCATCATAATAAATATCATTAGCCCATGCAAAACGAAGTGTTTCTATTTCAGTTGATAGGTCAATACGAATGACTCCAGGTTCACCATCTACACCTGTTGCACACCATATAAAATGATTACGTGCAGCAAAGTCATAACAAGGTTGGCTGGTTTCTACAATCAAAGGACCATATGAAATAGAACCATCTTGGTCATTAACAATAGCAGCACGAATACCCTTATCAGTGCCAATCATCATGTAACCTAGATAGTAGTAAATCTTATGTACTATTTCACCTACTGGTAGTTCTGCTGCTACCTGTGCTGCTGAAAGAGTAGGCATAGTTCCATCAGTATTAAGGGTAAATTTTTGAATAGTAGACTGAATACCGTTGTAGCCAGCGATATAAATCGCTGGACCTGATGCTGTAATGCTGGTATAGGTATGGCTAGATACTGGATGTGTATACAATACTGATGGCATAGCCACTGCAGATGCAGCAAAGTTATATACTTTGTTATCAACACACATAACAATGCGGTCTTTAACATACTCCATAGTTGCATTGGTAACTAAACCAATTTCATCAAACATTAAAGTATTAGCAGTAGCAGTTGTTCCAGTTAATGCTTTCTTATATATTTCTTTTTTAGTTGCTGAGTTAGTAATCCAATATGCAGTAGTACCATCATCACAAACAGCATACACAGGTGCATTTATACCAGCATTATAGTCAATAAAGTGAGTGACTGTTCCATTAGTATCAATTTTATCTACGTCATATTCATCATGAAGTAATACACCAGAAGAACTATTCCATTTAATAGAGCGCATTGTTTGAAATGCGCGACCATTAGAACGGATAGCACCAGTAGTGTTATGTCCTTGTGTGGAGTTATTTAGGAGTGTAACTTGACCTTTGGTCCAGACATTTAATCCTTTGCTATCTGCAAAGCGATAGTGTCCATTCTCATCATTAGTTGCAGGGTCAAAGAAATTAATGCCTGAGCCACCATGAAATGACATTTGGCTACGAATCCACCAGCCCGTTAGTGATTGTTCTCCAGGCTCGTTTGTAGAGTCAAACTGGTCCTTCTTAAATGGGGCAGTTCTACG
>Ga0208546_1000732_pt1 | contig 11121 bp, 8 predicted proteins | sample DEB19_08_DNA_4_FD_184528 | JGI IMG/M metagenome (GOLD analysis project Ga0208546, IMG submission 184528) | Aqueous microbial communities from the Delaware River and Bay under freshwater to marine salinity gradient to study organic matter... | ecosystem: Environmental > Aquatic > Marine > Coastal ...
TGATGAGGACGCCGCCATTAAAGCCGTCGGTTCACAGAGGACTTTCTTAGTTCAGAAGCTTGAGGAGATGCTGGAGAAGATTGAAGGACGAATGGAGCTGTTCTCCGTTAAACAGGGCGTCAGTTCCATCGATAAGGACTACTGGAAGGTAAAGACCGAGATCATGAAGCTTCTTCTTGAGGAGAACTCAAAGAACCTCACCGATCATTTGGAAATGAAAAAGGCCAAGGCCGCAGACAAACATAACTCCGGTGCGTCAATCATTGTCCAGAATGCGTACTACATCCCCCGTCCTGGTGACGGGCGTGAGCGAATCGTTGACGTCGTACCACTCATAAATGAACTCTCTGAGGAAGCCAGAAAGATAGAGGCACTGATTGCTGATTCAAAGGAATTACAAACCGACCAAGAAGGCTCTTGAGTTTCACGCCTCCACCGCCCGATTCATCGTTCTCGTCGGAGGACAGGGCTGTATGAGGGAGGACTCACTTGTAGAAACCAAAGACGGATTAAAGGCCTTTGGAGACATCACGTCTCCTCAGTGGTACAGGTCTTGGGACGGCGAGTCTTTCGTTCACTCGCCAGGTACCGCTCCGTTCCCAAAAGGAAAGGGGATGTTGTACAGAGTTCTGCATGAGCGCGGAGAATTCGTTGCTTCCGGAGAGCACCTGATCCTTTCTTCTGACGGTGAGTATCGACCTTTGATAGGTCTTGATCGCGAGTCCGCAATCTTCGCTCCCCGTCTTCTGACCAGTTCGGTCTACGGCCAGTCAGAGTTTCTCGAAGATGTGCGCCATTCGTTTCAAAGAGCCTTAAGTTGTCTGGATGGTTATTTAGAGTGTTTCCGTCCACATGATCCACGACTTCCGTCTTTTCAAGGAATCTCCCGATCTTCTTCTCCATCACAAGTCGGTGTTCTAGGATCATTGGGTGACGCCCTCTCTGAGCTTTGCGTGCGCCTGGATGCCCTGCCGGAGCCCGAACAAGGACATAGCCGTCGTCATCAACAATCCTTCCGCCAGTCCACATGTGATTTCTCTCGCCAGGTTGCGGCCCTGACTTCAGTCTTGGGAGATTGTATTTCAACATCACCTTCTGAATGTATTTCGGCCTCTCACCCAAGATCTCCGCGATCTCGTATGATGACCGAACTCCGTCGCATAAAGCTGCTGCTCTCTTCTGTCTTTCATTCATTCGAGGAGACCTATACCAAATCCTCCATCTTGTCAATTGAGAAGACTGAGGAGGATTGGTACTTCGACATTCAGGTTGGGAACACGAATAACTACGTCTCTGGCGGGGCCGTTCACCACAACTCCGGTAAGTCGCGTGCTTTGATTGAAGAGCTGATCCAATCCGGTATCGACTACCCCAGGTACCCGGTTGCCGTTTATCGGAAAACCCTCCCAGCCCTTCGTGACTCTACACTCCACGAGTACCGGATGATGGTTCCTGATGGGATCGGACGGATGAACGAATCCGTTCTCTCCTACACCTTCAATAACGGGTCCTTCATCAACTTCCGTGGACTCGATGACCCAAACAAAGCCAAGTCCACGAACTACGCCACAATCGTTATGGAAGAGGCCGACGAATTCACATACGAGGACTTTAACTTCCTGAACGGTCGTATCCGAGCTGAAGGGAACTGGCCGCTTCGCATCATCCTTCTTCTTAACCCGGTTGATGAGAACCACTGGATCTATAAGACCTTCGTCACAAACTTCGACGCGATGGATAAAGCCGGTCGGGTGGTGAACGGAGATTCTGGTCAGGGCTGTCTCGTTATCCATTTTTCGACCTACGACAACGCTGAGAACTTACCTGCCGGATACATTGAGTCGGTCTGTGCCGGTCTCACTCCTGACGAGATTGACCGCTACATCCATGGAAAATGGGGCTCAATCATCAAGGGCTCACCGGTGTACGGGAAGCTTTTAAACCCGCTTCTTCACCTTCGCTCTGTGAATTTTGATTCCTCAATGCGCGTTGTCCGAGGGTGGGACTTTGGATTCAATAGACCAGGCTGCGTCTGGAGGGTCATCGATCCCTTAGGAAGAAAGAACATCAACTGCGAACTCCTCGGCGAGAAAGAGAACCTTGAGACGTTTGCCCGTCGCGTTATTGAGATGACTGCCAATAGGTATGGGAAGGTCCAGTGTTTGGATTACTGCGACCCAAGGGGCCACGATAAAAAGGATTCCGGCCAGAGTTCGGTCGATATCCTTCGAGACCTGGGAATTTGGGCCGAAGGTGAGCGCGGAGTCAGGGATTACGTCGAGCCCGGTATTGCAATCGTTCGAAAAGAGCTTTCTACTTTGATTGACGGAGTTCCTGAACTTACGGTTGATCCGCGATGCACAATCATGCGTTCCGCCTACTTCGGGAAATACGTGAGAGACGAGGATGGGAATCCAAAGAAAGATGGCTTCTATGACCATTTGGCCGACTGTGACAGGTACATCGCCTACAACCACAAGTCGAACTCGGTCGTAAAAGACATCATCATCGCGAGGAAAAACCGGCACAAGCCCACTCGCAACAGATATACGGGGTACTGATGCAGGCACCAAACTTCGCCAAAGATAAAGTCTTCGCCGAACAGATGATGACCAAGATGGTTTCCATCTGGCAGAACTCGAAAGCCAATCGCGAAGAACGCGAACGCAGGTGGATGGACGCATTTCTTGCCTGGTCTTCAAACCCGGCAGAGGTTCAAGACGGTAGGAACTATAAAGGCCGAGCCAACATCCGTGTCCCACAGCTCCGAAAAGAAATCGAGACTATGACCCGCCGCCTTGTAAAGGGCCTCTTCCAAGAGGACTACCTGAAGGCGATCCCAAACGGACTTGAGAACGAGAAGTCGGCCCAAGTGAACGCAATGATCGTTCGCCACTTCTTCGACAACAAGATGAATCTTAAACAATCTGTCATGCCGTGGGTTAAGCAGTGTGTGACTTTAGGCACAAGCCCAATGCGTCTTTACTGGAAGAAGGAGACGAACAAGCAGATCTTTAAGAAACGATTCTTTGAGACCGACGATCAGGGGATCTTGGTTCCAAAGATGCGCACCGTTTATGAAGACGTGGTCCTGTACGACGCTCCGTGTGCCGAAACCTGCGATATGTTCCAAACCTGGGTCTATCCCGACACGGCAGCCAACCCTTCTCAGATCCAAGCCGTCTTCTTTCGCCAGCAGGTTGACCTTGATTACCTTAAAAAGAAGGCCGCCGAAGGGTGCTATATCCTTCCCGAGGACATTGAAAACCTCGGCCGCGAAACCACGATGGAGTTTGATAAGACTCAAGAGCGTCTTCAAGAATTCGGCGCAACTGGATTCCGGCCTGCGCTTCCTGGACAAAAGCTCTACACGATCCTCGAATGCTGGGCGAAGATCATCATCCCTGGACGAAAAGAGCCAATCGCGGCCATCGTTGAGATCCTGGATGAGACGTACTGCATCCGTATTCAGCAGAACCCATACTGGTTCCAGGCCCCTCCGTTCTCATTCGGTCGGTACGTTCTCCCATTTCCTGGTGATTTCTACGGTCGCGGCCTCCCAGAGGTCCTCCTTCCGATGCAGTTCCAGCTCGATGACGTCATGAACCAGATGATGGACTCGGTCACAATGACCTTAAATCCGCTAACGATTGTCGATCCGGCCGCAGCTCCAAACGCTGATTCGTTTGAGATTGAGCCTGGCGGCATCTGGTGGGCCTCTCCGGATTCGGTAAAGCAGTTCACATTCCCCGATCTCACTGACGTTGGCATCAAGAACGCGTCGATGCTTAAGGGAATGATCTCTGAGCTTTCCGACAACCAGCCACAGATCCCAGACCCGATTGCCGGAAAGGCAAGAAGCACTGGCCAGGCGGAGCTTGCCATCGGCGAATGGCAGACGGACCTCTTTAACTTCATCGAACAGCTTTCAAATGAGGCACTGAACCCGTTTGCCGCAATGACCCATGCTCTGATCCAACAGAACATCTCCGATGATTCGGTAATTCGGATCACTGGAAAGCTTGCAAATGAGTACATCTTTAAGGTCGTGACTCCTGACGACATCAACGGGAACTACGACTTCAAGTGGGTTGGCTCGATCCAGGTCGAGGCACAGTCGGTAAAGACTCAGCAGATGCTCCAGCTTTTGAAGATCCTTCCGATGATTCCTCCTGGGGCCGGTGTGAACATGAACTGGCAGAACTTCATCATTCGCGTCATGAAGGATGGGTTCCAGATGAAGAATGTCGAAGAGGTTGTCGAGACTGATCGAATGAAGGCAACCGTTCCGCCGCTCATCGAGAACAAGATCCTCATGATGAATGGAGAGATCGAAGTCCGATACTCGGATAACGACGACATCCACATCAACTTCCATAAACAACTTCTTGAAAGCAAGGATGCGCTTGTCAGGGCTAAAGTCTCGGCTCATATTGCTGAGCACGAAGTTCAGAAGCAGAAGAAAGCGGAAGAACTGATGATGCAGCAGATGCAGCAGCAGATGATGGCTCAACAGGTCCAAGGACGAGGACCCAAGAATCCTAATGGAAATCAGGGCCAGTTGTCAGAGGCAACAGACCCGGCTGATCTCCAAAGAGGCATGAGGGGTTGACAGTGAAGAAAGTAGAGATCCACACTGAAGCAGGTGTAATGAATCTGGTAATGGATGATGAACTGAAAAGCGCCCTGCTTTCCTTGGTTAACCATCCTGGCTGGAAGCGCTACTCCCTCGTGTTACAATCCCAGAGCGACCAACTGCTCAAGGGATTGTTCCATGTAAAACCTGAAGATTACGCAAAACGAATCGGTGAAGCTAAAGGCTTATCCTTGTCTGTGAGCTTTCTCAGCTCATTGATTCGTCAGATTGAAATAAAACAGGACAAGCTCGTTGCTGCGGAATCGAAAAAGCAGCCGGTGCCCACATCGTAAGTAGGGTTTGAGGAGAAAGAAATGACAGTACCGGATCACCGTTTGGATGAGATTATGCAAAAGCTCCGCACATTCGAGAGCGAGAATGCTAGGCTTCGTGGAACTGTGGATGCGCTTATGCAGCGTCCTCAGCAAATGCAGCAAGAGCAAGCGCCAGAAGAGAGCCCGTTTCAGCCTGAGGTTGAGCGAGCGCTTCAAGCGCGTTTCGAGCGCGAGATGGCAAAGCGATTTGCACCGATCGAACAACAAACCAAACAGGCGATTGGAGCTTTAGCGGATCAGAACGATCACCTCAAGTTCTCACTTCGTTATGGGCAAGATGTCTATGAGAAGTATCAGGACAAGATTGAGCGTGTTCGCGAAGAGCGTTCGCGGACTGGCCAGTGGGTTTCGCGTGAAGACGCGTACCGCCTCGTCTTCTTTGACGAGAACGGGAAAAAGCCTGCGGTCAATCCACAGACAGCTCAGCCAGCGGCACCACAAGCACCCGCTGTTGATCCTTACACTGGTTTTATGAGGGAGCCGGCAGCGCAAGAAACTCCGGCACAACAGGGCCAAGCGACTGCACCGTTTCAGCCGCAAGCTCCGCAGCCACAGGTTGCAGCGCCGGCGCAAACAGCTCTGCCACAGCTCCCGCCACAAACCGTAGTTCCACCGGCTGCTGCCCAAACCCAAACACAAACACAGGTTCCATCGAAGCTGGATGTCGACATGACAGCAGATCAGCTTAGCGCATGGGCCGGAAAATACGCGGACATCCCACTATAGGGTCCGCATAAAGGATGATTTAAAATGGCAGCTCAAACTTTTAGCAACTTTTCGGCAGACGCACAGACGTATATCGCCGCGCAAACGCTTATGCGTATCAAGCGCGACGTTATCGTCTACGGCCTCGGCAAAAAAGAGAAGCTCCCGAACCGTTTTTCGAAGACGTTTCAGTTCACTCGTTACGAGAAACTGAACCTCCCAAAGGTTGCCCTCACTGAGGGAACAACTCCGAGCACGAACGCATCGATCACGATCTCTACCGTTCAGGCGGTAATGGATCAGTGGGGCGATTTCGTTAACATCTCGGATGTTGCGGACCTCACTGTGAAGCACCCTGTGATGGAGCAAGCGATCCAGCTTCTCTCGGAGCAGGCATCGGAAACAATCGACCGCGAGGTCATCAAGGTTCTCCTTGCTAACACGTCTGTGTACTACCCAGGCGCTGTCAGCTCGCGCGGTGGCCTTGCGTCGAACTCATACTTCGACACTGACACAGCTCGTAAGACTATCGCAGCCCTCCGTGGTCGCGGTGCTCAGCCTTACGAGGGTCGCTTGTTCATGGGCCTCATCGATCCCTACGTCGAGATGGATCTGTCGAAAGACAGCACCTTCCAGACGGCAGCATCGTACTCGAACATTCTGGTTCTCCAGAATGGTGAGGCCGGTCGCTGGATGGGCGTTCGTTGGGTAACATCGAACTTGCTCCCTGTTCTTGAGCGCCTTGCGTCGGTAACAACTGCATCTTCTGCGGCATCTGGCGGTTCGCTTGCGAACTCGACCACTTACTACATGAAGGTGACAGCGGTTGATAACGCGATCGGCTTCGAGACGGCGGTAACTGTCGAGCAGACCCAGGCAACTGGTGCTGGCGATGAGGCGATTGCGATCACAATGCCTTCGACTGCGGGCTACACATACAATGTGTATTTCGGAGCAACGACTGGCGTTCTGTACAAAGTCGCGTCTCTCCAAGACCCATCGGCTGTTGTGACAGTTCTGGCGGTTCCGACTTCTGGCGACACTCCTCCGGCAACTCCGGCGTCTGGTGTTAAGGTCCACTTCTCGTGGGTTCTTGGCAAAGAGGCGTTCGCGGTTCCTGAGTTGATGTCTCTCCAGACGTTCATGACTCCGCGCGGAGCGTCGGATTCCGATCCGCTCAGCCAGCGTCGTAAGGCTTCTTGGAAGGTGATGTTCAAATCCGTCATCTGTAACGAGAACTTCCTTGCGCGCATCGAGTCGGCTTCAGCCTTCTACGTTTAATCCTTGAAAACAGGATTTTTGTAAGTAACTTTGTATGGGGATCGAAAGGTCCCCATATTTATTTTGGAGGGATGATGGCTAAGAAATCTGTTCTCGAAGCTCAAGAAGAAGCGATGGCCGATGCGCCTGTAGTTGAAAAAAAGAAGATCGACAATTCTCAGGACATCGTTGAGGTGAACTGCTTCTGCCCGATCACGATCAATGGCAAAGAGCACTTCGGCATGGTGAAGGTGACTCGCCTTGAGGCTGAGTCGATCCTTGAGATGTTGTCTAAAAAAAAAGCGACTGACGCACGAATCCATATCGGTAAAGAATTCGAGCGTACTAAAGTAGACGGTCAGCTTGTGATCCGCGACGCTCACACAAAGCAACGAGTTGAGGCGTGAAGCCATCAATCGGTCGCATCGTTTGGTACATGAAATACGGCACACCGGGAGGCGAGCACAAAGCTGAGCCGTCTCCTGCCGTCATCACAAAGGTCTATGACGATGGAACAACGTGCCACCTGTTTGTCATGAATCCAAACGGATGTTACTTCAACAAAGTGCCGTTTTCGGCAGAGCTTAAGCCCGGCCACTATTCTTGGCCTGTGATAACAAAGGAGTGAATGTGTTTGATAATGAGGTTCTTTTCCCTGAGCGAGCGAAGTTTTACGGCAAAGGTCCAGCGGACTGCACCTGGCCAAAGAGCCAGCCTGTGACTGCGATCACGATCTCTCGCCCAACCAACCATGATGGTGAAGCGATGCAGATCACGGTCCCAGTTTTCATGGAAGACACGCATGAGGACCTCCGTATGCGTTTCCATGTTCTGTCGCAGATCGGCGACAAGCGTATGGACGAGAACAACCAAGCCCTCCTAAAGTCTGAAGAACTCCTCAAGGAGCTGAAGATGAAGAAGGAGCTTGAAGCGAAAGCTCACAGTGCTACTCTGGTGGCTATGAAAAAAGCGGCAAAGTCTGGAGACGTGGCCGCAGTTCATGCTATCGCCGGAGGAACTAATGACAAGGCTCCAGATCATTCAGGAAGCGCTCAACCTAGCTAACCGAACGGATCTTTTGTCAGAAGCCCGCTTGTGGCTGAATATGTTCTTAGACGGCCAGTACCGAAATCAGGACTGGCCGTTTGCTATGAAGACCGTATCTCTTCCTGTCACTCAGGGCGCGACTATCCCAACCGATTACCTTCGAGCCAGATCTGCCGACATCATCAATGGATCGAACAGACTGCCAGTCCTGTTTCTGACGCCAGAGCAGTACGACTTTGATCGTCAGTCTTCGATCAACCCATCGATCCCTCGCAAAGTTTTTGTCGATCAGTATGCGCGCACGTTCAATTGGGTTCCTGCTCCAAGCGAAGTCTTCACGATGGAGCTTCGCTACTACTTCCTGCCGGTACTTCCTGATCCGTACACGCCGATTGGAGACAGCGAGACTCCGCTATGGGCTGTGGATGACGATATCCTGATCCAGGCAGTTTATGTGAAGGCGCTTCAGTTTGATGATGACGCTCGTTTTGACAAAGAGAGTGGACGCCTTAAGGAAATGCTCCGCGAAGCGAAGATAAATAGCCCTGACTTCAGAGCTTCGACAAATCGAATCAAACTCGGCAAAAGCTTCCGCCGGAGGTTGTAATGACTGAGACCGAAATCCCGGTGAAGATCGTCGATATTCAGGGGGTGTCGAATCAGACAATCTCTGAGGATCTTCCCGATCAATATTGCACTTCCTTACAGAATCTGTACGAGCGCGTTCTTGGTGAGCTTCACCGAAAAGGCGGGACATCACAGATCACGACGACGTTCCCGGTTCAGACTGCCGTAAGTTCAGTGGCCGGTCTTGATAACGCGCTGATCCTAAGAAAGAAGTTTGGAAACAAGATCCACGTCCAGGCTGTTCACACGAATCAGACGAACGCCGACATGAACCCGGCCACCTACGTGAATCTCGCGACCCCGTCTTTCGTTACGGCCACTGGTGGAAACTGGGGAACTGCCATCGGATCACCAGCAAACACGCGCCTTGATTCGAACGGCTACTGTCAGCTTCAATACGTTGGATTTGGAACCAATTTCACCGAAGAGCATGCAGTAACGCGCGGAGCCAACAACACGCTTCGAGTCACTGTTCCGGCCAATATCGATAGCCGAATCCTTGGAATCAACGTCTATGTGTCGGTTGAGGTTTGGACGACAACTCCGACTGAGCAAACCGTATGGGTTGGATACATCGATCTGAACGCCAGCGGTACGCGCGGAACGACGTATGACTTCACCCAGGCACCGATCACGAACTACGGAAATCCAGGCGTCACTGGTGTCATGTTCGGTGCTCCGACGAAACCGAATTTCACGGTTGAGGGATACACTGGAGGATCTCTCACTCCTGGTAAGACGTACTACGTTTCTGTTTTGGAACAATACTTCTCGAGCGGATCAGGAACAGCGACCAGGGCATCCGCGTTTCGTGCGCGCGAGACGACTGTTCAGAGCGTAACGCTAAGGCCCGGAGAGACGTCGATCCGCGTGACGCCGGCTGCGGCCCCTCCTGGAGACTCGGCCTGCTACTGCATTGCTGTTGGTGAACACCCGCAGCTCATGCAGCCGATCTTCATTACGAACGTATTCGCAACGAAGTCCGACTCGAACTTCGTCTATTCGCTCCCGCTTGCTAGCCCAAATCTGTGCGGGATCACGCCTTACGATGCAACGCATAGCGACTACATCTGGCGGTATTGCGACTGCTCGCAAACGGATATGTTCTTCCGCTACTCGGCGGCGGCCGCCAACGGAACGCTCCCGATCTATGTTTCGCGGACGACCATCGTTAACAAGGCCGTTTACGAGACTTCTACAGACTTCATGAATCGTGTGGCGACGGTTGAGAACACGTTCTCGAGCATCGTTTTCCGCACGGTCGATATGTCGAGCGGGTCCAGGTATTGCTTCCAGCAGCTTGGTGACGTCGCTTACATCACAAACAACGCGTCAGAGATACAGGGCGTAACCCCTGGAAGTCTCAGCGATCCTTTTGAACTGTACCGAGGAATCTACCTCATCACCGATGGAACGATTTGCGGCCAGGTTGTGTTCGACTTCGGAACCACGGCCCCGCCAAAGTGCAACTTCATCACCGCTTTTCAGGAATCGATCATCATCGGCGGAGGACCGGCCGAGTCAGAGGCCTACAACAACATCTACTGCTCAAACGCCTACAACCCGGCGAACTTCTCTGATTCTGGGTCCGGCGCGAACCTAGCATTCATTGGCCTTGAGACGGCCGGTGAGCCAGTGATGGGCATGGGAATCTTCTCGATCACGACAGCAGACAACGGTATCAACACCCAGCTCATCGTTGGATCTAGGACGAAGCTTTTCAAGCTGAACTCAATCCCGGCCGCAGCCGACTTTGGATCGGCGTATCTCGATCAGCTTTCAAACAAGGTAGGCCTTGCCTCGCACTGGACTCTGGTAAATACGGAGATCGGAACGATTCTGACCGGCCTTGATGACGTTTATCTGATCCGCGATTCAGGCGAACCAACGCCAATCGGACAGGACATCTCAGGATTCATCAGCCCAGTGAACAAGACTCTCGGAATCGATACGTCGTACTGGAACGCCGTTTGCCACGATGGCCACTACAAGCTCGCCTACTCGGTGCCAGGCGCCGCCGCACCAACGAAAGAGGTCTGGCTCAACATCAAGAAGATGAAGGCCAACAAAGGCAAGCCAAGCTGGTACGGGCCGCATACCGGCCGCACGATCAGCTACTCAATTGTTGACGAGGTGCTGGCTCAAGGTGACATCGAGAAGAGGATCATCATCAATGTTGACGCAGATCGTAACGATTATGCAGACAGTCCTGCATATTACACCGACATTGGCGTGAACATCCCTACCGTCTTCGAGAAAGAGATCGTCGGAGATGGCGGCCAGTTTGCGAACAAGAAGCTGATCCGGTTCCAGGTTCGCGGCCGCGTTACGTCCCAGATCAACGCTCTGGCCAGGATCTATGCCGATGGAGTGCTTCTCTCGTCACAGGTCGTTCCATGGGTTCCGAAGATGAACGTCACAGACATCATTGGCCAGACGACACAGGTCTTCCCTGCATTCCCTGTCGAACGCTCTCGCGGAAGAATCATCAAGCTAAGACTTGAAACGGAC
>Ga0208546_1000737_pt1 | contig 11095 bp, 8 predicted proteins | sample DEB19_08_DNA_4_FD_184528 | JGI IMG/M metagenome (GOLD analysis project Ga0208546, IMG submission 184528) | Aqueous microbial communities from the Delaware River and Bay under freshwater to marine salinity gradient to study organic matter... | ecosystem: Environmental > Aquatic > Marine > Coastal ...
GGGGTACACGCAGAAGCAGTGGGGACTGTCCCCGACGGAGCTCCCCGCATCGATCCTGGCGCGCCTGCCCGTGCGCTTCAACTACGAGGACAGCTACTTCAACCACCCGCACCAGGCCATCCCGCGTGACGGGTACACGCCGATCGTGCAGAACATGCTCGACCACCCGTTGATCGAGGTGCAACTGGGAAGGGCCGTGACGGCCGACGACATCGCGGGCGCCGAGCACGTCTTCTGGTCCGGTCCGGTGGACGAGTACTTCAAGCACGCGCACGGCCGGCTTGGGTACCGCACTCTCGATTTCGCCGCCGAGGAGACAACGGGGGACTTCCAGGGCTGCCCGGTCATGAACTACTGCGACCCGGACGTGCCGTTCACGCGCATCACCGAGCACAAGCACTTCACCCCGTGGGAATCACACGAGGGAACGGTGATCTACCGCGAGTACAGCCGGCTCGCCGAACCCCAGGACATCCCGTACTACCCGATCCGCCTCGTCAAGGAGAAGGAACAACTCCTCCGCTACGTGGAGGCCGCCAAGGCCGCCTCGGGGGTCACCTTCCTCGGCCGGCTCGGCACCTACCGGTACCTCGACATGGATGTGACCATCAAGGAAGCCCTCGAGGCAGCGGAGATCTTCCTCGACAGCCGCAGGACTGGCGCCAGAATGCCGTCTTTCACGGTTGATCCCCTGTGAAACTGGTGTGATGACCTCGCACCTGCTGGCCCGGTTCCGGGTGGCCCCGGCCGGCTTCGCCGAACCGACGCTGTACGTGCGGCACCGTGACGGGGTCATCGATGACGACGGTCTGCACCTCATGCGCGGGGGGCGCGCGACCTTCGACACGACGTTCGGCGTGTTCTCGGCCGGTCGGTGGGGACGTCTCACCGATGTCGAGGACGTTCTCGTGAAGATGGACGTCACCGGGCGCGTGCGCATCGAGCTCATCGCCTATGCCGACGGCGTGGACACGGTCATCGGCGTGTCCGAGACGGGGGACACCGTCGACTGCCCGAACCTCAAGGCCCTCGCCGCGGAGTCGCTGTACGTGGCGATCACCGCGTTGGACGACAGGGTGGTGGTGAGGGGCGGCCAGTGGCGCACCCGCACCGCGCCGCTGCGCGACGTCCGTCTCGGTGTCGCGATCACCACGTTCAACCGTCAGGAGTACGTGCTGAAGACGATCGAGCGCCTCCTGCACCTCGAGTCGTCGAACCCCGACATCACCGGCCACCTGCGGGTGCTCGTGGTGGACAACGCGCGCAACCTCGAGCCGGAAGTGCCCGCGGGTGCGCCGTTCCGACTGGTGCCGAACCCGAACCTCGGCGGCGCGGGCGGCTTCGCACGCGGGCTCATCGAGTTCCGCGAGGAGGGCTGGAGCACCCACGTGGTCTTCATGGACGACGACATCAGTCTCGAGCCCGAGGCAATCGTGCGCACCATCACGCTGCTGTCGCACGCCTCGTCGCCCGACCTGTGCGTGCACGGCGCCATGATGAGCGAGGAACAGCCGTGGTTGCAGTTCGAGGCCGGCTCTCACTACGAGTTCCGTTCCGTTTACCCCCTGCGCGCCGTGGGACGTGGCATCGACATGCGACGCAGGGCCGACGTGGTGCATGACGCCCTAGAGGAGGACCTGCACTACTCGGCATGGTGGTTCACGGTCTTCCCCATGCACATCGCGAAGGACAACCCGTTGCCCGTCTTCGTGCGCGGTGACGACGTGGCGTTCGGTCTGATGCACACGGGCGAACACACGGTCACCATGCAGGGAATCTGCGTGTGGCACGCCGACTTCGCCCTGAAGAACAACCCGTCGTCGCTCTACTACGAGGTGCGCAACTTCGCCCTCATCGACACGTTGGTCTTCGACGACCACAAGGCGCGTCATCTTGCGTGGCGCTACCTGGGGTTCGGGTTCCGCAACGCGTACTCGCACCGCTACGCGAGCGCCGAGTACATGATCTGGGGCCTCAAGGACTTCCTGGCCGGCCCCGATGAGTGGATGAAGATCGACCACTCCGCGAAGCACGACCAGGTGCGCCGGGTCGACGAGGAAAAGGCTGCTCCGCTGACCCCCGAGCAGCTCGCACTGGGGTTCACACCGCCGCGCCCGAAGTTCATCAGGCTCGGCGGGTACCTGCTGTCACCGTTCATCGGTGCCGGGCACTTCCTTCCGCGGCCGCTGCAGTCGTCCGCGGTCGGGGTCGCGCAGATCGACGTGCGTGCCGTCGGCCTCGCCATCCGCCACGAGAAGATCCTCTACCGCCACCCGAGGTTCGACGAGGGGTTCGTGTGCGAACGCGATTACAAGCGCTTCAAGAGGATCCGGCGTGAGGTGTTCACCACAACGCTCCAGCTCCTCCGCAACTACTCGAAACTGAAGAAGGCGTACCGTGCCGCATACCCCACGTTGGTGAGCACTGAATCCTGGAAGCAACGCTGCGGGATTGATTGACGCCGGTGGGCTATGCCCGTTCGGCTGTGGCCATCAACACGGACCACGTGGAGGGCCCGACCCTGCCGGTGACGGGCAGACCGGAACGCTTCTGGAACGTCTTCACATGGGTCACGAGCGCCGGACCGTAGATGCCATCGGCCTGGATCTTCGTCTTCAGCACCTTCGCGAGTGCCCTCTGGACCGTCTTCACCGCCGGGTGCTTCGTGCCCTTCTTCATGACGGCCAGTTCCGGCCGCGCCGTCAGCCCGAGCGCGTCCCAGGTGGGTCTGTCCACGGTCCCCGTCTGCGGCAGGTTCACGGTGGCCTGGAAGGACTTCACTGCCGCCGCCGTGCCCTTGCCGTAGATGCCGTCAGTGGCAAGCCGCTTCTTGCCCGTCAGGTTCAGCACCTTGTTCAGGGTCTTCTGCACCGTCTGCACCATCACGCCCGCGTTCTTGTCGGCGAGCGGCAGCCCGGGCACGATCGGTGCCGCGCTTGCGGCGGCGGGCAGCAGTCCCTTTGCCCGGAGGTCGTCCAACTGCGCACGGAGGAAGAGGGTGAACTCAGCCTGCCCCGTGGCGTTCAGGTGGACCCAGCAACACAGTGACCCGTTGTCGAACCAGCGCCACTGGTTTGCCGCGCCACTGGCCGCGTTCCAGTCGAGAACGGTGACTGCAGGGTTCGCAGCCGCCGCCGTGGCGAGTGCTGCGTTTGTCCGGGCGTAGGTGCGCGTGGTGGACCGTGTGGAGAGGTTCACGAAGATGATGCGCTGCACGTTCTTCGCAACGAGGGCACTCAGCATCTGCTGCACCTCGGATTCGACCGTGTTCTGGTCGTCGTTGTACCCGAGCGCGACGATGGCGATGGCCGGGGCATCGAAGGAGTTGACGATCCCGACCCCGTCCTTGTCGATCTGCGGAGCAGTCACCGTCGACAGGCAGTCCGCCCCCACGAGACCGCGACCCGCGCACGCCTGCCACGTGAGAGTGGGGTATGCCGGCGTCACTACGGCGGCGAATTCGGTCGCGATGCTCTCACTGACGGAGTCCCCGACGAACAGGATGGATCCCACGGCCGGCGCGGCGGGATCGACCGCCGGTGCACTCGATGTGTCGTACCACGGTGAATTGAGGTCCCAGTCGCTGCGGAAGTCCCAGCCCTTCCGCGTGACCACTCCGGCAGTGCCCGTGATCGTGACCGAGGTGGCGTACCCGTTCCACTCACCGCCGAGCCCGTCATGGGTGGTCACGACGGACGTCAGCACCCCGATGGTGGGGTACTTCTTCTGGATGTCGGTGGCCGTGATGATCCTCGCCCAGGACTGCAACTGCGCGTCGGCGATGACATCACCGTCGTCGGTCTTCGCGCTGAAGGTGCCGCCGGCGGTGCGCCCGCCGTTCGAGGACGTGAACTCCGTGCGTGCGATGGCACCGGCCGGACTCCGCATGACGATGTTGACAGTCTCCGTCACCGCGCGGTCGCTGCGCGGGTCCTCGAGGATGGCGGGTGTGGACCCGCCGACGGTCCGTGACGCGGCACCGAGGTACACCTGGCAGTCCTGCGTGTCGCAGGTCTTCGCGTACGAGTACCGCGTTTCCGACGTCGCGTAGCTGCGCGCCGCAACGGCCTGGGCACGCAGTGCGTTCATGCCGAGCCCGCCGGCCTGGTCGCCCCACCCGGCGGGGGACTCTCGCGGGACCACGCCACGCAAGTAGCTCTCGATGTTGACGACGTTCACGGTGCGCTTGTTGCCGTTGCCGTCATTGACCGCGCGGATGGTGCCGCGGTAGTAGCGGATCCGCCCGTTGCGGTACGTGGAGTCGGCGGGCACGCACACGCCCACGAGGTCGGTGGGGGCAACGGCCGTGGCGAGCGATCCGTTCAGTGTCCCGAATTCGACCGGTCCCGGGACGTTGTCGGCGATTTTCGTGTACGCCGCCGGCACGGACGAGACGGCGCACGTGGGGGAGGCGGACCCGAACACGCTGTAGACGTTGCGGCCGGTGGGCACCGCCACGAGACCTGAGTAGCTCCCGCCACGCCCCAGCCAGGTGAGAGTGCCATTGTCGGAGATGACGGAGGTGTTCACGCTGTCCTGTGCCTGCAGGCGGACCGTGATGTTGCCGCCGGGCAGCATCTTCGAGTCCGAGCCGACGATGGCCGAGATGACGTGGCCGTTGTCGTAATAGAACGAGAGGATGTCCTGCCAGGTCTTCGAGAACTTGGTCGCCCACCCGAGAGCGCCGTACTGGCTGAGGCCCCGCCCGTGGCCGTACCCGTGCCCGCGCACCACGATCGCGGTGGGCGGCAGCGCGTCGGCGGATGCGGTGTGCGTTCCCTGTGGCGCCGTCACGAGCATGGCAGTCACGAGGGAGGTGACCGCCGTGGCGAGACGCCATGCACGAGAGGGAAGAACCGGGCGCATCGGAAAGACACGCTAGGTGCTCCGCGCCTCCCGGGGGTGGCGTTCGATGACTTCCCGTTCCTGTATCGCGACACCGCCGAGAACGAGCGCCATCCCGAGGAAATCGACACCCGTCGGTGTCTGTCCGAGGAAGAGGAACCCGAACACGGCTGCGCTCACCGGGAGCAGCGCGAGCATCACGGAGAAACGGCGAACGGGGATGCGGCGCATCGTTGACTGGTCGATGCCGTATCCGATTGCGTTCGAGAGCATCCCGACGAGTGCGCACAGCAGCACGATGCGGACGGAGGAGAAGGCACCCGCGGCATCGACCGCGCCGATAGGTGCGACGACGAAACCGCCGACCAGCAGACCGAGTCCGAGCCCCGCCACACCACGGTCGGCGAGTGCGACGCGCGAACCGAGCACGATGTAGCCCGCCCACATCAACGATGCGACGAGGATGAAGACGAGGCCGAGCGGTTCGTTCCCGAGTTCCACGCCGCCGAGCACGACCACACCGATCGCGGCAAGGGCGAGAGCGAGCGTGTTGCGCGACGTGCGCGTGCGCAGGGCCGCGACGGTGATCGGTCCGATGAACTCGATCGTCACGCCCTTGCCGAGCGGCAGGCGGTCGATGGCAAGGTAGAAGAACGTGTTCATCAACGCGGTGGCGGTGCCGAAGAGACCGGCCCACATCACGTCGTGACGAGTCCAGGGCGAGTGACCGCACCGCCACGAGACCGCGAGAAGTATCAGTGACGCGCTGAGGATGCGGATCCAGGCCACTGTGGCCGGGTACACCTCGTCGAACAGGCCGACCGCCACGACCGCACCGGTGTACTGCGCGGCGGCAGACAGCAGGAACAGGAACTCCGGGGGAGAAGACGCGACGAGGCGCTCTCCCCGCGACGGTGTTGTCACGGACGAACCGGGAATCAGTCGAACAGGTCGGGATCGGTGCGGCAGATCTCCTGCCACAGCGGCTGGAAGTGCATCCAGCCGGTGATCGCGTTCCCGGCGTTCTCGCGCGTGTAGACGGCGGACTCGTGGGGGATGTGCTTCGGTGTGCCCGCTGCCATCGCGGCCAGCTGGGCCTGTGCGCACCGTTCGAAACAGACGAACCAGAACACTGCCTCGTCGATGGTGGAGCCGACGGTGAAGTGGCCGTGGTTCTGGTGGATTGCGGCGCGGTTCATGCCGAATGCCTGCGCGAAGTCCCGGCCGGCCTGCTCCTCGAACACCACAGCGCCACCGTGGTCGGCGATGAGAACGTTGTTCTCGTAGAACGCGCAGGAGTCCTGCGTGAGCGGGTCGAGCGTGATGCCGAGGCTGCTGAACGCCTTGCCGTAGACGGAGTGGGCATGCGCTGCCGCGATGACGTCGGGTCGTGCCTCGTGCACGGCCGAGTGCAGGACGTACGCGGCACGATTGACGGAGTGCTTGCCGTACACGACGCTGCCGTTGTGGTCGACCAGGATGAGGTCGCTGACGGTCATGTGACGGAACGAGAGACCGAGTGGGTTCACCCAGAACAGGTCGGGGAACTCGGGGTCACGCACGGTGATGTGGCCGGCGACGCCCTCGCCGAAACCGAAACGGCCGAAGATGCGCAGCGACCCGGCCAGCTTCTCCTTGCGGCGGCGGCGCTCTTCCTCCACCGTGGGCTTCGGTGCCAGTTCCTCCATGTAGAGGGTGGTGACGTCCTTCGGGGTCAACGGGACCCCGTCGATCATGCGGGCCGTCGTGGGTGCATCTGGAGTAATCGTCATGGCGTCACCTTAGGTCACAATGAGCTCCATGGAAATCAGTGAGATTCGGCCCGAGTCGATGGCGCCGCCCGCGGCGCAGTATGCCCACGCGGTGGCGGTGGACGGGGCCCGGCGTCTCGTCTTCACCAGCGGCGTGGTGCCCACGATGCCTGACGGCACCGTTCCGGCCGGGGTGGAGGGGCAGGCCCGCGTGGTGTGGGCCAATCTCCTGAACATCCTGCGGGAGGCCGGGCTCGGTGTCACCGACATCGCGAGCATCACCACGTACGTGGTGGCCGCCGACGACCTGAACGACCGGTTGGCGTCCGTCATGGCCGTGCGTGACGAGGTGATGGGTGGTCACCGTGCCGCGAGCACCCTGGTGACCGTCCCGGCCCTCGCGCGGGCCGAGTGGCAGGTCGAGATCTCCCTCGTCGCCGCGAACTGAGCGGTCTCGCTAAGAATCCGTCAACCGCGCTAAGAACCCGTCAAGGTCGGTCCGGTCGTGCGGGCACCGTCGGATACTTGTCCCCATGGACGCAGTCGCAGTTCCGATCACCACGTGGGATGTCACGCTGTCGGTTCTCGGTGCTGCAGCATTCGGTCTGCTCGTGAGTTACGTGGCGACCCGTCGCTTCCGCCGTTTCGTCGTCGATGCCCACGCCGATGCAGCCGGGCATTCGATGCTGCAGTTCTTCGAAGCGGTGCATGCTGGGTCACCGGTGACCGAGGCGTGGCACTCGATGATCTCCGCCACGGCGGGCAGTCTCGAACAACTTGACGTGCGATTGGTGTCGACCGGAACCGAGGAACGACCGGTGGTCGCGCGGCAACGGTCCGGTCCAGATGGTTGCGCAGCCGATGTCTCCACGGTCGTGATCCCGCACGGGGGCGCGCTGGTCTGCCTGCAGGACCCGCGAATCTCCCAGGAACTGCTCGTCACACCCCGCGACGGTTTCGGTGCGGTGGAAGTGCCGCGAGAGGTGCTTCTCGCTTTTGCCGATCACGTCGGCCTGTTGGCCCGGATCGGTCTGCTGTCGGAACTGTGACGGCTCTTCGGGCACACTGTTCCCGTGGATGTGTCGGCCGCCGAAGAGCAACAGATGCCTGAACGGATGCCCCGTTACCGGCACCTTGCTGCCGTCGGCCCGCGCCGTCTCGCGGCCGGATTCGTCATCGGCATCGTCCTGCTGGCCGCACTGACCGGGTTCCTCGTCCACCACCGGGCGGATATCTCCGTGGCCACATCCCTTGCCCTGTACCTGCTCGTTGTCGTATCGGTCACGGCGATCGGTGGGCCACTGCCCGGTGTGACTGCCGCCGTCGCCGCACCCCTGCTCGCGAACTGGTACCTGATTCCGCCGTACCACACTCTCCGCATCAACAACACCGACAACTTGATCGAGTTGTCGGTGTTCGTCTCGACGGCGACGATCGTCTCGGCGTACGTGTCGATTGCCGAACGCCGCGCGATCGAGGCGGACGAGGCGCGAAGGACCACGCAGAAGATGGCCGTCGAGCAGAATCGCCTCAGGAAGATCGCCCTGGAGGCCGAGATGCTGGCGAAGGCGGACGAACTGCGCACGGCGATACTGCGCGCGGTCTCCCACGACCTGCGGACCCCGCTCGCGGCCATCAAGGCGTCGGTGTCGAGTCTCCGCCAGGAGGACGTCCAGTGGGACGACGTGGACCGCGGCGATTTCCTCCAGTCGATCGAGGGGGAGACGGACCGCTTGACGAACATCGTCACGAACCTCCTCGACCTGAGCCGGATCGAGGCGGGAGTCGTCCGGCCATCGATGTACGCGACGTCCGTCGATGACGTCATCTCCACGACCCTGAGATCGTTGGCAGGGAACTCAGCCGACGTCACCGTCGACGTGCCGGCCGACCTGCCGGAGGTGATGGCGGACCATGCGTTGTTCGAGCGGGCACTCGTGAATCTCGTCCAGAATTCGGCGAAGTGGTCGCCGGCGGGGACCGCCGTCCTGGTGCGCGGACGGAGCGTCGGCGCGTCGGTGGAGGTCTCGGTGATCGACCACGGCCCGGGCATCCCGGTAGACAAACGTCTCCAGGTGCTCCAGCCGTTCCACCGCCTGAGTGACGCGACATCGGGCGGCGGCCTCGGTCTCGGCCTGGCGATCGCCGACAGGTTGATCGCGTCGATGAACGGCCACCTCGAGCTGCGCGAGACCGATGGTGGCGGTCTCACGGCTGTCATCACACTGCCGTCCGTGGTCGGTGACGCGCCGTGAGCCGCATTCTCTGCGTTGATGACGAGCCCAACCTGCGGCGCACACTGGCGGCCAACCTGCGGGCGCGAGGGTACGAGGTGGACGTCGCGGAGACCGGTGAGATTGCGCTCGAACTTGCCCGCCAGAGCGTGCCGGACGTCGTCTTGCTGGACCTCGGTCTCCCGGGCATCTCCGGCCTCGAGGTGATCCGCTCGTTGCGACGGTGGACGAACGTGCCGGTTGTCGTCCTCTCTGCGCGTGACGACGAATCAGACAAGATCGCAGCTCTCGACGCCGGCGCCGACGATTACGTGTCGAAACCTTTCGGTATGGGCGAGTTGCTCGCGCGATTGCGCGCGACACTGCGGCGGTCGTCGGTCGTGGAGGAGATCAGGTCCGTCGAGACCCCGGACTTCGCGCTCGATTTCGTCACGAACAAGGTCACGACACCCCACGGCGACGTCAAGCTGACTCCCACGGAATGGCACATCATTGAGGTCCTCGTGCGGAACGAGGGCCGTCTTGTTCCCGGGCGCGCCCTGCTGCAGGCAGTCTGGGGACCCGAGTACGGCAACGAGACGAACTACCTGCGGGTGCACATGGCCCACATCCGCAGGAAACTCGAACCCGAGCCGGGGAAGCCCCGTTACTTCCACACCGAGCCGGGCATGGGGTACCGCTTTTCACACGGGTACTGACCGCTAAGAATCCGCTAACTATTCACATCGGTGGCCCCGTGTTCGGCAGAGTGGGTTCCGCCCCTTTCGGGCGGACATATGCCTTCCATCAAGAAATTCCTCATCGGTGAACCGCTCTCCAGCGAGGAGGAGCAGCACCAGCGCCTCCGCAAGTTCATCGCCCTCCCGGTGTTCGCCTCCGATGCGATCTCCTCCACCGCGTACGCGACCGACGAAATCCTCGTCGTCCTGCTTCTCCAGGCCGGGGTCGGCGCGGCGGCGTTCCGCCCGCTCATGCCGATTGCCGTCGTGGTGTGTGTCCTCATGGCGATCGTGGTGGTGTCCTACCGACAGACGATCCATGCGTACCCGTCGGGCGGTGGCGCATACATCGTGTCGCGCGAGAACCTCGGCATCGTTCCGTCGCTCGTCGCCGGATCGTCGCTTCTCGTCGACTACATCCTGACCGTGGCGGTCAGCGTGGCCGGCGGTGTGCTGGCCATCCGCACGGCGACCGGCTTCGACCACAGCCTGACCGTGCCGATATGCCTGCTCTGCGTTTTCATCATGACCGTCATGAACCTGCGCGGTGTCAAGGAGTCCGGTGCCGCGTTCGCGGGGCCGACCTACTTCTACATCCTGATGCTGGTGATGTTGATCGTCACCGGCTGCTACCGCATATTCGTCCAGCACGTGGGCCCCATCCCCGCCGAGATGCTCAGTGAGGAGGCGAAGGAGCTGTCGCACCACACGAAGAACCTCGGTCTCTACATGCTCCTTCGCGCGTTCTCGTCGGGCGCGGTCGCTCTGTCGGGCGTCGAAGCAGTGTCGAACGGCGTCCCGGCATTCGAGAAGCCCGAGAGCAAGAACGCCGCCACCACGCTCATGTGGATGGGAGGCATCCTCGGCAGCTGCTTCTTCGGGGTCTCGGTCCTCGCCGTCCACCTGAAGCCGTTCCGCGGCGAGGCAGACGGCAACGGACTCGGCCTGATGGCCCAGTACATCTACGGCGGCAAGGGAGTCCTCTTCTGGGCCACCATGATCGCGACGTTCCTCATCCTCATCCTCGCGGCGAACACCGCCTATGCGGACTTCCCGCGCCTCGCGTCGTTGATCGCGAAGGACGGTTACCTACCGCGCCAGTTCTTCAACCGCGGGGCGCGACTCGTGTTCTCGAACGGCGTGCTGTTCCTGGCGGGTGTGGCGGCGCTGCTGATCGTCGCGTTCAACGGCGACATCTCGAAACTCATCCCGCTCTACGCGTTCGGCGTGTTCACGGGATTCACGCTCAGCCAGTCGGGGATGGTCCGCCACCACCTCCGGGAGAAGGAGCAGAACTGGCGCGTGAACATGGTGGTGAACGGGATCGGCGCCACGTGCACCGGCGTCATCGCAGTCATCGTGGTCGTCTCCAAGTTCACCGAGGGCGCGTGGATCCCCGCGTTCCTCATCCCGATCATGGTGTTCGCGTTCAAGTCGGTCGGTCGCCACTACGAACGCAGCCGTGCGTCCGTGCATGCTGAGCCGGGTTACTGGCCCCGCCGGGAGACCCACACGATGGTCGTGCTGGTCGGAGGAATCAACAAGG
>Ga0208546_1000741_pt1 | contig 11069 bp, 13 predicted proteins | sample DEB19_08_DNA_4_FD_184528 | JGI IMG/M metagenome (GOLD analysis project Ga0208546, IMG submission 184528) | Aqueous microbial communities from the Delaware River and Bay under freshwater to marine salinity gradient to study organic matter... | ecosystem: Environmental > Aquatic > Marine > Coastal...
AAGAAGCGCTGCATGTACTCCTCCTTACGACCTGATGCGGACGATCTCCCCGGCCACGTTCTGCCAGGTGCCCGTCTCGTCGGTGTACGTCTCCCCCGGGGGGAGCATGTCGGGCAGGAGATCCGCCCCGGTCAATCCGTACCGCTCGGCGTCGATCTCCAGCTGCTGCTGGAGGTAGTCCCGGTTCGAGAAGTCCAGGAACCCATCCTTCCCCACGCTGGCGCGGCCCCGAGAGGCGCCGCGCAAAGCGTCCGACGGCAGCTCGGCGTGCCGGTACTCGTACTTCTTCACCTTCTCCTTGACCTCCAGGGCGCAGGCCGCCTGGAGCTTGGCGTCATAGGGCAAGACCTCGATGGGCAGATTCGAGATCGAGAGGGGGAACTCCCCGTTGATATCGAGCGCGGCTAAGGCCTCGCCCTTCTGGTTGAGAACGAGGGAAACGTAGTAGTCCGTTCCCCGGCTGAGGGTCCGGCGCATCTCCATGTCCGTCCCCGACCAGAACACGTTGAACGTGGGGTGGGTATGGAAGTGGCCGACCTTCACGTTCTCGTCCTTGCCGAGGATGCCCTCCTTGCGCAGCCGCTCGAACAGCTGGGCAATCCCGGTGGACTGCATTTCGGTGGAAGTCGGAGTACTCTCCTGCTCCACCAGGTAGCAGTCCGTCACGAGGAACTGGTCGTCGTCCTTCTCCAGCAGCATGAAGCCGGAGACCTCGTTGTCCGTGGCCTGGCAGTAGGCCATCAGCTTGGCCCAGGCGTAGGCCGTGATCGTCAGCTGCCCGTCGAACTTCTGAAGGGTGGCCTCGGTGTACGTCTGGGTACTGTCGGTTCGACTCTCCATTACTTCCTCCTCACGATCACGGCTTTAGGACGGATGCCATTCATGGCGGCGATACAGGCGTCCATCCGAATCAGGGGTGAGTCCGGGTTGTACCTATTCAGGTACTCCCAAAGCAGGGCCACGACCATCGGGAAGTTTCCCCCGACGAAGGCCTGGCTGATGGGCTGGACGTAGGTGCCCAGGCACCAACGCCGGGTCCCGTCCAGATGGGGGTGGACGAAGGCCGAGTAGTCCGCGGACTCCGCTTCGAGGTGGCGGATGAACGTGCCCTCCCGCCCCGAGCCCCGACTGGGGGTGATCTTCATGCGCAGGATCGGCCGGCCCAGGGCGAGGGTCAAGCCCTCGTGCTCAAGCTTCAGCTGGTGTCGGAAGTGCAAGTGTAGCTGAAGATCCGAGCCGTACCGCTCCAGCCAGAACCCATCCAGCAGTTCCTCCAGCCGGGGAGCGGACAGGTACCCCTGCCTCAGGGCCTTGCCCTTGATCCCGCTGGGCAGCTGGGACCGGGCGGCCTTGACGGCGGCCTCCCTATCCGCCAGGTAGGCCCGGCCCTGCGCCAGGGTCACCTGGTCCTGCTCGTACTGGGAGGCGGAGACGTCAATCAAGTGCTGATGCAGCGTCTCCCTCCCCGGCAGCGGGGGAAGATCCGAGAGGTACAGGTGAATGTCCTCCGCCTGGCGGTTGAGGACGATCTGCATCCACACCTTCTTGGCCGCGATCTCCTTGGCCACGCCGTGCACGGAGCGCTCGATTAGGTTCTTGACTTCCTTGAACAGCCAGTCCCCCGCCTGCTGGACGGGGTGACCGACGGAGTAGCGGAGATGGTGGGTCTGCTGAAACCCGGGCCGGTAGAAAACCGCCGTCTTGCCGTCGAAGGCGATGCCCAGCACGTTCTCCCGGTTGATGTGCACGTTGTTTCCGTTCACGTTCATCCAGCCCTCGGGCACCACGAAGAAGGCAATGGCTTGGTAGACCTCGGCCTGGAGTTGGAGCTTGAACACCTCGGTCAGTCGGGCAAAGATCTGCATGTCCTCGGAACTCCCGGTGAAGACGGGCACCCCGTTGTAGCGTCCGGCCACGGCGGGGGACATGGCCTCGTCGGCGTACTCGTAGTTCGTCCAAGCGAACTGCTTCCAGGCGGGATAGCCCGTCGTCTTCTGGAAGAGACAGCCCTTGTGAACCATGACCGGCTGGTTCTCAAAGAGGATCTCCTCCGGGAGGGGCGGGGGAACTTCCTTGGCCACGTTCCGCTTCGGCTCGTTGGTCTCCCGGATGCCGGGGACCTCGGACGGGGGAGCGTCGTCTAGCAGTCGGATGCCGTCGTCTTCCACGCTCATTGCCTCCGTTAGATTTCTCATTGGGTCGTACATAACCGGGGGAGCGATGAACATGGAGATCATGTCCGCCATCTCAGCTTCGAACCTATCTCTGGCCCGACGCAGTTCTGCTTCCCACTCTTCTGGTCTCATGGCTTAAATTGAGCACGCAGCCGCTAAGCTGCGTTCACTCCATCCTTGTCGAAGCTCACAAGGGGGATGGGCCCCGGCCTGTTCTGGGCTGGCGTCCCTAGCGGTTAGCCGCCCTTGACCGGGGGCACGATGGCCACCGTGTCGTCGGGCTGGAGCTCGTAGTCCACGCCGCCGGAGATCTCGTCTCCGTTGACGCGCACGTCGCGCACCGCCGCGGCCAGCTCCGAGTCGGAGTAGCCGAACTTCTTCAGCAAGGCGCCCAGCTTGGTGCCCTGCTTCACTTCCGCGTGGCGGAACGACCCGTCGAGACGGGTGAACCCCACGGTGAACGTCCTCTGCGTGCTCATTCTGTTCTCTCCTGTACAGGTTGCGTCGTCGGGGTATCCCCCGAAACTGGGGCCGGCACGGTGATGACCTGGCCGGTGATGTAGATCAGGCTGGCGTCGGTGTCGTCGATCTCCCCGTCCAGCCGCCACCACTGGGAGGTGAGGTGGAACTTGCGATCTCGGAACCGGACCAGCTTCCGAGTAGGACTCAGCAGCAGGTAGTCCCTTGCCTGAAGTTCCCGGGGGATAAGCCAGAGCTCGATCCCGTCCAGCGTCCCCCGCATGGAGCATCGCTCCAGCTGCTCGGGGGGAAGAACGTCGTTGGTCTCCATGCTCACCTCGGTCTTAGGATTTCAAAGCTAACGCCGTCGTTGCCGTATGACCGCACGAAGGGTTCGGTCCACCGAAGTGGGCTTACTGACTGTAGGCGGGATGAGCGGGCTGACGGCGGCTCCTTATTCGCCGGAGCATTGCTAGGGACACCAGCGAGGGCGCCCGCTCTGCTCCCCAGTTACCCCGGGGGAGCCGCGGGTTCTTCAAGTCCTCACTACCGGTTGTTTCAGTGGCGGCGGGGGACTTGGATATTATAGCTAGTCGTATTCCTTCTCGAACTTGTACCAGAAGTCCCGCTCGGCGCAGGCCTGGAGCGCGTCGTAGATCCAGGTCAGGGGCTCTCGGCGGAACTCCTCCTCCGTCGCCGCCGATCTCAGGGTCCAGTACACGATCTGATCGTTGATCGTCCGGTCCCCGTACAGAACCTCTCCCTCAAAGCGGGACGGATCCTTGACGTCTAGTCGGAACTCCGTCCGGACGTCGGGCACGAGGCCTAAGAACAGGTCCTCCGCTCCCTTGCTATACAGATTCGGTAGTGCGGCGAGCCCGTTACAGCGGCTCTTGCGATTCTTGATCACTGATCATGCCCCCTTAATGCCCTCGATTTGCCTTCCAGATCCACGGCAAACGGCACCCGCGGCACTTAGAATTGGTGGCGCGCCTCTCTACCCCTTCATATCTCTTCAGATCTTCCAGCCCCCCTTCTTCAGGGAGGTTCTTATTCAGATTCCCCCGCCGCCCCCCCCGGGGGTGGGTATGGGAGGGTCTCCCTCCCATCAATGCCGTGGCCGCGGCGAGAGCTCGAACAGATGTACGATAGAACACCGGCCGGACCAGTCCGTTTATTTGGTCATAGCGGCGAGCGACAGCGAGCCGTTTCATTTTTGGCCGGAGGCTCGAACACCTGTTCGATAGCCTGTCCGATAGGAAGGGCGGGGGACCTGTCCAAGCATCCCCCGCCCGTAGCCTGTTTCCTTGCGTCGGCTCTCGGGCTACTCCTGCGGCAGTTCGTCGGATTCCAGTAGATGCGGCGCGTGCTTCCTAGCTTGGTAGGCGTAGCACGCATCCGCTACCAGTCTGTCCACGGCCCATCCCTGCACGACGGAGGCCAAGACTTCTTCGGCAGGGACGCCAGCGAGCAGGGTAGAATCTTCGGGCGTGATCCTCTCATAATCCCGACGGATTCCCCCCCGCATGTCCTGCTCCTCCGCCTCCCTGGTGTACCAGGGCGCTTCGGTTTCCCCCCGTTCCTGGGGGATCGTCGCTGTTGCCATGCGGCGGCCTACCGCTGACGGGGTGCGGGCGGGCGTCATCTTCACCGCATCCCCCGACGCTGGGCGGCGATCAAGTCCTGAAGGGCGGGGGGCAGGTTGGCGCGGCGGGTCTGCGCTTCGTCAATCCTCTCCGCCAGCATGGGCGGGAAAAGGTCGTACTTCGCCGGGAGGAAAACCCCGTCCTTGTCGGGGAGGACGTGGGTGTAGTAGATGAAGTCCCGTCCCGTTTCTCGGCACTTCCCGACGAACGGCCCATGCTCGGGCGTGGCCTTGCTCTGGCGGTTGCTCGGCCAGATGGCAAAGACCGGGACGCCGCCGTCGTTGCCCAGCTCGTTGACCCTCTCGGCTCCGGTGCGGGGCGTGTACTCGGGCGCGTCGTCCTGGCGAAGCATCACGGCTCCGACGGGGATTTCCTGCTTGATGGTGGTTTTCATTGGGTTCTCCTTGTTCATTTATGCGACCACGACTAGATAGGATTCTCGCTTATCTCGGGACCTAGACGGAATAGGACTAAAGACCCAGTAGCATCTAGGTCCGCCATCCAGGCTCGCCGTAAGGGGGTCTGGGGGAAGAGCGGCGCCGGATAGATAGAATAACTCCTCAGGCGATTAACCCGCTCTCCCCCTGCGCCGGGCCGCTATAAGGATCGTTGGCGGACGGCGTCCTAGCTGTAGAATCTCCCATTCCATGCCCAGGATACCGGACCCGACGAGTGCTGGCCCGGGACGCGACGATGACGGAAGGCCCGACGGCTTTGCCGTCCTGGGCCTGGAGGAATCGTCCTGCGCCAGGGCCCACTCGCGGGGAGGATATGCTGGAGCTACGAAGCCCATCATCTAGGATCTTCCTCATCACAAATGAATAGAACCGTTCCCCCCCGCTCGTGTATGAAGGGCCGGAAGACCGCGAGTCCCGCTGGGCGGGCTCGCCAGTACAGGAAGTTATCCATAGCCGGGGGAGAAGCTGTGGATAAGTCCCCCGGAAGGGGGAGACCAACCGACCATATAGACCCCGCAATCCCGGGCAGAGATAAGGGGAGGCGGGGGACCGGAGCCCACTCCCGCGGGGGAGCAGAGAGGGACAGCAAGTTCCTCATAGGGATCAGCGGGGGACGGCGTCGGGATGCTGAGGCTCAATAGACCAGAGAGACAGAGGCAAGACTCAAGCCAATGACTAAGCCAAGTGCCGTGTATCAGGGTGCCCACCATCAGGGAGAGAGCGCTAGCCCCAGGAATAAAGACAGGATGTTATGGGGTAAGGGATAGAGGGGCAAGACTCCAAGGTACTTACCAGTAGGAGGCAAGGCTCTACCCTGCTTAGGGGAAGCCTCCCCCGCCCCCTCCTCCCCCGCCGTCTCCCCCTCCGACTGATTAGCGTGACCACTCTCTCTCACTACTACTATGACCTGTTCACCTCCGGAGAATATTTTTTAAGTGTTCACCTCCGCAGAATATTTTTTATTCAGATATTTTCTAGTTGACAGGCGGATGACCCTTTTGTAGCATGGGGGTACCAGGCCAAGGGGTTCGGCAACCACGACCATAACCTGGGGTAGGGTGCAGGTTCTCTACGAGCAGAGCCGGCCATGGTTAGACGAGGGTGAGCAGTAATCTGCACCCTACCATGGGAAGGTTGCTCTTTCTCCGTAAGTCATTAAGTATAGATCTGAGAGGGGAGTGGTTGCCTCTCTCCTAGACAGGACCTTCCCCCGCCTCGTCCCCGGGGGAGGGTCCTCGCTCTTGACGGCTGCGTAGCGGGGAGGTAGACTTTTCCTGATGAGAGAGCTCAAGCTGATGCTGCTGGTGATCTTGATCTGGACGTGCGTCCATCTCTTGGCCGGCTGCTCTCCCCACAAGGAGTGCTGGGCGCAGGGGGGACGATTGATCTGCGCCTGTCGGGATCGGGCCGGGAGGTACGCGCCCTGCCCGTAGCCTTGGGGCTGGCGCTGCTGGCGGTTGATCCCCGGATCGAGGCGGGGTACGTTCTTCCCAAGCTGGTCTTGCTGGCGCTCGGGCTCTGGGGTCTGCGAGTCCGCCGGGGCGGGATGGATCTCGCGGTGCTGATCGGGCTGGGAGTTCTGCTCCTCTCGACCCTCTTCTCCCCCGATCCCTGGCAGGCGGTGCTCGGGAAGTACGGGGACCACGCGCACGGCCTGTGGGCGCTCGGCCTGGCCGCGGGGTATCTGCTGCTGGGAGCGGGGGCGAGGGAGAAGGACTACCAGGCGCTCGGGCTCTGCGTCGCGCTGGTCGGGGCGGCCACCTTCCTCCAGTCGCTCCTCGGCTGGCAGCTCCGCTGGGGGTCCCGGGCGGGCGGACCGCTGGGGGACCCCATCGCCACTGGCTTCGCGCTCGCCGTCGGGGCCCCGCTGTGCCTCACGCTAGGGCGCCGCGCCCTGCGCCAGGGCGCCCTCTTGCTGGTCGTCCTGGGCCTCTGGGCCACCGGCAACCGGGGGAGCGCCGGGGCCGCCCTGGCCGGGCTTCTGGTCTACGGGGTGATGCGATGACGAAGGACTCCGCCCGGCTCGAGCTGAGCCAGATCGCGCTTCAGGGGTTTCGGGAGCGACCTCTCCTGGGCTGGGGGCCGGACTCGTTCGAGAGCGCCTTCCGCCGGTACCGGAGCGAGGCGATGGTCGAGTTCCTCGGCCCCAAGAAGGTTCACATCCACGCCCACTCCCCCGCCCAGCTGCCGCTGACCGCGGGGATCGCCGGGGTCTTGGCCCTGCTCTTCCTGCTCTCCCGCGTCCGCCGGCTTCCCCCGGTGGCCCTGGCCGGCGCCGTGGCGGGGGGCATCAATCTGCTGGTCAACCCCGCGTCGGCCGAGGGCCTGTGCCTCTGGGCCTTCCTCTGCGGCGGCCTGGCCGGGGGACGGCTGGTCCGGCCGAGCCTGGCCCTCCGGGGCTTCACGGTGGTCGGCCTGGTCTTCGCCCTCGGCTACTACTGGGCGGAGTTCTCGCACCCCTTCGACGCCAACGCCCTTCTTCCGGGGGAGCCGCACTACGCGGTCAAGACTCAGGTCGAGCTGGTCAAGTGGATCAACGAGGCGGGGCCCGAGGATCGGCTCAAGCTCGCGGCCTACGGGGAGGAGGTGGGGGAGAAGCTCGCCCGGTACCGCCCCCAGCACGCCCCCAGTCTGGCGACGGCGGGCGCGCTCAGCTACGTCTCCTGGCAGGTGACGAAGGCCGAGCCGGCTCGCGTCCGCGCCCGGGGATACTTGGACCGGGCGATCTCCCTCGATCCGCGGCAGACTCCGTTCTGGGAGCTGCTAGCCGCCTTGACGGGAAAGTGAACTTGGCGTATGATTCTGGAGCTGAGTCCGGTGGGTCACACAGGCCACCTTCTCCGACTAGATCGGTAGCGGCGGTCCTGGACATAGGGTAGCTGCACGAGCGCAAGCTCCTGCTCTCTCGCCCGAGCGCCCCGCAAGCGAAAGGACGGCCGGACCCAGCAACTTAAAAGGGGGAGTATGACGCCAGCGACGCTGATCGGCCGGGGAGTCCGCACCATCGAGTCCACCAAGACGGGCATCCGGATTCCAGTCATATCTGCGAAGGGCTTAGTCTTCTCGGCCTGGCAACCCTCCCCCGAAGAACTCCAGGACCTGCTCCGGGGGAGCTACGTCTGGCTAGTCCAGCGGGGGCCCCTGATCCCCGAGATGACCATGCAGGTCGGTCAGGAGCAGGACGTGATCCCCAGCGACGTGAGACTCCGCGCCATCCAGGCCGAGGCCGACGACCCCTACGAGCGGGCCGTCGCCGCCAAGCAGCACGAGGATAAGCAGAACCGCCTGGTCGGGCGGATCATGCTCGGCACCGTCGTCCTCGCCGTCGTCGTCGTGGGGGTCCTGCTTTGGGCGAGATGATCGAGGGACCCTCCCCCGAGGCGTCCCGCCCGCTCAAGAAGCGGGAGAAGCCGCTCTCCGAGATCGCGGACGCCAAGCGGGAGGCGACCCGGCTCAAGGCCCAGACTGCCATCCCCCTGCTCAAGGCGACGAAGGAGGAGGTGATCCGGCGGATCAAGTCGAAGGAGGTCTTCGACGATCTCCAGAAGATGACGCTGCCCGCCCTGCTCCGCAGCCTGACCATGCTCAAGCAGGTCTTGGAGGAGAACGTCCCTCTCATCCAGGTGAACCAGGCGGCGCCCCCGGCGGCCAGCGACGGGAAGGATCAGACCTTCTTCAAGGCCCGCTCCGCCGCCCGGCTCTCCGAGCGGGACCGCGAGAAGCGGATCATCGAGGCCGAGAAGGTCGACGAGTGACCCCGGCCGAGCTGGGGCTGACGGACTTCCGCTACTTCATCGAGCGCTACCTGGGGCTCCGGCTCTACGAGTGCCAGGAGCGGTGGGCCGACGACTTCCAGCGCTGCATCGACGGGGTCGAGCTCGAGCCCGGGGTAGAGTGCGAGGGCTACCAGCTCTTGGCCCCGGCGGACCACGGCAAGACGCAGTTCGTCCTGGCCCCCGCGGTGATCTGGCTCTTGGCGAGGGACCGGAACAACCGCATCGGCCTCCCCGGCCCGGTGGACGACTTCGCCATCCAGACGAGCCGGCTCTGCATGAGCTACATCGAGAAGACCCCCGCGCTGGCGAGGGACTACGGCCTGGTCAAGGGGAACCAGTGGGCGGTGAACGCCTGGTCCGTGGCTCGCCCGGACTGGCGGCTCCGGGCCCCGAGCGTCTACGCCTTCGGCGTGGGGGCCGAGGTCCAGTCCCTGCGCTTCGACTACATCCTGGGGGACGACGTCGCTACCCGGCGGAACTCCCGGACCGAGCTCCAGCGAGCCGCGCTCCGGAGCTACATCAACACCGACCTGGGCTCCCGCCTGGACAAGATCGAGGGCAAGTGCAAGCAGATCTACACCGGCCACCGAGTCGAGCCCAACGACTTCTACTCCGACAACCTGGGGAGACGGGGCTGGCTCTACCGCACCGACCGGGCCATCCTGGACGACGGGGAGAAGAAGGTCTTGGCCCCGGAGAAGTGGACCTACGACCAGCTCTGCGAGATCCGGTCGAGGGACCCCATCGGCTTCGAGCTGCTCTACCAGCAGCAGGCCGCGGGGACGGGCCGGTTCATCACGCGCACCGCCATGGAGCGGGTCCGGGTCCCCACGCTGAAGTGGCTGTGGGCCATGACCCCCGACAACCGGGCCCAGTTTCGGTTCACCTGGCTGACCCTAGACCCCGCCTTCACCACGACTCGCTGGTCGTCCTACGCGGTGATGAAGCTCTGGGGCCAGACGCACGACGGCAAGCTCCGGCTGATCTGGGCGTGGCGCGAGCGCGTCACCCCCGAGACCCTGCTCCCGATGATGGAGATGAAGTTCCGGCTGTACGTCCCGGACCACTTCTTCGTAGAGGACAACGCCGCCCAGACGATGCTCATCAACCACATGCGGCGGAAGTTCCCCGATCACTTCTCCAAGTTCAAGGGCGTGACGACGATCAACCGGGACGGCTCGCTGGACCAGGAGATGATCCAGCTCTTCGACCTGTTCAACCGGGAACCTCCGCTGGTGGAGATCCCGTACGGGGGGCCGACCGAGCAGCAGTTCGCTCACACGATGACCGAGGAGTTCGTGTCGTACCCCAACGGGAAGTCGAGGGACATTCTGATGAGCACCTACATCGGCTTGAAGGGCCTGGGCAAGCTCGCCCAGGAGGAGCGGCGAGGTCACGTTCTCCAGCGGGGGATCACGGAGTCCATCGCCGGCCGGATCAGAAATCGCTACCGCTACCGAAGATGACCTCTCGCAATTCTGCGGAACTCGTGGTAATATGTTGCGGTCAGGTGAAGATTTGAAGAAACTTCTCGGCATGCTCCGCGCCCGCGCCTTCCTCGACTCCCTGGGGAAGTGCACCTGGTCTCAGTGTCCGACGCCGGACCTCGCCATCCCGAAGACGAGTCTGATGGTCTGCGAGTGCTGCAAGCGGGATATGCACCGCGCCTGCGTCATCAAGCACAACCTCGAAATCTCCCGGATGCTCCAGGTCCATAACCATATGACCAGCTCCATGATGGGGCGCGCCCAGTGAGTCTGACGACTAGCGAGCAGGCCTCCCTCAAAGTTCTTCCCCCGAGCTTCGATCACATCCGGTCCCAGTACGCGTTCCTGCGGACGCTCTTCTCCGAGCGCAACTCCGAGTACGAGCTGCTCCGGGGAGTCTTCGACGGCACCCTCTCGCAAGAGCAGCGCGATTCCGCGCAGCCAGGGAAGCTGACGAAGAACCGTCACGCGATGGTCTACAACGTCCTGAACGCCTCCGTCCGGCGGTACATGGACCAGCTCTCCGCTCTTCCCCGGATTGACGGCGTGGCCCGGGGCTTCGAGGAGGCGGACCTCGAGCTGGCGGACAAGCGGGCGAAGTGGTGCACGGACATGTGGGACGCCAACGACATGACCGTGAAGGTGATGCAGGCCGGCTTCTACCAGGCCCTCCTGGACAAGGCGATCTTCAACGTCCGCCCGTCTCCCCATCTGCCGCTGCGGCCCGTGACCATCGAGCTGGGCGTGCCGGACTTCTACTACCCCATCGCCCGTGGCGACAACTGGACCGATCCCTCCGCGGTGATCTACGGCTTCCGCAGCTACGACGACTTGAAGCTGCTCCAGGACCCGATGCGGTTCCGGGTGAACGAGGACTTCGTCTCGATCATCGAGTACTGGGACAAGCGGTTCTTCGTGCGGCTGATGCCGGACAAGGCCCTGGTCCTCCAGCACAACCTGGGCTTCATCCCCTGGCACGTCGCGCACAACCTTCCCATCCCCCACCGCGAGCGGGGCCAGGGCGATATCGACCAGGCCATCGGGCTTCAGGAGTACCTAAACCTCCTGC
>Ga0208546_1000742_pt1 | contig 11057 bp, 10 predicted proteins | sample DEB19_08_DNA_4_FD_184528 | JGI IMG/M metagenome (GOLD analysis project Ga0208546, IMG submission 184528) | Aqueous microbial communities from the Delaware River and Bay under freshwater to marine salinity gradient to study organic matter... | ecosystem: Environmental > Aquatic > Marine > Coastal...
ATGGGTGTCTTCGTGGCAATTCTCGTTCTCGGTCTCGTGTACGCATGGCGCAAGCGCGTCCTGCGCTGGGTGTAGGCGGCAAATCATGGGTCTCGTCGATCGCGGGCGGCTTCCGAAGCCGCTCACTTCTCTCTTCAACCTGGGTCGCTCGTACTCCATGTGGGTGTACCAGTGGGGCCTCGCGTGCTGCGCCATCGAGATGGGCGCCGCATTCGGCTCGCCCCGCTATGACGTGATGCGCCTCGGTGTCATCCCGTTGCCGGCCAGCCCGCGCCAGGCCGACCTCGTGGTCATCTCGGGCACCGTCACCGACAAGATGGCGCCGGCCATCAAGCGCCTGTACGAGCAGATGCCCGAGCCGAAGTACGTGATTTCCATGGGCAGCTGCGCCAACTGCGGCGGCCCGTACTGGGACAGCTACTCGGTCACCAAGGGTGTCGACCAGATCATCCCGGTCGACGTCTACGTGCCCGGTTGCCCCCCGCGCCCGGAGGCACTCCTCGAGGGCGTCGTGCTGCTGCAGCAGCGCATCAAGAACGAGGACATGGGCGCACGCTGGCGTGGTGAGGGCACCGTGGCCATGAGCGCCATCGACGGCGAGGCCGCCGAGCGTGGAGGTGTTCCCGTTGTCGCAAACTGACACCACCGAGGCACCGCGCGACGAGCGTCGCGAGGGAGAACTTGCGGCTTTGCTCGCCGCACTGGGCGGCAACGTCGCCGACTCACTGCTGAAGCCGAACGACGACATCTGGGTCCGCGTCACTGCCGAGACATGGCGTGCGTCGGCCGAAGCAATCAAGTCGCTCGGCTACACGTACTTCTGTTTCCTCTCGGCAATCGACTGGATGCCGTCACCCTTCGGCAAGGGGGAGGACGACCCCACGCAGCCGGCACCCGAGCGCAAGACGGACATCGTGCAGGGCTACGCCGGCGGCGAGACCCGTTTCCAGTTGCTCGCCCGCTTCGTGAAGCCGTTCTCCTCGAGCGGCGTCAACGTGAAGTGCGACGTTCCCGCGGATTCGCTCACGGTCGAGTCGATCGTGCCCGTGTTCGCCGGTGCCAATTGGCACGAGCGTGAGACATGGGAGATGTTCGGCATCAACTTCGCCGGCCACCCGGACCTGCGCCACATCTATCTCCCGCAGGACTTCGAGGGCCACCCGCTGCGCAAGGACTTCCCCTTGCTCGCGCGCATCGTGAAGCCGTGGCCGGGCATCGTCGATGTCGAGCCGCTCCCGGGCGACGACAGTGAAGAGGACGGTGAATAGTCGTGTCCCTGCTCGGTGACCGCCAGCAACTCTCGTACATCGCGGCGCAGGCAGCTGACGCACGCGTGAACGTGGAACTCGAGACCGAGGGCATGACCCTCAACATCGGGCCGCAGCACCCGGCCACGCACGGGACGCTGCGCATCATCGCGCGTCTCGACGGCGAGCAGGTCGTGTGGGCCGAACCGTCCGCCGGCTACATGCACCGCGGCTACGAGAAGCTCACCGAGGTGCGCACCTTCCCGCAGGTCACCGCACTCGTGAACCGCATCGACTGGCTGGGCAGCTTCGCGAACGAGGTGCCGTTCATCCTCGCCGCCGAGAAGTTGATGGGCGTCGAGGCAACCCCGCGCGCCCAGCACATCCGCACGATCCTCTTCGAGCTCTCGCGCATCGCGAACGTGTCGCTCTTCCTCGGCGACCTCGGCGTTCAGCTCGGTGCCGTCACGCCGGTGTTCTTCGCCTTCCGCGACCGTGAGTACGTGCTGAACCTCATCGAGGCGGCAACCGGCGGTCGCTTCCACCCGAACTTCGACCGCATCGGTGGCCTCAAGGACGACTTGCCGGCGGGCTTCATCGACGAGACGCGCAACGTCATGAAGAAGCTGCGCGGCTTCTGCGACGAGATGGAAGACCTGCTGTTCGGCAACGAGATCTTCCAGTCGCGCACACGCGGCATCGGTGTCATCCCGAAGGACGTCGCACTGCAGTACGGCCTGAGCGGCGCGAACCTGCGCGCCAGCGGCGTCGACTGGGATCTCCGTCGCGACCAGAGCCTGCCGATGGCATGGGACAAGGTCGACTGGAAGGTCATCACCCACCCGGACGGCGACTCGTTCGCGCGTTGCTGGGTGCGACTGCAGGAAGTGCGCGAGTCCACGCGCATCGTCGACCAGCTGCTCGACACCATCCCGAGCGGCCCCGTCATGGTGAAGGTGCCGAAGATCATCAAGGTGCCCGAGGGCGAAGCGTGGGTCAGCACCGAGAACCCGCTCGGTGAGATGGGGTACTACGTCGTCTCGCAGAACGACCAGGGTCCGTTCCGCGTCAAGATCCGCAGTGCGTCGTTCAACAACATCTCGATCGTTCCGTGGCTGCTGAAGGGCGTGTACGTGCCCGACATCATCACGATCCTCGCGTCGCTGTACTTCATCCTCGGGGACATCGATCGTTGATGCTCGCGCTGCTCGCCGCCGACCTCCCGTACTGGGCACAGTCGCTCCTGCGCGTGCTCGGCGGGCTCGTTGCCGTCCTGCTGCCCGCGGGCACGGTGGTGTACCTGTTCCTCTTCAAGATGATGTCGTTCATGCAGAGCCGCCTCGGGCCGATGGAAGCCGGTCCGTACGGTTCGATGCAGTTGTTCGCCGAGGTCGGCAAGTGGCTGCAGAAGGAGGACATCCACCCGGCGCGTGCCGACAAGTTCCTCTTCAAGCTCGCACCGCTCATCGTTCTCGCCAGCACCTTCCTGCTCGTCGCCGTCGTGCCGTTCGGGCCGGATGCGTGGTTCACCGATTTCGAGGCGGGCGTGTTCTACGCACTCGCCGTCTCCTCCGTCTCGGTCCTCGGCATCCTCATCGCGGGTTGGTCGAGCGCGAACAAGTACTCGTTGCTCGGCGGTCTGCGTGCCGCCGGCCAGCTCGTCGCGTACGAGCTCCCGATGGTTCTTGCCGTCATCGGCGTCGTCATCCAGGCCGGCACGATGAACCTGCAGCAGATCGTGGTTGCGCAGAACAGCGGCTCCATCTTCGGGTGGGACGGTCTCGGCAACCCGTACGTGCTGACCCAGCTCGTGGGTTTCGCGGTCTTCATGATCTCTGTGCAGGCGGAGCTCACGCAGACGCCGTTCGACATGCCTGTCGCCGAGTCCGAACTCGTGTCGGGCTACATGACCGAGTACTCGGGCTTCCGCTTCCTCATCTTCTTCATCGGTGAATTCGCCACGGCCGGCGTGTTCTCGATGATCGCGTCGATCCTGTTCCTCGGTGGGTGGGGGGTGCCGTTCAACTGGTTCGGCTGGACCTCCCTCGCCGACATGGACAACTGGATGAACCTCGTCGGGCCGTTGATCCTCTTCACGAAGATGATCGTGGTCGTGTTCTTCATCATGTGGGTGCGGTTCTCGTTCCCGCGTTTCCGCGAGGACCAGCTGCAGGCGTTCGCCTGGAAGGTGCTCATTCCCGTCTCGCTCGTCAACATCATGGTGACGGCGGTCCTGAAGGTGGCGTTCTGATGGCCAAGCCCAAGGTTCCAGGTCTGCTGAAGGGACTCGGTGTCACCTTCAAGACGCTCATGCACACGGCAACCGAGGGTGCCGCCACCGTGCAGTACCCCCACGAGAAGGAAGCACCGCCGATCCGTGCCCGTGGCGTGATCGCCCTCCACGAGGGCAACTGCACGTCGTGCATGCTGTGCGCGCGGTCCTGCCCGGACTGGTGCATCTACATCGAGGGCCACAAGGAACTCGCGCCGCCGCGCCGCGCCGGTGGCGCACCGCGCAAGGTGAACAAGCTCGACCGTTTCGACATCGACTACGCGCTCTGCATGTACTGCGGAATCTGCGTGGAGGTGTGCCCGTTCGATGCGCTCTTCTGGAGTCCCGAGTACGAGTACTCAGAGCCCCGCATCGCAGACCTGCTGCACGACAAGTCGAAGCTCGGCGAGTGGATGGAGACCGTTCCCGAGGCACCGGAGCTCGAGGCAGGCGCCGAGAAGAAGGGCAAGAAGTGATGCTCGCTGCCGACCTTCTCGTCGCCCAGAACGTGGGTTTCTACCTGATTGCAGCTGTCATGGTGGTCGGCGCGCTGCGCGTCGTCACCTCGAACAATGTCGTCCATGCCGCGCTGTGGCTGGTCGTCGTGCTCGCCGGTGCGGCCGCGCAGTACGTCCTTCTCGCGGCCGAGTTCGTCGCCATCACGCAGGTGATGGTCTACATCGGTGCCGTCATGGTCCTGTTCCTGTTCGGCACCATGCTCACCCGCGCCCGCATCGGTGCCGAGACCGACCTGAACAACAAGAACTGGATCCTCGGGGTCCCGGTCGCCGTTCTCATGCTGGCCACGATGGTCATTGCACTGAACGACGGTTTCGGCAACGAGCGGTTGCCGCTCGATGCGGCGCCGGTGAACACCAGGACGGTCTCCGACCAGATCTTCGGTGACTACCTGCTGCCGTTCTGGGCACTGTCGTTCGTGCTCCTCGCGGCTGTCATCGGGGCCATCGTGCTGGCGAGGAAGGACTGACAATGCTGCTGAACCAGTTCCTCATCCTCGGCGCGGTCCTGTTCTGCATCGGTGTCTACGGCGTCATCGCACGCCGCAACGCGGTGCTCGTTCTCATGTCCATCGAGCTCATCCTGAACTCGGTGAACATCAACCTTCTTGCCTTCTCGCTGCGCAACGGGTCGCCCGACGGCCACACGTTCGCGCTCTATGTCATTGCAGTGGCGGCCGCAGAGGTCGGCGTCGGCCTGGCAATGGTGCTGCTCATGTACCGCAACCGTCGTTCGATCGCGCTCGACGACCTCGCAGAGATGAAGGGCTGACCCCATGTTCGCCGCCTCCTCAGAAGCAGGATCCGCCGTGCTGTCCTCGGGGTTCTTCCTCGAGCATGCCTGGGCCATCCCGATCATCCCCGCCGTCGCGTTCGCGCTGATCATCTTCTTCGGCAAGAAGATGCCGATGAAGGGCAGCGAGTTCGGCATCGCGTCCATGCTCGGTTCGCTCGTCTTCGCCGCCGGCGCCGGGTACCAGTGGATCCAGCGCGTCAACGGTGCCGGCGAGGAGTCGTACGTCGCCCCGATCGTGAAGACCTGGACCTGGTGGCAGAGCGGCGGTGTGGAGTTCGGGATCGGCCAGCACATCGACGGACTCTCACTCGCCGTTCTGTGTGTCGTCGCGTTCATCTCGTCACTCGTGCAGATCTACTCGGTCGAGTACCTGCGCGGCGACCGCCGCTACACGCACTTCTTCGCTTCCCTCACGCTCTTCTCGGCCGGCATGATGAACATGGTCGTCGCCGAGAACATGATCCAGCTGATCCTCGGCTGGGAGATCATGGGTCTCTGTTCGTTCATGCTCATCGGTCACTGGTGGGAAGAGGCCGCGAACAGCCGCGCGGCGCTGAAGGCGTTCTTCACCACCCGCACCGGCGACATGGGCCTCCTCGCCGGCACCTCGATCCTCTTCTTCGCCGCCAATGACTGGACCCAGAAGACCCTCGGTGTCTCCGGCTTCTCCATCCGCGGTCTCTCGGCGTGGGCGCTCTCGGGTGACCCCAGCCACATGGCGATCGTGTGGGGCGCGGCTGCACTTTTCATCGCCGCCATCGGCAAGTCCGGCCAGTTCCCGCTGCACACGTGGTTGCCCGACGCCATGGCCGGTCCCACCCCCGTGTCGTCGCTGTTGCACTCGTCCACCATGGTCGTGGCCGGCGTCTTCCTGGTTGCCCGTCTCTACCCGGTGTTCTTCACCGGCATGGACATCCTGCACGGCAGCGCGAACTTCATCGTGATCATCGGTGGCATCACGATCGTCATCGCTGCGGCGCTGGCGTTCGTGCAGACCGACATCAAGAAGGTTCTCGCGTACTCCACCGTCAGCCAGCTCGGCTACATGATGATGGGTCTCGGTGCCGGTGCATGGCTGCCCGCCGTGTTCCACATCTTCACCCACGCGTTCTTCAAGGCCTGCCTCTTCCTCGGCGCCGGTTCGATCAGCCACAGTGCCTCGCACCACAGCTTCGAGATGAAGAAGGACATGGGTGGCCTGCGCAAGTTCATGCCGGTCACATTCACGACGTGGGTCGTCAGCACACTGGCGCTGTGCGGCGTCTTCCCGTTCTCGGGCTTCTTCTCCAAGGACGAGATCATCGACAACGTGGGCCACAACGGCTACACGCTGTTCATGTACATCGGCCTCGGTGGTGCGTTCCTGACGGCCGCATACATGACGCGCGCGACGTACCTCACCTTCTTCGGTGAGCCCAGGGGTGCAGCCGCCGGTGAGCACCATGACGAGCACGGCGATGCACACGCCCCGCACGACAGTCACGACGATCACGGTCACGATGCGCACGGGCATGATGACCACGCTTCGCATGACACGCATGCAGCGCACGACGACCACCACGGTGATGCGCACCACGGCCCGCACGAGTCACCGGCACTGATCACCGTGCCGTTGATCATCCTCGCGACGCTCGCCATCGGTTCCGGTTTCCTGAACGCAGCGCCGTTCGGGGAGAAGTGGGAGAACTTCAAGAAGTGGGTCGAGCCCCGGGTCGAGGTCATCAGCCCGACCGGTCTTGCACAGGTCGTCGGCGGTGCCGGTGAGGTGCGTGTTGCCTCGGACGAGTCGACCGACACCACCGTTGCCGGCGAGGAAGCATCGGCAACGAGCGACGGTCACGGCGAGGAGGCCACCGCAAGCGGTGACGGCCACGGCGAGGAAGCAACGACGGAGGGCGGCCACTCGGCACATGAGTCGCCGTGCGGAAGCGAGACCCCGAAGGACGGCATCTGTGTCGCGCCCATGATCCACCACGCGCCGTTCAAGTGGTCGAAGGCGCTGATGAGCATGATCATCGTGTTCCTCGGGATGCTCATCAGCTGGACACTCTGCGTGCAGCTCTACGAGAAGAAGAACAAGTCCCTGGTGGGTCTCACCGAACGGAATCCCCTGCTCGGCAAGGGCTACAGGTTCCTCGTCAACAAGTACTACCTGGATGCGCTGTACGAGAACGTCATCGTCCGCGGAATCGCGCATCCGATCGCCGCCGCGGCGTACTGGGTCAACCAGAACGTCCTCGACGGCATCGTGAACGGTGCCGGCACCGTCACGAAGAAGGTGTCCGGCTGGGTCTACCGCAACGTTGATCAACGTGTGGTGGACGGAGCCGTCAACGGATCGGGCAACGCAGCCACCGGCCTCGGTGGTTTCCTGCGTCCGGTCCAGTCCGGAAAAGTCAACCAATACGGAGCACTGCTGTTCGGCACAGCCGCCATCGGTGCCCTCGTTCTAGTCATCATCAATACCTGAGGGAGCAAGTAGGCATGCAAGTCCTGAGCGACCACAACTGGGTGCTGTCAGTCGGCACATTCCTGCCGCTTGTCGGTGTTCTCATCATGCTCTTCGTCCCGAAGGCTGAAGAGGAACTGCACAAGACGATCGCACTCGTCACCGCCGTGGCCACCTTGGCCGTCGGCATCTACACCCTGGTGCAGTTCAACTTCGACAAGGCGGGTGAGATGCAGTTCGTCGCCCAGCACGACTGGATCTCGGTCATCAAGTCGACGTACTTCATCGGCATCGACGGCATCAGCCTCCCGCTGTACTTCCTCTCGATGGTGATCACCGTCCTGGTGATGATCTACTCGTGGGACCACATCCCGTCACCGGGCAACCCGAAGGCGTTCCTCATCCTCATGCTGGTGCTCCAGACGGGGATGGCGGGCACATTCATCGCGCGCGACCTCATTCTGTTCTTCGTGTTCTTCGAACTGGTCCTGCTGCCGATGTACTTCATGATCGGCGTGTGGGGCGGCGAGAACCGCCAGTACGCGTCACTCAAGTTCTTCCTCTACACGATGTTCGGATCGGCCCTCATGCTGGTGGCGTTCCTCGCGCTGTTCTTCAAGACCGGTGCAGAGTCGTTCTCCATCCCGTACCTCATCGAGCACGGTGGCTCGATCGCGAAGAACATCCAGGTCTGGATCTTCGCCGGCATGTTCGTCGGGTTCGCCGTGAAGGTACCGATGTTCCCGTTCCACACTTGGCTGCCCGATGCCCACACGCAGGCCCCGACGCAGGGTTCGGTCATCCTGGCTGCCATCCTGCTGAAGCTCGGCACCTACGGCTTCGTGCGAATCGCCATCCCGATCCTGCCCGAGGCAGCGAAGGAGTGGGCACCGTGGATCGGCCTGCTCGCCGTCATCGGCATCATCTACGGAGCACTCGGCTGTCTCGCACAGACCGACATGAAGCGACTGATCGCGTTCTCGTCGGTGGCGCACATGGGCTTCGTGATGCTCGGCATCTCCACCCTCACGCCGTTCGGCATGAACGCCGCGATGTTCGGCATGGTGGCCCACGGTCTCATCACCGGGATGCTGTTCTTCGTCGCCGGTTCGGTGAAGGAGCGCTACCACACACTCGAGATCAAGCGGCTCAGCGGCATGCTGAAGCAGATGCCGAAGCTGGGCTGGATCCTGGGGTTCTGCGCCATGGCATCGCTCGGTCTTCCCGGCCTCGCGGGTTTCTGGGGCGAGTTCCCGGCGATCCTCTCGGCGTACCAGCCCGCGCCCGGGCTGCCGGAAGAGACCTTCCGCACCTTCATGGTGATCGCAGCGCTCGGAACCGTGCTCGCCGCCGGTTACCTGCTCTGGCTCTACCAGCGCACCGCATTCGGCGAGATCAACCCGGAGTTCGCTGCCGGCCACGGCCACGACGAGGACATCCACGACGTCAACAAGTTCGAATGGGTGGCATGGACGCCGCTCCTCGTCTCCATCGTGGTGTTCGGTGTCTACCCGCAGTTGATGTTCAAGGTTCTCGACCCCGCCGTCAACGTCACGCTGAAGGCTTTCGGAGGCTGACCCGTGCTGAACGCACTGCTCGCCAGTGACTGGGTGTCGCCCTCGGTCGACTACCACGCACTCGCACCCGAGATCGTCCTCGGGGGTGGCATCGTGCTGCTCCTGTTGCTCGACCTCTTCCTCAGTGACGCGAAGAAGTGGGTCCTCACACCGGTCGCCAGTTTCTCGCTGCTCGGTGCGTTCATCCCGGTCCTCACCGTCGCACTGGACACCGACGGCGCGCGCTCGCTCTTCGACGGCCGGTACGTGGTGGACGACTTCAGTCTGGTCCTGAAGGCTCTGTTCATTCTGGCCGGGTACGTGGTGGTTCTGCTCTCGGCGGACCACATCCGCGAGGGCAACTACTACCAGGGTGAGTACTGGTTCCTGCTGCTCTCCAGCATCCTCGGAATGGTCATGATGGCCAGCAGCCGCGACCTCGTCTCCATCTTCGTGTCGCTCGAGTTCCTCTCCATCCCGGCGTACATGCTGGCCGCGTGGCGCAAGCGCGACTCGAAGAGCAACGAGGCAGGCATCAAGTACTACCTGCTCGGCGTGTTCGCATCCGCCGTCATGCTCTACGGCATGTCGCTGTTGTACGGCATCGCGAACTCCACGAAGTTGGTCGACATCGGGAACACGCTGGCCGACAACGTCACCGCCATCCGTGCGCTCGCGGTTCTCTTCGTGGTGATCGGCTTCGCGTTCAAGGTCTCGGCCGTTCCGTTCCACACGTGGGCACCCGACACCTACGAGGGTGCACCCACCCCCGTCACGGCGTTCCTCTCCGTCGCCTCGAAGGCAGCAGGTTTCGTCGCTCTCGTCACCGTGGTCTACGTGGGTTTCCCGGGCTCCAGCGACGTCTGGCAGCCGGTGTTCTGGATCCTCTCCGCACTCACGATGACCGTGGGCAACGTGATGGCGCTGCGCCAGTCGAACATCGTGCGAATGCTCGCGTACTCGTCGGTCGCCCAGGGCGGCTTCATCCTGATGCCGCTCGCCGTCGCCGGCATCGACGGCGTGCAGCAGGCGGCGCTTCGTTCCGTCGTCACGTACCTCCTGCTCTACGCAGCCACCAACCTCGGTGTGTTCGGCGTGGTCATCGCGGTTGCACGCAAGACGCGCAGTGGCGAGATCAGCAGCTACGGCGGCCTGTTCGGGTACGCACCCGGGCTCGCGAGCCTGATGACCATCTTCATGGCATCACTTGCGGGCATCCCGCCGCTCGGAGGCTGGTTCGGCAAATTCACCGCGTTCCAGGCGCTGATCTCGGCCGGCACCGGCTGGAGCTACGCGCTCGCCGTCGTTGGTGCCGTCAACTCCGTCGTTGCCTTCGGCTACTACGGCAGCATCCTGCGCGAGATGTGGATGAAGCCCGCACCGCACGGTGACACTGCGCCCGTCGTCGTGCCGTCAGCCATCTCGGTCGCACTAGCCATCACCGGTCTGTCGACCCTGGTGCTCGGCGTACTGCCCGGTCTCGTGATCCACTTCGGTGACCTTGCCGGTCTCACCGGTGCCTTCGGCAAGTAACGACATCCGCGCCGCCATCGATGCGGCGAACGGCAGCATCCCGTTCCGGGAGTTCATGAGCATCGCGCTGTACGGCACGGACGGCTTCTACACGTCCGGGGGTCACGCCGGCCGAAGGGGCGACTTCATCACGTCCCCCGAGGTGGGTCCGTTGTTCGGTGCTGTCCTCGCGCGCATGATCGACGCGGAATGGCGTCGCCAGGGCGAGCCGTCGCTCTTCACGGTCGTCGATGCGGGTGCGGGCCCGGGAACACTGTGCAGGGGCATCCTCTCCGCCGAGCCGGCGTGCAGCCGTGCGATGCAGCTCATCGCCGTGGAGTCATCCGCGGCACAACGCGAGATGCACCCCGTGGGGATCGTCTCGATGGACCGCATGCCGGATCACATAGAACACGGTGTCATCATCGCGAACGAACTGCTCGACAACCTGCCGTTCGGCCTGTGGGTGCACGACGGTGGTTGGCGCGAGGCGCACGTGGTGTCACAGGGTGACGGGTTCGGCGAGGTGTTGCGCCCCGGCACACCCGGATTCCCGCTGCGAGAGGGGGCTCCTCACGGAGCGCGCGCACCTGTGCAGGGCAACGCACAGGAATGGTTGCGCACGGCGCTCGGTTCGTTGTCACACGGCACGGTGCTCGTCATCGATTACTGCACGGCGCGCACGGTGGAGGCAGCTGCCACGCCGT
>Ga0208546_1000746_pt1 | contig 11034 bp, 9 predicted proteins | sample DEB19_08_DNA_4_FD_184528 | JGI IMG/M metagenome (GOLD analysis project Ga0208546, IMG submission 184528) | Aqueous microbial communities from the Delaware River and Bay under freshwater to marine salinity gradient to study organic matter... | ecosystem: Environmental > Aquatic > Marine > Coastal ...
CCTCCAAGGTACATCATTCTAAAGTAGTTTGTGGAGGTTGGTGCAAGGTTAGCTATTGCCAAAGGAATCATTCCAGTAGCAGAAGCGTTTGAGCTTGTGAGGTCTAATAGTACGAACTGTGACGTGCTTGAGCTGTTGCTTACCACCTGTATTCCACGTCCTGTCGTAAGTGAATCTGCTCCTACATATAGCGCAGGATTAGTTGTTGCTCCACCTATAAACGTAGCTACTGCATTTGTAGAATCATTACGCACATAAAGTGCTGTTGTCCCAGTAGCACTTGCGTGGTCATTAACAATATATCCGAGATAACGAGACGCGTTACTACTACTGTTTGAGTACAAATAAATCCCAGAACCAGTAGTAAGACTGTCCGCCTGAACAAACAGCCCATATCCCGTAATAGCACTAGAAATTGTCGAGAAACCATTGCTTGCAAGAATACCATTCGGGTCAATCGAAACTGACATAGTAGTTCCTGCTGCATAGTTATTGCTTGTGCCGAAATACATATAAGAACCAGATCCAGTGGTTTTGAGGATAATATTACCCTTTGGCAGGTTCGCATTGTCATCAGTAGACGACCACGTAATTCCAGAGGTATATCCATCTGCAACGTATGCACTCGTGACAAGGTTTCCTGCAATAGTTATTCCTTGTGTAAGTGCAGTAAGCGTAGCGTTTGAGGTGGTAGTAAGGAGAGAATAAATACTGTTTACTGTAGTAACATAGATTGCACTTGCAGCAGTTCCAGCCGTAGCTCCAAGAGTAAGATTACCATTGGCACTCATTACAGCCCTAGTAGTCAAGTTATTAGTCCAAGCAAACAGCGGCCTTGTGGTTGCAGTAGTAGCATCCCCAATACGCCCGCTAAACTCCAATAGAGGAGTAGACCCTGAGTCTGTGGTGCCCTGTCCTAAAATCACCATTCCTCTCGTGGTTCCCCCTGTTACCCCTCGAATTTGCGGGGTATACGAATTATCTGAAACGGTCGAATTCTCGATATACATTCGACCCGTAGCATCGTCTGAAATTGAGTAGGTGGCAAAAACCTCTGCTGTACTAGGAATGGCGGTAAGCGCATAGGCATTGCTTCCAGTAAAAGTATTGTTAAGCGGTAATATCGAAGGAATAAGTAGTTGCGCCATATATTATAGTGAGCTATTGAAGTAAGACAGAGTAGCTGTGAGACCAGAGGCACAAATAGCATAAAGCGCACCAGTATTTTCTATAGTCACAGCACCTCCAACGGTAAGCAAAAGCCCATCAGTGCCAACAGTTCCATTGTATGTCACCCCACTTCCTCCAATACGTACAGCATTTGCCCCCTCATTCAATATGGTCACAAACTTACGTGTAGTACTGAGTGCGAGAACAAGAGTAGCTGTAGAAGTAATTGACACTTGTTGTGCAGTAAACGTAGACGGAGTGGTAAATGTCGCATTGATAGTGACATCTGAAGTCTCAAGAGAAACTTCTGTAAGTACCGTTTTAAAGGTTGCAGATTCTGAGGTCCCTGTAGTAGCCTTCTTCACGGTAACAAGACCTGTGTAGTAATCCACAAAGTAATCACCAGCAACAGCAAACTTTCCGAAGCGGTCTTCTGTAACCTCGGTAGTACATACCCCTGTGGCAAAAGAAAGAGACGTGTCAGTAGTACTTCCAATGGCGTTTCCTTTGGCGTTTCTAATGTTTGTTTTCCCCAAAGAGAAAGAAACAATATCCCCAATAGCTCCGGCAGGAATGGTGATGGCCACACTAGTATTAGTCTTCACCTCAAGTGAAGGAAGTATAGTGAGATCTGGAGTTGTTGTAGTCATAAGAGAAAAGAGACATGGATATAATGTCTCTTGTTTTTTCTAGTATTTTGTTGGTCTTCGTGAACGTGCGAACTTCAAGTCTTGTAGTGCTGTCTTTGTAATAACCTCTATTTGTTCCTTCTCTCTTCTTCTCTTCTCTCGCATAGGGTTGTCGCACATCCGTATTAAATCTTCAACCGTGTTGTGTTTCATGTCCCTCTTGACCAACTCATAGACATCACTTTCTCTAGGTTTTCTTACTGTGCCATCTTCGTTCTTAATGCTCATTACAAGCCCTTCAATTGCACTGTGCCTATCTCTTTGTCCGTACTTATTATGGGATATTTTAAAATGTTCGTCAATGGAATCTTGCCAAATAAACAAACATTTATCGTACCCCTCAATAGCCTTCACCACTGAATCATCAATACTAAGTGTTTGCCAGTCATTTTGGTAATACATGTTCTCTTGTAGTTAAGAATAAAAAAAGGAGTGGGTTTCCCCACCCCTTTAGTTAAAGGCTTAGACTAGGCTTTATTGTCTAGCTTAGCAGATTGACGACGATTTACACACATAAGATTTGCGTAGAAGAGTACTACAGCCTCATAGTATGTTGTTCCTGTTACTGGCTCAAAGATTCCAGCGGTTCCACGGTTACGGAAACTTAGGTCTTTTAGCTTCTCAAGAGAGAAAGCGTTAGTATCAAGGAAGTACATAACATCCTCAGCACCACGATACTGACAGTCAATATCAGCAACCATTGGGACTCCATCAAACTCAGGCGCATGCCCAAATCCTCCTGGAAGTTCAACAGTGTTTACATAACGCTTATTAGCAGAAGAAAGCTGCATGTACTTGTTACGGAGTGTGTATCCAGTAAGGATAATGTCACACTTACCATACTTCTCTACCGCAGTAAGAGCAGTACGCATTTCTGTTTCCATATCTGCAATAGTGGTGTAGGTAGTCGCAGTGTTGTTTACATACGATCTCCACCAGTAGTTAGTAGAAGCATCAATATTCTCATACGTATTTGTAAAAGAAGTATTGTCAACAGCCATGTAGAGTCCTGTCATTTCCGCAACACCTGCTGTCTTTACTGCTGTTTCATTAGAAGCAACAGTGACGTTAGCTGTTACAGTAAAGGTAGTGTCTCCAGTTACATTCACAACCTGAACCGCATCACCATTGATAGTGAGGAGTTGTCCTTCATGAATATATTGTGTAGAAGTTACTGTGATTGTTGTTTGTGTAGACGCAGCACTTACAAGAGAAAGAACACCTGTACCGTCTCCAAAGAGTTGTCGGTTAATATCCTTACCCATGTCTTGACGCATACGGTCAATTTCTTCAACAACGATATTCACAATTGCTCCAGGCTCTCCTTTAACGGATTCAATTACACGATCATCAAGGTTGAGGACCCCGTAAGTATAAGCTGTAGAAATTTTTCCCTGGCTGTACTTAGATTTTCCAGCTGTAGGAAGTGTAGTTGCTGTAGCGGCAAGTGAGGCGATAGACTCATTGCGTCCATAACGAGGAGTAAAATACTTGTCGTTATTAGCGAATCCACCAAACTTGTTCTTAGGAAGCTTACTCATAAGGTAGGTTTCGTTCTCAAGTTGCTCTTGTGTTTTTGGGAGGATATCTTTCTCAATTAAGTTAGCGATATCCGATAATGAATAGGTAGCCATAAGTTAGAATTTGTTTAAAAATAAATTCTCCTTTAGTTCAAGTTGCTTAACACCTTATTTACCAAGGCTTGTTTAAAGTCTGGGTCAGAAATACCTTTATATTTCTTAGTGTCTATTCCGGCGGAAGTGACGGGAGAACGGCTTCCTTGCTCAGAATAAATAGCCTTCTTGTTAGCGTTCTTACTAGAAGAATGATACTCAATGAGTTTTTCTTCATGCATAAGCTTAAACGCTAGGAGAGGGTTAGGAATACGCTCCTTGCTCATGTAAGCAAGTACACGGTCTTCTTCCTCTCTGTTCATGGTTACTCCTATTTTTGCACCAAGTTCTTTGGCTTCTTTGAATTGGTCACGCATAGTAGAAAGTGCTTGCTCTTCCTGCCGTGAACGATCATTGAGTTCTCTTGCTCGTGCCTCAATATGAGGAGCAAGGTAGGGAAGAAGCTTGTTAGCAGCCTCCTTCAATGTTTGTTCGTCTTCACTTAGATCAGCTTGTTTAGCTGTCTCTTGTGCAGCAACGAGTGCTTCATACTTCTGCTCTAACTCAGACACTCTTTGCGCTTTCCTTGTATAATCAGAAGCCATTTGTTTAGCTTCGGATGCAAGTTCATCTGCTGTGAGTGAACGGCCAGACCATTCATAAGTTTTTTCTGTAGCTTGGTCCTGGGACTGCTCAGAAGGTTGGAGTTCTTCCATGGTTTTTGTTGGTAAAATATATAAAGACTGTCATTGTCCTTCTTGTTCCTAGGGAATGAAGGCTCCTGCTTGGTCTTAGTAAGGGTACCACCCCTTAGTGTGACGCTATAGCCATGGACAAGAGACAAGCCATGTATAGCACCACACTAAATAGTGGGCTCCTCTTCTTCTACCTGGGACATATCAGCAACATTAGCCGCTTCCCGTAACATAGACTCTTCACCAACCATGCCTTGCATACGCTGTTGATTGATTCCTTTCATTACTTCTTTTTCCTCTTCTTCTTCCTTAGCGTCCAAAATCTCACGTACACGTCCAATCTTCATAGACTCAAGGACCGTCTCTTTATCCACTAACTGCTTATCAAACAACTCCATCATTCTTTGCTGTGCGAACAGATCAGAGAATGCAGAGCCTGGGATAATCTCAATACGTAACTTAATTTCCTTTGCATCAAGAATGATTTCTCCAGTTTGTTCAAGGTCTTCTTTACTGAACAAGTCAGAGACACCGCCAGCGCCACGCATTTTCACTACCTCTATTTTATCCTTGTTGTCCACACGTACATCTCTAGGTTCTGTATAGTTGTGGGTCATCAAACAAAGAAACTCTCCAAACACTTGTTCTGCTAGGCGAGAAAGATTTACTGTAGGTTCCCCTACAGACTCAGCTTGTTGTGCTTGTAGTTGTGATAATGCAGCACCAGAGCTTTTAGAGCTCAGCGCTTGCGAGATATCAAGAGACTGTATTCCTCCAATTTGATTCATAAACCTCTCTGTCATAGCTATTTGATTAGCAATAACCTGGTATGGCAACGGAGGAGGAGACCAAGGTTGTGGTGGAATAGCACCAGAATAACTCACAATCTGGCCATGATCACCAGTAATACGAGAAGTAATTTTTGTATTTTCATTGGCAATATACCGACCCTGTGCACATGTTGCTATATACTGCTCAATGAAGCTGTAGTTAGCATCAATAGCTTTATTGAGGGACAAACAATCAGCAAGCCAAGGGCGAGGATACACCTCTCCCATATTGTCCTCAGGATAATATACCTTGAACGGATAACGTGGATACTCCCACTCTTCCTCCCGTATAATGGTGTTTTTAACAAGAGAGGTACACATAAGGAACGTTTTTCTTTCCTTTGTCCTATTAGTAGAAATGGTTCCATCTTCATTCTCAATCTCTTCCACTTTCTCTACAACCCTCTCACTCTTCTGCCAAAATTCACCAAGCAAGACATGATCAGCATCTGTGGGTATGCTGTACTTGCTGGACATGTAGGTATTGCGAAACTCAGAAGAAGAGAAACGATTGTCAGAAGTGAGTTGATCAAGATTCTTATAGCGAGGATTTGCCTTTAAAGAAGCCAGGGAAACCATACATTCCTTATAGACAAATCTTCCTTTTTCAATATCTCCTCCATTCAATGGGTCTTCCAACACGTCGAAAGGGTCAAGCACATACGCTCCAACCTCATCTTGCACAGGGTCCCATACAATTTGTACGTATGATTTTCCCCTACGCATTCCAAGGCGTACCGCTTTCTTGAACAGATATTTCATCTCCAATTGTCTGTATACCTGTAATAGTAAGGACTGACAGGCGTTTGATTTTTTCTCTGCTTTCTCCTCCTCTTCTTCTGTAGGTGTGGTGACGTGTACAATGTCCACGTTGAATGCAGGGTCATTCTTAGTAATGAAGTTGCTCACATTGCGGTCTTGTACACGGATCAGGTTGATAGTTCTACGTGCACCATTGCTCTTCGCTGGAACAACACGTAAACGATCATTGACACGATCATAGAAAACAGAGTGATTGCCATCAATCATATAGTCCAACTCCATCCAAAGCCGTTCTTGCTTCACACGAAAATCTCTCGCTTGTTGTATAAGCGATAAAATTTCATTGGATACTGAACCTCCGGACTCTGTTTTGATCACTGTTTGTGGGGAGAAGAGTACAGTTGTCTCTTGTAATCTTCGCTTATACTATACTACCTGTTTAATTGTTGTGCAAGTCCATTTACTTCCTCCTCAGTCATTTCATCAATTGGTACATATTGTTCTTGAGCTGGCTCATACATTGGTGTTACAGGTTGTTTTGCCTGTAGGTAGTGTTCAATGGTAGGAGATTTGACTAATAAAGCCATATCTCTCACCACCGTCATGAGAAGAAAAACACAGTACAAGAGCACAAATACAGTAACAGCCAATACATACACAGGAATCATACTCATAGTGTGAGGGTAAAAAATCAAAGATAAATATATTCTTCTTCTTGTGGGTCATCAAGCCCTAACATTTCACGGCGTAATCTTTCTGCTTTTGTATCATGCTTCTTCTGCTCTTCTTTTGCTGGACTTGGCCTGCTCATAACATAATACCGGAGGGCATCCACTGCATGATCTCCACTCTTCACTGGCTCATCAGGGTCATTTAAGTTACCACGTTTCTCTTTCCAGCGATAGGAAGCAAGTTCCTTCTCCAGATTAGGACACATCCCACGGAAAACAAACAAGCGAGGTGCTCCAGTAGATTGGGTGATAGGGTTTAATCGTTCTGTGTCTAGGCGCATATATTCTTTTACCCGATTGATTCCAGCAATAACATCATTCTGTGCCGGTATAAGTCCATTTATTCCATGTTCCATGTACTCATCAGCAACACTATAGGCGTGTGCTTTGTGTGCTCCCTGGAGCGCATTATTGAATACTGAGGGGTCAGCAATCACTTCAAGAGTACCACCCTCCGCTTGTGCCTTCTTCAAGTGCTCCATGATGATGGGCGCATGTTCTGAGATAATAGAACCTGCCTTGTAGTGCTCATCAACCACATAAATATTTCCCTCAAAATCTACACGAAACACCAGGAAGGCGGTAGGGTTATTGATTCCATGGTCCAATGCGAACCCCCAGGCCCAGTTACTTGGCACAGCAAATGGAGTAATCATATTATGCTCTCCCCATTCCTTGAAAATCAAACCACTGTAATACATAGGTACACACTCCAACTCCTGCATCATCAACGCTTCATTTCCATCACACTCCGCCTTAATCTCTGCAATATCTTCTTCACTCAATAGTCCAGTCTCAGAAGCACGAAAGAGAAAAGCGGCTCTGTTCTCCCCCGTAAGGTTCAGCATACCCCATAAAAACCCCTCTCCTTTGAGTGTGCCGGCAAAGATTACCCTTCCACCAGTAAAAGTACCATCAGCCTGTCCAATGATCGTATAACGAAACACAGAGGACCACGCCTCTGGTCTATGATCATCACACTCATCTAGCGCAAGATAATCATATTGTGCTCCACGTTTTGCATCATAGTTCTCTGAACCAATAAATTCCAAAATAGATCCATTCTTGTAGGTAATGCAAAGGGGATTCTGTGTTACTCGTGCTATCTGGTGAGGAGTGTAGGTGTTAATAATCCCTCCCGTAAAATAGATGGACCGTACTTGTTCACTGTATGGACCAACAATAGCATACCGCCCTTTCTTCTGTAGCGCCGCTCTCTGCAAGTGGTTAAACAACAAGACACTCTTCCCAAAACGTCTATGCGCTATGAGAGTGATGAATCTTGCATTGCATTCGTGGACCTGTTCGGCGAGTCTTCTTGGGGTGTAGGGGATGGTGATGTGCATGTCCAAGCTATAGTAATAGGCTCATCTCCAGAAGTAATATCTACTTTGTCTTTCAGCATCCCTTTAATCTTTGCTGCCAGAGATAGTTCGGGCTGTCTATTTTGTTTCTTCACTTCAATATCTTCTTGCAGCGCTCTTAAGATAAAATCATCAGTAAGCCCCACCTCATCAGCAATCTCACGAAAACCTTTTGAGTCTGTGAGTTTATGTGGAGATACGGCAGTTTGTGGGCTGTATCCAGCTTCTCGCATGGCTCTAGAAACGTTTCCGCCATTTTCAACCATTATAGCAAGTGCCTTTCGTTGCTTTAAAGTAGCCATAAACTCTCTTTTGGTATTATTTTTACAACACCATTTTACCTTAATAGTACAAAAAAACAATGGTATTTGCTATAATCCAACCATACTTTTGAGTGCACAAAACCTCCTCTTGGCCGAAGACAGGTAGGGGGTTTTTGCTGTGTGTTGTTTTGTAACAATGTTAAAACTTTGTCAAAGAATACTACACAAGATTAAAGTTATTTTACAAGTGTAGTAGGATTGTAGTAGGATGTAGTAGGATTAAACACAATCCTACTACAAGGTTTTTGTGCTTAAAATAAACTATATTTAAGATTTGTAGTAGGTAGTAGGATTATTTTAGTAAATTAGTTCCTGGGAAAAATAAAAATATTTTTACAGAGAAAAAAAAATATTATTTTCTAGGGAAAGTTTTTGACAAAAAATGCTCGATCCTACTACAAAAAAACATAAAAACAACTGTAAGAACATTTTACAGTTGTTTTTGAAAATATCGATCCTACTACAATCTTACTACAATCCTACTACAAATTGACCAAAAACACAGAAAAACCGTTAATCTTGAAAAAACACAATCGACTCATCATTTTTATCATCACGATTTGAAAACGTAATTTTCCACCCCTTGACAGGGAAAGAATTTCTTCTAATTTGATCTCTTTCGAAATATTGACCAAGAAAAGTGCCTAGTCTTTTTTTCGTAATTTTCACTCGAGTATCTTTAGTAAGAAAATCCAAAATTTCTGTACTTGTCATAAAACCTTCTTCCCCTTCGGTAGGTTTACGGAAATATTTCAATAGCATTTCTTCTTCTGAGAAGCTTATGGTAAATGCAGGGCTCACTTCAGTACGTAGCACCTCCATTTCTTCATCATTAAGTTCATACTCATCTCCACGCTCATAGCATCTTACTGCTTCCATAAAGAGTTCATCTTTATCTATGGAATTGTACAAATCCCTATCTATCTTGTTGTCCACTATGTCTATGGGCAAAATGCGTGTATTCCCCGTAAAGTCCGTGATTACTTCATTAAGGTTGGAAGTTCCACAAAGGACCGCTAGTCTTCGATACCTATCATTCATACGTCCATAGGGTTGTCTTTCAGTAAACCATTCTTTGGAGGAAAACTCTTTAAAGGTCTTTTCATCCTTTGCGAACCGCCCCCCCATCTCATCATTGCAGATAATAAGGTTTTCGCACATTTTAAAGGAGGCGTCTTTCCCCTCGTCCAACTTACTATCTGCAAGATAGGCTTTTAAGTCATTGGGCAAGAGACGGCGAAAAAACTGTGTCTTTCCTGTCCCCTGTCTCCCAATAATGACAAGCATACTCCGTACAGGGTGCCCATATACTGCTGCAATAAGGGAGATGATCCATTTTCTTATATGTAGGTCTTTGTTTCTCGTGTTACTCACCACGCAAGCACAAAGTTTATCTATGTTTCCTTCACTTGTTCTCCACTTATTTCTTTCTATGTATTCCTTAATGGGGTGCACTTGTGGAATATAGGCGCTGTTTAAGATGGAATACACAATATCTTTTGTAATTTCTTTTGATATTTTTTGCCTGGCTTGGAGATAGATAAAATTAAACACATCTTCAGTCATTGGTGATCCATTTATTTCTACCTTTCTTGTGATCACGTTTTTACAAACATTGACTTGAGATTTTTTTATCCACTCTGTAAGGACACTAATATTTTTGTCTCCAGTCTGTGCCACCTCTTCAAGGGTCAATTCTTCATCTTTTGCTACTGCATCAAACATATTACCAGCACTATGTACTTCCATTTTGTTTACTTCTACAAGTTCACGCACTACCTCTTCCTTTGGGGTTCCTGCTTCCTTATGAATAAGGACACGCTGTAGAATCTCCTTTCTCCCCTTTGGTGGTTCTATGCCTTGTCTTTTTGCTAAGAAGTACAGTGTTCCTATAGTAATTTTAGCGGTAACTTGCCACTCTCTCTCTAGTGCGGTGTTGTATAGTTTCTCTGCGTGTGCTTCGCTATATTCATGGTTTACCCGACAGATATCGTGGAAATATTGTCTTCCTGTTTCCCCAAAACCGTTTGCGAGAGCAAAAGAAAGGGATAAATACTCGTCATACGTTGGTGCAATGTCTTTTCCAGAAGCAACTACCTGAGTAATAAAATCACACTCATCTTGCTTAGTGAGTCCTTTTGGCTTTGGTTTATTCACATATTTTGGAGCTTCCAATGTTCCACACTGTGTAGAGTTTTCTTTAATGATACAATCTTGGTCATACGAAACCGCACGTAGTGAAGACGGGAAACCAACACTAGGATCACATTTCAGGCCGTATTTATCCGCATAGTATTTCATTGCCCACCGAAAAGACTCACTGTATTTTTCAGGGTTTATTTTTACAATGATTGCCACACCTTCTCCTCTACAACTTCGAAACAATGCAAAAGTATGTTTATCTTGCTTTACTCTCTCTACAAGCTCATCAAAAGTTCCTTTGTTATTATCTTTTGCATCAATATCAACACACATAAAACCAGAAGGAATATACTTCATATCCTTTTTTCTTTCCTCAAACACGCCAGCAATAGTAAACGCTGGAAGTTTCCCTTTCAATATTTTTTGTTTTCCCTCGTCTTTTTCTCCCCTAATCTTTTCTACTACCTCTTTGTATTTCCCGCATCGTATTTCATCTAGTGCAGTACTTAGGTGTGTTACCCCTATGGGGTACTTGCTGTTATTCACAGCTTCAAAAACTGAGATTTGTGGAGTGATCATGGGGTATAAATATGCGCAGGAAGGACACTACAAGGTTCAATAACCAAATCTTACCTTGTAATGTCTTTTCCGCGCATAGTGGTTATTGATTTAAAAGAAGGTGATATTTATTAGATAGAGTAAACCTCCTCTTCAA
>Ga0208546_1000747_pt1 | contig 11030 bp, 9 predicted proteins | sample DEB19_08_DNA_4_FD_184528 | JGI IMG/M metagenome (GOLD analysis project Ga0208546, IMG submission 184528) | Aqueous microbial communities from the Delaware River and Bay under freshwater to marine salinity gradient to study organic matter... | ecosystem: Environmental > Aquatic > Marine > Coastal ...
CCACCATTTGAGTTATCCACAGCCCTACTCTTGACGCCCAATGGCTATTTCCTTCTCTCGACCCGACCCCTCGTCGCCGTCCGCGGTGGGCGCAGCGTCGTTCCCGGTCTCCCGTCGGGGGTACGACCAGGGCGAAGTCCGCGACTTCCTGCGCATGGTGGCCGCCGAAATGGCCCGCCTGCAGGAACGCGAGCGTTTCCTGGAGAGCGAGCTGCGCGCGATGCAGACCCGTGGCATGTCCGGCCCCGGACGCCTGGACGAGGAAACCGTCACCACTCTTCTCGGCGAGGAAGCAGCGCGCGTGCTGTCGACGGCACGTGACGCGAGCACGCAGATCCGCGAGCGCGCGGAGGAATCCGCAACGCGTCTCGTGAAGGACGCAGCCGAGGATGCGACCCGCATCCGCGAGTCGGCGATGCTCGAGGCACAGCGCATCCACGAGGACGCCCAGTCCGACGCCAATGCCGAGGTCGAGATGGCCAAGCAGCAGGGCCGCGACATGGTGAACGAGGCACGCGAGTACCGCGAGAAGGTTCTCTCGGAACTCTCGCGTCGCCGTGACGCCGCGCGTGCGCAGATCGAACAGTTGCTGCACGGCCGCGACCGCCTGATGAACGCATTCGAGCGCGCACGCATCGCGTCCGAGAGCGTCCTGGACGAACTGCACGATGCCCATGACGAGCCGGAAACACTGGTGAATCTGGCCCCCACCACGGGCCCCATCCCCATCGTCAACCCGCACCACCCTTCTGTCACTGCGTACGACCAGGAGGTCCAGACCGAGGTTGTTGCCGCGGTCAAGCAGGCCGAGGAAATGGTGAAGACCGGCGGTGCGGTCATCGACATGTCGTTGGACGAGATCTTCGAGCCGACCGCAGCGGAACTCGAGTCCATCGACGCTGAGGAATTCGGTGCAGAAACCGAGACCGTCGAGGCGGAGGTCATCGATGCGCCGGTTGAGGTGAACATCGACGTCGTCGAGGTCACGGTCGACGAAGAGATCGCGGAGACGGCTGACGTCGTTGTCGACGAGCCGGAAGAAGTGACCGTGACGAACGTCGTGTCGCTCTTCGGTCGCCGCAACTCTCCCGTCCCGGAAGTTGAACCTGAGGTTCCGGCAGTCGAGGAGACCCCCATTGCCGAGGAGGCCCACGAAGTCTCCGTCATCGACCACCCGGTGAACGACAAGCCGAAGAAGGAGGCGAAGGCCGACCACTCCGTGGACGACATCTTCGCGAAGCTCCGCGCCGGCAGCACCCAGACCGTCGCTGCGGCAACGACCGAGCAGGCAGAGTCGCCGGCACCGGCCGAGCCGAAGGCGGCAAAGCCCAAGAAGTCGACCAAGCCCGAGCACGCAGAGTCGCCGGCACCGAAGAAGATCGAGGCTGCCGTCGACCCGGCACGTTTCGCTGCCCGTAACGAGGCGATCGCACCGACTGTCCCGAACGTTGCGCGCAAGTTCAAGCGCGTGCTCGCCGACGAGCAGAACAACGTCCTCGAGCACCTGCGCGGCAAGCGCTCGTCACTCGAGATGGACGCCATCATCGGTACCGTCGAGGAGCAGGCACAGCGTTACGCGGCGGCGATCGCAGAAGATTCGATGGCCGCTGCCGGGGCCGGCGCAAAGTCCATGAAGGACGCACGCGGGACCTCGAAGCGCGTCACCCAGAAGGTCGTCAACGCCGCCACGGAGAAGGCAATCGTGGAGGGCCTCGTGGCGATGTTCCGCGAGGACACACGTATCGCCATCGGCGAAGCGGAGGGTGACAGGGGAATCCTGGCGAGTCTCATGCGCGACGTCTACCGCAAGTGGAAGATGACCGGGATCGACGAGCACGTCGACGATGTCGTGTGTGCCGCATTCAACATCGGGGCGTTCGTCTCGCTCGAACCCACGGCCGCCATCGTGTGGATGGTCGATGCCGACTCGCCGTGCTGCGGTGATTGTGCGGACAACTCGCTCGCAGGGGAGTTGACGAAGGGTCAGGAGTTCCCGACCGGTCACTCGCATCCCATGGCCCATGCCGGCTGTCGCTGTCTCATCGGTCCCGCAACGCACTAGCGTTCGCGGGCGTGAGCAACCCCAATGACGTTCCCCCCCGTCGTCCAGGCCCGCCGAACTTCCCGAAACTGACGTTCAGGCGACCGAGCAAGGGTCGCGTGCTCGTCTCGGCGATCGTCGCCGCGGTCCTCGTGCTGTTGTTCAGTGCGCGCGGACTGTCGTCGTTCTTCGTGAACATCCTGTGGTTCGACAGCATCGGCAGGTCCGACGTGTACTGGGGCATCCTGCGCAGCAAGGTGGAACTCGCGGTGATCTTCACCGTCGGCTGCGCGGTCTTCCTCTGGGTCAACCTGATGCTCGCGGACCGACTGGCGCCCTTGACCCTCCCGAACACCCCGGAGGACCTTGCGGTGATGAAGTTCCGCGAGGCGACCGCACGACACCGCGGGAAGCTGCGTCTTGCGGTGGCACTTCTCATCGGCCTGATGCTCGGTCTGCCGGCATCCGGCCAGTGGGAACAGTGGATGATGTTCCGCAACCGGCAGGCATTCTCCGTCGGTGACCCGCAGTTCAAGGCGAACGTCGGCTTCTACGTCTTCCGCCTCCCGTTCGCACAGTTCGTCGTCAGCTGGGCGTTCGGTGCGTTGATCCTCGTCACGCTCATCTCGATCGGTTTCCACTTCGTGAACGGCAGCATCCGTCCGCAGGACCGCGTGCAGCGCGTGACACCCCAGGCGAAGGTGCACATCTCTGTTCTCATCGCCGGCGGCACGTTGTTGCGCGCGGCGAACTACTGGTTGTCGCGGTACGAGCTGACGGGCTCACAGCGCGGCGTGGTGCGCGGTGCGCTCTACACCGACGTGAAGGCACAGTTGCCGGCGACGAACCTGATGATCCTCGTCTCGCTCGCGGTCACACTTCTCCTGCTGTGGAATGTCCGCCAGCGCGGCTGGCGGCTGCCGGTTCTAGGCATCGGGCTCTGGGTCATCGTCGCTGTCGTCGCCGGAAGCGTGTACCCGGCGCTCGTGCAGCGCTTCGTGGTGCAGCCGAACGTGAGCACCCGCGAGCTGCCGTACATCCAGCGCAACATCGAGGCCACGAAGGCGGCCATGGGGCTCGAGAACGTGGAACGCGTGTCGGTGGACTACTCGGACATCACTGCCTCCGACATCGAGGCCGACGACGGTCCGTTGCGCGACGTACGCCAGTTGGACCCCACGCAGATGCGTGACCGGTTCTCCCTCGACCAGGGTCTCACGTCCTTCTACGGTGTGAACGACCTCGATGTCGACCGTTACTCGATCGACGGCCGGACCCAACAGGTCCTCGTCGCCGCGCGCGAGCTGAACCCCGCCGGTCTCCCGAACAAGACGTGGGTGTCACAGCACCTCATCTACACGCACGGATGCGGCGTCATCGCGGCGCCGGCGAGCATCGCAACCCCTGACGGACGCCCCAGTTACATGGACCTCGGCGTGAAGCGCCCGCAGATCTACTTCGGTGACGGTCTCGACGGGTACGCAGTCGTCGGGACGAACCAGAAGGAGCAGGCGTGCGCCGGCGCGACGGAGACGTCGTTCGCGGCCGATTCCGGCATCAAGGTGGACAGTGCGCTGCGCAAGGTGGCTCTTGCCGTGAACTTCGGTGAGTTCAACCTGTTCGGTTCGCGTCTCGTGGACAACGACTCGCGTTTCCTGTGGGTGCGTGACATCCGTGCACGCGTCCAGAAGATCGCGCCGTTCCTGCACTACGACGGGGACCCGTACCCCGTCGTGGTCAACGGGGAGATCAAGTGGGTCATCGATGCGTTCACCACGACCGACAAGTACCCGTACGCGGAGATGGCGAACACGTCCCAGCTGACGGAGGGGAGCGGTCTCAACCACCCGTTCAATTACGTGCGAAACAGCGTGAAGGCCGTCGTTGACGCCTACACGGGCGACACCACCTTCTACATCATGGACTCGAAGGACCCCATCGCGAGGATGTGGAAGAAGGCTTTCCCTGACCTGTTCAAGAAGGGTTCCGAGGTCGACCCGCAGCTCGCGGCGCATTTCCGGTACCCCGAGGACCTCTTCCGCGTGCAGACGAACCTCTTCGGCCGTTACCAGTTCGACGATGCCACGTTGTTCTTCAACCGCGACGCGGCGTGGAGCATCGCCCAGGCACCGGCCACGTCGCCGGAGTCCGTGACGTCGTCCGCAACCTTCGGCACCTCGACTGGCATCACGCCGGGTGTCGACTCGATCAATGCGGCCGATCCCACCGAGGACCGCTTCACGCCGTACTACACGATCTTCCACGCGCCGAACGACGGCACCGACGTGGGCGAGTTCTCCATGCTCCGGCCGTTCGTGCCGTTCTCGTCGGATGACAGCCGCAAGGAACTGCGCAGTTTCATGGTGGTGTCGAGTGACCCGAAGACGTACGGGAAGATGAAGATCTACGAGATGTCGTCGCCGTTGCCCCCGGGCCCGGCCACCATCGCCTCGGAGTTCGAGAGCGAGCCGACGATCTCCCAGGTCATCACACCCCTCGACCAGCGCGGCTCGCGCGTCACGTTCGGTGACCTGCAGATCGTCTCCGTGTCGAAGGGTCTCATCTACCTGAGGCCGATGTTCGTCCTGCCGGACGGCAACGACTCGAAGCAGGTCTTCGTGCGAAAGGTGCTGGCGTCCTACAACGGCCGTGCCGTCATCGGGGACAGCCTGACCGACGTGATCGGCAAGTTGTTCCCGGGTTTCAGCTCCGACCTCGGCGATCGCGTCGGTGGTACCACGGTGACGTCACCGCCCAGCACCGACTCGACCGGTTCCACAGTCACCACCCAACCGACGACAACCGAGTCGCCGGCACAGATGCTGGCGCGGGCCGAGCAGTTGTTCGCCGATGCGGATGCTGCTCTCTCGCAGAACCCGCCGGACTTTGCGACCTACCAGACGAAGCAGGCCGAGGCGCGCGCCCTGGTCAAGAAGGCACTGCAGTCGATCAACGGTTGAGAGAACGGTCAGTGACGCATGCGGTCAGCGACCGCGGCGCAACTGGTCGGCGAGTGCGGCGAGATCCTGACGGAAGGCAATCTCGTAGCGTGCCTGCTCCTGGGCGAGTTTCGTCTGTGTGGTGCGCAGTGCATCGAGGACCTCTGACGGTGCGCCGTCACCGGTGTCCCGGCTGAGCTTCTCGATCTCGTTGCCCATCTCGTGCAGCTGGTGCGACAACTCGTTGCCCATGCTGACGAGTCGCTGTTCGATCAGGTTCAGGCGATCCGCCGTTGCGCTGTTGGCTGCCTTCTCGGCCTCGAGAGCGGCGCCGTACTTCGCCACCAGTTCCTCGAGCATCGCAAGGCGCTCGGCCGACACGCGGGCCTCCTCGCGGTTGACCTGGAGGGCCTGTGCGGAGAACGCCATCAGGTCGTCGATTGCCGAGAGGACCGGGTCCGGGGTCTGGTTCTTTCGTCGGAGGAAGGCCATGGTGAACGGTGTCGGGGTTGTGACTGCGTGGCAGTGGTTGTACCGTAGTTGCTCGACTACAACGACGCGGGGTGGAGCAGCCCGGTAGCTCGTCGGGCTCATAACCCGAAGGTCACAGGTTCAAATCCTGTCCCCGCCACCAATTCGAAGACCCGGTTCCGGAAACGGCACCGGGTCTTTGTCGTTCAGGGCTGCCGTCCGGACTTGTTATGGTCTCGCCATGAAGAAAGTTCGGTTCGCCGTCGTGCTGGGTCTTCTCGCCGCCGGTCTGCAGGTTCTTGCCCCGTCCGGCCCGGTGAAGGCCGCCGCTGTCGCCTGTTCGCGCAACGGCGTCGCCATCACCAATCCGTACACCGTGAAGATCAACGGTGTCGAGACTGTCGCCACCGAGCCCGGCCGGTACGGAGACTTCTGGGTTCTCGTCTGCCGTGACACGAACAACCGTGACTACGGGGTGACTGCAGGTCGGTACGACGCGCGCACCGACGGTGGGCAGGGTCGGTTCACTGCCGACGACCTGAACACCGAGTTCACCGTGTCGTTCCTCCCAGACGCCGGCACCACGCCGATGGTCGCCCAGGGTCACGGGGTCATGAGCAACTTCACGATCGATGCAAACGACTCGAACCGCGTCACGATCGTCACCAAGCCGATTCTCTACAGCGACATCTACGGCAGCGACTGCGGCAACGTCGGTCCGGCCGACTGCGTCCTGGCGGTGAAGAACACGAACGGGGACAAGGCAAGCGCGGACAACATCGAGATCCGCGTCGCAGTCAGGTACTCAGAGAGCGGTGGCCCGTCGGAGACCGACTTCAAGGTGCTGAGCGGAATGCGGTGGAGTTCGTCGGCGTATTACTTCTGGATGACGACGCGCTGTCCCACGCAGAACGGCGGCACCGGGTCGGCCCTTTCGATTGACGTCGGAGGTCCGCACTACAAGGCCGACGGCACGTCGCTGAACTACGGCGACATCACGGTCTTCATTCCCACTTCCGGTGTGATCGCGTGCTTCGGTGCGCCACCGTCGATCGCGAAGGACATGCTCGCCATCTCGAGGACGGTGAACGGTGCAACGGCCGATGGCACCGCAGGATCGACGACCGATGTCGGACTGCAGTACACGGTCGCGGCTGACGACCTGACCGGTCTCACCATCACCATCCCGCAGGTGACGTTCTCGAAGCCCACCTACAAGGTGGCCACGAAGAGCGGCAAGTCACTCGCCAAGAAGACGAAGACCTATGCGTCGCTCCTGCAGCTCGCAGTCATGAAGAAGCCCGCCGGCGGCACCTACAAGGTGACGTCAAAGTCCACGAAGGTCTGCTCGGGCGTTCTGTCAAAGGTGTACGCCTACAAGACGGGCACGTGCAAGCTGAGCGTTGCGACGTTCAGCAAGTCGGGCAAGAAGGTGGCCAGCAAGACGGTCACGTTCGCCGTCGGCGGCTGACGCCGGGTCAGACCTTGTAGACGAGGTTGGCGGTCGCGCACAGGCGACCGCTCTCCGCACCGCGGACCTCCGCACGACAGAAGCAGATCGACCGGCCGCGCTTCTCGATCCATCCCTCGCACACGGCGTCCTCGTCCTTCACGGCCGAGAGGTACTGGACATCCATGCTGATCGTCACCATGGAACGACCCTCGTTGCACCACCCCACGACGGGGACGACGGTCGTGTCGATCAGACTCGCGATGGCCCCGCCGTGCATGATTCCCGCCGGCTGGTTCATCTCCTGGCGGGCGGGAAGTCGCAGACGCGCGTAGTCCTGGCGCAGTTCCTCCACGACCAACCCGAGATGGAGCGCGTAGTTCGCTTGCTGGTCCCACGCGGGGAAATGCGACCACCGTTCAGCGGCGTCGGCGGGCAGTGGTGCGAAACGGTCGGCAATCGTCATGCCCCGACCATAGTTACCCCGTCGGTGCGGGCCGTTGGTCACGAACCCCGCGTGACACCCACACGTCGACCGTGACGTGGCGGACCGTCGTGCGGTTCGCGCCCGCCTGCCACTGCAACGGAGTCATCAGGAAGAGGTCGTTCGCTGACTGCTCGTCGAGATCGAGGCCGAAGGTGACACGTTCCGCCGACGATGACTCGGCGGGTGGTTGTGTCCGGCGATCGAAACGCTCGTTCGCGCGGTCGTCCGGGTCGTACGAGGGACGCATCTCCCGCAGGTGACCCGGTCCCGGTGTTGCCGTGACCCACACGCCGCCGTCGCGCAGGACACGAGCGAACTCGTCGAACGGGTGGGGAGCGAACACCGAGAACACGGCCGTACACGACCCGTCGAGAATGGGCAGGCGGTATGCCGACGCGACGGCGAAGGATGCGTCGGTGAGTGACTTGCTTGCCATCTGCACGGCCTTTTTCGAGATGTCGATACCGTGGCGCTGCTGCGATGGAACCTGTGACAGGTACCAGCCCTCGCCGCAACCGACGTCGAGCACCGGCCCGTCCGCATCACCGATTGCCGCGACAACGGCGTCCGCGACCGGGCGGTACGCACCCGTCGAGAGGAACCTGCGCCGTGCCGCCAGCGATTCGGCGGTGTCACCGGGGGTGGTACCTGCGGGCAGGCGGCCGCCGACAAGGAGGTTCAGGTAGCCCTCGCGTGCCCGGTCGAAGGAGTGGTTGTTCCCGCACGTCGCCGCACTCTCACGGTCGGGGAGGGGGAGCCCGCAGTGGGGACATGCGAACACGCCGTTGTGTGACTGTTCGCTCGGCATTTCTGCAGTCTGTCAGGACGGCTACGGTCAGGTCATGCCATTGCACCACGTTGCCTATGCCACGAAGGACGTCGAGGCCACCACGCGCTTCTACGAGGAACTGATGGGTTTCCCGTTGGTCCACACGGAGATCACGGCAGGCGGAGAGGAGACGTGGCTCCGTCACATCTTCTTCGACATCGGCCCGGATTCCGACGGCAACCACGAGTCGATCGCGTTCTTCCAGGTGCACGGTGTCGGTGAGAAGCCCGACTACACCACCGACGTGTCGGATGGTGTCGGTCTGCCCGTGTGGGTCAACCACTGTGCGTTCCGTGCGACACGGGAGAAGCAGGAGGACGTGCGCGCGCGGATGACCGCCGCCGGCATCCAGCCGTTGATGGACGTCGACCACGGGTGGTGCCACTCGCTTTATTACGTCGACCCGAACGGCATCATGGTCGAGTTGTGTCGCGACACGCCGGGGTTCTCGCCGGACCCGCCCGAAGCGAAGCGACTTCTCACCGCCGACCCGTTCGCGAACGCGAAGAACGCCTGACATGCCCCGCCTCGGCCAGGTCGGCAAGGACCACGTTCACCCGTACGCGCGCGCCGTGTACTCGATGCTGTTCGGCGACCGTGACCCGGTGACCGAACCGGGCACCGACGCCGGGACACCGGGCAACTGGTGGACCGTGTTCGCCCTCGTGCCCGACGCGTTCGACCACACATCCGCGGGATTCCAGTTCTACCGTTCCCCCGAACGCAAGCTCAGCCCGAGACTGCGCGAGCTGGGGCAGACACGAGCGGGGTGGACTGTCGGCAGTCAGTTCGTGTTCAGCCAGCACTGCAAGGCAATGCGTGACGCCGGTTTCACCGAGGAACAGGTGAAGGCGATCCCCTCGTGGTCCGTCGCGAATTGCTGGAGCCCGGCGGAACGCGCCGTGCTCGCGTACACCGACGCGCTCGTGCTGCAGCACGGTCGAGTGGCCGACGGCGTGTTCGATGCGCTGCACGAGCATCTCTCGGACGAGGAGATTCTCGAGTTCACGTACATCACGGCCACGTACGCGATGCATGCGACCATGAGCAGGGCATTGCGCCTCGAGTTCGACGACGTCGACGATCCCGTGGTGGAACGAGCCGATTCGCGCGGCAATTTCACGGGTCTTGACGTCATGGCTGCTGCGGACACCGAGAAGGACCAGTGAGCCCCTCCGTCAGGTGAGACTCACAACATCTCCGATTGGGTCCGCGCGCGCCGCCCGTCAGTACGATTCAGGTGAAGACACAATCCGGAGGATGACGTCATGAGCCAGTCGGCGACACTCGAGGCACCCACAGACAGCAAGGTCGAGCACTTCGACGTGATCATCGTGGGCGCGGGCATCTCCGGCGTGGGGTCCGCCGTCCACATGCAGGAGCAGTGCCCGGAGCGTTCCTTCGTGGTGCTGGAGAAGTTCGAGACGTTCGGCGGCACGTGGCACATGCACAAGTACCCGGGTGTGCGCTCGGACAGCGACCTCTACACGTTCGGCTACCGCTTCAAGCCGTGGGTCGGTGCTCCGATCGCCACGTCGGCCGAGATCAAGAAGTACATGGGTGAGGTGATCGAGGAGAACAACCTCGCACCGAGGATCCGCTACCGCCACCGCATCACGAACGCCAGCTGGTCCGGCACGGACAACAAGTGGACGGTCGACGTCACCAGGCTTGACACGAACCAGTCGTTCAAGATGTCGTGCAACTTCCTCTACATGTGCCAGGGCTACTACAACCAGGACAAGGGCTACACGCCCGAGTGGCCCGGCATGGACACGTTCAAGGGCCGGATCGTCCACCCGATGGAATGGACCGAGGACATCGACTACGCGGGCAAGAACGTGCTCGTGATCGGTTCGGGCGCCACCACAGCGACCATTGTGCCCGAGTTCGCGAAGACGGCGAAGCACGTCACCGTGCTGCAGAGGTCTCCCACGTACTTCATCCCCGGCCGCAACGTCGATGATCTGGCGGACACGCTGCGCCAGCTGGAGATCGACGAGAAGTGGATCCACGAGATCGTCCGCCGCAAGAGGCTCTTTGACGGCAAGGCGGTCACGGAGATGTCCTTCAACCAGCCGGAGGAGCTGAAGACCTTCCTGCTGGACGGTGTGAAGGCGCTCCTTCCCGAGGACTACGACATGAAGCACTTCACGCCGACGTACAGGCCGTGGCAGCAGCGCATCGCGTTCGTGCCCGACGGCGACCTCTTCGCGGGCATCAAGGCCGGCAAGGCGACAATGGTGACCGACGAGATCGAGACGTTCAACGAGACCGGCGTGCTCACGAAGGGCGGCGTGCAGATCGACGCGGATCTCATCGTGCCGGCCACCGGTTTCCACCTGAGCGTGCTCGGCGACATCCCGTTCAGTGTCGACGGCACGCCCGTCAACTGGAACGACACGGTCACGTACCGCGGGATGATGTTCACCGGAGTGCCCAACCTGGCGTGGATCTTCGGGTATTTCCGAGCCAGCTGGACCCTGCGCGTGGACCTGATGGGCGATTTCATCGCTCGAATGTTCCGTCACATGGACGAAAGGGGTGCGAAGCGCGTGACGCCCCGCCTGCGCGAGAAGGAGGACGCCGGCATGCCGATCGGCGACTGGATCAAGCCGGACAACTTCAACCCGAACTACCTGATGCGCAGCATCCACCTGATGCCGAAGTCAGGTGACAAACCCGAGTGGATGCATGACCAGGACTACTGGTCGGAGAAGGACATTCTGCCCTCGGCAGACCTCGAGGACGGGTGCCTCGTCTTCGAGTGACTCAGAGCGAGTAGACGCGCGCGGCCGTCCCGCGGAACATCG